>Ga0210386_10001915_pt1 | contig 18121 bp, 13 predicted proteins | sample IncBWH32OmetaG_FD_160091 | JGI IMG/M metagenome (GOLD analysis project Ga0210386, IMG submission 160091) | Forest soil microbial communities from Barre Woods Harvard Forest LTER site, Petersham, Massachusetts, United States - Inc-BW-H-32-O ... | reverse complement strand
GGCCAAAGGTACGGCGCGTCCATTCTCATAACTGGCCACTGCCGATCTTATCGGCCGCGCTGGCGTGGCCGAGCCTGCCCCGTCGGACGCGCGCATGCTGGTCAGTAAGGTCGCAGGACCGTGCGTGCCCGACTCGATGGCCCATTGGTATGCACGCATCGGCTGAAAGGAGCCGACCATGCCGCACGCCGCCGCCTTCAATTCGTCATCGCAAGACGCCTGCCGCCAGATCGCGGCGCTCTTGGCTTCGGCCATGCAATTTGTGCCACGCGACCGTGGCGAGGCGATAGTCCGCAAATGGCTTGCCCGACGCGACATAGAGGAAATGTCTGAGGACCGTTTGGTCGCCATGGCCGCCGACGCGACGTTGTTGTCGGCGGACCTGCTGCTTTCGCAGCCTGCCGCGAGTGGCACGACCGCGCTCGACCGTCTCGCCAAGAGCCGCGCCAATGCTCCGCCGGCGGAGGCAGCGGCCATCGCCGCTCTCCGCAAGGCGCAATTCCGGCTGCTGCGGTTAGAGCGAGGTGCGCCAATGCGCGAGCTCTTGGTGCGCGATGTCGTGTCGGACGAGGAGTTCCACCTCGTCGGCGCGGAACTGCCGCCGCTGGCTGCTGGAACGGTGCTGTTTGGCCGCGTGGTGATGTTGGACGGCGGTCTCTGCTGCCTGCCCGGCGCGATCACACCGCTCGATCTGGCCGCACTCGCGGTCGCGCGCGGCCATCCGGCGGCGGCGGCTCCGAGCGTCTCCGCCGGCGTGCGCTGGGCGGAGGCGGTGTATGGCCACGTGGTGCGACACGGCACACTGGACGTGCCCGGGCTGAACCGGCCGGCTGGCGATGTCGACTCCCAGGACGACTTGTTCGAGACCGAAGGCGGCCCACTGCTCACCTTGGCAATTGCATGGGCGGCATTGGTGGATGAGACGCCGGACGCGTCGCTGCTGCAACGCACACGCCACCTCGCCAACCTGCCAACTATGCTCAACGCGCTCGCCGCCGCGGTATCGGCGGGAGACAGTCGGAACGAAGATATGGCGCTCGCGTTCGAGCGGTTGCTCCTGGTGCAGATGGAAACAGTGCTGCGCCGCGAGCGCGCCGGCTCGGGCACGCTGACCTTGGGCGCTGTTGGGTCTGCGGTGGACAGCGCGATTGCCACGGGGCGGCTGCCGCCCACGGCGCGCACGCTGTTCAGGTCTCTACAGCAGCGGCTCGCTGGCGACGGCGGCGTACGTCGTGCTGACGACCCGGCGCTGGAACGCCTGGTGCAGCGCATTCAAGGGCTGCGGGCCAAGACGGTTGCGCAGGGTTGCACCGAACAGGAGGCTCTGGCGGCAGCTGAAAAGGTGGCGGAACTCCTGGACCGCTACGGCCTGTCGCTCGGTGAACTGGATTTTCGTGCGCAGCCCTGTGATGGCATCGGCATCCAAACCAACCGCCGCCGCTTTGCCCCGATTGACAGTTGCGTCCCCGGGGTTGCTGCATTCTTTGACTGCCGCGTCTGGGTGGAGCAGGCCACCGGCATGGCGTTGCGCTACGTGTTTTTCGGTCTGCGCGGCGATGTGGCCGCGGCGCAATACCTCTACGAAATGGTCGAGCGGGCGTTCGAGATCGAGACAGATGCGTTCCGCGCGAGCGCCCTCTATGCCCGGATGGCGGGCGAGCGGCGCAGTGCCACCAATTCGTTTCAGATCGGGCTTGGGCGTGGGATCAGCCACAAGCTGCAGGCGATGCGCACGGAGCGCTTTGCGAGCCGGCGCAGTGCCACCGGCCGAGACCTCGTGCCGATTAAAGCGGCAATGGTGGATGAGGAGGTGGCCAAGCTCGGCCTTGACCTACGAACGCGTGAGATGGGGCGACGCAGGCGCGTTCTCGCAGACGCCTTGACGGCAGGGGAGGCTGCGGGCCACCGGTTCGAATTCACGCCCGCGATCAGCCAGGCGGCATGACGCGGCGCGTGCATGTGCAGCACACTTGAGGCCGGCGAACCAATCTGGAGTGCGCGGTGACAAACCGGATGGGTGCAACTCCCCATCCAAATCGTCGCGCTACATTGGAGCGAGTTTCTGCGCTCGCGCGCGCGTTGCGGTCTGCGCGGTGTCAAGCTGGTCGTCTCCGATGCGCATGAGGGACTGGAGGCCGCAATCACCAAGGTGCTGGGCGCCACTTGGCGGAGATGCAGGGTGTGTATCATGCGCCATGCCATCGCCTATGCCGGCAAGACACGGCGTCGCATCGTCGCCGCCTGGATCGGCACCGTCTTTGTCCAGGACGACGCTGAGGCAGCGCGCAAACAGTGGCGTCACGTCGCCGACCGACGCCGCGGGTCAGTAATTGCGAATTCCGAGCGAAGGCGGACAGTAATTCCGACCGAAGCCGGACGGTGATTCCAATTGATCCAGGACAGCCCTGAGAGGGCGCTGGGGTGGATGTTGACGATCTGATGATCCACTTCGGCTACGGTGCCTGTGCACGCGCCGAGATTTCCCCAATCCAGGCAAGCAAATTGGCCGGGCCGGGCCTTGAGCCTTGAGGCGTGGCCGATCACGCCGCAATGCGGGCAGGTCGGTCCAGCAGGCCAGCGCGCACGCTCGAGCAATGCAAGGCACTTTTCCTCATCGCAGAAGCGCGCCTGCAAGGCGACAAGGCTGAGTGGGACGCGTCCGGGTCTCACGATCACAACATACAGGAATTCAGGACTAAAAGCAATAGTTCCGATGAGGGATATGCGTGCGGCGATATCGGACCATGGGTATGGCTTTATCCAAGAAAAATACAGGCGATAGTGCCAATGCACGCGATGCCCATCCCAAAGGAGGATTGGACCGTGAATAGCCGTGTCGCCTATTTTACTGTGACCGGAGTGACGCTGGTTCTTGGTCTGATGTTATCGACAGCGGCATTCTCGCAGGACAGCGCGGATTCCAATGCTAATGCTGTCAAGGCGCCAAGCGCTGTCCAGCCTGGAGCGCCAGTAACGAAACAGCATGTCGACGGCGGGGATCTCGCTCCCAATACCGTATTTTCCGAGAACTACGAGCGGCAGCCGACACCGGCGTCTCGCTGAACCCAATCACCTTGGCTAGCCGAGATGGTCCATGAGCATATCGGTTTGTCTCTTATCCGGGGGCTTGAGAACAGCGCCTTTGCAGTTCGGCGTGTCGCAGCCCGACTGCGGCACGCTGTTTTATGACACGGACGTGCTGAACGGAGGTGGGCTCCCGGGTGAGAACATCTCGTTTGGGCACGGCCTTGGCGAGGAAGCGTCGCAATGAGTGGCAACGTTCCTCCGATTGTTGGTCCATTGCCGCGGGCGAGCGCCGCCACTTATGCGGAACACTTCGAACAGGCGTGGCGGGCCGTAGCTCCTTCGCTGCTGTTCGGGCTGCGTCTGTGGGCTTCAGTGTCGCTTGCGCTCTACGTCGCTTACTGGCTCGAGCTCGACAATCCCTACTGGGCCGGCACGTCGGCGGCGATCGTGTGTCAACCACAGCTCGGCGCCTCCTTGCGCAAAGGTTGGTTCCGCTTGATCGGCACTGTGATTGGTGCGGCGATGAGCGTGGTTCTGGTCGTTTGCTTCCCGCAGGATCGTATCCTGTTCCTCGGGTGCCTGACCGTGTGGGCCGCGGCTTGTGCTTTCGCTGCGACGCTGTTGCGCAATTTTGCGTCCTATGCCGCAGCACTCGCTGGCTATACGGTGGCGATCATCGCCGGCGACTTATTCGGCTCGGTCGGCGGCGTCGATGCAAACGCTGCGTTCCTGCTTGCCGTTGCCCGGGCCAGCGAGATCTGCCTCGGCATCGTCTGTGCTGGCGTCGTTCTCGCCGGCACCGATCTCGGCGGCGCCGGACGCCAACTCGCTGCGCAATTCGCGGATCTGTCGGCGGGGATCACCGCCGGCTTCATCCGCACACTCACAGTCGCGGGACGCGGATCCGTCGACACGCAGCCCGTTCGTCACGAATTCATTCGCCGCGTCGTCGCCCTTGATCCCGTGATTGACCTGACGCTCGGGGAATCAGCACGGATTCGCTATCACTCGCCGGTGCTGCAGAGCGCGGTGGACGGGCTGTTCACGGCGCTCTCTGCTTGGCGCGCAGTCGCCAATCACGTGCACGCGCTGCCTGCTGACGAAACCCGGCAAGAAGCTTCCACCGTCCTCGAAAACCTGCCACCCGAGCTGCAGGCGGTAACGCAGCCGGGCGCCGCTGAGCGCTGGATCGGCGATCCGATTGCCCTGCATAGGATCTGCGAGCTGACCGTGCGGCGATTGATCGCGCTGCCGACCGTGTCACCCTCGCTGCGTCTGCTTGCCGACAAGGCGGCCGAGACCTTCGCGGGCATCGCGCATGGACTCAACGGACTGGCATTGCTTGTGGCCGATCAGACACGACCAATTCCACCTCGCGGGGACAAACAGTTTCGGGTGCCAGATTGGCTGCCCGCGCTGGTCAATGCCGGGCGCGCGTTCGTTACCATCGGCACTGTTGCGCTCTTGTGGATTGTCACCGCCTGGCCAGGCGGCGGCAGCGCGATAACTTTCGCGACGATCATCGTGCTGCTGCTCGCACCACGCGCGGAACAGGCGTACGGCGCCGCCATAATATTCACTCTGGGCGTCCTCGTGGATGTGGTCCTTGCGGCCATCGTCGCGTTTGGAGTGTTGCCAGAACTGGGGATCGAAAGGTTTGCCGGCTTCAGCCTCGTCCTCGCTGTTTGCCTGGTGCCCATGGGCGCCCTGCTGGCACAGGCACGTCAACCCTGGCAGCTCGGGTTGTTCACCGGGATAACGGTGCTGTTCATGCCGCTGCTGCAACCGACCAACCCGATGACTTACAACCCCGAGGCATTCTTAAACGCCAGCTCGACGATCGTCTTCGGTGCCGGCATTGCGGCGCTGTCATTTCGCCTGCTGCCACCGTTGTCGCCGGCCTTCCGTGCGCGCCGGCTGCTCGCGCTGACCCTGCGCGATCTGCGCCGTCTCGCAACCGGTCGCAGCCAACCTGACTGGGAGGGCCATGTGCACGGCCGGCTCTCTGCCATGCCGAACGAAGCGACGCCGCTGCAGCGCGCGCAACTAATGGCTGCGCTCTCAGTCGGCAGCGAGATCATCCAGCTGCAACATGTTGCGCACGATCTCGGCCTCGCTCCGAAGCTCGACGCGGCGTTCGCGGCACTGGCGGAAGGCCACAGCGCGCAGACGATCACCCAACTCACCCGGCTCGACGATGCACTCGCCACCGATGCCGTCGGTGGACCGGTAACGAATGCTGTCCTGCGGGTGCGGGCAAGCATTCTCGTGCTTTCCGAGGTTCTGGCAAGGCACGGCGCCTATTTCGACGCGGAAGCACGCGCATGAGGTTCGCCGAGATCGATCTGTTCGGCGTGTATGTCGCGCCGATGTCGGTGATGCTGGTCGCCGCCTGGGTGGTCACGATCGCGCTTCGCCGGGTTGCCGCGCGATACGGTCTGCTGCGCCATGTGTGGCACCCGGCGCTGTTCATGTTCGCGGTTTACCTGATCGTCCTGTCGTCGATCGTTCTAAGTTTGGCACAATGAGGCTACCATGTCCGAAGTAGAAGCCAGGGTGAAGCCGGAAGCGAGACGCGCCGATCGCGAGCCTGCCCTGTCTCCCAACCCGCTCACCCGCGTGACGCCGGGCCGCAAAAAGCGCGTGATGCCGGTGTTGCTCAGCGTGCTCGTCGCGGCGGTCGCCGTCTTGCTCGGGCGTGCGATGTGGGATGCGTATATGGGCGCACCTTGGACACGTGACGGCACTGTGCGCGCTTACGTCGTTACCATGGCACCAGAAGTCGCGGGGCGCATCGTCGATCTGCCAATCGTCGAGAACAAATACGTGCACAAGGCTGATCTACTGATGGTCATCGACCCGACCAATTACACGATCGCCGTCAGTCAGGCGGAGGCCGCGGTGCAGCAGGCCGAGGCGAGCGTGCAGATCATCGACGCGCAAATCGCTGTCCAGCAGGCACAGATCAGCGCCAACCAGGCACAGGTTGATCGGGCGCAGGCAGCGCTTGTCTTCGCGAAGCAGCAGGCGGGCCGCTACGCGACGTTGGCACAAGACGGCTGGGGTACCGTTCAGGATGCCCAGCAGTACTGGTCCCAGTTGCACCAGCAGGAGGCGGCCGTGCAGACAGCACTGGAAAGCCTCACCCTCGTGCAGCGGCAAATCGCGTCGCTGAATGCGCAGCGCCTGAGCGCCGAGGCGAGCGTCACGCAGGCGAAAGCCCAACTCCACCAGGCGCAAGTGAATCTCCAGCGCACACGCATTCTTTCCCCGGTCGACGGCTATGTGACGAACCTGCTGGCGCAGCTCGGCGATTACGTCAACGTTGGCGTGAACACGATCTCGATTGTCGATGCCCATTCATTTTGGATCGACGGGTATTTCGAGGAGACCAACATCGCCCCGATCCGCGTGGGTGATCCGGCCGAGATCAAGCTGATGGGCTACCACCAGATTGTGCGTGGCCATGTCGATAGCATCGCCCGCGGGATCAACGTCGCGAACGCACAGCCGAACGGGCAAGGCATCGCCATGGTCAATCCGATCTTCACCTGGGTGCGCCTCGCGCAGAGAATTCCCGTGCGTATCCACATCGATGATGTGCCGAAGAACATCGTTCTCGTGGCCGGAATGACCGCCACGGTCCAGATCGATGAGCCCCGAGATGATCAACGGAATTGATCGGGCTAGGCGTTCGGGCATTGCGCTCAGCCGAACGCCAACTATCGATGCATGCGATACTTCGCTGATCGAAAGCCAATATGATCAAAGCCGCCAGCAAAATCATTCACGAACCACACTCATAGATGCGGCAGGATAGGTCGCCGGAGAAGGAAATCCAAAGCGTCGGGCCGAAAGGAACAGAACCATGTCTTCTTCCATCGCTCCTGATCCCACCCGGCTTCTCAGCGACCTCGCCTGCGAGACCTACAACGCCGAGCGCAACGACTCGGCAAGTAACCCGGGTCCGCAGAACCTCGATCTGGTAAAGCTCAGTCCCAACGCCGACCTGCCGCCCCTCACGGACCATGGCGTCGTCGAACCATTTTGGTGCTCCTTTGACCTCGCCCATCGCCGCGTTCAGGAAGGTGGCTGGACCCATCAGGTCACATCGCGCGAGTTACCGATGTCAAAGGATGTCGCGGACGTCAATATGCGGCTTGCCAAAGACAGTTTCCGAGAGCTGCATTGGCATCTCGCCGATGAGTGGGCGCTGATGCTGAACGGCAAGGCCCGCGTGACGGTGTTCACCCCGGATGGCGCGATGTTCATCGACGATGTCGCCTCTGACGATCTATGGCTGTTCCCTGCAGGCGCTCCGCATTCGATCCAGGCGCTCGGAGAGGATGGATGCGAGTTCTTGCTGGGGTTCAATCAGGGCAACTTTTCCGAGGAGAGCACTCTGCTTCTGTCGGATTGGCTGAAGCACACGCCGCCTGAGGTCTTGCGGCAGAATCTCGGCTTGACGGCCAATGCCATCGAGAACCTGCCGAAAGGAGAGCCATTGTATATTTTCCGGAGCGACGAGCCGGTCAAATCCGTGGAGGAAGAGATCGCCGAAGTCGCCCGGCACGCTGCCAAGCCCAAAATGTCCTATACCTTCAAAGCACGCACTATGAAGCTGACGAAGGAAAGCAACGCCGGCAGCGTGAAGACTATCGACTCAAAGAACTTCCCGGCATCCGAAAAGATTGCGGCGGCGATTGTGACGGTGAAACCCGGCTGCATGCGTGAGATGGATTGGCATCCAAATGGCAGCGAATGGCAATACCGGATCAAGGGGAAGGGTCGTATGACCGTGTTCCCTGGCGAGGCAAAGGCTCGGACGATCGACCTCAACGCCAACGATGTCGGCTTCGTCCCCAACATGGCCGGTCACTGCATCCAGAACACCGGCGACGAGGACCTGATATTCCTCGAACCGTTCGTCGCGCCCGAGTTCCAGGAGATTTCGGTCAACAAGTGGCCGCGGGCTTCGCCGCAGCAGGCGGCCATGGCGCACACCAAGTTCAAAAAGGAAGATCTCGACAAGCTTCCCGCTCACGCAAGCCCGGTCCTGCGATAATCGAGTTCTAGCGAGATCGCCACGGCCAGGGGCCGAGCTGCCCGGCCGTCGCCGTAACCCCTCCGAACTGCGCCACCCTGTGGGACGGATGTAATGAAAGCGCTCGTTCTCGTTGCCCTCCGCCGGCCCTACACCTTCGTCGTCCTCGCACTGGTCATCCTATTGTTCGGTGCCATTTCGGTGCTGCGGACGCCGACGGACATCTTTCCGCCGGTCAAAATTCCGGTCATCGCAGCGATCTGGACCTATAACGGTCTGTCCCCGTCCGACATGTCGGGCCGCATCATATATTATTACGAGCGCACACTGACGACGACTGTCAGCGGGATCGAGCACATTGAAAGCCAGTCCTATTACGGCAGCGGTGTGGTCAAGATCTACTTCCAGCCCGGCACGGACATCAGCGCGGCGCAAGCGCAGGTCACGGCCTCATCGCAAACGGTGATCAAGCAGATGCCGACCGGCACGACCCCGCCGAACATCCTCGTGTTCGATGCGTCCTCCGTGCCGGTGCTGGAATTGCAGATCGCTGCGGAGAACATGACGCCGTCGCAGATCAACGACATCGCGACAAACCTAATCCGGCCCGCGCTGGTGTCGGTCCCCGGCGTGGCGATCCCTGCGCCGTACGGCGGCACCACCGCCGACGTGGAGGTCGATCTCGATCAGTCGCAACTGCTGGCGCACGGCATGAGCGCCAAGGACATCGGCGCCGCCCTCGCTCTGCAGAACATCGTGTTGCCGGCCGGCGATCAGAAGATCGGGCCGATCGACTTCATGGTCGTTACCAACGCGACGCCGCTGAAGATCGACGAGTTCAACAATCTGCCCATCAAGCAGGTTGGCAACGCCACGGTGTACTTGCGCGATGTCGCCTATGTCCACGCGGGCGGGCCGCCGCAGCAGAACATCGTCATGGTCAAGGGGCAGCAGGCAGTCCTCCTGCAGATCCTCAAGACTGGCGAGGCTTCGACGCTGGCGGTGGTCGAAGGGGTCCGCGCCAAACTGCCAGGCATCCTCAAGATGCTGCCGCCAGGCGTCACGATCACGCCGCTCGACGATGCATCGACCTTCGTGCGCGCCTCGATCGATGACGTCGTGCAGGAGATGTTGACGGCGGCCGTCCTCGCCGGCATCGCGGTCCTGCTCTTCGTGGGAAGCTGGCGCTCGACCCTGATCGTGGCGGCGTCCATCCCGCTCTCCATCCTGTCCTCGGTTATTGCGCTGTCCGTCGTAGGGCAGGACATCAACGTCATGACGCTGGGCGGCCTGGCGCTCGCGGTCGGCATCTTGGTCGACGACGCCACCGTGATGATCGAGAACATCAACACCCATCTCGAGCTGGCGGAGAAAAGCGGCGGCGAGGTGGACCTCAAGCAGGCCATCATCGAGGCGTCAAACCAGATCGTCGTGCCGACCTTCGTATCCACGACGTGTATATGCATCGTGTGGGTGCCGCTGTTCCAGCTCGGCGGCGTTGCCGGCTACCTGTTCCTGCCGCTAGCCGAAGCAGTGATCTTTGCCATGATCGCGTCGTTCATCCTGTCGCGCACGCTGACGCCGACCCTGGCCGACTATCTGCTCCGCGGGCAGGTCGCGGCGCTCCAGGGCAAGGGGGGTGAGGCGCGGCGCGGCGTCTTCGGCCGCTTCCACCGCGGCTTCGAGGTTCGATTCGAGCGCTTCCGCGATGCCTATCGCGGGCTGCTCGAGCGGCTCGCGCCGCAGCGGCACGTGTTCTGCTCGCTCTACCTCACGCTGGCCCTCGCGTCTCTCGTGCTCCTCGTCTTCGTCGGGCAGGATTTCTTCCCGAGCATCAAGTCGGGCACGATCGCGATGCACATGCGCTTCGCCTCCGGCACGCGCATCGAGGAGACGGCCAAGCTGGCAGTGCTCGTCGACCAGCGGGTGCACGCACTTCTGCCCGGCCATGTCGTCGGCAGCCTGCTGAACTGTGGACTGCCCTCGACCGGCATCAACCAAGCCTATAGCAACACCGGAACGATCGGTTCGCAGGATTGCGACCTGACGGTGTCGCTGGATAACCAGGCCTCGCCGGTCGCCCGGTACCAGCAAATCTTGCGGGCCGGGCTGGCGGCGCGCTTTCCCGGTGCGCAGTTCAGCTTCCTCGCCGGCGACATCACCGCGCAGATCCTGAACTTCGGCCTGCCGTCGCCCGTCGACATCCGGATCAGCGGGCGCGACCTGGATGAGAACTACGCCTTCGCCACGAAGCTTGCGGCCCGCATCCAGAAGGTCGCCGGCGCGGCCGACGTCCGGATCCAGCAGATCATGGACCAGCCGACCCTGCAGCTCGACTCCAGCCGGAGCCTCGCGCTCGGGGTCGGCCTCAACGAGTCGCTGATCGCTGACAATGTGCTGGCCACGCTGTCGGGGAGCGGCCAGACCGCGCCGACCTATTGGCTCGATCCAAGCACGGGCGTCTCGCATCTGGTCAACGTCCAGACACCGCAGGACCAGATGCAGAGCGTCAACGCCCTGCAAACCGTGCCGGTCGGCAACACTACGGGCACCGGGCCCGCCGCCCAGCCGGAGATCGTCGGCGGCCTGTCCAACCTCCGCATCACCGCCATTCCCGGCGTCGTTTCGCATTACGCGATCATGCCGGCCATCGACATTTACGCCACCGTCGCCGGCCGCGATCTGGGCGGGACCACCAGGGCAATGCAGACCGCCATCGACGATCTGCAATCCGACCTTCCGAGGGGCGCGACTGTGGCGCTGACCGGGCAGGCCAGCACCATGCAGTCGGCCTACGCGCAGCTGCTCGAAGGCCTGACCTTGTCCATCGTGCTCGTATTCCTGGTCATCGTGGTGAACTTCCAGTCGTGGCTGGACCCGATGATCGTCATCTCGGCGCTGCCGGCGGCCCTCGCTGGAGCGACGTGGAGCCTGTTCCTCACTGGCACGACACTGTCCGTGCCGGCGCTGACCGGCGCGATCATGAGCATGGGGACAGCGACGGCGAACACCGTGCTCGTGGTGGACTTCGCCCGCGCCCAGTTGGCCGCCCACGGCGACCCGGTGGCCGCGGCGATCGAGGCGGGTCACGCCCGGATCAGGCCGGTGCTGATGACGGCGCTGGCGATGATCGTAGGCATGTTCCCGATGTCATTCAGTAACACCACCAATGCGCCCCTGGCCCGTGCCGTCATCGGCGGCTTGATCGTCGCAACCGTGACGACCCTGATGTTTGTCCCTTGCGTGTTCGCAATTATTCATCGCGGCCGGTCAAGGCGGCCGTTGCAGCTACAGGAGAGGTCAGCGTGAGTGCAACGAAACGCCGCAGTCGCGGCTGGGCGGTTGCTATCGCAGGCATGACAGTGGCGCTCGTGGTTGCGGGATACGGAATATGGATGCGCGGCGTCACGTTGACGAACCTTCAGCAGCAAGCCGACGATTCCGCGATCCCGCGCGTGCAGCTAACGACGCCGAAGCCGGGCCCGAAGGAGCGGACCGTGACCTTGCCCGGCAACGTCGTGGCGTGGAACGAGGCACCGATCTACGCGCAGGTCAGCGGCTACGTGACCAAGTGGTACAAGGACTACGGCGCACACGTCGACAAAGGCGAGCTGCTCGCGGATATCGATGCGCCGGGTCTCGACGCGCAATACAAAGCAAGCCTCGCGCAACTGGACACGGCGGTGACTAACTACAACCTCGCCGCCCTCACGGCAAAGCGCTATACGGAGCTGAAGAACACGCCAGGTGTGTCCCTGCAGGAAGTCGACAATTATGTCGCCGCTGCCGCAGCGGACAAGGCCCAGGTCGCTGTCGCCCAGGAAAACGTCCAGCACTACTATGCCATGATCGGTTTCGAGAAGGTCACGGCACCGTTCGCCGGCATCGTCACATCCCGCTTGGTCAACATCGGCGACTACGTCACCAGTGCGGGCGGTGATGCCACGGTCCAAGGGGTCGCCAAGCCGCTGTTCAACGTGGCGGACATATCGAAGCTTCGCGTCTATGCGGCCGTGCCACAGAGCTTCGGGAACGTGCTTTCGCCGGCGATCAAGGCGACGCTCACCCTGCCCAACGCACCAGAGAGGCCGATCAAGGCCGACTTCCTCACGGCGGCGGGTGCCGTCGCCACCGGCACGCGCACGATCGTCACCGAACTTGTCGTCGAAGACGGTCAGAAACCCCTGCTGCCCGGAGCATATGTCAACGTCCACCTCACCGTTCCCGGAAACCCGAATCTCGTGATCGTGCCGCCGCAGGCGCTGCTCTTCCGAGCCGAGGGTATGCAGGTCGCGACGGTCGTCGCGGGAGACCGCATTCACTTGCAGAATGTATCCCTCGGCGACAATCTCGGGTCGGAGGTAGAGCTCCTGTCCGGAGTGACGACGGCCGACAAGATTGTGGCCAACCCCTCACTTGGATTGTTGGAAGGCGAGCAGGTGAAGGTCGTCCAGGCGGTGCGCGGCTACGAGCTGTCAGATATCAGCAAGCCGGCACAGTAGCGGCCGTCACCCGAGGCACATGGCCGGTTTGAGCAGGCCATCATCCCGCCACGCTGCTCGCTCGGCACGCCTCACAGCAAGATGCCCAGCCAGGCCGCTCTGATGTCCGTTGTCAACAGGATGAACGTAGCTGAACACCGCGTGTGCGGTGACCGGTTGTTATGGATGCTCACGGGAGGAGGCGCGGCCGAAAGACGCCGGTGACCAGGAACCAGCGCTCGCTCACTCGTGGAGACCGCCACAGGCAGCTGAGACCACCCAAAGCCGACGTTTCCTCTGCCTCAAAAGTCAGTTGACATAGCGACATAGTGACGTCATGATGTCATTATATCCTCAGATCCGGCCAACCGCCTGCCGCTGTATGTCAGGTCGAAGACGCACTCGCCGAACGCATTGCTGTGAATTGGCACCGAAGTGGGACCAGGCTACTGACTCGCTTTTACGCATTGAACTACCCGCGCAAATTTCGTTCAGGGTGGGGTCCCGATAGGCGCCGATCGGGACCCACCTGCACATTGATTTCCGCAGCAAGTTCAAAGCAATAGCTCAGTTTCGACAGGGGTCCCACTTCGGGGCTTATTCACACCCCGCTCCGTCAGGACACGCGTCCCGGCCGCGTCGGTGTGGGCCAGAGCGGGATGCGCGCTGATAGCCGCGCCCATCCCGCTCCAGATCTTCGTTTGCTCGCGTGAATCAGGCCGACGGCGAGCCCGCCTTCGGCTATCACGCGCTAACCAAGCGTAACTTCGGCCTCGATCACTTCGAGATCGGCGGTCATGACCATGCCCTTGGTTTCCGGCCCCAGATAGACCGCGATGACATACACGACCAGCGAACCAACCGTGCCGTACATCATCGGTTTGGCGAAACCCATGCCCTGGTTCACCGCGAAGTAAGTCAGGATCGGCGCGACCGCCGCGCCCCAGACCGCGCCCTGATGATAGATGAAACCCGCGGCGGTGGCGCGTACCTCGGTCGGGAAGCGTTCCGACAGCCAGCCGGGATTTAGGGCGTCCTTGCCACCGAAAAAACAGATGAACAGCAGGAAGAACGCGAGGAACAAGCTCCGGTCGAGCTGCATGACATACAGCGGCACGAAGAACACGGCGATGGTCAAGGGAATCATGAGCGCCCAGCGCCGTCCAACGCGTTCCGACAGGCCGCCCCAGAACGTACAGGCGGCGAACGTGAGAATGTTGCCCCAGAACACCGGAACCGACACCTGGGCCGGCGTCCAGCCCAGTTCTTTCGTCAGATAGGTGCCGAGCATGGCCCAGACCGCGTAGTAGGCGCAGAAGTTCGCGGCCATCCATAGGCAACCCGTCAGAGTATTGTACAGATATTTGCGCTTGAAGATGGCGAACAGTGGCAGGGTAACCTGCTGTTTCGTCGCGTTCTGGATCTTCTTGTTTTCCGCCCAAACCTCGGGCTCTTTCACGTACAGGCGGATCCAGACGCAGCCCAGGGCCGGTAGCACGCCCAGGATTAGCATCCCGCGCCACCCATAGCCCTTATGCCACGCTTCCAACGGCGCGTACAGGAAGCCGTAGGCGAGGGCGGACAGTGCGAAGCCCAACCCCCAGGACCCCTGCAACACGCCTGACATCAGCCCACGCGACCGCGCCGGCCAGGATTCCATCGCCAGTGCCGCGCCAGCCGGCCATTCCGCCCCCATGCCGATGCCCAACAGCGCCCGGACCACGAACAGGAAGGTGAAGCTGGGCGAGAAGCCCGCGAGGAAATTGCAGATCGAATACCAAAGAATGGAGATCATCAGCGGCGCTCGGCGCCCCAGCCGATCGGCCAGCCAACCGGATGCCGTCGCTCCACCCAGGCGCATGACCAGCGTGACCGAGAAGATCGCCGTCACGTCGATCAGCGGAACCCCGAACTCCTGCGCGATCGGCGCCATGATCAGAAGAAAGACGGTGAAGTCGAAGGCGTCGAGCGTCCAACCCATCCAGGCGGCGCAATAGGCGTACCATTGGTCCTTGGTGGGTTCTTTCCACCATGGAACGTTTGTCGCGTTTCCAGCGTATCCGGACATCGATTTGAACTCCCTGCTTCTTGGCCTGCCTGTCGGATGGGCTTATGTCCGCCCATTCCGAACTCAGCCTATCAACGAGTTCGTGTCTGATGCAACAAATCCCAGTGCGGGGCCGCTGTGGGTCTCACCGGTGCCAGATGGCCCAAACGCAATACAGTTCTGGCGTTTCTCAATCCAATTCGTCGCACGCCAGTTCGAGAATCAGCGCCTTATTGAGCGACGACTGGGCGTTGAAGTCGAAAGTGTAGAGGCTTTTGGTCTGTGGAAACCGCACCGCCCGGATGCGGAGATGGCCTGATATGGGAATCTTGCGTCGGCGTTCACGCCGCGGCCGTCACTCGAACCGAGCCCAAACTGATTTCCCAGAACCCGACAAATCCGTGAATGCACGTCCGCTTCCCGACATAATGCGCCCGAAATCTGCCAATTCCGCTCATTCCGCTATGCGCCCATTACCGCCGCTCCGAGTGGCTTGGCCTGCACCCTCGAAGCAGACATTCCCCTAGGCGCCTCGGTGGACCGGACTGGCCAACTCCAGCCATTGGCGCAGTGTCTCTTCTGATATTTGGCCATTTCAGTAGGAGACCTATGCCAGGGTCGCCAGAAACAGCGTGACCACTGCCAGCCACGAGTAAAACAGGGGGCGCCGCTGTGCGCCGGTCAGCTGATATCTCGCTCGCGTCGTCAGGAACACGAAACGCCCATCTGCGCCCGGTGTGCAGACGAAGCACGAGTCCACCAGCCGCCCTTCCGGCGGATCGCAGCGATCTCCTCCCGAGCGGCGAGTGACCCTCTCGACGGCCTGTCGCCAATTCTCGCCAATGTCCTTAGCATGCCGACGGACCATAGGCCGGACCACCCACGGCCAGTGGAATGGAGCCCCGAATGAAATCCACCAGGATTTGCATCGTACTTGCCGTCTTGGCGGCTTGTCTTTCAGGACAAGCGAAATCCCAGCCCAACCAATCGGAGATCGATTCTGCCAATCGGCTCTTCCAGGCCGGGAATTTTGCCGAAGCCGGCAAAATTTACGCGCGAATTGCTGCTCAAAATCCTAGGAACTATTCGGCAGCCCTCGAGCTGGGGCGCATTGCGCTGCTTTCCAATAGGTTTGACGAAGCGCGGAAATGGTTGGAAAAGGCTATCGCTCTGCAGCCCAGTGCCACCGACGCCAAGGTCACGCTCGCTGAGGTATTTTATCGCCGAGACGATTTCCAAAAGGCGGCGACTTCACTGAATGGCATAGAGGCAGGCAGCAACAAATTGCTCACATCGCAGTATCCAACACTTGATGTTGCGCAGTTGGAAAGCTTCAAGGATCAGACGCCCTATGAGACTCAGGGCGACGGGCAAAGTACGCGTCTGAAATTTCTCAAGACCGATCCACTGCCGCTGGTCAGCGTGCGCGTGAACGGCGGCGACGAGGTCACCTTCTTCATCGATACCGGGGCTTCGGAGGTCGTGCTCGACACGGACTTCGCCCGAGAACTTGGCATACCGAAATTCGGATCGGTGCAGGGCACCTTCTCCGGCGGCCAGCGCGCTGATGTTCAGAGTGGGCGGATCGATTCACTCGCCGTTGGCGACTGGACCATCAAGAACCTGCCCATTGCGACGTTAGCCCTGCGCCAATTGTCCAAAGACCTCGGCGTAAAACGCATCGACGGGTGCATCGGGACCACTCTACTATACCATTTCCTCGCGACCCTCGATTATCCACATGGCGAGCTTGTGTTGCGCCGGAAAACCGCGACAAGCCTGAAGCAGTTTCGGGCAGCTTCGTCAGGCAGAAGCGTCCAGGTTCCTTTCTGGATTGCGGGCGACCATTTCATGGTTGGCTGGGGTCGTGTGGAGACAATCCCACGTGCACTCCTGTTCGTTGACACAGGGCTGGCTGGCGCCGGAGTCAAGTTGGCGGAGCCGGTCATCAAGGAGGCTGGGATCAAGCTGGAGGAAGACAAAGCCTTCGAAGGGGCAGGGGGAGGAGGAAAACTGAAAATCGTACCCTATACGGTACGTCAAATTTCCTTCGGCGAGGCAAGGGCAAACAATCTCCCGGGTCTATACGATGGGCCATTCCCATGGGAAACCAGTTTTGGATTTCACCTCGCGGGTATGGTCGGCCACGATTTCTTCAAATCCTATGCGGTGACCTTTGACTTCGAGAATATGCGGATTTTTCTCCAATAGAAGCTCTGACCGGGCGAATCTGCCAACGCTCCAAAATTGGAATACGGTTCTTCGTCAGGAACTGCTGGATCCCCTGGCGTCGATCAGAACTGCGGTGACGTTATGGTCGCGTAGTGCGGCGATAATCTCGGGACCACCCGCCGCAAAGGTATCCCTCCGTTAGAGGCCGCCTAGGAATCTGCGCTTGATTTGAGGGAAAGTGTGGCACTGCGGTGCGGAGGTTGGTGAGAAGTGTCCACAAGTTCGGTTATGGACACAAGTTTGAGTGTGAAGCGGCGGTATCGGTGTTGGCCGGAGGCGCTCAAGCGCGAGATTGTGGCGGCATCGTTTGCACCGGGAGCGTCGGTGTCGATCGTGGCGCGACAATACGATGTGAACAGCAATCAGGTGTTCGCGTGGCGTAGACTCTATGGCGATGCGAGCGTCGCAACGCCTGGGCCGCAGCTGGTGCCGATCATGGTGACACCGGATCAATCGGTTGAGGGTCCGGCGGGCGCTTCATCCGACGTCATCGAAATTGAACTACCGCGTGGTTACCGGATCCGGGTCTGTGGTAGCGTCAGGACTGCAACGTTGCGGCTGGTGCTGGATGCTCTGGAGCGGCGATGATTGCCTTCCCTGCCAGCGTGCGTGTCTGGCTCGCGGTCGGACGGACCGATATCCGCCGTTATGCGGCGCGCAGGATTATGCGGAGTCCGCGGCGGCGATGCGAGCGCTGCCGCGGGTTCGTCGTGGTTTCACTCAGCATAATATTATAGATGGCGTTGCTGCTTCAGCATGGCGATGAGCTTGTCTGGTGGCCTGAATTTACCGGGGCGCAATGTCGGTGCGTTGGTGGCGGCCAAGGCTTGTAGTTTTTCGGTCGGATCGGCGCGCAGGTAGGCCTCGGTGCTTTGAAGACTGGCGTGGCCCAGCCAAAGCGCTACTTTGCGAACATCGCGGGTGGCTTGCAGCATATGCATTGCGCAGCTGTGACGCAGAACATGAGGCGTTATGCGCTTGGTTGCGATAGAGGGAAGGCACCTCGCGGCAGCGGCCACGTGCCTGGCGAGAATATATTCGAACCCGGACCGGGTCATGGTGAGACCTGCGGCGTTGAGAAACAGCGCTCCGTCCCGCCTTTGCTCTCGGACGACAAGCCAGGCCCTGAGCGCGATCACCCTTTCCTTCCACAATGGGAGCACACGCTCGCGCCGCCCTTTGCGTAAGCGATTCGGCGGCGACACCTTGCGGCGGGTGATTTCGCTGTGATGGAAATTGGCCATGGACGCAACGCCGATTTTGGTTCCAGGGCCGGACCCGGCTGAGGAC
>Ga0210386_10001913_pt1 | contig 18129 bp, 17 predicted proteins | sample IncBWH32OmetaG_FD_160091 | JGI IMG/M metagenome (GOLD analysis project Ga0210386, IMG submission 160091) | Forest soil microbial communities from Barre Woods Harvard Forest LTER site, Petersham, Massachusetts, United States - Inc-BW-H-32-O ... | reverse complement strand
CTGCCGGATTTAGGGTCAACCATCTTTCCGCAGTCCAACAATCCTCGACCCAGGTCGCCCCGCCCCACATCGCGCCTACCCAGGTGAGCAATTACGAAAATTCCGCCGCAGGCAGGTTCTCCTTGGCAGGGATCCGCCAAAGCGCCCGAGCGCGTTCGATCAGGACACCATGCTAACGCGGCTGCGCGTGGCCGATGAGACCGGACCGGTCTTTGATGAGGCAGCGCTCTTCCCTGTCGTGATGCTCCGCGCCGCCGCGCACGAAGCTCATGATGCAATCGCCAACTCGATCAAGAAATGGGCTAAAGGCACGCGCGCGTCCATGCCGCGTTTTCGTTCCACCAATGACCCACGGGCCATCAAGCTGTCCGCTTTTTCCTTGAAGAGATGCGACAGCTTCGAGCCGTCTTCTCCGGAGACGTACGGGCCGCCGATTCCGCAGCGGTTGACCGAGCGGCCGGTTATGACCTTCATCGCGAAAGGACTGGGTAAGCTCAAGGCTCGACTGAGCCGACCGCTGCCATTGGGCCATGTCCCAGTCGAGCTCCACCTTACCCGTCACCCGGACGGACGCGCCGAAATGCGCGTCATCTCGCGCGGTCCAGCCGCACCGCGGGCCATCGACCCTGCCGAGGCAGGACGTCTGGTCCATGCAGCGGTCAAGCACCTTCCAGCGGATGCGCCGAACCTGGCTTATGTCGAGGCGGCGAGGGCGGCGGGGCAGGTGGTGCGCGGCGGAGACGTGGGTCTGCTGGCACCAATCGCCACAAGCGACGGGCTGGTCTCGCGCCCGGTGCGATGCAGCCGCGCCGAGATGAAAGCGGTGAAGGAGAATCAACGGCACGAGGCCAGGCGTGGTACCAAGCGCAGCCAGGCTGCAGAGCACGCCCGCAAGCGTGCTGCCAAGGCACAGCGCAAGACGGTGAATCGCCGACGCACCAGAGCCTACCAGGATGCTGCCATGCTCGTGTGCGGCAATGGACCGAAGAACGGCAACTCATTCCTGCGCAAGCACGACCAAGACGGTGGCCGGGAACCAGTGGTTATCGCAGCCATGGAGGAGCGCTCGGTCGAGCGTGGGGTGGTGCAGCGAAGCGCGCTGGACCGCACAACCGAACCGGAAGCGTGGAAGCGCCGTCGGGCGCGTAACACGGCCCGGCGCATCGCTGAGACCGGAATGAACCTGCGAGTCCGTCGAGTGGCCGAATTGTGCCGCCGCCGCGGGGCGCTGTCAGTCGAGGTTGAGCCACGCGGCACCACGCGGGAATGCACCTCTTGTGGAGCGGACGTGCGCAAGGATTTGGGCGAGCGAACACATCGCTGCCCTGCCTGTGGCTTCACCACGGACCGGGATAACAACGCGGCGCTAAACGCGTTGGGCCAGGCGTTCCGGCAGTTTCGCGATACGCCGGATCCCGGCGAGCGCATCACCGCGGCACACGGCGCGGATGAGAAGGCACGCGAGAAGCGGCGCCGCAAGGCTATCGCAAGCAGCAAAGGCGGCCGCACACGCGGCGCCAGGTTCAGGTACAATGGGGGTGTAGTGGCTCCCAACTCGAAACATCAGGGCGACGGCTGCGATGCCTTTTCAAGCTGAGACACTACCATCCTGCCAGACCCGTCGCCCCCGACGACCGGTGACAGACTGACAGCGCCCGCGTGGTGGCGAGGAAGGCCAGGGGGCTTTGCCGCCATGGCACCTTTGGGACCCCCAGCAAAGGTTCAGCCGTTGCAATCCAATCGTTTGGTTGGTGTCGGGGGTGGGCGCCAAGCGAGCGGTTGAAGCGCCCGCGGTGGCGCCCCCCACCGACCAACCGACGGGTTCCAAGGGCTGTGCTCTTGGCGGCGTTCCAAGGGCGCGCCCCTTGGTCTTTCGTGCCCCCGCCTCTGGCGCTGTCAGTCTGTCGCCGGTCGAGGGAAAGGGGCTAGCGGATGATGATCTCAACGCGCCGGTTCTGCGGCTCACGCACGCCCGGTCCGGTCGGGACCAACAGGTGCGTCTCACCAAAGCCCTGGATCGCGATCGCGTTCTTCGGAACACCATCCCGCACCAGCTCACCAGCCACCGCTTGCGCGCGGCGCACCGACAGGCCCTGGTTGTACTGCGGCGTGCCCGAGGTATCCGTGTAGCCGTTCACCTCGATCCGCGTGTACTGCACCTTCGTCGAGTTGTCCGCCGCTTCCCTGATGATCTGCTGCGCACGCGCCGTCAGCGTCGCCTTATCCCAGTCGAAGAACACCAGGTAGCTGCGCGCCGGAGCCGGAGCCGGCGCCGCCATCGGGGCCGGCGGCGGCGGCGGCGTCACACCAAACGCGTAGCGGAAGCCAATCAGGATCGCGTGGTTGAATTCGTCGTTGAATTTGACGGAAACCGGCGCGCTGACATGACCAACGCTCGCGATCCCGGAGTAGGTGCGGTCGCCCGCGAGGCCCATGAAGCGATATTCCGCGGTGAACGAGAGCCCGGGCGCCGCCGGGATCGGGAACGCCGCACCAAGCATTGCCTGGTAGCCGAAGGAGCCCTTCGTGTCGTTGGTCACGCTGACCGTGCCACCGGTCGTCGCGTAGGCCGTCCCACCGTGCAAGCTCGTCGCCTCATAGCCAACACCGAGGCCAACGAACGGCACAATCCACGGCGACAGGCCATTGAAGTCATAGAAGCCGTTCACCATGCCGCCGAACTTCTGTTCCCAGCCGCCGGCATTGGTAATGTTGTTAAATCCGCTCGCGCTGTTGAACTTGTTGGCCACATAGTTGGCCTCGACCTCGGCGCGGAGCCCGTTACCGAAGCCCCAGCCGAGACTGACGACGCCGGTTGGGCCGACACGCGACTTGAGCTGCCCGCTGGAGCTGAGCGGGCCGCCGCTCGTGGTCACATCCTCCTGCTGCATAAAGTTGACGCCGACGCCGCCGGCGACATAGAGGCCGGTGACGGGCTGGGCTTGGGCCGCAAGTGGCAATGCCACCATCGCGGCCGCCAGAAGCGCACTCCGAAGCTGCATGTTTGCTCTCTCCTCATCGTCTCGTTATCGCGCCGTGTCGCACAATCGAAACAGCCCGCGCACAAATGCACGCTCCGCTTGTCTCGCTGTGAACGGACATTAATCTCGATAGCGTCAGAAGACGAGGGGGCAACAGCGCTTTCAGCAACACTGTTGTATTTTCGCCACAGACGTAGTTGGTCTAGTCACCAAAATGTGACAGATGCGTCAACCCCGTGTCCAGCCTCCCAATATCGAGGTCAGCCGGCCGCCAGCGCCTGATCCAGGTCGCGGATCAGGTCGTCGGCGGTCTCCAGCCCGACCGACAGCCGGATGACATCCGGCCCGGCCCCGGCCGCCAGGCGCTGTTCGTCACTGAGCTGGCGATGCGTGGTTGAAGCCGGATGCAGAACGAGGCTGCGGGTGTCGCCGATGTTCGCCAGATGCGAGAACAGGCGCACGTTCTCCACCAGCCGCGTGCCCGCGTCGTAGCCGCCTTTGACGCCAAAGGTGAACACCGCCCCCGCCCCTTTCGGCAGGTATTTGCGCGCCAATGTGTAGTACGGGCTGGACGGCAGCCCGGCATACGACACCCAGGCCACGCGCGGGTCGGCCTGCAGGAACTCCGCCACCTTCTGGGCATTGGCGACGTGGCGTTCCATCCGCACATGCAGCGTTTCGACGCCGGCGATGGTCAGAAATGCGTTCATCGGCGCCATGGCCGGGCCGTAGTCGCGCAGGGCGACCGCACGCGCCTTGGTGGTGAAGGCGAAGTCGCCGAAATTCTCGTAGAAACGCAACCCGTGATAGGCTGGTTCCGGTTCGGTCAGCGACGGAAACCGTCCGCCTTGCGACCAATCGAACCGTCCGGATTCAACCACGATCCCGCCCAGGGAATTGCCGTGCCCATCAAGGAACTTGGTGGTGGAGTGACAGATCAGATCGGCGCCCCACTCGAACGGCCGGCACAGATAAGGGGTGGCGAGCGTGTTATCGACGATCAGCGGCAGGCCCGCATCGTGCGCGACCTTGGCGATTTCTTCCAAGTCAACAACGACCCCACCAGGGTTGGCCAGCAGTTCGACAAAGATGGCCTTGCAACGTGGCGTCAAGGCGCGGCGGAAGTTCTCCGGATCGTGGGGATCGACGAAATGACAGGTCCAGCCAAGCTTCTTGAACGACAATCCGAACTGCGTCAGCGATCCGCCATATAGATTGCGCGATGCGATGAACTCATCCCCTGGTTCCAGCAGCGTGGCGAAGATCAGGAACTGGGCGGCATGGCCCGACGCCGCCGCCACCGCGGCGCGACCGCCCTCAAGGCTGGCAACACGCTCTTCCAATACCGAAACGGTCGGATTGGTCAGCCGCGAGTAGATATAGCCAAAATTGTGCAGATTGAACAGCGCGGCCGCGTGGTCCACGTCCTCGAACACATACGACGCAGTCTGAAAGATCGGCGTGATGCGTGCCCCGGTGGTGGGATCCGGCGCGGCGCCGGCGTGCACCGCGCGGGTTTCGAACCCATAGATCAGATTGGGGCCGGGCATCGATCGGCGCTTCGCCGCGCGCTCGGTCGGCGCTTGCGGCGCGCTGTTACGTATAATGCCAGAGTTGACGCCGCTCCAGGACAGCTCCCCGCCAAGCCGACCGAACTCGATCTTCGGGCACCGGTCCATCACGACGTCAAGGCCGGCCGCCTCGGCCTTCGCGGCCGCCGCGTCATTGCGGACGCCGAGTTGCATCCAGACCACCTTGGCGCCGATGGCGATGGCGTCGTCGACCACCGGGCCCACCTGATCGGAGGCACGAAAGACGTCGACCATGTCGATCGGCTCGGGGATCTCACGCAGGCTGGCGTAGACACGTTCGCCCAGCAGGTCCTTGCCCGCTTGGCCGGGGTTCACCGGGATGACGCGGTAGCCTTTGCCCTGCAGGTATTTCATCACGAAATAGCTGGGCCGGTTCCAGTTCGATGATGCACCGACCAGGGCAATGGTGCGGACTGTCGACAGAATGCGGCGCAGCTTGGCGTCGGGGTACGGGATCGGTTCGATCGCGGTCATGGTGGCGTCCTCCGTCGGTACACCTCTCCCGTTACGCAGGAGAGGTTCGGCACCCGGATCGTTCCGGATGGGGTGGTGTCCCCGGCAAGACCCTCACCCGGCCACGCTTCGCTTGCCGGCCTCTCCCGCACGCAGAAGAGGCGCACGTCGCTGCGATCAGCGAATGATGATCTCCACCCGCCGGTTCTGCGGCTCACGCACGCCGGGCCCGGTCGGGACCAGCAGATGCGTCTCGCCGAACCCCTGGATCGCGATCGCCAGCCGGCCACCGTCAGGACCAGCGCGGCCGCTCCCGCTGCCAATACCTGTGTCACGGCGTCCTCTCGCAGCCTGGTCTCAATCCCCGTTCCATTTGAACGACTTGGCCATGTCGTGACAATAGCCGACGCCAATCGACGCCCACTTGACACGATGTCATAAACCAGCGTCGCACACCCCTGCGGTTCTTCGTATCGCGTCACCTGACAGGCCAGCCGCGTATGACACCAGCCCCCCTGACAGGAATCCGCGTTCTCGACCTGACCTCCGTTGTCGTCGGGCCCGCCTGCACGTTGCGCCTGGCAGACTACGGCGCCGAGGTCATCAAGCTGGAATCACCAGAAGGCGACGTGCTGCGCACATTGGGTGGACCGTCGCCGAGCGGCCAGCACTCCGGCAAATATCTGGCGTTCAACCGAAACAAGCGGGCGATCTGCCTGGACCTGAAACAGGACGCGGCGCGGACGGCGGTGCAGCGCATCCTGGATCGCTGTGATGTGCTGGTGTCCAACATCCGGCCCGAAGCGCTGGCACGGTTGGGGCTCGACGCCGCCACCGCGCGCGCGACGCGGCCGCGGTTGATTCACTGCGCCATCACCGGCTTCGGCCCCGGCGGGCCGTATCGGGGCCGGCCAGCCTATGACACCGTGATCCAAGCGGTCGGCGGTGTCGCCGGCCTGTTCATCCGCCGCGACGGCGTGCCGCGCTATGTGCCGCTGGTCATGTGCGACCATGTCACTGGCGAAATCACTGCGGGCGCCATCATGGCGGCGCTGTTCCGTCGCGAGCGCACCGGCGAGGGCGCGGCGATCGAAGTGCCGATGCAGGAGACGATGGCGGCCTTCGTGTTGAAGGAGCATTTGGGACCGGCGAGCTTCGACCCACCGCTGGGGCCGCCGGGTGACGCGCGCATCTTGGAGCCGAACAATCAGTTGATCGAGACGGCGGACGGTTGGATGACCGTCACCGCGAACACGGATACGCAGGTGCACGGCTTCCTGGCCGCGATCGGCCGGCCGGCGCTGATCGAGGACGAACGCTTTCGCAGTGTGGCCGCTCGGTTCCGTAACGTGGCCGAATGGATGTCGCTGCGCCGCACGGCGCTGAAGGACCGGCCGACCGGGCATTGGGTCGCCGCCTTCGCCGAGGCGGATGTGCCGGCCGCACCGTGCCACACGCTGGAGGCACTGGTCGAGGACGAACAGTTGTGCGCCGTTGGCTTGCTGCGGAACGAGGCGCACGCGCAGGAAGGCACGATCCGCACCATCCGTCCGACGATTTTGGAGGACGGCGCGCCAGCAGAACCCGGGCCGCCCGCACGGCTGCTCGGTGCCGACACACGGGCGGTGCTCCACGAGACCGGCTACAGCGCGGCCGATATCGACGCCCTGATCACCACCGGCGCCGTGCACGCGCCGCGCTAGAGCACCTCGATCCATCTGTCCCGGCGATGGAGCGCAGCGACGAAGCAATTTTGATCCCGAGACGTACAGGTGGTTGTGCCACGCGCGCGCGATTGCTGCGTCGCTGTGCTCCCCGCAATGACAGAGCGGCTATACCTCGGTCAGCTCCCGCGCCGTGATCGACTGGATCGCCTTCAACCGCGCGAACAACGTTTCCGCTGGAATGTCCGACCCGCCGGCATCCAGACAATCCGCGAACTTGTCATAAATCTGCGTCTCGCTGAGCGGCCGCGTCGCATGCCCGGTGGCACGCCGCACCGGCGCCCCTTCGATCACCCGTCCCGAGGCCAGCTCCACCCGCACCGAATCCGCCAGCGCGGCCCCCGGCAGTTCCTCGTCATAGTCGGTGGTGGTGATGATCTCGACACGCTGCATCAGCTTCTGAATGTCTTCGCGCTGCACGAAGGTATCCGTCAGCTCCCGCAACCCGACGCGCTTCGCAACCACGCCGCTGGCCATCGCGAACTCGATGCTGAACTTCGCTGCCAAGCCGGTCTGCGGCGTATGGTTGCGCAACACCGTGGCAAAGTAATCGCTGATGTTGACGGTGATTTTCTTCACCTCGTCCACCTTCACCGGGTTCGCCGCCACCAGGTCCAACATGCAGTCAATCGCGCGATGCGTGCAGTAGCAGGTGGGATATTTCTTGATCCCCAGGCCCTGCGCCAGGATCGCCCAGTCCTCACCGAGCTTCGGCTCGCTGGCGCGATCGGGTTTGCCGCTCGGCGAGATCGCATTCAGAAAACCCTGCGGATGCTCAAGCGCATCGGTATTCGCGGTGAACCCCGCCTCCGCCAGCCGCGCCGCCATAATGCCGGCATGCGCCGACTTGCCGGCATGGAACGGTTTCGTCATCGTGCCAAAGTTCGACATCAGCCCGGCACTTTGCGAGGCGCCAAGCGCGATCGCCTGCGCCGCCTTGTCGGCATCGAGCCGTCGCAGCGACGCGCACGCCGCCGCCGCACCCACCGCGCCGTACAGTCCCGTGGGGTGCCACCCCTTCTGGTGCAGCAACCCGTTGTCGCGGCGGAACAGCTCCGCCCAAGCCTCATAACCGGCGACGTAGGCAACGATCATGTCGGCACCCGACGAGCCCAATGTCTCCGCCTCGGCCAGGATCGCCGGCACCAGTACAGTCGAGGGATGCCCGCGCAACGCGACGTCATCGTAGTCCAGCGCATGCGCCGCCACGCCGTTGATCCACGCCGCTTCCGGCGCAGGGCTTTTGGCCTTGCCAAACACCAGCGTCGCCGGTCCGTCACCCGGCGCCAGCACCTGCTTGAGGATCTTCACACAGTCCTCATTCCGCCCGGCGATCATCGTGCCAATGCAGTCGATAAAGCCGAGCTGCGCGATGCGCACCGCTTCTTCCGGCAGCCGGTTGGGTGAAAGATCAGCGACGAACTGCCCGAGGGCCTTGGTCAACGGCATGACGATTCCCCTTTTGCTTCAACGTCCCTTGAACTGCGGCTTACGCTTCTCGTTAAACGCCAGCACGCCTTCACGGCGGTCTTCGGTGTCCACCAGGCGATTATAGGCTTCGATCTCAAACATCAGGCCGCGTTTCAGGTCCATCTGCAAGCCATTGTGGATCGACTTCTTGGCCTGGCGCACCGACAGCGGTGCATTGTCACAGATTGCCTGCGCGGTGGCGAGCACGTCGGTCATCAATTGCCCAGGCTCGCTGATGTGATTGATCACACCCCAGTCCAGCGCCTGTTCAGCGGTGAACGGCTTACCGGTCAGGATGATTTCCTTCGCACGCTGTTCTCCCACCACGCGCGGCAGCGTCTGTGTGCCACCACCGCCAGGCATGATGCCAATCGTCACTTCGGTCAGCGCGAACCGGGCGCCACGCACCGCATAAGCGAAGTCGCACACCAACACCGTCTCCAGCCCACCAGCATAAGCGTGTCCGTTCACCGCCGCGATCACCGGCACCGTCAACTCCAGCAGCACGTCGCGGCCGCGCTCGAAGATCTCGTGCTGGTGCTGCCATTCCTTCTGCGTCATGCCCTTGCGCTGCTTCAGGTCACCGCCGGCACAGAAGATGCGGTCACCCGCGCCAGTCAGCACGATGCAGCGCACGTCACCCGGATCGTCGAGCAGCCGGGTCCACAGATCCAGCAGATCAAGTCCCATCTGCGTGTTCTTGGCATTGCCGACCTCTGGCCGGTTCAGCGTCACCTTCAGCAGATGCGTGTTGATTGTTTCGGTCAGAATTGTTTCATATGTCTTCATATCAGCGTCGCTCGAGTGTTGGGTGGGGACCATCATTCACCTGGTAGTGCGCCAGCAGCTCCGCGCGGATCACCCGGCGCATGATCTTGCCCTGCGGATTGCGCGCCAGCTCCGGCAGCATCAGATAGGCACGCGGATGCTTGTAACGGGCGAGCTCATTCACCGCCGCACGGGCACGATCCGGCCAAGTGGCATCATCCGTTTCGGCGACCGCGACGATGATCTCGCCCCAGTATTCCGACGGCAACGTGACGATGGCCACAGCGGCCGTACCGGCCGTCCCCGCCAGCACGCGTTCGATCTCATCGGGATGGATTTTGTAGCCGCCGGACTTGATCACGTCGGCCATACGCCCGACCAGATACAGCCGCCCGCGCGCGTCGATACGGCCAAGATCGCCAGTGTCGTGGAAACCGTCATCCGGCAACGCATGAAAACCAGTGACGTCAATATGGCCGCAATACATGTGCCGGCCACGCAGAAAGACCTCGCCAGTCTGACCGCGCGGCACGGTCGCACCGGTTTCGTCACGAATGTCAATCTCAACCCCGGTGCCGGCGAAACCGACGCAAATCCCCTCCCCGTGCGGCTCGGCGTAATAGGCATCTGTGTCGCGCGGTGGCAGCACGGTAATCGGATTGACGATCTCGGACTTGCCATAGGTGACCCGCACCACCGGTCCGAAGATCGCTTTCGCCTTCTCATAGAGTGACGGCAACAACGGAGCCGTGCCGCAGAACACGCAGCGTATGCCGCCGATCCGCTGCCCCTCGAACGCGCCGACCAGCTTCGCCAACACCGTTGGCGGCGCAAAGATATGATCGATGCCGTCCGCCAGCACGCGCCACACGGTGGGGATATCCACACCATCCAGCAGCACGACCTTGGCGCCGCGATCATGGAACGCCTGCGTGATGATCCCAGCGCCATGCACGAACGGCGTCATCAGCAGCACCGTGCTGCCCGGCCCCGGCACGAACGCGAGGCTCGCACGCTGCAAGATATTGGCAATCCAACGCGCCTGATGCGTGATCACGATTGCCTTGGGCTTGCCGGTGGTGCCCGAGGTGAAGTTGATGCGTCCCCACGCCTCCGCGGGCACCGGCGACAATGCCGCCGGATCGCCCGCCGCCGCCTCAACCGCATCGACCGCGACGACCGCGCAATCCAGCGCCTCGAACGCCGCAGCCTGCGCGGTCATGGTCACGACCAGCCGAGCGCCCGCCAGCGCCAGGCAGTGCCGCCGCTCGGCGTCCGTGTAGCTGGCGTTCAACGGCGTCTCGCAGGCGCCGCACAGCCGCAACGCCATCGAGACCCACACCGCCTCGATCGAATTGCGCAGGCTGCTGGCCACGACCTCGCCCGGCTGCACGCCCCGCGCGCACAGTGTCAACGCCAACCGCGCCGCACGCCCGGCCAGCGTGACGAAATCGATCTCGTGCGTGCCATCATGCACCGCCGGCAATGGCCCGAAGGCGTCAGCAACCGCGGCCAGGTCGGTGCCCCAGGGAATTGTCTCTCGCATGGGGTGTAGCGATACGTCCCTCGACGCGGGGCGGCAAGCGCGTGCGGTGGACCACCCGACACACCCTGAGTAGCATCGCGCCACCGACCAGGAGGACCCGCCATGACCGAAGCTGGCAAACTGCGAGCGCTGCTGCGCCACGACGGCATGATCGTCGCACCCGGTGCCTATGACGGCATCACCGCGAAGCTCGTCGCGCAGGCGGGTTTCAGCGCGGTCTACATGACCGGCGCCGGCACCTCCGCCACGTTCGGCTATCCCGATTTCGGCCTGTTGACGATGACCGAGATGGTCAGCAATGCCGCGCGCATCGTGCGAGCCGCGGAGCTGCCAGTGATCGCCGATGCCGACACGGGATATGGCAACGCGCTGAACACTGTGCGGACCGTGCGCGAGTACGAGCAGTGTGGCGTCGCCGGCATCCACATCGAGGATCAGCTATCGCCGAAAAAATGCGGCCATCTCGACGACAAGGAGATCGTGCCACGTGAGGATTGGTTGGCGAAGATCCGTGCCGCCGCCTATGCACGGCGCGATCCGGACTTCCTGATCATCGCGCGCACCGACTCACGCGCCGTCGCCGGCTTCGAGGAAGCGATCGCGCGCGCCAACGCCGCGTTACAGGCCGGCGCCAACATGGCCTTCGTCGAGGCCGCGCAGACCATGGAGGAGGTCGCCGCCATCCCACGCCGTGTCGCCGGCCCCTGCCTGTTGAACGTGGTGCGCAAGGGCAAGACGCCCGAGATCGACCTAAACGAGGCCGAGCGCATGGGCTACAAACTGGCGATTGTCCCGGGCCTGTTGTTCAAGGCCGCGATCGGCGCCTGCGAGACCGCGCTGGCAGCATTGAAAGCGCACCACCGCCATCCGGTGCTGCAGCCCGACCTGACAGTACGCGACGCATTCAACCGCATGGGGGCGGAGGACTGGGATGCGATGCGCACCCGCTTTCGGGCGGAGGTACCACGCCGCGCGGCGGAATGATGGACCGAATAACAAACCACAACACAGACATCACTGAGAAGACCGCGGCGGCGGCATACTTCATTTCACATATCGGCCGGTTCCGCCTGCCGCTGGCCGAGGCGATCCGCATCGCGCATGCGCACAACATGACGGTGATCGTTGATGCCGCGTCGGAGCTGCCACCGGTCAGCCATCTGCGCGCGTTTCTCGAGGAAGGGGCCGATCTGGTCATTTTCAGCGGCGGCAAGGGCATCGCCGGACCGCGGGCCGCGGGCCGGATCCTCGGGCGGCCCGAGATGATCGCCCGCTGCGCGCTCAATGCGTTCCGAACCAGGATGCCATCGGCCGCTCGATGAAGGTGGGCAAGAAAGAGATCACCAGCCTGGTTGTCGCGCTCGAGCGGTTTCTGCAACGCGATTTCACCGCCGAACCGGTGGTCTGGGATCAACGCGTGCACACGGTGTTGGACATATTGAAGGGTGTGGCAGGCATTCGCGCGCGCTACATGGCCGACCTGCCCGAACAGCTGGAGCTGCATCCGGTGCCGGTGCCGCGCGCCTGGATCGATCTGCGGGATCATGCACAACAGAAGATGTTGCTGTCCGCGCTTGCCAATGCATCACCCGCGCTCTCCGTGCGGCAGATCGGCCGCACCACGATCGCCATTGCGCCTGACTCAGTGCGGGACGGTGAGGAGGTTGTGGTGGCACAACGCCACCGCCAGGTGCTGCTGGCGGAGGCGGGGGGTTAGTTTCGCCTCCGTGCGAACGCCAGCAACGCCCCGTTGGCGCCAACCGCGAACAGGATGATCAGCATCGTCACCGCGGTGGTCAGCCGGACGTTATGTGAATTGATGCCGTTGATCACCAGGAATCCCAGGCCGCGCTGAGAGGCGAACATCTCACCGATCAGCACACCCAGGAACGTCACGGCGAAGCCAATGCGCAATCCGCTGATGATCTCGGGCATCACCGCCGGGGCCAGAACGCGCGTGACAGTCTGCCACGGGGTCAGATGCAGCGCGCGGGCCGCACGCCGATAGACCGGCGGCAGGTTGCGCACGGCAGCGAGTGTGAACAGCACGATCGGGATCAGTCCGTGAATGACGCCAAAGGCAACCTTGGCGGACAGATTCAGGCCGAACAGCAGCAGGATCACCGGATATAGCGTCACCTTCGGAATGGTGTACAGTGCGGCCAGCATCGGCTCGGCCACGTCACCGGCAAAGCGGCGCAGGCCGAGCCAAAGGCCAAGTGCGATGCCGAGTACGGTGGAGATCGCCAGTGCCTCCACGAACGCCAGCAGCGTGGCGCCGACATGCGGCCAGAACGTTTCGCTACCCAATAACGCCGCGGCGTAGGCAATCGTCGTGAACGGTGGCGTGATCGCCACATCACCCGCGTACGCGAACAGTCCCTGCCACGCCGCCAACATCACCACGACGGTGACGACGCCATCGATCAGACTATCATACCGTCCGCGCGTCACGCCCGCCCACGACGGCGATTCAGCCGCGCCTCCCACGCGTACAGGATGCCATTGGTGATAATCGCCACCAGCAGCACGAACAGCATGCGGCCATACATCGCGCGGTTTTCGAAGCTCTCGTAGGCATAGGCGATGCCATAGCCCAGCCCGCCCGACGACAGGATAAACTCACCCGCGATCACACCGATGAACGAATAGGCCAACGCGAGCTTGATGCCACCGAACAGATCCGGCAGCGCCGCCGGCAGCACGACACGGGTAACCGTCTCGATGCGGTTCAGCCGGTGCACCTTCGCCGCCTTGCGCAACACGCGCGGCACGCGGTCCAGTCCCAGTAATGTGCCGATCAGCATCGCCGGCACAGCGGCCAGAAAGCCGATCGCGATCAACGGCAGCGCATTCAGCCCGAACACCGCCACCAGCAACGGATAGAAGACGAAGATCGGGATGGCATAATACGAAGCAAGCAGCGGGTCGACCGCACGCCGCATCCGCGGCAGCTCATGCAGGGCGGCGCCGACGACAAATCCCACAAGCACGGCTGCGATGAAAGCCATCGCCACCGTCAGGAACGTATGCGCGATGTCACCGTTGATCTCGCCCGACGCCAGCATCTGCAGCATGGCCGCCGCCATCTCGCTGGGCGGAATCAGTGTCAATGGATTGATCAGCCCCGCGCGGCAGACGATCTCTAGTGACAGTACAGCACCGACAACCACCGCGGCACGCGTCCACAGGATCTTGGCGGCGCGGCTCATGCTTCGGCCGGCGCGCGACCGATCGCCTTCAAGGACTCGCTGCGCAGCGACGACCAAAGCCGCGCCGTCACCGCACCGAATGCCGTGTCGGACACAATCCGACTGTCGCGCTCGCGCGGCCAGCCGGTCTCCACCATGTCGATAAAGCACCCTGGCCGCGCCGACATCACGCCAACACGATCCGACAACATCGCCGCTTCATCTAATGCGTGCGTGATCAGCAGTACCGTGGCACCGGTTTCGCGCCACAGCCGCAACACCTCATCGCCCATCAGCAACCGCGTCTGCTGATCCAACGCACCGAATGGCTCATCCAACAGGATCAGCCGTGGCTGCAAAACCAGTGTGCGGGCGATGCAGACACGTTGGCGCATGCCACCCGAGAGCTGCGCCGGGTAGGACTGCGCGAAATCTCTCAGGCCCATGAAGCCGATGGCGTAATCGACACGCCGCGCAATCTCGGCCGTCGCGACGCCGGCGCGGCGCAAACCGAACGCGACGTTGTCGTGCACAGTCAGCCACGGAAAGCTGGCATCTTCCTGGAACACCACCCCGATCCCGTCGGGCACTTGGCCGGAGACCGGCTTACCTTCGAATGTGATGCGCCCCTCGGTGGGCGCGTTGAGCCCCGCCAGCACATCGAGCAGCGTTGACTTGCCGCAGCCCGACGGACCCACCACCGAGAAGAACTCACCACGTGCGATCTGCAGATCGATCGGCCCCAACGCATGCACGGATCGCGCACCCGGATAGACCCGTGTCACGCCTTGCAGCGACGCATGCGACATCAATTGGTCTTCGCGGCGAGGAACCGTGCGTCGATGATCTTGTCCCAATCCACCGGACCTTTCTGCTGCCCCATGATCTGCAGCCCCTCCACCATGTGGTCCATGCCTTCCTTATCGATGATGCCGGGCGTCCAGTAGTGCGAGGCCGTCATGTTCTTGAACACCCGGCGATACAGTGCTGGATCGCCATTGAACGCCTTCGCGACGATGTCTGCCGCTTCGTCAGGGTGGGCGTAAATGAATTCGACACCCTCGCGCCGCCCGGCAACGATGCCGGCCAGCTTCTTCTGGCCTTCCGCGCTGTCCAGATAGGACACGGTTGTCACGCCGACCGATTGCATCATGTTGCATGGCACGACATCGCAACTGCGAAACACCACCTGTAGTTTGTCTTCGTTCTCGGACCAGATCGGTTCGCCCGTCATCCCGGTATCGACCGCGCCGGTCAACACCGCCGACAGGTTGGCGCCGATGTCGCCGGCGGCAACCAGGTGCATATCCGCCTGCGTCAGGCCCTGCGCTTTCAGCGCCATCAGCAGGATCATGTTGGTGGCGGAGCCAGGCGACGTGAACGCCACACGCTTGCCCACCAGCGACTTGAACCCGTGCAGCGGCGAGCCTTTCTTGGCGATCCAGATGATGTCGTCGACCGAGTCGACACCACCGAACAGGATCTTCAGCGGCTCGCCGTGATTGATCGCCGCTACCGCGGCAGAGAGCGCCACCTCGCCGAACGGTAGGTCACTCGCCAGCATATTACGCACCGAAGTACCGCCGCCCGCCGAGGTCAGCACGCCCGTGATATCAAGGCCGTGCTGCTTGAAAAAGCCCTTGGCCATCGCCACCGCATACGGCGCACCATAGAATGCCGAGCCATAGTGCGTCACGGTGATGGTCTCGGCCTGCGCGCCACTGATCAGCAGCGACAGCGCACCTGCACACAGCAGGCGTCGCAGCAAGGACTGCATGGTGGTCTCCCTGTGGTCGTTTGTTTGATTGCGTTGAGGCTTAACACAACAACCTGGCATCACATATGTGGCTTGAGATCCGGTGGCAGGAAGTTGGTGTCCACCATCTTCGACCAATCCACATCCCCCTTGATCTGACCCAGAATCCGCAGCCCATCCATCATCCGGTTCATGCCTTGATAATCGAAGGTACCCTCTTCCCAGTAGTGCATGGCAATCATGTGCTGAAAAACCTTCCGGTACAGTACCGGATCTCCATTATAAGCCTTGGCGGTAATATCTGCAGCTTCGTCCGGATGCGCGTAGACGTAACGGACACCCTCACGCCGTGCCGCCAGCAGCGCCCGCAGCTTCGCAGCACCTTCCTTCGAGGCCGCGAAATCGCGTGTCGTGATGCAGACGTTCTGCGTGATGCGGTCACCAGCCTCGTCCTTGGCCCAGAACACCGGTTGCAGCTTGTCCTCATTCTCGGACCACACCGGTTCGCCGGTCATTGCGGTATCGACCGCGCCGCTCAGCACCGCGGACAGATTGGCGCCGATATCGCCGGCCGGCATCATCTGGAACGCCGAGCGGTCCCATCCGTGCTTCTGCAGCGCCATCAGCAGCACCATGTTCGTCACGGACCCAGGTGCGGTGAATCCCACGCGCTTGCCCTTCAAGTCCGCGAAGGCGTGCAGCGACGAGCCTTTCTTGGCGATCCACAGGATGTCGCCCACAGTATCGGTGCCACCACAGACCATCACCAGCGGCTCACCGTGCTGGATCGCCTGCACCGTCGCCGACAACGCCACCTCGCCAAACGGCAAATCGCCCGCGAGTGTATTGCGCACTGAGGTGCCACCGCCGGCGCCGGAGGTAATGCCGGTAATATCGACACCGTTCTGTTTGAAGAAGCCTTTGGCCATCGCCACCGCGTAGGGCGCGCCATAATAGGCCGATCCCCAATGGGTCACCACGACACTATCCGCGCGTGCCGCGGTGCCGGCTAACAGTGTGGCGATGACAATGACAATCCCGCGCAGGACGCGCATGACGTGCTCCCCAATCCGAATTGTGCACAAGCTAGCAAATGCCCCTGGTCTGGCAACCTCGCGGCCTTCGTGACAAGCTCCGCGGTACAGGTAGGGGAGAAACGCATCATGCCGACATTGGGCGATGGCGAGTACACCTACGAGCCGGTGGAGAACTGGGCGAAACTGCCGCCCGGCTGGTCGTTCAAGGAGATCGGCTCGGTTGGGGTCGACAAGAACGACAATGTCTATGTGTTCAATCGTGGCGAACACCCGATGATCGTGCTCGACCGCGACGGCAATTTCCTGCGGTCCTGGGGCGAAGGCCTGTTTCCGCGCGCGCACGGCGTGTTCATGGCACCGGATGACACCATCTGGCTGACCGATGATGGCGATCACACCGTCCGGCAATGCACGCTTGAGGGGAAGGTCCTGCTGACGATCGGCATTCCAGGAAAGCCGTCACCCTATATGAGTGGCGAACCGTTCCACCGCTGTACCCATACCGCGATGTCGCCGCAAGGGGACATCTATGTGTCGGACGGCTATGGCAATTCGCGCGTGCACAAATATGCGCCGAACGGGAAGCTGCTGCTGTCGTGGGGTGAACCCGGCAGCGATCCAGGTGAGTTCAACATCGCGCACAACATCACCTGCGATGGCGATGGCTGGGTCTATGTCGCCGATCGCGAGAACCATCGCGTGCAGGTGTTCGATGGCAGCGGCAAATATCAGGCACAATGGAACAATCTGCACCGGCCATGCGGGCTGTTCATGCCACCGGGCAAGTGCCCAATCTGTTACATTGGCGAACTGGGGCCAACACAGCCGGTCAATCGCAACATGCCGAATCTTGGGCCGCGCGTGACGATCACCGATCACACCGGCAAACGCATCGCACGTCTGGGTGGCTGGCGGCCCGGTCTGGGCCCGACCGAGTTCATGGCACCGCACGGGCTGACCGTGGACTCCCACGGCGACCTGTATGTCGGCGAGGTGTCGTGGACCAACTGGCCGCAGACCTATCCCGACCAACCGCGCCCGGACAACCTGCGATCGCTGCACAAGTTCAAGAAAATTGGCTGACAGTCAGCGGTTCCAACTCATCGCACTATCAGTATGATGGGATCAACAGCGGGGCTACCAACCGACCAGATGGCAACTGGCTATATCGGCCTCGGCTTCGGCGTCGTCCACGAGCTCTGGGTACACGTGACCGACAAAGAAGCCCATCAGGGTCCAACCTGAACCGTCGGCGGACGCAAATGTGGTCGGCACGCGAGTGACGTGGCTGATATCAAAAGCGCAGCCGGATGTCAGAGTCAGCATGACGATACCGCTGCACCAGGCCATGGCATGGCCCATCGCCCGCATTCTCTGCGCTCACTGACATCAATCCACTGCCGAATAGTAAAACACGTATCGATCAAGCAATATAGTCCGCGCGCGCCCGGACTGATGGAGTGCCGAAAATCGCCGCGCGACCAATTACCTGATCGGCGCCCACACGTCGCCCCGCTTGCGATAGCTCCGCTTCACCGCCGCCCATACTACGCGGAACGCGATCGCTTCGTCCCCACCATGGCTCTGCCAGGCGTGATTGAGCGCCTCGCG
>Ga0210386_10001912_pt1 | contig 18131 bp, 23 predicted proteins | sample IncBWH32OmetaG_FD_160091 | JGI IMG/M metagenome (GOLD analysis project Ga0210386, IMG submission 160091) | Forest soil microbial communities from Barre Woods Harvard Forest LTER site, Petersham, Massachusetts, United States - Inc-BW-H-32-O ... | reverse complement strand
CGGCGCCCTCACAAGCAAAGCAATCTTGACTTCATCGTTTAGCCTGACTTCAGGCGACCGTCCTTCGAAGAACAGCACTTGAGCTCTCGCCAAGATGAATGGTTCGGTGAGCAGTCTGCCGGATCGGCGGCGTTCGATTTCTGGCTCGACGTAAAATTTGAACATCTGCAGCAATGTTCGTTCGGGCCCAAGCACCTCATTTGGAATGTCCGTCGCCCCAAGCTTATTATCTTCGCTGTGCCCGCTCATTTCTTCCCCTTCAGCCCCAGCTCGACCAGGCGGCGGATCGCCTCGGTACGTCCCGGGTGATCGTCCTGCTTTTTGGCCCAGGCATCGACCTTTGCAATGAACTCGTCGGATAGCCTACCTGTTCAACAAATGTTCTGCTCACCATTTCTACTAGAAATGACGGCATAGACCTTCGATGAGAGTGGACTCAAGGGGTTGATCTAGATTGGGCTCGGCAAGAGGCTAGACGAAGTCTTCCCAGCAGAAATATGAGAACAAACGCAGGCCTCGTTCGTGACGCCCCCAATAGCCGTGCGGCGTCAATTGCAGACCTACGCCAATTGGCGCGCGCGCCGTCTCTTGAACCAACCTAAGAATATTGCAGCGAGAGCGAAGCTATACGCTCCGGCGCCAACAGTTGGGCCTGGGACGGCGCTGACGGTCCCAACAAGCTGATAGCCTATGTTGCCCTCCAAAGGAAACTGTTCGATGCCCGTGTGGGGCGTTGTCTCGATCAGCAGCCCATTCGCGCCGGGAAGAAAGCCAGGTAGTCCCAACACGTCTGCATAAAAGCCAACCCAATAGGTCCCACTCAAAAGGCTCAATCCGGACACCTTGCCCGAGATTATATCAGTGTTGTTTGCTGTGGTTGCGACCAACGTGGTGGAGATCAGCTGCGAAAAGATAATTTGCGAATGATTGCTGTTGTAGATTTCAAAGGTGAAGCCCCCCAAACCGGCATAAGTACTGTCGCCGAATATAGGACCAGTCGCTAAGTTTAGGCCGGTAACAGAAACTGAGTTCGATAGCGAGAGAAGAGTCAGAGGTTCATCCTGCGCCGCGGGACGCAGTCCGAGCAATAGGCGTTGTTCCAGGAAAAAGCACTAAGGTCCGGAATAGACGAATAAATGGCTGTATCCGCGTTTGCCCGCGAGATACCAATGAGGATAGCTATGCCTGCAAGCGTTGCTAAGAATCGCGCGCGCATCCCTCAGCCCTCTTTGCCCGACGCTCTCATACCTCGCGCCCCAGTTGAGTCAATCGGCTTTAGCGAGCAAATAAATCTAAAGGTGCAATTTTTTTGCGCGCCTATTCCTCTACGCCGCAATTATTGACCGCTAGGGCTTAGTACCAATCATGATGAGCGCAGTGTCTGGCGGGTGATTGTTGTTTTGCCTTTCAACTCCCGGAGCATCGATGCCTGCGGCGATAAATGCCTGTTGAATCCCAGCTCCGACGTGATCTGATGGCTGATCCTTCACGACTTCAATACGTATTCCCTTAATCGGCTCACCAGATGATTGGATGTATGATGCCATGTATCCCCAGACATCGTATCCCGATGTCTCAAAGACCTCCTTCAGCTTCGAGGCGAAGCCATAGACGCGCTTTGCATCGGAGTTTCCGTATTCCAGCGCTACTTTGCCCTTGAAGGCCATCTTGAGACCATCGGCGAATTTGCTCTCTTGAGCTGGCGTCAATATCCACGGCCCTTGAGTTACACGATCGTTTCGATAGATGACGAGTGAAGCGATGATGAAGCCTCCCGTCACCACCCACCCCGCATGGATATCCAATGCGGGCCGCCTTCCGATGTTTGAAAAAGGGATAGTAAAAATCTCATGGGTTTCGGAGCTGTCGTGGGCGAATCAGGCCTGCATTATACGGCTGGCGCGGGTGTCGACCGGCTCCTGCCGGCTTAGGCCAGACCAACTCACCGAAATTTGCACGGCGTTGCCATGGGTGTTGCCATGGGGCCAATTTTGGGGGTAAGCCTTCCGCCGCGAAACGGCTTAAGCTATTGGGAATAATAATGAAACTAGAGCATCTTCAAAAGAAAAGAGGCTGGTTGAATGCCAGCTAAGCCGAAAGCCGCCGCGCCTTCGCCCAAGGCCGGCGCCAGGCGATGCCCGATCTGCGGCAAGCCGTCGAGCGAGGCGGCGCGGCCGTTCTGCTCGGGCCGCTGTCGCGATGTCGATTTGAACCGCTGGCTGTCTGGTTCCTACTGGATCCCCGGCCGCGAGGACGAGGACGAGGGCCACGAGTAGGAATTTTTGTTTTATTTCTGGTGGTTAGCGGGGTTCTGAGGGGTCGTCCGGCATAGCCCGAAGGGCGATGCCGGGCACGCCCCGCCTTCGGCAATTGGCGTCGCCGCGCAACGCGAAACCACAGGCGAAGCGTGGTGGACAGGGCCGCCCGGCCTGACTATAAACCGCCGCTCCCGGCCCAGCGCGGCGGGGAAGTGCCCAGGTAGCTCAGTTGGTAGAGCATGCGACTGAAAATCGCAGTGTCGGTGGTTCGATTCCGCCCCTGGGCACCATTAAATCAAGTACTTAGCGATTTTTTGGCTCGATAACTAGGTTGGTCGTGTAATTTCGGTGTAATCAGGTTGGCTGGGTCACTCGTTTTCAAATCCGTGGCTGCTGAACTTCAGGGTTCGGCTGTTCTCCGTAACTATTCGCACCACGTTTTCTGGCACACCGGCAGAGAGATCTCGGCCTCAATTTCGAGCGTAACTTTGACCGAGGATCCCACTAAGCCGGACAGATGCGCGATGACTTCATCGGCGATGCGGCCAGCGTCACGTCCGACCCTGGTCGCGTCCAGCGTGACCGTCCCATAAAAGCGCTTAGGTCTAGAGGGTGTTGATGGCGACCCATTTGGCACGCCAGATGTTGAGCCAGATGTACCGGTAGTCTGTCCGTCGGGCGACGATCCTGCGGTGGCTGCCCCAGCGGCGGGCATCGGAGACGCCATCGCTGTCTCTATGTCAAACTGCCTCTTTGCAATATCCGGCTTGACCAGAACGCCGTTCATGTTGTCAGCAGACACAGCAACCATTTGGCCACAGCGTAGGCCGCGGTATCTGGCTGAAGCCTCATCGTAACTTTCGGCGAAGGCGAACGAATCCTTGGCCCATGTCAACAGTGCCAGACCATCGCTAATAGATTGAAGCAATCACCGCGCCAGAGAGGCACGCGGTCGAGCTCCATGCGTAACCGCGTGGCCGCAAATCCAGTAAGCAGCAGTTCGTCGCTCCGGAGCTTTTTGCTTGCGCGGACCGCCAGAGCATCCTGTCCAGAGAGCCTAATTGCCTGCCACTCGACTGCTGCTTGTGGTACCGACTGCACTGGCGCCAACAACCATTGATATGTTTCCGGAACACGCGCAGTGACCGCGCCGTCAGCGGCAGTCTTCTGGGTTTCAGCCTGCTTCACTTGTTGGGGGTCGAGATTTAGCGTCACCTTCTCGGCGAGGATCGACTCCCATGCGAGATAGCGGCGGGTCGCCTCGTCGAGATCCTGCAGTCGGGTTTTGTCTGCGGCTAGAAAGACAAGCGTATTGCGATAGAGACGGGGGGTGGAGCCGCGAGCCTCGAAGATCCCTTTGGCGGCTTTCTCGGCAGGGCAGCTCGGTTCTTTGCTGTAGGGGTGATCAACCGCCAGCACGACCAACCGCGCGTCGAGGTCATCGGGGACGTCTTGCCCGGACTGCGGCATCGGGTGGATACGATTGAAGTCCCCCTTCTGTTCCAAATTCTTGCGCAGTCGGAGGTCGAGTTCGTGCACGACCTTGTCGGGATCGCGCTTCAATTGTTCGGCGCGATCATCCGCAAGCTTTGTCACTGTGGGCTGCGTCGAATACCAGTAGCGTGGTCCATCCTGATAGAGATAGGTGGCAGCTCCGGCGAGCCGTCGCAATGCATCACCGAAAACCGACGGTGACTCTCCCGGCATGACACAGCCGAGCTTCACGCGACGATCTTCTAACCCCCGATGCGCAGCCTGTGTCAGCGGGGCAGAGCCCATGTAAATAGCGCGCGCCACACGTCGGCACGCTGCGAACTTACCAAGGTTTGGGACCTCGCCATCCAACCGCAGCGGCAAAGAATTAGGCCCATCCACGTCCTTCTCAATCACCGTGCACCGCGAGCAGGGGATCAAAAGAGATGTGCGAGACGGATTCGATGCGCCTCGGAGACTAGTCGGAAGAGCCCACCATCACCATCGAAACTCCAGGGGCGACCTTCCTGAACGACCTCTATTCGCGGCTCGTCGTGGCGGTATAGGAGTTCATTCGCAACCCTACCTTCAGGTGTCTTGTAGGTGAGTTCAAGTGCTGCCGTTCCGTGCCATTGAACATTAACGACAGTCACAAGCCCCGTCGGCAATATGCCTCGAATTGAGGCGTTCTGGGTAAGGTCCTCGAGACGGCTCATTCGCCACTTCGCCTAGGAGCAACGCCGCGAAAGGCGTGGTGGCAGAGGTCAATCATGCGGGCTTCTTTTCTGTTCGATAACGGGCATCAAGTATCTCTAGGGCATTCGCGATGTGAGAGCCTGATTGATGAGCATATCGCTCTACCATAGCAAGTGTTTTGTGGCCGCTGATCCGTTTGACTGTGGGCAAATCGACACCCGCCTGCACGAGGTGGGTTATGGCGGTATGTCGCAACGTGTGGCGCACCACTTGTTTCGGATCGAGACCCGCTGCGATAACCGAGCGGACGAAGGCCTTACGCACATCAACTGTGCGCCCGTGACGGCTGCCAACCGATGGAAACAGCCAGGGAGTGCCGGGCGGAAGTGTTTCGACGTATCCAGACAGGAAGTCAGCGAGATCGGGTGAGATGGGCTGGACGCGAGCGCCAGCCTTCGCATGAGGGACGTAAATGGTGTGCGCCGCGAGATCAACATGCTCACGCCGAATCGAGAGGATTTCCGATTTTCGCATTCCGGTCCGAAGACCAATCAGAATGAAGGGATAAATCTGGCGGTTTTGATCAGCTTTTGCGGCTTCGAGCAGCGCGTCGGCTTGTCCTGTAGTGAGATAAACAATTCGTCCCGCACCCTCCTTGAGTTTTCGGATCTTTGCCGACGGCCGTTCGATCCAACCCCACTCGGCAGCTTTGTTCAGAAGATGAGACAGCGTCGCAAGTTCTCGATTGATGGTGGAAGGCTTGAGCAGTGGATGGGTTTCGCCTGGCTTTAATTTCTTGCGGCTTGTAATGGGCTGGGTTGTGCGATGCTTTTTGTAACGCTCGATCTCAAACGTTGTAATCTGAGAGAGTGGTCGGTTGCTGAAATAGGGAATTAAGCTCTGCTCTAGTTGAAGTCGCTTACGTTCGATATTCTTGCCTCCCTCTTGATGGAGGCGATCTATATAAAGAGGTGCAGCCGCCGCCAATGTCAGGGCCACTTTGCGTCGTTTCGGCAAGTTCAGCCGGCCTTCGCGCGCGTCGTGGCGTAACTTTGCAATGAATTCTTCCGCGGTTGACCGCGTTGTGCCGTCCGATTCACGACCAACCGATCGGTGGATTCTTCGACGGTCAACCATGATGTTGACACTGAAAATCCCGTCACCGTTCGCAAGCCGCTCGAAAGAAATTCCGTGTTCGGTAATGCATTCACCCGTCCTGAGCTTTCGTATCTGCGAGCGAGTGAGGTTGAGAAATGTCTTAGTCATGGGCCACCGGAATCAGAAAGGAATGTCGTCATCAAATTTTGCTAACTTCTTTTGCCAATTTGGTAGGGCGGACGGCGGCTTATCGCCCCGAGCAACGTCGCGGAAAGTTTCCCAATGTTCTCGGAGGTGATCCCAGATCAGCTTGCTTTCCCTGACTTCCCAGGTCCACTCCTTCCCCGGACCCGAGTAGCTACCGCGCCATACCAGCCCGTTTTCCTTGACCAGCTTCCAGATTCGTTGCTCCTCGTGGTCCAGCAGGTCAGGATAGTTCAGCGCTAATTTTGCAAATCGATCCGGCTCGTCCACGTCCCAAAGAGATGACGCTTTGTCTGCGAAGGTGACGGGGAATTCTGAGGAAACAACCTCCACTTGGACATGGGAAAGCGAGTCTTCTATCGCCCATTCGATGTAGCTGCTTAGGGTGCGCCTGAGGCGACGGGCCGCGAGCTCAGCCAGATATTTCAGCTTAGGGTCGAGGCGAACTGTCACCACCTCGGATTTTCGTTTGCTTTCTGAGGCTCTTGCCGGTTTTCGGATTCTCGCAGACGGAAAGCCTTCGGACATCGAAAAAAGTCCCTATGCCGGAAGTTCTATGAACTGCTTAGAAGCATATAGAAGACATGTAGTCGATTGCAATACATTTTTTCTGGGTAGGTTCATGACACGTTCTCACAGGAGATTCGGTTATGAACACTGAAATTCAGAGGGTGAAGGTCGTCGTATTTCCCGATGGGCGGCTAGATAGCGACAATGCGGCTCAATTCCTGGGCTTAAGCCCAAAAACGCTGGCAATGATGCGGTCTGCCGGGACCGGGCCGAAGTTCGTCAAGCGGGGTAGGATTTTTTACTTCCTGGAAGATTTGCAGGGGTGGATGGCTGAACAGCCGCGGGTACAGAGCACCTCTCAGGCCCGATTGTTCATGCGCACCAACCGTGGCGCGTAGGGGTTGGCACCCGTGACAGCCGCCGTGATCGCCAAGGCCCTTGGTGGGCACAAAGCCGGCGCTGGCTGGATGGCGCGGTGTCCGGCTCATCATGACCGAACGCCGAGCCTTTCGATCCGCGAGGCAGACGACGGCAAGGTCTTGATCCGCTGCCATGCAGGCTGCGATCAGGAGCAGGTCATCGCAAGTTTGCGATCGCGTCGTCTGTGGATGGAGATCGGCTCCCGCCGATTCATGCGCCTTGCGTCTCGCAGCGTTCCAAAGAAAACAGGGCCGGATCGCGACGACACCAAGCGCACCGAAGCTGCGCTCGCCATCTGGCAGGCTACGATGTCAGCCGACGGCACGTTGGTCGAAACCTATCTTGTCTCTCGCGGTCTGAATCTCCCCCCGACACCGATGCTCCGTTTCCTTGCGGAGTTGAAGCATCCTTCCGGCGGCTTTTGGCCTGCAATGATCGCGCTGGTGACGCGCGGGGCTGACAACACGCCTTTGGCGATCCATCGCACTTATCTTGCCCGCGATGGCAGCGGGAAGGCACAGATCGACCCACAGAAGATGATGCTCGGCCCATGTCGCGGCGGCGCGGTCCGCCTCGCCGAGCCGGGCGAGGTGCTGATGGTCGGCGAAGGCATCGAGACCTGCTTCGCTGCCATGCAAGCAACCGGGCATGCTGCCTGGGCGGCACTGTCGACCTCCGGGCTACGGACACTCGATCTCCCCGAAGACGCGCGCGACGTGATCGTCCTCGCCGATGGCGACGAAGCCGGTGAGGCGGCGGCGCGCGACTGTGGCTCGCGCTGGCAGCGCCAGGGCCGGCGCGTGCGTATTGCCCGCCCAACGCAAGGGATGGATTTCAACGACATGCTGCTGGGCGGCGTGCCCCGGATTGAGGAGGGCGCGCAATGAAAGACGAACACGAGAGCGAAATCGGCACTGCCAAGAACCTGGTCGCGGAGGCTATAGGCGCGGCCGAGGACATTCCCGACCCGCTGGACGGCCTGGTCGAGGAAACGGCGGCCGATCCCGGCGCTGCCTTCGCGCCCGAAGCGCTAGAGCGGCTTGCGGCAATGAAGAAAGACGACCGCGCCTCGTTCGAGGCACTGCGTGCTCAGCTGAAGAGTGCGGGCTGCCGGGTGACGGCACTCGATGAGGCTATCGCCGAGGAAAGTGGAGATTTTGGTGGGCGCGGGCCGACACAGGCCGACATACTGATCGACCTCGCGCAGACCGCCGAATTGTTCCATGCGCCCGATGGAACCGGCTTCGCCGATCTTGACATCAATGGACACCGGGAGACGTGGCCGATTCGCGCCAAGGGTTTCCGCCGTTGGTTGGCGCGCTGCTTCTTCGAGGCGACGCAGGGCGCGCCGAGTTCGGAGGCGTTGCAATCAGCGCTCAACGTGATCGAGGCGAAGGCGCATTTCGATGCTCCTGAGCGCGTCGTCCATGTCCGGGTCGGTGGATTGGACGAGCAGCTCTACCTCGACCTTGGCGACGCAGCCTGGCGGGCGGTGGAGATCGATGCCGCCGGTTGGCGATTGATCGACAATCCGCCGGTGCGGTTTCGTCGCGCCGCCGGGATGCAGCCTCTTCCCGTGCCGGTGGCCGGTGGGTCGGTCGAGGTCCTGCGGTCCTTTCTCAATGTGCAGTCGGATAATGACTTTGTCCTCGTGGTCGCCTGGGCGCTGGCTTGCTTGCGCAATCGCGGTCCCTATCCGGTGATCGCCCTGTCGGGCGAGCAAGGATCGGCCAAGTCCACCTTCTCGGCGATCCTGCGGGCGCTGCTCGATCCCAACACCGCGCCCCTGCGCGCCCTGCCGCGCGAGGATCGCGACCTGTTCATCGCGGCCAGCAATGGCCATGTGCTGGCCTTCGACAACGTTTCGGGTTTGCCGGGGTGGATTTCCGACACGCTTTGCCGGTTGGCGACCGGCGGTGGTTTTGCGGTGCGCCAGCTCTACACCGACCAGGACGAGGTGCTGTTCGACGCCGCGCGGCCGGTGATCCTCAACGGCATCGAGGAGATCGTCACCCGGCCCGACCTCGCCGACCGCGCCGTGTTCTTGACGTTGCAGCCGATCCCGGAAGAGCACCGCCGACCGGAGCAGGAATTGTGGGCCGCTTTCGACGCCGAACGCCCCCGCGTCCTTGGTGTGCTGCTCGATGCCGTGGTGGAGGGCCTCAAGCGGTTGCCCGAGACACGGCTGGAGAAGCTGCCGCGCATGGCGGATTTCGCGCTGTGGGCGACGGCGTGCGAGACGGCGCTGTGGCCCGCCGGTACCTTCTGGTCGGCCTATTGTGGCAACCGCGACGATGCGGTGGAGGGCGTGATCGACGCCGACCCGATCGCCACCGCCGTGCGCGCCGTGATGGCAACGCGGACGGTGTGGACGGGGACGGCCTCGGACCTTCTGGGCGCCCTTGCAGAGGTAGTGGGTGAGCGAGTTGCCAAGTCCAAGTCTTGGCCTGATGGCCCTCGGGCACTGGCGGGCCGGCTGCGCCGGGCTGCAACCTTCCTGCGCAAGATTGGCATCGAGATCGGCTTCGGGCGGGAGGGACGAGCACGGACCCGCACCATCAACATCACGACAATCCAGCCTTCTGCCACGCCAGAAAAGCCGGGGGCAGAACCGTCCGCACCGTCCGCACCGTCCGCATCGTCCGCGCCCATGCCGAAATCCAATTCGGCCAATGGCTTCGCGGCTCAACCCTTGCGGACGGAAGCCCGCGATGCGGACGGTAGCGGCAATGATAACGCTCCGACCGTCCGCGCCAAGCCCTTGAAAATTAAAGCCGGGAACGGTGCGGACGATGCGGACGCAAATCTCCCGCCTCAATCTGGGTCGGAAAAAACAGGGGCTTCGGGCTGGAGTACGCGGCTATGAGCGTGGCCGCGGCTCTCAAGGCGGCCCGCGCCGCCGGTGTAGAACTCGCACTCGATGGCGATGACCTTGCGCTAAAGGCAGCCTCGGCACCGCCGGCCCCGGTGCTCGATGCGCTCTCCCGGCACAAGGCCGAGATCATGGCGCTGCTTCGGCCGGCCGAAGACGGCTGGTCGGCGGAGGACTGGCAGGTCTTCTTCGAAGAGCGTGCGGGGATCGTTCAGCTTGACGGCGGACTGCCTCGTGCAGAGTCCGAGGCCCAAGCCTTTGCCCGTTGCCTTGTTGAATGGCTGAACCGCAATCCCGAGCGCTCGCCGGCCGGGCGCTGTCTCGTGTGCTGCGATCGTGAACATGCCCACGATCCGCTGCTGCCCTACGGCACCGAACCCAACGGCCTCGTCTGGCTGCATTCGCGTTGCTGGCCCGTGTGGCGCGCCAAGCGCAAGGTCAAGGCTGTCGGCGCTCTGAAGGCGATGGGCATCACGCGGCCGGCTGGGTTTCCAGACGATTTCGGGAAAAACGGGAGTACGTGATGGGCGGCTTGGGTTCGGGGCGGCCGAGTGGATCGGGACGTGGGACGGTCGAATCCTGCCGGTCCATCGACGTGAACCGGCTGCATCGCGAAGGCTGTCTGCATGCCGGTTGGATGGGCGGCTGGCAATGGACGCGCGACGGCGAGAAGGTCGCCTCGATCAATCTGCGCGCCGAGGCCGATCGGCTGCAACTCTCCTACCGGGTCCGCATGGGCGGCGGGGATTGGGAAGATGTCGCGGAGACCGTCCGCATCGTCCGCGTCGCGTGCCCTTTCGGTGGGGCGCGGCCGTATTTCATTTGTCCAGGCGTGGTGAACGGCATCGCTTGCGGGCGGGGCGTGGCGAAGCTGCACGGACCGGGGCGGTATTTCCTGTGCCGACACTGCTATCGCCTCGCGCACGCCAGCCAGGGCGAGGGCTCGTGGGACCGCACGCTGCGTCGCGCGAACAAGATCCGGCAGCGCCTCGGTGGCGATCCCGGCATGGTAGCGCCATTCCCGGCGAGGCCGAAAGGCATGTGGCGGCGGACCTACGAGCGGCTGCGCGAGCGCGCCGTCACCGCCGAGATGATTGTCGACGAGGCCTTCGCCCTGCGCGCCGAACGCCTGCTGGCGCGGATCGATAGACCCAAACGCAAAAGGAGTTTCTGGCCATGACTGATACCGACCCAACCGCTTCGGAGGACGCCGGCACCGCGCTCACCCGCTTCAACGCGCTGCGCCACGGGGTACTGTCGCGCTACACCGTGCTGCCCTGGGAGAGTGCCGACGAATACCGGGCGGTTGTCGAGGCGCTGGTGTCCGAGCATGGTCCTCAGGGCCCGACCGAGGAGCACCTCGTCGAGGAGGTCGCTGGCATCCTCTGGCGCAAGCGGAGGCTTCGCCTTGCTGAGGCTGCCGCGCACCGGCGCGGGCTGCAGGGAACGCTGGCGTCCTACCGCGAAACAGTAAAGGTGGCGCTGGTGCATCTCGACACCACTGGTCAGTCCGAACGAGTCGTCGATGCCATCCGCGCCACGGCGACGGATACCGACGATGACATTGCCGAAATGGAGACCGACGAGGCTTTGACACGCCGCGCCCTCGTACTGCTCGGCTCCAAGCGCAACGATGCTTACGAGGCGGCACTGGCGGCATTGCGCGACGATACGCAAGCTTGGTGGGCGGAAACGCTGGCCGGCGATCCAGACGAACTCGGAGAACGCGAAGAGCCAGCCACCGCCGGCGTCGAAGGCTTGCGCCGCTTCCTCGAAGGCGAGGTGCTGCCGTGGTTCGAAAACCGAAAGAAGGAACTGGCGAACCGGCCGCTGATCCGCGAGCAAGCGTTCGGCGAGGCGCTCGACCCGGATACGCTGGAGCGTCTCGGGCGCTACGAGGTCCATCTCGACCGCAAGCTCGAACGAATGCTCACCATGCTGCTGCGGCTCAAAGACCTGCGTCTTACTACCGCCGGTGGCTGATCCGTTTGGTAAAAGCGAAGCTTCGAGGACTGGGCGGGCCTGTTCATCGGTTTGGAACCCCACATGCGAAAGTTCTAATGCGGATGCCGACCCTCCGGTCATTTGGGGAAGGCCGCACGTATTGGGAAGCAATCGACACGCGCACCCACGCGATCCGCCGGGGTAGTGGGCACGGTACGTCGGAAGGGTGGTTCGCAGTTACAGGGGGAGACCCGTCGCGGACGAGGGTAGCGGCCTCAGCATCGCATCAGGCGGGGGTCACGGCGGGAGTCGGAGGGGGCAGTAGGAGCGTTGATGCCGGGTAATGCCGGCGGAGCAAAGGGCCCCGACTTCTGGTGCGCTTTTGAAGATGGCGAGGTGAAGGTGATTGGCGATGAGCCTGACAACGCCTGGACCCCAATTCTCAGCCGAGGAAATTGCAAGGTTGACCTGGGACGATACAGAGAGGCTCGATTTTACCCGTACTTGGTCGTGGTCTAAACGTGGTTTGCAGGGAACGGGCCGATGGCACCGTGAGGAGACGCGGGTGCGGACCAATGGGAATGCATCGTTGTACACAGGCCAGGGCGGCAGCCTCGGGTCATGATTTCTTTTGGAGCCACAGTGTCGCCAGTAGCAGGGCGAAGATGGCGGCGCCCATCAGGGCTGACCTCCGAATGTCTAGACTGGAGACGCCAAAAACATAATAGGCAACGCACCACATCGTGACCGCGATTACCGACGCCACGCAGATCGCAACCAGAAAGTCTGCGATCTTGAAAAGGATATGCCCCATCGGCTGACTATGCGCGCTAGATAACCCGTTTGCCAGCCCGAACCCTCGCCATAAGGCCCGAACCTTCCTATCCAGGAGGAATGCCACGGAGTGGTTAAGCGGTAAAACATCGATAGCGGGTACCCAAATTTCCAATTGGATACTCGTTGTAGCGGCTCTCGCCGCAATCTGGATTATCTACTCATTCGTCGCACACTGAGTGGACCGCCTCTAGATTTTTGGCATGATTTTTGATGTGGCGGGTTCACTTTTCCCCCTGGGGCACCCGGGCTAAGCGTCGGCACGGGACGAAAGCCAGCGCGCGATGGAGGCGGCGATCGACGGGACGGTGAACGACGCATCCCTATTTCTTGTCGCTGCTGGTGAGCGTACCGCCGAGGCCTGCCATGATGGCGGCGAACAGGTCCTGAAAGCGTTCCGCGAGTTTAGGGTCGAAGGTGAACCAGCTCTGCATCAACGCTTTCCCATCGATTGGCGCTGGTTCCTTGTGATGCACGCCCCATGCTGATGCACGGGGACAATGGAGGTGTCGATCATCTGGACAGCGGCATCATGGGCAGCGGCAAGTGCGTCTATGATGCGTCCCCAGACACCAGCCCGCCGCCAGCGGACGAAGCGATTGTAGCAAGTGGTGTACGGACCAAACGCCTCGGGAAGATCACGCCAGGGTGCTCCGCAGCGCAGCACCCAAAAGATTCCATTGAGCACGCGCCGGTCATTTACACGCGGAACACCGCGCGGCTTGTTCGGTAGGTACGGCTTGATGGCGGCCCATTCATAGTCGGTGAGTTCGTAACGCATGATTCGACGCTCCGGTTTGGGAGCTTGAATCACGCGTGGGCAGACGGTCTCAAGACGCCCCGCCATAGAGCATTTTGGTCGCTATACCCCAAAAGCGGACTCGTTATGCTCACTTCGAGTTCTTCCGGGTTTGACCCACAGCGGTCAAAGGCGGCCTTCGAACATTTCTTGCGCGGCTCATTTCCCGACACACTGGACCGGGTCGCTTCGCCGTGTTAATTTTTATTTTGACGTTCGGGGGCAGTCGCTGTGACGAGCACCGAAAACGGCATTGTCGGTTCCGGCGCCGAAGAAATAGGCCGCCCCTCGCTTGGCCTAGCATGGCTATCGCTCGCATCAGGCTGCACCGATGTGCTGAGCTTCCTTAAGCTGGGCGATCTATTTACTTCGGCTATGACCGGCAATACTGCACTGCTAGCTATTGCGCTCGCGCGCGGCCAGATGCTCGCCGCCTCACGTTCACTGACAGCCCTCGTCGGCTTCATGCTCGGCGCCTCGCTCGCCGCGTTGATGCATGTCCGGGGAGGGGCGCAGCAGAACACGCGGGGTAGGCTCAGTTCCTTGCTGTTGTTGGAGATCGTTTTGCTCGGCGGCTGCGCGGCACTCTGGAGCGTAAGTCCCGATCCCATCCGAGGCAAAGCCCTTTATTCCGTTATTCTGCTCTCTGCAGTGAGTATGGGCATACAGGGGATGGTCGCACGTCACATCAATGTCTCCGGCATCAGTACCATTGTCTTCACGAGTGCGTTGATCAGCATGGTGATGTCCATCACCACAAGGCTCGCTGGTCGTACCAATCCGTCGGTACTGGCCGAGAGCACGAGGGTGCATCTGGGGACCTTCTCAGCCTACGTCGGCGGGGCGGCGCTGGCCGCAATCATGGTCTCGGACTACCTCGGTTGGCTTGTCTGGATCCCGATGACCGCCGTGCTGTTCGCCCTCTGCTGTTGGGAGTTCCCTTATCTGCGGCAAAGGAGCACTGTATGAAAGTCGGAATCATAGGCGTCGGTGCGGTCGGCGCCGCAACTGCCATGGCGATCGCTCTGCGGGCGCGCGCTCGAGACCTGATCTTGATCGACCGCGACCGTGCACGTGCCAAGGCGGTTGCGATCGACATGCACTATGGGGTGCCGCTTTCTCCGCTGGTGACGATTGCCGATGGGGACTACGAGGACCTCGCGGGTGCCCATCTGGCGATCATCGCTGCCGGCGTAAACGAAAAGGCCGGGGGCGCGACCGACCGCAATGACCCGAGCGGGCGGCTGCGACTGCTGGCACCCAATGTGAAAGTGTTCGAGGATATCGTGCCACGCCTGATCAGGGCGGCGCCCGAGGCCGTCATTCTTGTCGCAACCAACCCGCCTGAACCGCTGGTCGAGATCACGCGCCGGCTGGCGGGTCACGAGCGTGTTCTGAGCACCAGTACCTATCTGGATAGTCTGCGCTTTCGGGTTCACCTCGCCGAGCGGCTCGGCGTAAGCCCGGCATGCGTCGACGCGTATGTGGTCGGCGAGCACGGCACTTCCAGCGTATTCCTTTGGTCTTCGGCGCGCATCGGCGGAATGAGGGTTCAGGACATGCTTGCCGAGCGAGGGATCGGTTTCGACGAGTTCCGCCAGGCAATTGAGCGCGACGTTCGCTACGCGAACATCACCATCATCGAGGGCATCGGTGCGAGTCAGTACGGCATCGGCATGGTCGCGGGGCGCGTCGCGGAGGTGGTATTGCGTGACGAGCGAGCGGTGTTTCCGGTCGGCTCGCACAACCGGCGCTACGGCGTCACCCTGTCGCCGCCGAGCGTGGTTGGGCGCGCCGGTGTTAGCGAGGTGTTCTGGCCAGAAATGTCGCTGGATGAGGCTCGCGCCTTAGAGCTCAGCGCCGAGACCTTGAAGAAGGCAATTGCACAGGTAGCATACGCATGAGCTAGCGTGGCCATGTCCACCTTCTGGTCGCTGACGGGCGGAAAGCGGACATGACGGTTGCGCAGTCCGACTTCCGAAATTGACCCGCAGCAGAACTCGCGGTCCGGTTGCTGGGACGGCTCACGAGTGCAGCATCACGACGCAGTGTTTGCGATCGCCGGCAGGGCGAATTGAAAGCTGGCGCCCCGCGACAAGCGGCTAACGGAATCGCGCCTCGACAAAAGAGCAACGGCCTCCTCGACATATCAAATCCCTCCAAGAGGTGTTCGACCGACCATGAGATCGTAGCGCAATCACTCTGGAAATACGGTTGAGGAGATTTGTCATGCTAACGGTTCAACACTTGTTCCGGCCGGAGGGAATTGTGAGCGACGCGAAGGGCCAAGTGCCATTGCAGACCTCGGCGGAATTCGCGCGCACCCATAATGCGCAAGCCCACGAGATCATCGACGCGATCACGGCGGCGGTCACTAGTGCACAGGCCGGGTTAAACTGGCTGCGCGCTGAACCGCCAGATCTGGAAGAAGTCCGGCAGGTGCTCAATTTTATCGCTAGCGGCGGTAAGCGAGCAGCCGAAATCGTCATTCGACTTGAGCGCTCATTGAGAAGGTGCCCACAGCGGATGCAGTTCATTAATCCTTGAGCTGGTGGCCGAACCGATGTCGCCTTCTGGCGGACCTCCCGCGAGGTCCGCAGTTTTGTCACTATCGGGGGGAAAGCGGACATGGCGGTTACGAGCGCCGACTTCCGAGTTTGACCCCGAAGCGGACCCTGGGCAGGGCCGGACATCGGCCCACAATCGTGCTAAATAATCGTTCAACTTCCCCGAACATTGGGGGGCATCGTGGGCAGCGAGCACATACAGCGGCGACTGGCGCATTCTGGCGGCGGATGTCGTGGGCTCTTGCCGCTTGATAGGCATCGACGAAGAAGGCACGCTCGCGCGACTGAAAGCACGCAGCGCAGCCATACGCCGAGGATCGGGGATTTGTGTGTGGGAACCAAGCCGATGACCCGGCTGACGATCGAGATCAAGGCCAGATGACCACACCGCAGCTCATGCGTTTGCTGTTACCCAAGAGTCTCGCGAGCGCCGGTTGGGACATCGTGAAAAGCCGCCGGGACGTCGAAGGTGTCCTTTTCGACGACGAGGACCCGCCAGAGAGCCTGCATCCTGCGCTGCGCTCGGTGGATGGAGTGGCACTCGGGCATACCCATTTTGGCCAGGCTGAAATTGATGCCGCGCCGCGGTTGCGCGTAGTCGGGCGCATTGGCGTCGGATACGACAACGTCGATGTGGCGGCCCTGACACACCGCGGTATCCCCCTGATGATGACCGACACCGCGAACTCCGTGAGCGTCGCCGAGCAGACAGTCGCGTTCATGCTGGCGTTGGCTAAGAAAATCGTCGAGATGGACGCGATGGTGCGCAACGGCCGTTGGCATGAGCGTCTCATGCGCGACCACATCGATCTTTTCGGTAAGACGGTCCTGATCATCGGTTTTGGCCGCATAGGTGCTCGCACTGCGAGCCGATGCGTCGCGATGGAAATGCGCGTGCTGGTCTACGATGGGATGGTTTCGCCCGAAACGATCCGCGCTGCAGGCTGCGAGCCGATCACCGATATAGACGACGGCATCGCTCAAGCCGATTTCGTATGCATTCTTTGTCCGAAAACAAAAGCAACGACAAACCTGTTTAACTCTTCGCGTCTCGCACAGATGAAGAGCACGGCATTTCTGATCAACACCGCTCGCGGCGGGATGGTGGATGAAGCCGCGCTCTATGACGCGCTTTCGTCGGGCAAGCTCGCGGGTGCAGCGCTCGATGTCTTCGACGAGGAGCCGCTGCCGCTCGACAGCCCGCTCCTAAAATTGCCCAACTTCCTCGCTGCACCCCATGTCGCTGGCCTCACGCGGGAAGCGGCGGCGCGGATGGCGGAAGTGACCGTGCGGAACATCCTCAGCGTGCTCGACGGCCAACCCAACTGGGAATTGATGCTGAATAGAGAAGTCCTTCGATCTGCTGCGCCGCTGGCTGCAACTAATAACAGCAAGTAAGAATGTTGGAAATCCTCAGTGTGGCCGACTACTGACTACAGCCGCGCGGCGCCCCCATCGGCCTGCAAATTTACCTCTTGCGGGCCAGCACCGATAGCGAGTTCGCTCCTTTGAGAGTCCGTCCTGCCTGAACTTCAAGAAATCAAATGGAGGAATGAGATGTCGGTCCCGTGCAAGTTCGAACGCAGCCTCCTCAGCCACGAAGAATATGAGACGATCCGGCTCACGCACCATCCCGCCATCTATGACGTCGCGTTGGCTGAGCTTGAGGCCATGCGACCCCGCTTGCGCAAGATGGGCGATAAGGAGCGAACGCTCTACCGACAAAGGCGGCGAGAGGGTCGCGGAAAAGCCGAGGCTCGCGGAGCAAGCTTTCAAGGAACCGCCGAGCATGCATCAGAACGCAAGCAGGTCTTCGCCGCGGCGCTGAAGCGGCTGAATAAGGAGCTCAGGCGTCTTCACAATCTGGCAGCTCAGACCGCACAAGTCGAAGCGGCTCGAAAGGCTCTCGCGTTGCACCGGGCCGCGAATTTCAGGACTTATCCTCCTGCCGGAACGACTGCGAGCGAAGGCATGGTGCCGAAGGCGAGCACCCGCAGAAGAAAGATTGTTGCAGGCGCAAAAATCGGACGAGTGTCGCAAGCAACGAAAGTCGCTCAAGCAGTGCGCGACGCGCGAGGTGCATGAGCCTAGGCTGACCAACGCACCTTGGGACGCGACGCGCTGCCCCTGTGATAGAAGAAAGGCGTGATGTCGCCTTTTGGCCCCATCGCGTCATTTCGCCGCCGCGCAGCAATGAGGTCGCTTTTGGAGAGAAGCGGACATCAATTGGCAAGCAAGATCGGCCGGTTCGGTCGCGAATGACCCATCTGGGACATAAACTGGTTTGAATCCCGCAGCGCAGCAGCCTCGCGCCTCTGCTGAGGTATGCTATCCTCTCGGTCCGAAGCACGGGAGAGCAGACCCTGCCTCGATTCATGACTGCCGACGAGGTGGTCGAATGAAGCGTCGCGAGTTCGTCACTTTGATTGGTGGTGCGGCGGCTTGGCCGATCGCGG
>Ga0210386_10001911_pt1 | contig 18138 bp, 22 predicted proteins | sample IncBWH32OmetaG_FD_160091 | JGI IMG/M metagenome (GOLD analysis project Ga0210386, IMG submission 160091) | Forest soil microbial communities from Barre Woods Harvard Forest LTER site, Petersham, Massachusetts, United States - Inc-BW-H-32-O ... | reverse complement strand
TTTCAATCACTTCCACGAGGTTTCCTTCGACCGCTTCCAACATCTGGCATTGCTCCGTATGCCCCTCTTTTTTAAGCAATTCAAAAGCGCTCAAAGGAGCCATCTCTAACGTGCGGATCGCCCGCGCCTCTCGAATTATTTGCCGCATGCGCTCCTCGATTAAAGGAAGAGTATCTGGGTGAATGGGATGGGGAAAATAGCATTCGCAGACAAAACCCGTATCGGTAGATTCCGACCTCCAAAGTTCAACGAGCGGGAACAACTCGAACACCGAAGCGGCAAGGATTTTTGAAGCGGTTTGACGAAGTGCGTGCAGATCCAAAAAATTCTTAAATTAGGGTATGGGATGTAGCTGACTCGAACAGCCGACCTCCACGATGTCAACGTGGCGCTCTAACCAACTGAGCTAACACCCCATGACAGCTTTTAAAGTACCAAAAGTATAGAAGATTTAAGAATTTGAAGCAAACACCATTTCAAATACTGTTTTTCTCGATAACACTTGATCGCTTTCTTTGTAAAACTTACAATTTTACCCGAGCCGGATTTGTATACCCATGACCAATAAAAAATTTTCTCCACACCTTGAACGTGCAAAAGAATGCTGGCGTTTGCTTTTACAGCCAGGCGATTTAGCTATCGACGCTACTTTGGGCAATGGCCATGACTCTCTTTTTTTACTAGAGCTGGGAGCTGAAATTATCGGCTTTGATATTCAAAGCAAAGCCATTGAAGAGGTGAAAAAAAAGACCCGCGATCAAAAAATTACTCTGTATCACCAATCGCATGAAACCATTGCATCAATTCCCCTGCCGCAGCCTCCAAAATTAATCGTATACAATCTTGGCTATCTGCCAGGAGGAGACAAAAGCATCACAACTCTCTCCTCTTCGACGTTAAAGAGTGTGCAGCACAGCCTCGAACGGCTAGACCCCAAAGGCGCCCTTTCCATTATCTGCTATCCAGGACACGAAGAAGGGCTGAAAGAAGAAGCTTTTTTATTAGAGTGGGCCTCTTCGCTAAATCCTCTTAAATGGAACGTTCGCCACGAGCGGTGGATCAACCGGAGGCGCTCCCCAAGTTTTCTATGGATCGTTTCGCTTCAGCCATAATATAAAAACTGCCGCAAACGATCGTAATCTCTTCTGGCAAACTGTTCGAAAGGGCTGTAGTCATATCGGAAGCGCTTTGAGCAGATTGAATCATCGCTGCCAAAGTTTTTGCTTTGCAAAGCCTGTCACTCGAGCCCTCGACGCAAGTGACTCTCCCTGCTTGGGCCAGTATTTCTAAACAGGTTAATACGTCCTTATCTTCTGAAAGTCCGACCACAAAATGGAATTTACGCAAGGGAAAATGAAACTGAGCTGCTGCAGTTAATTTTCTCATTCCATCAGGATTATGAGCTACATCCAAAACAAAGCGATCATGCATTATTTCAAAGCGGCAAGGAGGGCGCACTTTGATTCCTTCTTCTATAGCTTCCTCAGAAACACCCAAAATTTGTAAGGCAAGCCTTGCAATCTCTTTATTTTCCTCATCATAAAAAGCACCGCTGCCAAAAGAGGCTCGAAAACCTCCTTGAAGAGGCACTCTAGAGCCTAGTACATAAGGTACATTAGGTTTGATGATCCCTGCCTTTTCTTGGGCAATTTCAAACAAGGTATTTCCCAATAAATGCATGTGATCGTAATCCACCGAAGTAATCACAGATAAAACGGGATCAATCACATTCGTAGCGTCCAATCTTCCACCAATTCCTACTTCAATCACCGCAAAATCCACTTGCTGCTCCGCAAAATAGGTAAAAGCTAAAGCTGTACTATATTCAAAAAAAGTCCCTTGGCCACAGTGCATAATGGGCGGCAAAAGTTTTAACACTTCCTCTTCAGAGATCATCTGCCCATTCACTCGAATTCTTTCACAAAAAGAAACCAAATGAGGCGAAGTATAAAGACCTACTTTGTATCCTTCTGCTTGAAGGGCTGCCGCTATTTTAAAACAAACAGATCCCTTTCCATTTGTTCCGCCTACATGAATCGAACGAAATTGGCGATGGGGTGCTCCTAGCGCCTCATCAATTTGATGCATCGAGTTTAAGTCAGAAGCTCCCTTTCCTTTTAAAGAAAAAAGCGTTTCGAAAAGCTCCTTTATGGACAAAAAAGTTTGTTGAATATCTCTTCGTTGACCCATGAACAACCGAGTGGATTGTGAATTTTAAACGTTCCATGATAATCTGAGCCACCTGTTGGAATCCAGCCTTTTTGCTCTGCGATTTGCAGCCAAGGTTTTTCTTGGCATTTTGGGAGTTTTGCGTAATAGCATTCGATGCCATCGAAAGGAAGAGATAAAATTTTTCTTTGCAAAGCAGATCTTTTTAAAAAATGGGGATGCGCCAATACGGCTTTACCGCCTGCTAAATGAATTTGTTCAATCGCATCGGAAGGAGTGTATTTAACTCCTGACACATAGCAAGAAGCACCTTCTTTTAAGTAAATTTGAAAAGCGTCTTGAAAAGTCCTAACATATCCTTTCTCAATCATTAAGGCTGCTATATGAGGGCGACCGATCGTTCTTTTCTCTCTTTTACGGGCAGCAAATGCCAATAACTCTTCTTCCGAAATCAAGATTTTTTTATCTGTCAATTTTTTCAAAATTGCTCGATTCCTCATCGTTCTTCTTTCCTGCAGCTCCACTAAAAAAGCTGTTAACGAGCCAGAGGCGACATCTAATCCGTAACCCAACACATGAACGCCCATCTCTCCTATTTCAGTGGACAGTTCTATGCCGCTCAATAATTTGAGTCCCATCGCCTCTGCCATCGCAAACAATTTTGGCGAATAAGCCTCCACTGTATCATGATCTGTAATCGAAAGTCCTTTGAGTCCGATTTGCAGGGCCAAGTGGAGCAGCTGTTCAGGAGAATCGCTTCCATCGGAACAATCGCTGTGGCAATGGATATCAGCTCGAAATTCATGCATAACCAATCACTCTAATTTCAGGTTCCAAATGTATACCAGTTTGCTCAAAAACACGGCCTTTTATGATCTGAATGAGTTCCAATACATTTTTAGCCGTTGCCTGATTTATATTCACAACGAAATTCGCATGCACCTCGGATACTTTTGCGCCGCCAACTTGAACCCCTTTGAGCCCGCATTGCTCAATGAGCAAACCTGCTGGCATTTCCGGAGAGGGGTTTCGGAACACACATCCCACACTTTTCTCTTTGTAGGGCTGCGTTTTCATACGATAGTTTAAAATTTGCAATTGCGAAGAGCGAGCTTCTAAAGATCTTTTAAGAGAAAACGTGGCAGATAAAATCACTCCCTTCATTTCCTGAAAAGAAGAAAAACGGTATCCAAACACAAGATCTTCCTTCCGATAACAGATTTTTTCCCCTGCCTCTGTCAAAAAAAGGACAGATCGAAGAGATTGGCATGTTTCCACTCCATTCGCCCCGGCGTTCATAAAAACAGCCCCGCCTACTGTAGCAGGAATCCCAGAAGCAAATTCTAATCCAGAAAACCCCTTTCTTGCAGATTGAACGCCTAACAAAGAAAAACTATAGCCCGATCCAACAGTAACTTGATCTTCCTGCCAATCGCAATGGTCTAATTTATTTAATAGAACCAACCCATCAAATCCAAGGTCATCGAAAAGGCAATTGGATCCTTTTCCTAAAATGATAAATGGAATTTTTTCTACTTGAATAAACTGACAAAAGATTTTTTCCATTTCAGCACTTGAAGAAATTTCAGCAAAAAGGTGGATAGGCCCCCCGATGCCGAAAGTAGAAAATTCTTTAAGCGAGCGCCCCGGCTGGAATGGCAGCATTATAGATGGAGTCCAATATAGCATTTACGAAATGGGCGCTCTCGGGAGAACCGAATTTACGGCAAAGACGAATTGCCTCAGCGATAGCCACTTTAGGTGGAATTGAAGGATCGTCAGCAATTTCAAACGTCCCAAGGCGTAAAATAGATTTTTCAACTCTGGAAATGCGATCAAACGTGTATTCGGTTGAAGTGAGAGAAATTTTTTCGTCTATTTCCGTTTGTTTTTCCAAAACTTGACTGGCTCGAGCTTCCGCTTCAATCATCGTTCGTTTGGTAACTTTTAGCTCTTCCATCAAAAAAGCGATTATTTCCCGATCTTCTCCCATTTGGAAATCGCGGCTAAAAAGAATCTGAAATACAATTTCACGAAATTTCTGCGGGGGCAAAGCCATTAGACACCTGTTAAACGTCCTCGAGCCCAAGATCCTACCATATCATCCCTGTTTGTTTCTAGAGTTAAAAAATGGGGGTTGCAACTTTCTTTGTAAATTATTTTTTTATTTTAGACCAAAAATGGCATCTTTTTTTGAAAAAAATTTACCATTCTTGCTATTTCTAGGATAAATTGATATCTTGAGAATTCTCTGAAATAAATTTTGGCGCGTGGTTATGATTGGCGTATTTTTAGACACCGAAACAAATGGTTTAAACTCCCAAGTTCATAAAATTTTAGAAATCGCCTTTAAAATCGTCGATCTAGCTACAGGAGAAGAAAAGGAAAATTTTCAATCTATAATCGCCCAACCTATTGAGATATGGGAAAAAAGCGACCAAGAAAGTCTCCGGATTAATGGATTTCACTGGGACGAGGTGGGACGAGGAATGTCGCCAAGACAAGTCTCGCAACGCATCATTGATTCCTTCACAAGCCAAGGCGTCCGCCGCAAAAAAGCGGTATTTATCTGTCAAAACCCTTCTTTTGACCGTGTTTTTTTCTCTCAGCTCATTGATCCCGACACACAAGAACTATTAAGCTGGCCTTATCATTGGCTCGATTTGGCTTCCATGCATTGGGCTCTGACTATGGAAAAAGCTAAACAAGAAAATGGCCCTTTTCCTTGGGAAACAGGGTTATCAAAAGATCTCATAGCCTCCTATTACAAGCTCCCGGGCGAATCGAAACCCCACCGCGCCATGAATGGAGTCAACCATTTGCTTCTTTGTTACGAAGCTGTGGTAGGATTTCCAAATCCGCAGCTTAATAGCTAGTATGCTCCAGCTTGACCTTTCCTCGAAAAATGCGATAAACCCAAAAACCGTAAGCTAGAACTAAAGGAATGCCGATTCCTACTACAACCAATAGGTTCTGCAAGGTTTTTTTACTCGATACCGCATTATAAATCGTCAAACTATAAATATCAGGCTCCATGGTTGAATAAACCAAATAAGGATAGGTTCCCAATCCAAACAGTCCTACGAGAAGAGCAATGCTAAGACAGGAAAAAATAAAAGCCCAACCGTCATTGTGTTTGCGCACCTGAAATGGGATATTCAAAATGCAAAGAAAAGCTAAAATGGGGACGAGAAGAAAAATCGGATGTTCTTGAATCCGCATCGTCATATGCGGCTGATAAAAAACTGTGATAATGGTTGTCAACGAATAGAAAAATAAAAAGACGAAAATCGCCCGATTGATCCAATGCCGCACTACTTCCTGACTTTCTCCTTCCGTCTTCATGGTAAGATAAATAGCCCCGTGCATAGCAAATAAAGACATTCCTGTGACCCCTACTAACAAGGAATAAGGGTTCAAGAGTTCCATAAGACCGCCGTGATAATCTTGCGTTTCATTCAGAGGAATCCCCAATATCAGATTTCCCAAAACAACCCCGATGACAATGCCCGTTAAAACGCTAGATACACAAAATATCACGTCCCAAATCTGACGCCATGTTTTTGAATCCGTTTTACTACGAAATTCAATAGCAACCGCCCGAAACATCAGCCCAGCAATTAAAAACATCAAAAGCGTATAAAATCCTGAGAAAATGGTGGCATAGGCATTGGGAAATCCTGCAAGTAAACCGCCCATGATGATCACAATCCATACTTCATTGCCATCCCAAACAGGTCCGATCGAATTGAGAAAGACTCTTCGTTCATAGTCATTTCTAGCAAATAAGTGAAGCGCTCCTACTCCTAAATCAAATCCATCAAGTACAGTATACATGATCATCGAAATCCCAATGACCCCATACCAAATTGTTTCCAAATCCATGAATTACACCTTATTTTTATAAGCATCGCGATAGATAAGATCATCTAAATCTGAACGAATTTCTTCAGGGCCATGCTTGATTTTTCGATCTAAAAGAAAAAGAAATAAAGAAAACAAGAGGACATAGATCATGACAAACATCGTGATCGAGCCGAATAATTGTGCGGAGGAAACGTTTGTAGAAACCCCATCGCTTGTACGAAGGATTTTCCAAACTATCCAAGGTTGGCGGCCTATTTCTGCAGAAGCCCAACCTGCTTGTTGTGCAATATGAGGCAAGATGACTGAAAAAATCATAGCCCAAAGAAGCCAGGTTTTTTGCTCCAAAACACCTTTTTTCCAGTACCAAATCCCTAATACAATGATCAAGAACATGACGGCCCATAAGCCAACCATTAAATGGTACGTTTGAAAAACAATCCCCACATTCGGCCATTCATCTCGTGGAATTTGATCGAGCCCTACTACAGGTGTTTGCAAATTTCCATATGTTAAAAAACTTAAGGCTCCGGGAATTTTCAAAGAGTGGACTGTTTCATTCTTTGCATCTACCCAACCAATCACAGAAATCGGCGTATTCGGCTCAGTTTTATAAATCCCCTCAAAAGCTGCCAATTTTGCCGGTTGGTATTTCGCGATGAGCTTCGCGCTACTATCTCCTGAGAACAATTGAAGCAGCAAAGATACACCAGCTACAATCAACGCAAGTTTCATCATCAGCTCGGAAATCTCCTGATGTCGTTTTTTCAAGAGATAAAAAGCGCTTACGCTTAATACAAAAAAAGCGCCCGTGATCCAACAGGCAAGTAAAGTATGAACTAACCGATCCATCGAAGAAGGATTAAACACCATCGTCCAAAATTCTTCGACGACAGCTCGAGGCCCTAAAGCAGTTTGTTCAATTTTATGTCCAGCAGGCGTCTGCATCCAGGAATTGGCAACGATGATCCAAACAGCGCTAAAATGCGCACCTAAGGCCACGCAAATTGTCGAAAAATAATGGATTTTTTTCCCTACTTTTTCCCAGCCAAATAATAAAACACCTAAAAAACCGGCTTCTAAAAAAAACGCAAATACTCCTTCTGCAGCAAGTGCGCTGCCAAAAACGTCTCCCACAAATCGCGAATAGCGAGACCAGTTCGTTCCAAATGCAAACGTCTGCACGAGACCGGTCGCCACACCAATAGCGAACGTTAAGGCAAAAATTTTAATCCAAAAGCTGGTCATCTCTTTGTATTTTGGATTATTCGTTTTCAGATAAATCCCCTCCATGACAACAAGCATAAGCCCAAGGCCAATGCTAATAGGGGGATACAAGTAATGAAAGCAAATGTTTAAAGAAAACTGAATCCGCGACAACAGCAATACATCCATAAATACTCAAATTATCAATTTTTCACTGCCCCCTTTTTGATCATTTTTTTTATTTAAGTCAAAGCATTTTTTATTGATAAAAAGGAACGATCACGAGCCTTGTTTTAAAAATATTTCATGCCGTTCTTAATTCAATTTCGTCCAAAAGCCGATTCTTGAGTCATGAGCGGCATGTTGAATTTTCCTATTTTTTCTCCAAAAGCTTCTGTAACTGCGTTTCAAAAAACCATAAACAAGAATCTTGATACTCGTCTAATTCTCCATTAGCCTTTAGTTCTGCGTCCCTTTCTCTTCTCCATGTTTCGATGACCTTTTTTGGATCTTTCTCGAAGGGTATTTTCTTCATCTCAGATTGAATCATGTGGCAAATAACTCTTACACAATTTGTATTCATGTTAGGGTATTTTTGCAGAATAGAATTTCTTATTTCTTTGTAAGAAAATTGAGGGAAAACAATAGAGTTAAGCTTCTTTTTTTGGCCAAATGCATTTGCCTTGGCGTCTTGAACACGTTGCTCTTGCGGGGATAGATCTCCATTTTTTCCCTTATATCCACAGTGAGAATCAATTGCATAAGCGATAGCAAAACCTAAAGGAATGATCCCCGTAAAATAAGCAACGATTTTCAATCCTCCTAATACTTTTTTAAGACAATCGTGATTTTTTGAATCGCTAATCTCATTAAATCCATTAAAAAAACTGTGATAAGCCTTTGATATTTCCATAAAAACCCTCTTTGAAGTATTTTTTTGTTAATTAAAAAAAACCCACACAGTTTCAACAATCCACTCATGAAAGTCAATCAAAAACCCAGATTGCACATAAAAAAACTGTTCCTTTTCTGATTGCAATCAATCGAGAAAATTCATTAAAATGACACTCGGGGTAGGAACTCTTCTCTTTCACACTTTAATTTCCTGAAAAGATTTTGAAAATGAAGATCCTATAATGGATTTTATGAGTTTTTTTCATACGGTGACTCCTTTCTTTGAAGTGCTGATCATTGCCATCATGATCAACTACTTGCTCTCTTTTTTTTGGAACACCAAATCGATGGATTTAGTATTAGGCTTTTTTGCCTTTTTACTGATTTTAATCGCTTCAAGCTGGCTCAACTTACCTGTCCTTCATAAAATTCTTGTGTTGATAGGAAATGTCCTTGTCATCGCGATCATTGTCATTTTTCAACCTGAACTCAGAGTTGCCCTCTCCAAACTCAGCTTGAAAAGCCGGCGTTATCGAGAGATCACAGAATTTGATAAATATCTCGACCAGCTAGCAAATTCTGTCTACCGCATGTCGGAAAAACATGTGGGAGCCCTCATCGCTTTGGAAAATGAAGATTCTCTCAATGAATATGCGCAAAAAGCGGTTTTGCTCAACTCAAATTTTTCACCCGAACTTTTAGAAACTATTTTTGCAATTAACACTCCGCTGCACGATGGAGCCGTGATTTTGAGAGATCAATCCATTTTGGCCGCAGCCGTCATTCTTCCTCTGGTAGAAGATTCGGCGCAATTAGTTAAATCCATGGGAACTAGGCATCGCGCTGGGCTCGGCCTTAGCCATATGACCGACGCTCTCGTCATCGTCGTCTCTGAAGAGACGGGTAAAGTATCCATTGCCCGTGAAGGAATTATGACCCGCGGCGTTAAAATGGATCGATTCAAAGGAATTATTCGTAGTATTTTCAATCCCCCTCCCCGCATGAATATCCAGAAAAAATTTAATTTCATAGAGTGGCTTAAAACATGAAAACCCTGCTCATCCGCTTATTCATCGAAAACTGGCAAAGAAAGCTCATTGCACTCATCTTAGCTATCGTTATTTGGATGCTAGTGCAGCACTCTATGACAATCACAAAACAGATTGATAACATCCCTGTACGCGTCACTCATTTACCCCCGGAAAAAACAATCGAAGGGATGCAATTTAATGGAATTTTAAATAAAAGGATTTCTCTCACCCTTACCGGTAATAAAACTGCAATCGATGATTTGATAGGCAACGATCTAGAAGTAACGATCAATGGGGATGACAAACCGACTCAATGGATTGCCGCGATCTCCAAAAAAAACTTGGTCAGTTTAAAGCCTGAATTCGACGTTTCAAAAATGATTACAAAAGTTCAACCTTTTGAAATGATCATTAAACAAAGCAAGCTGGTGACTGAAAAAATCCCCGTAACTATCACCCAACCTATTGGAAAAGCCCCCAAAGGCTATCAGTTTATTGGGATGTGGCCTTATCAGCTGTTCATCACAGTCAACGGTCCTGAAGAGGCCATCAAGCGGTTAAAAAGCCGCGGGCCTATGCTGACATTAAACCTCAATGATGTCTCTGCCGCCGAATTAGATACCCTAAAAGCGGAAAAAAAAGATACGTCGATTGAGGAAATAAGTTTTTATGTTCCCAATTCTTGGAAAAAAATCAATCTTCCATTCCTCTCAGATACCCCGATTGAAATTGATGATCCTCAAGCGAAATTGCTCCGGATTGATTTTTGTCGCCAAGAGTTTTTGGCAATCGATACACCTTTGCCAGTAACTGTTTTTTTTCCTCAAAAATATAGCGCTACCCTCAATCCTGAAACCTATTCGCTAGCATTGAATGATTTTGTCGTAAAAAAACAAGGCATTAAAATGATCACAACCCCGCTATTTGCACAAGGTGTCAGCCGTCTTTTTTTAGAAACGGTGAAAGATATGATTCAAATCGTGATTGTGGCTGCTCCCAAAAATGAACGGGAAAAATTGCTTTGGAACGCGCAATTTATGTATCCTAATGAGCTTGAAGATCGTTATGTCGCGAAAGTCATGTCTGAACTCACAGACGAAATGAACGATGTGCTTCCCCATCTTCAAGAAGATTATCTCCGCAATCGCTTCCGCAGTTATATGACCCGATTTCGGCTATATACTTCTTCGAATAAAAAGCTTTCTTTACAGATTGAATTAAATGCCAATTCGATCCTTGTGAATCCTGACGTATGAAACAGCATGTCGTCTTGTTGAAATCCAGAGCGACTAACCTCGGCGGGTTAGAAAAATCAGCCAGCCGTATTGCAACCGCTTTTGTAGAAAAGGGCGCGCGTGTGAGCGTGTTAACAACAGGGCCCCAGCCAAAAAACAGCTCGGAAGTTTCATTTTATGCCATTCAAACAATTCCTTGGCCCTCTTTTATCAGAATGGAACAATTTGATAAGTTCACCCGCTCGTGGCTCAAAAACAATCCAGCCGATCTTGTCTTTGGAATGGACCGCAACCGAGAGCAGACCCATATTCGAGCAGGCAACGGCGTTCATGATGCCTATCTTCAAAGCCGCATTTTTACAGAAGGAAAACTAAAAGCTTTTTCCTGCAGGCTCAATCCAATGCACCGAAAAATTTTGGAACTGGAAAAAAACGCGTTCGAAAACCCCAGGCTAAAAAAACTATTCACCAATTCCAACATGGTGCGTGAGCAAATTTTGGAACGCTACAATACGGATCCAGCTAAAATCCAAGTGATTCACAATGGGGTGGAATGGAACGACATGGAGCAAGATTTTGAAAGGTGGCCTTCCATAAGAGAAAAAGCTTTTGAACGTTTTCAGTTAGATCCCCATTTGTTTCATATTTTATTCATTGGAAACGGCTATAGACGGAAAGGGTTAAACCAACTGCTATTGGGTCTTTCCCGTTTGGCTAACCCGCGTGTTCATCTATCCGTGATTGGCCATGACAACCAAATAGAAAAATATATCGCAAAAGCCAAAAGGCTACAAATTTCTAAACAAGTTCGTTTTTTTGGTCCTCAACCAGAAATGCGCCCCTTTTATCAGCTAGCCGACGTTCTTGCCATCCCTTCTTTTTATGATCCCTTTGCTAATGTCACAATCGAAGCTCTTGCAATGGGTCTTTTTGTCATCTCATCGTCTTTTAATGGTGGTTCCGAAATTTTAACTTCTCAAAATGGTGCGGTCATTGAAAATTTATTAGATCCCGATGCCATTGTCGAAACATTGAAAATCGCTCTCCAACATCAAAAAACAGAAATCAACTCCAAAGCGATCCGTCAAAGCGTTAAACATCTCGATTTTTCCAAACAAATGAGCTTATTGACAGAGGCTTGTCTTGAATAAAGAGAAATTGACCTATTTCCTCATCCGCTCTGCTATTTATCCTAGTTCTTGGCTACCCTATTCTTGGATCCACGCCATAGGCCGAACTTTAGGGCTTTTTAGCTATTATTTCATGAGGGAATATAGGAAAAGAGCTCTCAGCAATCTTTCTTTGGCCAACGATCTCTCCCTCTCTCCTAAAACTTTAATCAAAACGGCGAAGCAATCTTTTCAAAATCTTGCCATCAATTGCTTAGAATATCCAAAACTTGCCCGCGAAAAAAAATTTTCACGCGTAATTCAATGCGAAAATCCGCAGGCGGCCGATGATCTTTATCAAAAAGGACAAGGAATCATTTTTTTCTGCGGCCACCAATCCAACTGGGAAGTTCTTTTTCTTGACGGCACTTCGCGAATGCAAGGGATTGCTATTGGTAAGCCGATTAAAAATAAGCAACTCTACAAATGGATTCTTTCGATTCGCGAAAAAAATGGCGGTACGATCATTACGCCTCGAAATGCAGTAAAAGAAGGCCTTCGCGCTTTACGTAAAGGGGTTTTTATGGGCATTGTCGGAGACCAAGGAATGCCCGATAGCGGCTATTCGTTTCCTTTTTTCGGTCGAAGGGCTTGGACATCCACGGCCCCTGCCCTATTGGCTTATAAAACGCAGTCTCCGATCATTTTTGCTGCCACAAAACGTGTTCGAGGCGGCTATCGCATCCACTATTCCGATCCAATCTGGCCAGATATTACACAAAGCATCGAAACAGAGGTCGTCCGTATTATGGATCATCTTCTCACCCTTTTGCAAGAAAGCATCAAACATGCCCCTGGAGAATGGCTTTGGCAGCATAACCGTTGGAAACAACAACTTCCTCAAGTTCTCTATAAACGATTTCGGCAAGATTGCATTTGTATTATCCTTCCAGAAGAAAAAGCTTCTTTTGAAGAGCTTCTCTCCCATCTTCCCACCCTAAAGCAAATATATCCTCTTGGATTCTTGTTTTTACTTGTCCCAGGCCGATACTCTTCTGCAAATTTAATTGAAGCAGATGAAGTGATCTATTACAACACGATAAAAGAAACTCTCTTAAAAGATTACCGTTTCAAGCTCATTTTTAATTTCACGAATTATCCTTTCATTGAAAAACATTATGAAAAATTAAGCGTATTTGAGAGGCTGGATCTTAAAAAGCTCAAAACTTTAGCCGCGCCTCATCTACCAAAAGAAATGGAAAATAATTTATCTGAAATTTTTAAACGAGCTCTTTGCAGGCCCGGTTCATTATGGAAATAAAACATGCCTTTTGATCGATTTTATGTTGAGACTTCTCTCTTTTCTTCTTCTCAAACTGTTTTAGAAAAAACAGAGCTCCACCATTTGGCGCATGTCATGCGCATACGAGTCGGAGAAACCATTGAACTGATTGATGGCAAGGGAACGCTCGCCAAAGCAACCGTTGCCTCTTTAGACAAAAAAAAAGCTCTTTTAACGATCGAAGAAATAATCAGCCAAGAACCTGCGACGACGCCAAAAATTTTGCTAGGCATTCCCCTTCTTCGCCCTTCGAAACTAGAATGGATCCTTGAAAAAGGGACAGAGTTAGGAGTCGATGCGTTTTTGATCTATCCAGCTGATTTTAGCGACAAAAAAACACTTTCTCAAAGCGTCTTGGAAAGATTACAAATGTTGATGATTTCTGCTATAAAACAATCTGGCCGCCTCTTTCTTCCCTCTCTTTCACTCCTTTCTCATTTTTCTCATCTCTTCACTACCGAGGCAACGATCCTTTATGGGGACACGAGAAACAGCGCAAAAAAAATAAACACATTTCCTTTTCCTATTTTATTCATCACAGGGCCTGAATCGGGGTTTTCTCAAGAGGAATATGCACTTCTTGAAAAAAAAGGAACGGGAATTCAGCTCAATGAACACACTCTTCGCGCCGAAACGGCGCCTCTAACAGCTGCAAGCCTTTTAGCCTGGCACAAACTATATCTATGATTGAAAATCTGGATCCAAAAAATTCAGAAATCCCACACAAAACAAAGAAACTGGGCGACAAATCCAGAAGCTCTAGACTTCCGGGTAATTATTTTGAGAAAATGAATGGCACACCAGTGGTGCATTAGAAAAATGCTTTAACAGCTATTCAAGGATAAAGTTGGTGATTCTTATCTAACCAGATTACATAAAATGTATGATCGAGAATGATACCATGAACTCGACCGTGTTCATTTGCCGACAATTGAAATTGCCAGCCTTGAAAACCTTGAAGTTGTTTAGGTAAATTCTGGAAGCCAGCGGGCCTTGAAGTTTTAGACCAATCGTGACTATGATTTCGAAGACTTTTGCTAGTCGGACCAGTAAACTCCTTGATCGTCCAAGACGATAATTCTTTAAGTCTCTGCATCAAGGTTTGAGTATAACTTACAGGAAACAAAGGGGGACACAAATGAGGATCGGAATCATCAAAATACTTAAAAGAGAAGCGTAAATCAGGGTTAGGAATCTCCCCCTTATGGATATTTCCCTTGGGGGAAATCGAATTTTTCTTGATCATAGAGATTTATAGTAAGACTGCATAGACTCTTTAGAAATCACCGAAGATGAAGGCTGATCCAAGGGAATACCCGATCTAGCAGATTTCCAAGGAAGTTCATTGTGCGTCATCATCTCAAGAGCTACAGCAGTTTCACTGCCAAACACATCCACGATTTCAGTCAGGTGAGATAAAATAACAGGGTCATCTGGTTTTAAGGGAGGAATCTCTCTAAGAATAGGTTTCCATTCAAATTCTTTAAATCTCCTGTATTGAGAAGGCAAAACAGGTCCATGCACCCAGGCCTCAAAATCTTCATCAAAGAGAGGCTTTTGATGTAGAGCCAAATACCACGCTTGGGCGTAATAAAGGAGCTTCTGCAGCTTCAGATTCGTTAAAACATCACCGCGGTCTCTACAATCGATCAGCAAAAAGTCTGCGGTTTTTTCTGGAGAAAAGACGTCAATAAATGGAGCCATATAAAATACCTACACTTAGTCTATACCTATAAAGCTTTAATAATTCACAAGCAACACCTTCAAGAACGATAGAGACTATCACCAAATATCGTATTTTGTCGAGGGAATTGCAAAACTAAGAAGAAAGAGCAGCGATTGTGAGTGATGGAGATTTAGGTCTTCTCGAACTTTTGGCTAGAGAGGTTTGTCATTTCCAGCTACAATATTTCCAAAAATTTAGTTTAGTGGAGACTGGCTATGCCGAATGAAGAGCTTATTCTTTATACCACTGAGGATGGAAAAACTTCCATTCGCCTCAAAACTCGGGAAGGGACAGTTTGTTTGACCCAGATGGAAATCGCCGATCTTTTTCAGACGACCAAGCAAAATATCAGTCTCCACATCAAGAACATACTGTTAACAAATGAGCTTTCGGAGTCAGTAGTCAAGGATAACTTGACAACTGCCGCCGATGGCAAACGTTTTTTCAAGAAAGTGCTAAACCCGGTATGAGTACCGAGGAAGAGTGGTATATCTGGAAAAAATCGGCCAAGGCAAAAAAAAACCGCTATTGGCTGGCGGAAAAGGGACTTGATTTTCTGCAAAACTTTGTATATTGGCCCTTGGATCTCATTCGCAACATACATCATTATCTTGACAATCGCTGGATCTGCAAGACGCATGCGCTGACTTCGAATCTTAAACGCGGCCGATGGCATGAGTTTGACACTCGTTTACTTCACGCTCTGTTCGATGAACTCGTTAACTTTGTGGAAATCGAACAAGCCGGACAGTTTATGGCCGCTTCAGAAGAAGAGTCCCGAAAGTACAAGATCCCTTGGTATCGGAAGATTTTTCATCTAGGTATGCAGCGCTGTCCAGAGGCTGGATTGGCATATCTTGAGTGGGCTGCTAGCCTTAAAAAAGACGAAGATTGGGTTGACAAAGAAGATTCCAGTTTTGGCCAACCCACATCCCAAGCTTTGGCTGCGAAACAGATCATTACCCTCTACAGATGGTGGAAGATCGAACGGCCCAGGCGTCCTGACCCAATGGATGCTAGCGGATGGAGCATTTACTGTGAAGAAAGGTGTCAAGCAGCCAAGGCCGAAAACGATGATCTCTCGTGGATGTACAGTAGGGATGAGGTAGATCGAAAACGTTCGAGTCAGATCTTACAGACCTCTCACGAGATGGAACAAAAGCAGGAAGATGAAGACACAGAAATGTTGATTCGCCTGATTAAAATTCGTTCAAACCTTTGGACTTAGCGTCTATTACGAAATTTGGGATCGGCTAGACCCATTCAAAACTTTTGATTGGCAGAAATTTCAGACTCTTCATAAACTGCAAGTCCAAGATTTTACAAGAGCCCGAAATGAGCCACCCAAAGGAGCCTTCCTATCGTATCTATTACGATAATGGGGTATACCAAAAAGTCACAAATTTTGATAAAAAAAACACCTAGCTCACCATGGACTCATTGATCCGGAATGAACCAACTTTAGAGGGCGCAGACTATAAAAATCTGCTTCATATGAGCCTCTCTTTTGGAGGCTATAAGAGAGAGCAATTTCAGAGAAAAATATCATCCTCGACTGAACCTGACTCCCTACAAAGTGACCCGAGATACCAAAGATCTCGAAACAAATCTCAAAAACGCTCACGACTTTGCTTATCAGTATTTTTTGACCCATCCCGATTTGTCCATACAAGCCCTTCTTCAAAAAATTGAAACCCAAATCGCCATCTTCTCTAATCCAGCTACAGCGCACCTCGTTAACGATACTCTCAATGGATACAAGGAAAGCCTATTAGCCACTCCTAATGCCGCGCATCAATGGTCGGATACTTAACATGGGATGCTCTTTGCGGCTTCCCATTTTTAGAACAGTTCGTACTACTCTGCGAAGATTTGTTTGAAACATCAAAAAAAATAGAGAACTGATCCGCAATTTCTTAACAACTAGCGGTTATATTGCGCCAGACGTTCTGAAGCTTCTCGAGCACTAGCATCCTCTTTAAAAGCTTTGCACCCATATTCCTTCATTTGAACGCACGCTTCGTCAAAAATAAAACCATCACGTAAGGGCTCTCCCTTCGAGATCTTATTACCTGCGCCGATTACGGCTACGTGGCTACTCCAGAGATTAAAAAGAAGCTCAACAAGTCATCTGAGTTGAAATATCAATCATCAGACGACGCTTGAATTTTCTGACATCGAAGAACATAAACACTCTTAATAGTAAATTTGAATTTTTCAGAAAAAACATCTCCTGAAAAAGTTTCTATATGCCCATTCGTAATGGTACAAGAATCTTGGAGAAAGGATACCACTGGGTCATTGTCATCAAGAATTACTACCCGAGAAAATTGCATTAGATCAACCTCTGTCAAAACTCCCTGAAATCTATCTATTATCGTATTGTATGCGTTCATATCACCAGGGTTAAGCCATGATGCAGAAACTACGATATCCCACTTCTCAAGAGGATCTTCTCTTAAAAAAAGTGCAAAAATTAAGATCGGGCCATGATCTTTTTCTAGATTCACAACTATGGACTTAAATTTTTCTAAAATTTCTTTCATAATATTTTCAACAGTTTTTCTGTGGACTGAATCATCAACTTAGCCTCAGCATCACTTTGCTTGCGAAATGAATATCTCATCTCCGGTTTCCAAGAAACTACAATCGACCATTCTGCAAAATATTTATTTTTAATCTCATTTTCAAATCCCGAAAGATGCAGAAGAATTTCTAATTCATGAGTTTTAAAAGATTTATATTTATCAGAACCTTTTCCATCATCCGGATATTCCACCCATCCCAATGTAAGGCAAATCCTTCTCTTTAAAGCCAACTCATTTGCATAACCGCATATGTAGACAGCCCCTTCATAACGCTTTGCAGCATAGAGAATTTTTGCATCTTCAAGCCTCTCCAAAGATAAAACTCGTAACTCAGTCGTTGTGATCACAATAGGTCTTTCTCTTACCCCAATAAATCTAGCTATATATTTTATCAAGCAAAGATCGTATCAAATTTCACCTTTATAAGGGGGGAATTTTTTCGACATTTTCTCAAAACATCGTCGTCAATCATTCTGAATTGCGCCAATTTGCATAAACCGTAAGCGTCTAATGTAGCCATCTTTTTTCGATTTCTGAAATCCGACATTCTTTTGCTCTTTAACTAAGGAGTGCTCTATGTCAAAACCAACATCTGTAGACAAAAAGATCAAATGGGAAGAAAAAATCCGTCGGCAACGCGAGAGCGGGCTGTCAATCGAACGATGGTGCCGTCAAAATCAAATCACTTCATGCTCATTTCACTATTGGAAGAATCGTCTACAGTCCAAGAGTGAACTCACTCGCTCTTGTTTCACCGAACTACCCACTGATCAAGGTACAGGGATTACGATGGAATATCACGGAATTCGCATTCTGATTGATAAATCCTTTGATCCGGCTACGCTCCGAAATTGCTTGGCAGCATTGCGAGATATCCAATGCTAATGGTTCCTGCGAACGCTCGCTTATTTCTCTGTCAAACGCCTGTGAGGATCCATAAAAGTTTCGAGGGTCTCAGCGCTATCGTCGAACAA
>Ga0210386_10001909_pt1 | contig 18156 bp, 11 predicted proteins | sample IncBWH32OmetaG_FD_160091 | JGI IMG/M metagenome (GOLD analysis project Ga0210386, IMG submission 160091) | Forest soil microbial communities from Barre Woods Harvard Forest LTER site, Petersham, Massachusetts, United States - Inc-BW-H-32-O ... | reverse complement strand
AGCCGACATGAACGAAGCCGCTGGGGCGGCGGACGCATTCGCGTGCGCTGAGCCAGCTTTTGCGGCTGCCGGGGTAGTTTGGGACGCAGAGAAGGAGGACTCTCTGTGAACCAACTACGTCAGCTCATGCTTGAGGAGTTGCATCGCCGCAACTTCGCCGCTACCACCATCCGCACCTACCTGCACGGTGTTGAGCACTTCAGCCGTTATTTCCGGCGCCCGCCCGATCAACTTGGTCCGGAGGACATACGCAAGTATCAGGCAGCTCTGTTTACCCAGTTCAAGTTCAGTCCGAACACGGTCATCCTGCGGCTGGCGTCGCTGCGCTTCTTCTACATTCACGTGTTGAAGCGTGGCTGGAGCATCGCCGAGACGCCCTATCCAAAGAAGGTGCGTCATCTTCCGGGGGTACTCAGTCAGGAAGAAGTCGGGCGACTGATTGAAGCGGCCGATACTCCTTTTCATCGCATCCTGCTGATGACGCTCTATGCCACCGGTGCCCGCCGCGCGGAAGCGGCCCGGCTGAAGGTCAGCGACATCGACAGCCAGCGGATGGTGGTTCACATCCACGAGGGCAAGGGCGGCAAGGACCGCGATGTCATGCTCAGCCCGAAGCTGCTCGAGGAACTGCGGATCTACTGGCGAGGTCTCCGGCGCAAGCCGAAGGATTGGCTGTTTCCCGGTAACCGCTGGCACACATCCAGCCATCCCGTAACCACGAAGGTCCTATGGAGTGCCTGCCAGATCGCCGCCGAACGCGCCGGCCTCGACAACAGGCGCATTCATCCCCACACTTTGCGCCATTGCTTCGCGACCCACCTGCTTGAAGCGGGCGCCGACCTGCGCACCATCCAGATCCTGCTTGGGCATCGCGACCTCGAAGTAACGACCATCTATCTGCATCTGTCCCAACGGCACCTGAGCGCGACGGCCAGCCCGCTCGATGCGCTCACGTTTTCTTCCCAAGGAGGACACAAGCACAGTTGAACAACCGGCCTCTCGTGGAGATGGCTGACATTGTTCGCGGTGCTGGACAGACATTTGTGGAACACAGCCGCAGGTGGATCAACTGGCAACACCAGAAGGTGCTGTTGGCCATTGCGCGCTGCCGCACTGCCGCGCTGGGCGGGCATCGCGACCGCTGCACCGGCTGCGGACATACGACCACCATCTCATACAACTCGTGTCGAAACAGGCATTGCCCGCGGTGCCAGGGCAACGCGCGCAGACGCTGGCTCCAGGCGCGCGAACGGGAACTGCTGCCCACTTGCTATGTCCATGCCGTGTTTACTCTGCCGAGGGAACTGGCTCCGCTTGCATTACAGAACAAGCGATTGATCTATAACCTGCTGTTCCATGCCAGTGCCGAGACTCTGCTTGAAGTCGCTCGTGATCCACGGCATCTCGGTGCCGACATCGGCTTCTTCAGCGTGCTCCATAGCTGGAATCAACGCCTGCAGTTTCATCCCCATGTACATTGCGTCGTTGCAGCCGGCGGCCTTCGACCGGATCACTCAAGCTGGATCTCCGCCCGGCCATCATTTTTCCTTCCCATCGGCGTACTCAGTCGCGTCTTCCGCGGCAAGTTCGTCGCTGGACTTCGCACCGCTTTCCATCGAGGTGAGCTTCAGTTTTACAGCGAGCTTCTGCCCCTAGCTCATCCGCGCCCCTTCGCTCGATGGCTGCGGGTGCTATTCCGCCACGACTGGGTCGTCTACTCCAAGAAGCCGTTCGGAGGACCGGAGCATGTGCTGCGTTATCTCGGCGCATACACTCATCGCGTCGCCATCTCCAACGGCAGACTGGTTGCTCTCTCCGATGGCAACGTCACCTTCCGCTGGCGCGACTCCGCGCATGGCAACAAGAAGCGGCTCATGACTCTGGGCGTAGATGAGTTCCTGCGACGCTTTCTGCTCCATCTGCTGCCACCGGGGTTCGTGCGCATCCGCAACTTCGGATTCCTCGCCAACCGCAACCGCGCTACGCTGTTGCCGCTGTGCCGTCGACTGCTCGGCAGATCAGAGAAGCCAACTGCCGAGCCGGCATCGTCGGCCACCGAGGGCCCGCACTCACTCTGGAATTGCCCAGTCTGCGGCGGAACCATGCGCGTCGTCGAACGGCTCTCTGCTGCACAACTCCTGCTTCGCTCACCACCTCAAACAGAACGGTGCGTCGCATGAACCCCTACTCCCGTCCTCGGCCTCTCACCGTGCTGCGGCGCGCTCGCGGATTACTTGTCTCATCTGTCCAGGATTGCTCAGCCGGCTATCTCTCCAGCCCTCCGCTGACACCTCATCGCGGTGCTCCATCGCAACATCCCACCGTCAAAGCGGCACATCCCGCCCAACTCAGTCTCTGCCTGATACCTCCGCACCCGCTCAGACCGATTCAAAGTACATAGCCTTCCATGAGGGCGGCTTCCTTCAAGTCGCTGTATCAGAAGCGCCCCTCTGAGAGCATGCAGATGCGCACTATTTCGTCCCGGGCGCTCCAGATACAGCACTATGACATATCAGGACAAATCTCTCAGGAACGGGGATCAGATTATTTCCAGGATGGCTAACGATCCACCAACTGTGCGGCAGAACGTTCGTTTCCCGGGTGCTCTCAAGTACATTTCCCTAACTTCAAGAGTGTGGTCCGAGCCGACCTGAACACTGCTGAGTTTCAGAGCCTGGTGAAGCCGTCGGGAGCCCACTGTTCTGAGCCGACTCCGTTGTGGACGAAGAAGAGGCCGTCAGGGTCGTATTTCTTTTTGATTTGGGCGAGGCGGGCGTGGTTGGTACCCCAGTAGGAATGCTCAAAGTCGGACTCGAAGAAGTTGCTTTCGGAGACGTAGGCTCCGCCGTTGGAGGCGACGTCGCGAAGTTCGTTCATGCAGCGGTGCACGGTGTCCGCGGCTTTGCGGCCTTTCGCAACGTCGGGCTCGTGATTGGGAATTCCGGGATACGCAGGGCCCTGGCCATCGGCGACGATAGCGAGAGCAAAGGCACCGCACACCGAGGGATTCATAGCGGTGTCTTTTGCAGCCTCGATGACTTCCGACGGCGCGCCCGCGAGCCCCTTATTAAAATGAAGCTCCACCTCGCTGAAGCGGGAAGCTGAGAACAATGCGTTGGCCAATTTCTCCTGTGAATCGTCTTCGAGCAGTGATGCGGGCATCCAAAGCGACTCGAAACCCCAGACGACCCAGCCGACTTGGCCGCCGTCGCCGTTCCACCAGACGTTGATTGGGCTGGCGCCTGAGCGGGAGTCTGCTTTGAAAACACTCTGGTGATGTTCCGTGCGCCAGTCAACGTCCCACCAATGCCGGAAAGGCATGCTGCCGATTTCGGGCTGAGATTCGAGTGTGTAGGTGGTGGAAGACTGCGCTAGCCAATTGAGGAAGGGCTGCCAGACTCTTCGCGATTGCTCTGTGTCTAGTCCAAGATGAACCATGCTGATTTCGAGTTTGTTGTCTGGAGAAAAGTGCGCTTGTTCGCCCCAATGATCGTTGAAGAGAGCGTCGCGGTAGAAGCCCACGAAGTGGCGGATGAGGCTGCGATAGGCGTCATCTGAAGAAGCTTTGACGATGAAATTGGCGCCGCCAGCAAGTTCTGGAAGATCTCGCACGCTCAGGGTTAATTTGCTGACTGCACCGAAGGTGCCACCTCCGCCACCTTTTAGCGCCCAGAACAGATCGGAGTTGGTGCAGGCATTTGCGATTCGCACTTTGCCGTCGGCGGTAACTAGTTCGGCTTCAAGGAGGCTAGCTGCGGCCATGCCGTAATGCTTGGAGAAGCTGCCGAAGCCGCCGCTTTGAACTAGGCCGGCGACGCCGACGGTGGTGCAGCCGCCGCCTTGAACGTAAGCGCCGGCCTTGGTGGTAACGGCGTCGTAGGCTTGCCACCAAATTGTTCCTGAGCCAACAGTGACGGCCCGCTGGGGAGCCTGAGTTCCCTGGCAACCCCGAGGAACGAAATCATTCTGGATGGTGACGTCATGCATATGACGCGTCCAAATCAGTAGAGAATCGGGTGCGTTCGATGTGCCTTGATAGCTGTGGCCACCTCCTTTTACGACGAGGCGCAAATTGTGTTCGCGCGCGAAATTCACGGCGGCAGCGATGTCGTTGGCGTTTCTTGCAGCGACGGCGTAGACACTGGGTTTGGTGGCCCAGGCGTCGACCCAGCCCAAGGTTTGGGTTATACCGGGGTTGTCGCCAATAAAGTAGGGGTTTTTCAAGTTCGCGAAGAGAGTTTTGCAGTCTGCACTCTGTAGCGAAGACCTGCATGCGTTTAGCGGAAAATCGACCTGAATCAGGTTGCCGTCAACTGCGTCGTTGAGTCGCTTCCATGCTTCTTTGGATGGCCAGCCTGGGTCAGAAGGACGTACTCGCCGAATTGCGGTACTCGCGAACACGCGGCGGGGCCATAGCCCCAATAGTGATGCCGCCACCCCGGATGCTCTCAGAAACTCTCTTCGCTTCAATGTATCTGCACTAGCCTCCTGAGTGAGTCATCCATCTCGCTGGTTGTCAACAAATTCAATCATGACTCACCGTGGTAAGCAACGGCTCGCGTTCGCGCCAATTGCAACCTCGAACTCCGCCAGTAGTAACCCCGACCCTAGTCGCGGTTGATTAACGGGCTATTATTCAAACATCTCAGAGGGAATCTCATCTCCGGATTTAATGGCGCCAAGCCGACTAGTCAGGACTAATCTGCCGTCGATGAGTGACTCTGCGATTAGGCGAGAAATGAGAGCCGTGTCCCCGAAGCTTCCGTTTAGCTGACTGGATGGGACCTTCGCCGTGCGATGAGAAACGTCCTTATTGTCGGATCGGTGGGGTGACTTGAACCTGCTGAGTCACGGCCAGCGGACATTCAACGCGTAGATTTCCTGATAGCCAGTGTCGCGCGTAAAAATCGGGGAGCCATCGGGCGCGACTCTGATTCCAAGATCCACCACAGGAAGGTCCTTCAGAGTGGTGATGGTTTCCACCCGCCGGTCGGCGATCCGAAACCTCAGAACCTTTGGATCTAGGCCGCGGGTGACGTAATAGAGATACTTGCCGTCTGGCGACAACTTCCACCTCCGGATGTCCTCCCCTGAGATGCCGGAAGCAAAGTCGGTCCATTTCCGGGTTCTCAGATTGAAGGTCAGGAATTTGTTCGTCGAGATATTGAAAGCTATCAGGGTGTCCTGGTTAAGCCAGAAGCCATACATGTGTTCGGAAGATGGAACAGGGGATTTATTGCCGGTGCGAAGATCCGCAATCATGCCTCCGCCAAGATCTTCTCCTCGGATCTGATAGTAGAGAAAATTTCCGTCCGGGGACCAACTTGCATAGTAGCCGTTTTCATCAAGTTTCTGAGGTGTTCCACCATCCATACTGACAAGAAACAACTCGCCCTTTTCCGTGTGAAAAGAAACACGGCTTCCGTTTGGCGAAATTTGGGGGTAGAGGGCATTTATCGGAGGATAGGTGAGCTGTTTGCGTTCGGTACCGTCGGTTCGGCTGCGCCACACGGAATAATCCGGGTATGAAAGATAGGCAACCCATTTCCCGTCGCGGGAAAATGTCGGGTATACCGCTGAAATTCCAGATAGAAATGGCGTGATCTGACGCGATTTCATGTCGTAACGAACGAGTTCACCGCGTTGCTTCTTGCCCAGGACAAAAATCTGCTTCCCGTCCGGACTTGGATAGGGATTGGAGTACGGCAGCGGTCCATTCGTGAGCCGGATCGGTTTGCCCGGGCGGCGGAACAGTCCCGTTTGCATGGGAAGCAGCCAGATATCTGATTGCTGGGACTTCTCGAACCAATAAACGAGATACTTCTCGTCCGGCGTCCATGCAAAACCGAATTCGCCGTCGTTGAGTTTCCGGATTTCACGGAGTCCCGTGCCGTCCACGCCTATTTCTAACAGTCTGCGTTCACCGGTCACCCCCAACTGACCAAGAAGAACTCGCTGGCCTTGCGGCCCAGCCCAAAGCGGCCCATTGTAATTGCCGGGAAGGGAGACCAGTTCGCGCGGGTTTGAGCCGTCCTTTTCGGCGATGAACCACTGCGTTCTGCTGTCTGATCCCTTTGGGTCCGGTCCAGGAGTGAATTTACCGAAGATGATGCGGCGGTCGGGCAGAAGATCCGCGTCCACCACATCTAAACTGAGAAGGCGGCGCGGCTCTCCTCCCGGTAGAGGCACCCACCATAATGGTCCCATCAAAGCGGAACGGTTGGGGACCCTAACCAGCAAGCCGGAACCGTCCCGGGCTACCTGCTCAACAACAGCATCCGCGAATCCTGTTTCAATCGAGGTCACCGGTCCTCCTGTGACCGAAACCTGAAAGATCTTTCGATTGCCAGACAAACCTTCTGTGAAATAGATCCGCCGTCCATCTGTAACAAACCAACTCTTTGGCTGACCATCGTCGGTCAATTGCACAACGGATTCCACTGTCGGGACTGCTGGTGGGATGCGCCACCATGTGACCAAAAGTGCGACTGCCATGACCGCACACGCGGCAACGGCCAATCCCAGGCGGTGACGGCGAAGGTACTTGCGGGAACGATAAGCGATGCTGGGCGGATGCGCGGTCACTGGCTCGTTGCGCAGATAACGTCCAATGTCGGCGGCGAGCTCGGAGGCTGAGGCGTAGCGTCGGGTGCGATCTTTTTCAAGAGCCTTGAGGGCGATGGCGTCGGGATCTCCGCGAAGCTGCCGGATGAGCGTGGGAGGATCGGCGGCGCGGTTTTTGGCCGCTTCTGTCGAGCCTTTGCCGAGTGTGGTGATCTTTGTGCTGGGACGGGGCGGGTCGTGATCGCGGAAACGGCGCAGGATCTCGTCGTAGGCGAGTTTCTTGAAATCAAGAGGCAACGCACTGGTCAGAAGCTCGTATAGAACGGCGCCGAGTGAATAAACGTCGGTGCGGGTGTCCACGTCATCGCGGACGGGGTCGGCCTGTTCGGGGCTCATGTAGCCGATGGTTCCAATCATTGTGCCCAAGCGCGTGTACACGGTGCCGGCGGAAAGCTTTTGTGAGGTAGCCTTGGCGACGCCGAAGTCGATGATGCGCGGCATGGGGTTGCCGTCCACCTCGGTGACGAGGATGTTCGATGGCTTGAGGTCGCGGTGGATGATGGCTTTCTGGTGGGCGTGCTGCACGCCGTCGCAGACCCGGACCAAGAGCTCTATGCGCTGGCGGATGGTCAGCTTGTGCTTGTCGCAGTAGTCGGTGATGGGGATGCCGGCGACGTACTCCATTACAAAATAGGGGCGACCCTCTGGCGTCGATCCGGCGTCGAAGACTTTGGCGATGGCGGGGTGCTCCATGAGCGCGAGGACCTGGCGCTCGGACTCGAAGCGGGTCACGACCTCTCGAGTGTCCATGCCGGCCTTGATCAGCTTGATGGCGACGCGGCGTCGGACGGGGGTCTTCTGCTCTGCGAGCCAGACCTGTCCCATGCCGCCTTCGCCGATCAGTTCGAGCAGATGGTAGGGACCGATGATGATGCCGGGGGCAGCGTTCAGCACTTCGCGGATGTCTTCGGTGGGATGTTCGAGGAAGCTGCCGGCATCGTCATCCGCTGCGAGCAACGCTTCCACTTCGCGGCGGAGTTCGGCGTCTCCATTGCACTCGCGGTCCAGGAAGGCTGCACGTTCTTTTGGCTTTAGCTCTAGCGCGGCCCCAAAGAGATCCTTCAGCCGCTCCCGCTGACTCGGCATAGCTCTCAGCCCTCAGAAAGACTGGCCCGTCGGGCGATGTCCGCCGTTGAGGACCTTGGGGGAGCTCACGCGGACTCGTCGCAATGATTCTGAGCTTATACCAAGCGGGCGTATATGGTGCCAAGTATGCCGGATGCACGGCTACGGTAGCCTGACTCGACAATCGAGTTTGGATCAGGAACGCTTAATCGGCATAGCGGAACCGATGTATTGGACGATTAGCGGTATGCGGATCGGCGACATCAGGCCAATGCACTCATCCATCATGGGTTACTCACCAAAAACAGGATCGGTCCTGGAAAACGCCCTAGTGTCCTCGTTTTCCAGCCTCGGCTCAGTCAAGAAGATCGCTAGACCCTGGCCGACTTTTCATTAGTAATTACAACTACGCCGCCCTCAATAAACAGTCTCCCGGCAGTTTCCTGACAGATCTTCTGGACTTGACGTCGAAAGATCGCGCAAATTTCCTGTTGCTTTCCAAAAGGAATCATGACACTATTCCTGTCGGAAACCTAAAGGTGGGCCTCCGAATGAAAGAGGAGCCGGACGTATTGCAGGGAACGCTCGCCCTGATGGTCCTCAAGACAGTCGATGTCCTGGGTCCGCAGCATGGCTACGGCATCGCCCGACGCATTGAGCAGATCAGCGGAGACATTCTGGCCCTAAACCAGGGCACGCTTTATCCCCTGCTGCTGAAGCTGGAACATGAAGGCTCGATTGCATCCGAGTGGGGCACATCGGAAAATAACCGCCGCGCGCGGTTTTATCGGCTCACTCCGGCCGGCCGCAAGCAACTTCAGGCAGAGACGCGTGATTGGGAACAAAATGCGGCGATCATCGCGCGATTCTTCAAAGTCAAAGCGGAGGATTTATCGTGAGATTCCTGCGACGCTTCCTAATTCGTTTTTCCAATTTCGCAACCCGCCAAAGCGCCGACCAGCGCCTGCAGGAAGAGATTGCCGAACACCTCGCGTTTCAGACGGAAGAGAACATGCGCGCCGGTATGTCGCCGGCCGAAGCACGGCGGCAGGCTGCGCTCAAGCTCGGCGCAGCTCAGGCGATCCGGGAGAGTCACCACGCCGAGCACAGCCTTCCGTTCTTTGAAAATCTGGCGCAAGATCTGCGATACGCGGTTCGCATGCTGGTAAGATCGCCCGGATTCTCTTTCATTGTGATCGCCACGATGGCGCTGGGCGTCGGAGCCACCACCGCCATCTACAGCGTCATCGACGCCACGCTGCTGCACCCGTTGCCGTATCCGCACCCCAGCGAACTGGTACGCATCGAGGAAGATCTGCCGGGTGTGGGCGCACAGGATATTAACGTTTCGGTTCCTGAGTGGAAGGACCTGGAGAACTCAAGGATCTTTCAATACGTGGCCCTCAGCTTTTTCGGTTCCTCTAATCTAACCGGCAGCGCACAGCCCACGCGGATCGCGTCGAAGGTGGTGACGCCGAATTATTTTGCGATGCTGGGCGTGGGGGCGCAGTTGGGGCGCACTTTCGATCCGAACGACAACACGCCGGGCTTCACCCCGGAGGTGGTGATCAGCGATGGACTCTGGAAGCGCGCATTTGGCGCAGACCCGCACATTTTGGGCAAAAGTCTGCGCCTTGACAACGACGTCTATGATGTCGTCGGCGTGATGCCGGCTGGTTTTCGTGACCAGGGAAAGACCAGCGAGGAGCGGAATACGGAGACGTGGAACGCAGCCGGTTTTTCCGCCGTGCCGTTTCAACCTCCGCTGCGTACCGCACGAGATGCGACGGGCTTCGCGCGTTTAAAACCGGGTGTGCCGCTCGAGTTGGCTCAGGCACGTATCGACGCGCTGGTTGCCTCGCTGAGAAAGCAATATCCGGCGGATTATCCTGCGCAGGCTGGATGGACAGTGCGCCTGATCTCGCTTAGCGAATCGATGGTCGGCAATGTTCGCCAGTCGCTCATGTTGCTCTTTGGAGCGGTGGGGCTGGTCCTGCTGATCAGTTGCGTCAATGTCGCCAATCTACTGCTTGCCCGAGCCAGCGCGCGCGGACGCGAGATGGCGGTTCGCCAGGCATTGGGCGCCGCAAGAACGCGCCTCATTCGTCAGCTCCTCACCGAGAGCTTGTTACTCTTCGTGCTTGGCGGCATCACCGGTTTTGCGGTGCTCTTCTTTGGGCAGAAATTCCTGCTGCAATTGATTCCTGATAGCCTGCCGCGCCTGAATGACATTTCCATCAGCTGGGGCGTGCTGGCGTTTGCCATCGTCGTCTCCGTCGCCGCCGGGACGATCTTCGGGCTTGCTCCGGCGTGGCTCATGAGCCGCCTCGATCTGAACACGACGCTTAGGCAGGAAGGACGCGGATCGAGCGGTTCTCGAGGACGCTCGCGCTTGCGCCATGCTCTTGTGATTGGGGAATTGGCCCTCTCCCTGGTGCTGATGATCGCCGCCTGTCTTCTGCTGCACAGCTTCTGGAATCTGTTCAAGGTTCCGCTCGGCTTCAATCCCAGCCGCGTCATGGCTATCCAGGCCTGGCTGCCGTTTCCCGACGATCCCAAAGAAGACCTGTATGGCACCGCCGCGCAGGAAACCGTGATGCTGCGCGAAGTTCTTCGCCGTAACCGAACAATTCCGGGCGTGCAAGAAACCGCTGTCGGCGATCTGGCGGCTCTTCCTTTGGGCCATCACGAAAACGACCTCAATCTGCAACGCTTGATCCGCGAAGGCAAGGATATGCAGGGCAGCCAGCCTCCGATCATCGATGCTGCGATCGTCTCGCCCGAATACTTTCACCTGCTCGGCATGACGCTGCTGCGCGGTCGCCTCTTCGCCGGCCAGGACCTTGATGGGACGCCTTTGATCGCGCTTGTCAATCAGGCCGCAGCTCGCGCCTGGTGGCCCGGCGAGGATCCGGTCGGCAAGCGCGTCCAGTTGGGCTTCAAGAAGAAATGGATCACCATTGTCGGCGTGATTGCCGACGCACGCACGGAGTCTCTCGCCGACGCCGGCATTCCCCAGGTTTACCTCGACATCTACCAGCAGAGCCTTACAAAAGACCTGGCCTTTTTTCTGCGCGGACAGGTCGATCCCGCCACCATCGCCGCCCAGGTGCGCACACAAGTCCAGGCCGTCGATCCGAACCTTCCCGTCTTCCACGCGGAGACCCTGGACGACGTTCTCTCGTCTTCGCTTTCCGTGCGCCGATTCTCCATGGAAATGGTGGCGCTCTTTGCCGCCACAGCCCTGCTGCTCGCGGGCCTGGGAATTTATGGAACCATCTCCTATCTCGTCAATGAGCAATCGCGCGAGATCGCCATTCGCTTCGCGCTGGGCGCGCAAAGGCCAGATATTCTCAGGATGGTTTTACGCCAGGGCCTCACTCTGGCGGCTGGCGGTGCCGGCGCGGGGCTGGCTGGCGCGCTGATTTTGTCTCACCTTATGGCTGGTCTTCTCTATGCTGTCTCGCCCTACGATCTTTCCACCTTCGCCGGCGTCACCCTTGTGCTGACCGCTGTCGCACTCGCCGCCAGCTATATCCCGGCGCTGCGCGCCATGCGAGTCGATCCAATCGCTACACTCCACGCCGAATGACCTTTGGCACTGCTCGAGACTTGTCCTTACAAGTTGTTGCTATCTCAATGACCTCCTTCGGGATGCTGATGAATTCACTCCACGGCGAGTTCCAGAGGATTAGTCCCCAAAAACGCCCGAGTGTCCCACGTTTTCCAGCCCCGGCCCAGTCATGAAAATCGCAAGACCTGGCCGACATATCGGGGACTAATGGGTTTCTTGATGAGCGACTGGGTGAATCCTGTGCTCATTGAGAAAACTGTTGCGCATCAATTGCTAACGGTCACTTGTCCGAGAAGCCGGTTTTTCGTCCAAGTGGTTCTGGCCAAGAAAGGATTGGCGGCCTTCTGGTATGTCATTGCGTATTGCCCGTCTGAGCCCATTGCGCAAAAATCTTTGGAGACACTGCCGACTGTAAAGGCACATACTGGAGTTGTTTAGCCCGAACAAACTCCTCTAGCGCCTGATTCCGCAGCTTATCCGAGTCAGCCGCATTCCTTGGATCCACAAGGATCGCCTGGGAAAGCAATGAGGCTCCTAGATAGAAATGAGCAGCGCCAACGTGCTGTCCGCCGCCGTCCTCCAGATATTTGCCGATCACATCGTTCGCTGCGCTGAATTGGGATGCATAGAACTCGGCAACTCCCTGAACGAGGTTCTTTTCGAGCGCCTGTTCATCGTCCTTCATTTTGTTGAGCACGCGAGTTCGGGCAGCGAGTGCTTCGGTCTGGCGTCCGTCCAGTTTCAAGGCAGCGTCGTAGGCCTGCACTGCACCTTTTAGGTCTCCGCCAGTTTCATCGCGCCGGGCAATGGTAAGCCAGTTTTTGATCTTATCCGCACCACTGCTCCTGGGAACCTGCGCGTCTTGCACAGGCGCCGATGGCGAAGCTGTCTGTTCTGCTTTCTTCTGGTCCGCCTTTGCTTGAGCATCGAGCGCCTGGCGCATCCGTTCCAGTGGCTGGCCCGGACCGTTAGGCTTTATCGTCGCCGCTGACTGATATTTCTGCGCTGCGCCATTGTAATCGCTGCTTCGATCCAGTTCATCAGCCTTCTTCATGGCGTCGCGGTACGCGTTGATATTTGATTCAAGCTTGTTCGCCGCGGACTGCAACGTCGGGGAGTGCATGTGCGTTAACAGATCCTCAGCACGATCAAAGTCACCTCGACTAAATGCCTCTTCCGCCCCTGTCAAAGCCAGTTGGCTGAGCTGCTCCGGCGGCAGCGCGCCACTTTCAATCCGAGCCCGAAGTATCAATTCCTGTGCCTCGCCCTTTGAGGGACCAAAGGTGATCTTTCCCAGATCACGCAATGCCCCCGAATAGTCCTTGCGCTCGAGTTCCGTGCGTCCTGCGTTCAAGTCTGCCTGGAACTGCAGTAGCGCCTTTGTGGCATCCTCGTTGGCTTTCTCGCATTTCTTGCCATATTTCTTGCCATCAAGTTCAGCGGCCTGGCAAAGATACCCGGCCTCCGCTTGCAGATCGCCCGCTTTCCGTGCTTGCTTCGCAAGGTCGCGAAGCTGATCAGCGCTCTTCGCGGGCGGTTGATTCTGGGCCAGCAGCATCCCACTAGATAGCAATAACACTGCGCTCAAAGCGATCCTCATCGCCGCTCTCCAATAAGCATCTGTTGTATGTCCGGGATTCCCATGTCGGTCGTGCACAGATGAACCACAGTAGACAAATTGCAGTCGACGGTCTTCTGCTGACCTCGAGCGTCGGCAAAGATCACCTTATATTTGCCGAGCTTCACCCCATCCAATCGCAGCGGAGTTGACTGGTCCACGTCGGGCAGTACGATATCTTTGCCCGCCTCATCCTGCACGCGCAAAACCTTCGCCCAAGGCGACGCATTGATCTCCATATCGGTCCGCTCTACGACGGCGCCAGACTTGACCGGCGTGGTCGACACTACGAGTGTTTCCCGATGGCTAATATGGAACAGTGCTGCCGCAGCGACAGTTGCCGCGCCCACAGATGCCGCGATGTAAAGCACACCCCGTTTCCTAGATGTAATGGCGCGACCGGGCCTTCGTATCTTGCTCGAACCGGCCTTACATTCCTCAGTCAGCCGATCGTGGTCGCTTCGCACGGCGGGACTGGCAAAGGCAGCCGCTGTTTCCGCCCTGCGCAGGACTCCTGAACCTTCCCTGAACGAACCCTGTACAACCGATTGCCGTGCCGATTCGATCGCGTCGCGCAAGATCTGGTCGGCCTTTCGCCGGCGGTTCGTTTCGCATTCCAGCCTCGGAGCCGCAACTGAGCTTTCACCGTGTGCTCTCGCCACGTCATCCAGGGCGTTCATGCATCTTTTCAGGTCGCCCGTGGCAAGTGAGCGGTCGAACACAGCAATCGCGTCGTCAACTGCAGCACGAACTTCGGCAGCTTCACGGACTTTGGCTTGTTCCTGTTCCTCTCTTGCCTGCTCTTGTTTTGCCATGGTGAGCAGTTGATCGAGATCCTCGTTCGTGCCATGCCTAAGGATCGCATCATCGAGGACGCGCCGTGCCTCAGCGAAATTCCGCGCCTCCATTGCGACATGCGCCTCGAGAAGCAACTCCGCCCGAGCCAAGTTCTGTTCGATGGTTCTCAGATGCTCCTGCACCCGCGCCTTTGCCTGCAAAAGGGTCCCATTCCCCGCAGCCTGTTCAAGGCCGCGTTCGATCGCTTCGAGGGCCTGTTCAGGATGTTCCGCGAATAGTTCTTGCGCCCGCAGCACTACGATTCGCACAACGTGTTGCGTATCAAATTCATGCTTTCTTAACTCAGCTTCCGCTTTCAATCGAAGGAGTAGCCCTTCGCCGGGTAGTGTATCCAGCCCTCGTGCTATACGGTCCTGGGCCTTCGCGAAATCATCGCGGTCTAACGACTCCTGGATCTCCGCCGCAATCTTCTCGAGCAGCTGTTGCCGCTGCTGTTCCTTCTGTCGAGTCACTGCTGTATATAACAGCTGTTGCACTTCGGCATGAGCGGGATCGATCTCCGCAGCCTCCCGTAGTCGCGAAATCGCTTCTGTGTAGTGGCGATTGCTGAAGCTCTCCTGAGCAATTCGCAGAAGCTCTTCCACCTGTATGGCCTGCTGCTTGCGCCGGATTTCACGGAGGATCAAGGAATACGCATTCCGCAAATCCGTACTATGCTCGTCGACCCGAAGAGCCTGCCCTAGAAACTCCTGTGCGCCAGTAAGGTCCCCTCGGCTCCTCGCATCCCTTGCCTGTTCCCACAGGGCCGCGATCTTCTGCTGTTGCAGCCTATTCTCTTGCGCCTCCTGCAATCGCTCGTTGAGCCCGAACAGATTGTCCATGTCTATCTTCTGCGCTTGCTGGAAGCCGATAATGGCGTCATCCCAGCGACGCTCGGCGAGGGCAGTCTGGGCCTGCTCAACGATCTGGCGCAATTGTTCTCCACGCTGCAGGCGATTCAGGCGATCCTGCACATCATTCATCAGCGCCTTTATATCCAGATTGCCCGGATCAATCTGCTGCGCCTGCAGTAGCACCGTGCGTGCACCTGTAAACTGCTGTTCCTCTGCAAGTCTGTGCGCGGTTTCAAGAAGAGCGCTCACTCGATCATGTCTTAACCTGTGGGAAATAGCGTGCAGATCGAATGCCATCTCTTCGGCGGTCGAATAGCGATCCTCCGGCTTCTTTGCAAGCGCCTTTTCCAGAATCACGCTCAAACCGTCAGGAAGATCGTGCACAATTTCAGAAAGCGAAACAAAGGGCTCGTTGATCACGCGATAAAGCGATGAGATATCCGTCCCCTTAAATGGCAATTCGCCGGTGAGCATCTCGTAGAGCATCACACCGGTTGACCATATATCCGCCCTTCCGTCATTCGGTTCGCCCTTCAGCCGTTCCGGTGCAATATAGTGGAAAGTCCCCAAGAGGGCACCCGTCTTGGTTAGCTGCCTGCTTTGGTCTACAAGACGGGCAATCCCAAAATCGACGACTGTTACATGCCAGTCGGGCTGAACAAGGATATTCGCAGGCTTTACGTCACGGTGTACGACGCCGCGTCCATGGGCATGGCCGAGCCCAGCGCAGAGTTGTTCAACAATCGAAATCGCATCAAGCACAGGCAAACGATTCAGCCTGCGCAACATCTTCTCGAGCGATTCACCGGCGATAAACTCCATAGCAATGAACGGGCTCCCATCGTGCTCGCCCAGTTCGTAAACCGTCACTATGTTTGAGTGGCTCAGGATGCCCGACTTGGCTTCCAGATAAAAACGCTCGCGCAATTCCGGCGTAACTACCGTGAGTGTTTTGATCGCCACATCGCGTCCAATCAGAGGGTCTTGGCCTCGATACACGATACCCATTCCACCTCGGCCAAGTTCGCCGGTGATGCGATATCTCCCGATCTCCATTACCAAGGCTCGGTCAGATGTCATGTGAGGCTCCATTCTCTTGCATGCTGTCCTTGCAGTCGGACTGTCGTCCCTTAGGGATAAACACTCGAAAGCTCTTTTATTTAATTCGGAATCCGTCGTTCGTCCCGATCGAACTTACTGATGATCGAGCAATAATACCTGTCTTTACAATGATTTAGGCCAGGTTCGGAAAGTACTGATTCCTCCGTTGTCTCAGCGGCCGCCAATTATCCGTAGATTCTCGGCACGTCCAATTACATAAGCGCCATTTGGCTCCCGATGCGCTCATTTGTCCGAAAATTTCGCGCAAGAAACGAAAAAGAGGCGGAAGTTGTGCTTTCAGTATTCGCGGAAAATTTTGCGGGTGCGGGTTTAGGAGCGCTTGTAGCGACGAGTGCTATGCCTGACTAAATAGCTGCAACAGCAAGGCGGTCCAACTTAATGCAAGTTCAACTAAATCGCCCCGAGGGTCTGCAAAACTTAAGCGTCGGTTCGATTCCGCCCCCCTTCTTTTCTTACTGAGGTGAGTATTCGGTCGCCGGCCCAGCCAGTGGCCGCCGCCTTCGGGGATTTTTCTCCCGGGCGTGATCGTTTCGGGCAAAAAACATCGCTTACCTAAGTGCGAACGTCCGAGACGAAGGAGTTTTTGAGCGCAACGTCGTTCGACGTACCAAATTCAATAAGGAAACGGAAGGAAAAAACACGATGAAAAACGCTGCCTTCGCATCGTTGCGTACCATCTCCGTAAGCTCGAAAGGATTTATGAAACAGACAGACAGTCAGCAATATATACAGACCTTACGTTTGCGGCTTCTCGATATGTCGAGAGTGTCGCAGCGCGCTGTAGACTACTCCATCAAAGCCTACAAATTGGACAGTCCGGAGTTTTGCGCAAACGTCCGAGACAGCACATATGAAGTCAACATACTCCATCGTGAGATCACTGAGATCGCCCGGGATCTGCTGCTGATGGAGCTTCCGCTCGAGTCAGACGCGCGCTTCGCATTGTCGGCCGTGCTAATTTGCGATGCGCTTCATTCGGCACACGCGCAGGCCGTCAAGATCGCAGCAAACAGTGCGTGTCTTTTGGAACATGGTGGCATGCCTGGATGGGAAGGCCTGACCAGGATGGGTGAGGAAGTCAATTGCATGATGAGGTTGTGCATCATTGCTGTATTCGATGAAAAGATTGCTCACGCACAGACCGTTCTTGGCAATCGTGGGGTTGAACGATTGTTCGAGTCGGTTTTCTATGACTGGTATAGCAACGTTGATCAACGGCTGAGGGCACGAGCCAGCCACGAATTGGCAATCACCAAGGGCCTCAGCCAAATAGCTAAGGAGACGTACGAGATAGCCGACGCAGTTGTCTTCTGGATGAAAGGCCCGGATAGCGGATCAACCCCGCATATCGACGGGGAGCAGCCCAGGATTCACGCAGTGCCGGCAAGAGAAGTCGAAGGAGTAACTCACAGCCCAGATGGAATGCAGGCTTTCCTCGACGAGATAGATGCCTGCTTTGCTGATCCTTCTTTTTGCAAGACGGCTTGATTCGTCCACTGTTATAAGGGCGTGCGTGATGTAACAGGCCAACTGTCAAGAACCTCAACAAAGAACCAGCATTGTGCCTGTCCTTACGGGGGCAGTTATCCGGTCGCGGGCTCAGCTTGTGACCCGCCCTCGAGATTTCTTCCCTGGGTGTGATCGTTTCTGCCAAAATCATCGCTTATCTAAGTGCGAACGTACGAGACAAGCAGTTTCTGAATGCATCGTCGTTCGACATTCGCGATTGGCACCCGGTTCAGTGGAAGCATAAAGAGGAGATGGAACATGTTTAACGACTTCGCCGCATTCTATGCATCGTTTCAGCATGCCTGGCCCGAGAAGAACGTGGATCAGGCGCAGGCAAATGCCTATTATGGGTGGTACCTAAACGCCCGATCACAGAATAAGATCGTGCTCGGCCGGGAGAAAGATCTTCAAAGCCTGAAAGATGAATATGGTCTGGCCGAAGAGGGCGGTCGGATGCTCATCGGTGTCACGAACTGGGATATTTGGGTCAATGATAGTTGGATCCTGGGTGGTATTCACAAGCAGTTGCCCTTTCTGTTGAAGACGGTGCTCACTTTCGATTCGGTCTACAATAAGAAGAAAGAGGACTATAAAACTGACAAGACGAGAGTTATGTATGTCACGACGCGCGAGATCGCCGGCCTGAACCTGTTCGGATACAAGAAAGATAAGGAAGACGCCGACGGTCAGCTATTCCTGTGCGAAGAGAAGAACGCCGCCAGCGATGCGAACTTCGAGTCCTACCGCATGCACACTCAGGCAGTGGCCGCCGCCGCATTGTCTTAGCTCAAATCAGGCGCTTAAGAGGCCTTCTCCGACCTCGCCCGGTAAGCCGGTTTCGGAAATTCGGACAGCGGGATAAGTGGAAGGGTTGTTCCCCGACGGCCATTAAGATGGCAGAAATGAGGAGCAACGATGACGCGACGTCCACGCCGGAACCACACATCGGCCTT
>Ga0210386_10001908_pt1 | contig 18166 bp, 14 predicted proteins | sample IncBWH32OmetaG_FD_160091 | JGI IMG/M metagenome (GOLD analysis project Ga0210386, IMG submission 160091) | Forest soil microbial communities from Barre Woods Harvard Forest LTER site, Petersham, Massachusetts, United States - Inc-BW-H-32-O ... | reverse complement strand
TCTTTCAGGATGGCGTCGCCAAGCCGATGCGAAGTCTGGTGATCGAGATCGTCAAACGCGGTGATCGTGCCAAAGGCTTCGCCGTCGAACCAAAACGCTGGATTGTCGAGCGCAGCATCGCCTGGCTTGGGCGGTGTCGTCGGCTCGCCAAGGACTGGGAATGCCTCAATCATAACGCCATCGCATTCCTCCACCTCGCGTCCATCCGCCTCATGCTCAGAAAGCTCTATAATCCTTCATAATGTCGCCGGACGGACATTGAGGCACCAGAAGGCCGTCGCGCCTTCTCAGCACGACGACGCCATGCCCCTCGACAGGGTTGTCAAGCGGGCGTCGGGTTCCCGACTGGCCGACCGAGACCCGCCATGGCCACGTTCGCACATGCCACCTTCGCACACGCCACGATCGCGCACGGTGGAGACCGCCGTCGCGACAGGGTATGCTCCAGAATGTTCTTCCGAGTCGGATACCAGCGAGACACCACGGGGCTGGGTTCCGCGAGCGTCCCGTGTGCCGCCTCCGCATCCGTCAGGGCGAAGCATGGCACCGCGGTTGGCGCCGCCAACGGTCCGGCTCTCGCACACCGGAGTCTGCCATGAACAAAATTGGCCTCCACCGCCCCGTTTTCGCCCCCTCGCCGGACGCTCTGGCGGAACGCGGCGCCGATGCCTTGCGCCGGGGCCGGTTCAAGGACGCGACGGAAATCTACAAACAGTTGATTCGGCAGGACCCGCAACCGGAATGGCGGCAGCGCCTGGGCGACGCCTATGCCGGCCGCGCCCGCGCCCTGGTGGAAAAGGGCATGTTCAAGGAAGCCGCGATCGTCCTCGAGAACACACTCGCAGCCGACGGCACGATCCGCGAGCCGTTGCTCTATCTGTCCTGCCTGGTCCGCCAGGGCCAGCACCAGAAGGCCCGCCGCGTCGCGTTGGCCAGCATTGCGCGTCTGCCCACGCCGGACACCGCGCGTCTGGCCGACTTTGCCGCGGTCCTGTCGCTCGCGTCACCCGCTCCGGCCGCTGCCGAGGTCAATCCGCCTGGCGGAGACCCGTGGGCAGAGCAAAATCGCGCGGCCCAGGCGGCACTCCAGGCCTGGCTCCAGGGTAGCCCCCCGGACGAGGTCGATCGCCTGCTCGGCGGCATCCCATTACGCTCACCGTTCGGGCCGGCACGGCTGATCCTGAAGAGCCTGATCCTCCCGCCGGATGCCGCCGCCAAGGCCCGGGCGCTGGTGGCCATGGTCCCGGGCGAGTCGGCGTTCGCCGCCGCCCGCGGCGCGGTCGAGGCGGCGCTGGCAGACGACCAGGACCTGCTCGACCGCTGGAGCGGCCTGCGACCTGCACAACAGCAATTCGTCGCCGAAACGCGGGGCCTGCGAACGGCGGCGACGGCGTTGCTGAACCACGTCCTGGACGCCGAACGGCGCGGCCCGGCAGCCCTGTTCGGCCTGCTCATCCGGCCCGGCTCGCCGCTGCCGGAGGACGGTCTCCGCACCGCCTGCCTCAACCTGTTGCCGGCGATCCCGCAGCGCATCCCCGAGTTCGAGCGGCGGTTCGGCACACTGCCGGCGCTGGACCGCAACCGTACGCTGGCGCTGGCGGCGGAGGCGAACAGCGACTGGGACAGCGTCCCGCACCACTGGCGCGCCGTCGCCAAGGTCCTGGCCGACGAGAACGCGCCGCAGGCACGGCTGGCACAGGCTGTCGTGCTTCGTCACCTGGCCGATCTCGCCCTGAAGCATCCCGACGCCTGGGACGACCCGGACGTGCCTGGCAGGGACCCGGTTGCCCACTACCTCGAACGCAGCATCGCCGCCGATCCGGAACACCTGCCCGCGACGCTGGACCTGTTGGAGCGCTACCGCACCGATGATGATCCGAAGGGGTGGCACCGCGCGGCGGAGGACGCGGCGCAGCGGTTTCCCGGCAACGTCGCGGTGTTGCTGCATGCGGTCAACGCAGCCGTGGCGCGCAACGCTTACAAGAAGGCGGTCGGCTTCGCGCGGCAGGTGCTGACGGTCGATCCGATCAACATTACGGTGCGCGACCGGATGATCGAGCTGCAGCTGGCGCATGCGCGCAAGCAGATGCGTTCGGGTCGCGCCGACCTTGCGGGCAAGGCGCTGGGCGAAGCGGCCGAGTGGGAGCGATCGGAGGCGCCGAGCGCGGCGCTGCGGATCGGCCGGACCCTGGTTGCGATGACGGCGGCGCAGGGCAGCGGCACGCGCGACACGCTGCGCCCCCCCGATACGCTGCGCACCGTCGTGCAGGATGCCGGCAACGCAACCCTCGGCTGGTTCTGCGTCGCGCTCGAAGCCAGCATGATGGGCTGGCCCGACACGCGCATGCAGCCATTCCAGCCGGAGCTGGAAGCGGCGCAGCACAGTGAACCGGACCGCGCAACGATCCTGGCACTGGTCGGTTTGCTCGGCCAGAAGGAAATCCGCGACGGCCGCAGAGTGATCGCCCCGGCGATGCGTCACATCGAACCCTACCTGCAAAAGGGCAGCCGCATTGCCTGGACGCCGGCGGAATTTCAGGCCATCGCCGAATTGCTGGCCCATCTGCGTGAATTCCGCGCCCTGCATCGTTACGCCAGTGAGGCGCTGCGGCGCGAGGCCGGCGATCACACCGCCCGCTTCTATCAAATCCTGGCGCGCGCTGAAGGCCACCGCGACCGCCTGACCGCCGTGCAGGAAAGCGAGCTGTTCACGATCCTGGAGCAGGCGGGCAAGCGGCAGGACTTCCACCTGTTCAACCGCGTACAGAAGCTGGTGCTGGGACCAGAAGCAGGCCGCGCCCTGCGCGGCGGCCCCAGGCCCGGCGTTGCGCAGGGGTCTTTGAGCGACGACGAAATGGCCGAGATGATGGCGGAGGTCACCGGCAACAAGCCGATCCTGCCGCCGCACGAGGTCCGCGCGATGGTCAAGGAACTCGGCCGCGACATGGCCATCGAACTGCTGGTCGCGGAGATCTCCGGCTCGCCGATGGCTCAGGTCATGTCGGAGACGCAAATCATGCAGCTCTGCACTGCGTTGATCGCGCAGGCGATGGACAAAACACCGCCGCCCGCGCGGCGGCGATAAGGCTAGACAACCCGGAGGCGGCTTCCCCCATGAACGATGACCCATTCGCCGTGCTCGGCCTGGACGAAATTGCGGATGACGACGCGATCAAGCGCCGCTATCTGGCCCTGGTGCGCGCTTGGCCGCCGGACCGGGAACCCGAGCGCTTCCAGGTGCTGCGCCGCGCGTACGAAGCGGTGAGCGGCGAGCGGGAACGCCTGGAGCGGAAACTGCTGCACACCAGCTCCGCCGCACTGACCCGCCTGAAGCTGCACTGCCTCGCCACTCCGGGTTCGGAGGGGCGCCGTACCTCGCAGGCCGCTCCATCACAGGCCGCGATTGCCGCGGTGCTGCTGGACGGGCTGCAACAGGCCGATCGCTGAAAACCTGGACGCGGGAAGGCACCGGAGTGGACGACGCCGTCAAGGAACGCCTACTGGATCAGCTTCGCCACTATCTCGATGGCATCGAGGTGCTGGAGGAGCCTGCCGCCGATCCCGCCGGCACGACGGCCGATCTGTTCACGGTGTTCGTCGAGCTTGCCGCGGTCCGCAATGAGGTGCGCACCGAATCCCGGCTGGTGAAGGAGGCGCTCGACCAGTTCCGCAGCGTGTTCGGCACGCTGCAGTCCGGTCACGCCACGCTGGAGCGGGAGCTGAAGCGCGCGCAGGCCGATGCACAGGAACGCGGTCAGGCGCTGCTGCGCCCTTTGCTGTTGGACCTTCTGGAGCTGCGCGACAGGCTGGATGCGACGCTGCAATTGCCTGCCGCGCCGCAGCGAGGCTGGCTGGGCCGCTGGCGCAAGACGCCGGCGACGCCAGAGGATTGGCGCGAAGGTCTTGGCATCACGTCGCGGCGGCTCGACCGCATCCTGGCAGAACGCCGCGTGTCACGCATCGATCTCACGGGCGCGCGTTTCGACCCGCGCCTGGCGCGCGCGGTCGGCACCAGGCAGGACGCCCATGCCGATCCAGGCATCGTGCTGGAAGAAGTGCGGGCCGGCTACTTGTGGGACAACGAATTGCTCCGCAGTGCCGAGGTGATCGTCAACCAGTCGGGCGTAGGAGACAGCGAAATATGACGGATGAGATCGTCGGCATCGACCTCGGGACGACCAACTCCGAGCTCGCCTTGTACCGTCACGGCCGGTCGGAGATCCTGGCCGACGAGCAGGGCCGCAAGATCCTGCCCTCGGTCGTGGGGCTAACCGAAACGGGGGAAATCTTGGTGGGCGAGGAGGCCCGCAACCAGTTGCTGCTGTATCCCGACCGTACTGTGCGCTCGATCAAGCGGCGCATGGGCCATGCCGAAACGGTGCGCATGGCGGGAAAGGAGTACACGCCGCAGGAGATCTCGGCGATCATCTTGAAGCGGTTGAAGGAGATTGCCGAAGCCCGGCTGGGCCACGCGGTACGCAAGGCGGTGATCACGGTGCCGGCGTATTTCTCGGACACCCAGCGCCAGGCGACGCGCGAGGCCGGCGAGATCGCCGGGCTGGAGGTGATGCGTATCATCAACGAGCCGACCGCCGCGGCGCTCGTCTATGAAGCCGGCCAGCACGAGGGCAAGCGGATCCTGGTCTACGACCTGGGCGGCGGTACCTTCGATGTCTCGGTGGTGCGGATCGAGGAGGGCGTGGTCGAGGTCATTTCCAGCCACGGCAACAACCACCTGGGCGGCGATGACTTCGACCAGAAGATCGTCGCGCACATCCTGGAGCACCTGAAGCTGGGCCAGGCGGTCGACGTGTCCGACCAACCGCGCGCGATGGCGCGCATCCTCCGCGCGGCCGAAGCGGCGAAGCGGCACCTGTCCGATCACCCGTTCGCGCGCATCGAGGAAGAGTACCTGACCGAGGTCGAGGGCAAGCCGGTGCACCTGTCGATGGAACTGGCACGCGACGAGTACGAAGTGATGATCGCGCCGTATGTGCAGGAAACCTTGCAGGCGGTCCACACGGCGCTGCAGTCCGCCGAGCTGACCGCCTCTCAGGTCGAAAAGATCCTGTTGGTGGGCGGTGCAACGCGAACGCCGATGATCCGGCGCCGGCTAGCGGAAGTGTTCGGCCACGAACCTCGCGGCGAAGTGGATGCGGACCTGTGCGTGGCGCTGGGCGCGGCGATCCAGGGCGCGGCGATCGCCGGCGCCGAGGTTTCCGCCGTGCTGGTCGATGTGACGCCGTACACGTTCGGCACCAGCGCGCTGGGCGAACTCGACGGGGAGTACTACCCCTATCGCTACGTGCCGATCATTCCGCGCAACACGCCGATTCCGGTCCGCAAGAGCGAGGTGTTCTACACGGTCGCGGACAACCAGACCGACGTCGACGTGCGCATCTTCCAGGGCGAGAACGCCGACGCCCTGCAGAACATCCAGATCGGCCAGTTCCGCGTCGAGGGTCTGAGCAAGGCGCCGTCGGGCAACGAAGTGGTGCTGGATCTGGCGCTCGATCGCGACGGCATCCTGCGTGTCACGGCCCAGGAGAAGAGCACGGGCCTGGAGCGGCGGATCAGCATCGACCAGGCGGTGACACGCTATGACGCGGCGAACCTGCAGGAGGCGCGGGCGCGGATCGGCGCGCTGTTCGGCGAGGATGGCGCGGAGCCGGTGTCGGACGGCGACGCCGGTGCGAACGACGCGGACGTCGCGGCGCTGCTGGACAAGGCGCGAGCCAGGCTGGATGCAGCGGGTGACGAGGATCGGCGGGAGATGATCGACCTGATGGAAGCGATTGGTGACGCCCGGGCGGCGGACGATGCGGCGGCGCTTGATCAGGCTCGGAGCCAGTTGGCGGATCTGCTGTTCTATCTCGAGACCTGACCCGATGGAGACGTGCCCGATCTGCCGAGCCAGGCTGAACGGTGCGACGATCTGCCGGCGATGCCGTGCCGAGCTTGGAACGGTGCAGGCGCTGGAGCTGCGCGGGCAGGCGCTGACGGTGGCCGCGCTGCAGGCGTTGGCGCGGGGGGATTCCGCCGGAGCGGCGCATTGGCTGGGCCGCGCGCGCTGGGTGCACGCGACGCCGATGGTTCGGGTTCTGGAGTGGGTGGTGGATGCGCTGGGGCAAGCGGCGGGCGCGGTGCCGGCGACCACGGAAGAAGAGAGGGCGGCAAAAGCCTGGGGCATCGGGCTGCGATCGGAGTGATTGTCGTGCTGAACCGACTGTCCAGGACGGCGGCGCAGACCTGAAGAACCCGATGTACGCCGCGAGGGGACCAACGCATCTGTCGACATTTGTTCATCCGGGCGTCGACCAGATTGTTCATAAGGCTTTCGGCGCGCGACGTGGAGATTGGCTTTCTCTTCCGCCATCGCCGGCCGTAGTCGATCATCGCGGAAGGTGTGGTTGTGTTCCGGCGTCGGTGATTGCCCCCATCACGCGCAGACGCTTGGGCGCTCGATCCACGCGGGCGTCACCGGGACAGCTACCGCGTGGTCGGCCGCGTAAGGTTCGCACCTGCTCCGCTTGACACTTACAGGCATCTAGTACACTCGTTCTCTAGTTTGCGGCGCATAGGGAAAATGCGGCAAGGGTTGTAGACGAGCTGACAATTCTACATAGGGGGGTCGAATGTCTTTGGCGTCATATCGGTGTGTCGTGCAAAGCGTTGCTTGTTGCCTGACGGTGGCGGTTGTTGTCAGCATGCCCTACGCAACGTCGCTGGCTGAGACAGTCGTTCATAGTACTGGATATACCGGTGTATGGTTTGACGCGCAGAAAGCTTGCGTCTTTGATCCCTTCAATGCGAAATATAAATCGGAAGGGCTTTCCGTGGTCGCCGATCCAGGCCTCTCCAGCACCACGCTCGTGCGGTTGCGGTCCGAAAAGAGCAAGCCAACGCTTGATGTAGCTTGGCTCGATGGCGGCATTTCCGAGCAGGCTCTAAAGGACGACGTGCTCGATGGCATCGAAGTGCAGCATGTGCCGAACATCGGCAACATGTCGCCGCAGGGCGTCTACAAGACTGGCTCGGGCAGCATCTACGCCCTCAGCGCGGGCTATTACGCGCAAGGTATGTTCTACAACCCTTCCGTCAAGGATAAGCCGGATTCTTGGTGGGATCTTTGGAAGCCCGAATACGCAGGGCGAAGCATCTTTCCCAGCCCGGCGCAGGCACCGTTCGTGCCGACGATTGTTTTTCTGAACAAGGTGTTGGGCGGCAGCATCACAAACCTGAACCCTGTGATGGATAAGTTCGCGAGCCTGAAAGTGTCGCAGTACTACGAGGCCACCGGCGTCGTGCAGGCTGCGCTGGCGAGCGGCGATATCCTGATCGGATCCTACTATGTCAATGTGGCATGGGCCTTGGCTGATACCGGCCTTCCGGTTCGTCCGTTCACGCCGAAGGAAGGCGTGCCGGCCGGAGACATTCGTGTCGAGCTGGTAAAGGGCGCACCGCACAAGCTGGAGGCGGAGAAGCTGATCAATTTCGCGGTCAGCCCCGAGGCGCTCAACTGTCTCGCCGAGAAACTCTATCTTGGGCCACCGCTCAAGCACCCGCAACTGTCCGACCATGCGCGCGAGCGGATGCCGTGGGGACCAACCGGTTCGATCGAGAATCTGGCAGTGCCGAATTGGAACGAGATCAACGATCATCGCGCGGAGATCATCGATCAGTGGAACCGACGCGTCGTCAACAAGTGACATTACGATCCGGTCGAGCTGACCTCGCGCGATGATGTTGACCAGAGGCAGGGCCGTCCTTCTCTTGGGGACACCCTGCCTGGTCATGCTGACATGCTTCGGCATTCCGCTCGGAATGATGGCGCTCTCCAGTCTGCATTCCGATGAGGCAGGGTGGACACTGGCCAATTACGGCCGGATCATCGGCAGTGCATATTTCTGGGGCGTGCTGATTTCGACCTTGCGGCTCGCCGCGATCGTCACCGCCTCGACCTTAATCCTCGGCTACACGCTGGCCTATTATATCGTGTTTCATTTGCATAATGGCATCGCGCGCCGCGTGGTCTACGCGATCCTCATTACACCGCTCTTTACCAGCGCCATCGTATTGTCCTTCGGCTGGATCCTGATGCTCGGACCAGCCGGTGCGATCAACCATTGGCTGCGTGCGCTGGGTATTATCGACCGACCGCTTGATCTTCTCTATAGCTGGACCGGGATAGCTATCGCGCTGACATACACCATGCTGCCGTTGATGGTGCTGACTATCAGCAGCGTTCTGCAAAATATCGATCGGGTGTTGCTCGCCGCCTCCGCGGACCTCGGTGGCGGACCGTTCGCAACATTCGTGGCTGTGACATTTCCACTCAGCCTGCCGGGTGTGGCGACCGGTTCACTCATCGTCTTTGCGCTCAGCGTCAGCGCGTATGTCGTGCCGAGCATCATGAGCGGCGGCCGCCATCTGGTCATCTCGATGCTGATCTATCAGCAATATATGGTCGTGTTCGACTTCGGTTTCGGCGCCGCCCTGTCGATCGTCCTGCTGATCGTCACCTTCATCATCATAGGCATCTACAGTGTGGTACTGGAGCGAAGCAGCTCCACGGCCTGGGAGCCGACATGATTCGCCGGGTCCTGCTCGGCAGCTTCGCCGGGCTCATGCTGTGTTATCTTGCCGCGCCCCTGGTCGTCATTTTTGCCGTATCGATCACCACAACACGCTTTCTGAAGTTTCCGCCCATGGGCTTCACGTTCAATTGGTACGTCCAGTTCTTTAGCGACGCCAACTACATGGATGCATTCTGGCTTAGCATCCGCCTGGCGGTGGTCGTGACGATCATCGCTCTTCTGCTGGGCGTGACGGCTGGCTTCGTGTTGTCGCGAGGCGATTTCCGCGGCAAGAACGCGATCTCCGCGGCATTCCTGTCGCCGCTCGTGCTGCCAACCGTCGTCTTTGGCGTGGCGATGCTCCAGTTCGCGACGATACTCGGATTCGCCCACTCGTTCATATCGCTCGTCATTGGCCACATCGTCGTGGTGCTTCCCTACGTCGTCCGTACCACGCTGGCCACGCTCGCACGGTTCGATACGACCACGGAGGAGGCGGCGCTGGATCTAGGCGCGCGGCCGTTCACCACCTTCATGCTGGTCACATTGCCGCAGATAAAATCCGGCATCATTGCAGGCGGCCTGTTTGCCTTCATATTTTCTTACAGCAACGTCGAGATCAGCATCTTTCAGTCCCGGGATGCCCTGATCACCTTCCCGGTCAAACTGTTCGACTATGTGCAATACAGTCTGGACCCATTGCTCGCGGCAGCTTCGGCGATCACGGTACTGTTTGCGATTGCGGCAATCATTCTGCTGGATCTCGCTGTCGGCATAGACAAGGCGTTAAGCGGTCGCTGACCCGGCCCAAAGGCACATCACTCGACAGTTGCGGCAGGTTTATATAGTGTACCAGATACCTAATTATCCGCGCGGAAGATGACATGGAAGACATGGCCTTCGATCCTGTCTCGCTCGAAATCCTGTGGAGCCGGCTGATCTCCATCACCGACGAATCCGCCGCGGCACTGCTTCGTACCTCGTTCTCGACGATCGTGCGGGAGTCCAACGACTTCGCCGTTTCGCTGATGGATGCTAACGGCAATTCGCTTGCGGAAAATTCAGCGGGGATCCCGTCCTTTGTCGGTACATTGCCGCGAACCCTCGTGCACTTCCTGAAACGATTCCCGAAGGAGGATTGGCGACCTGGCGACTGTGTCATCACCAACGACCCCTGGATGGCAACGGGGCACCTGCCGGACGTGACAATGGTGGCACCCGTCTTCCATCGCGGCACGCTGGTCGCATTCTCTGGGACCATCGCGCACCTGCCCGACATCAGCGGCGCGCTGTGGTCGGCCGACTGTCGGGAACTTTTTGAGGAAGGTCTGCGCATCCCGCCGATCAGAATGCTGGTCGAGGACCGGCCGGTTGAAAACGTCATGGAATTCATCCTTGGCAATGTAAGGGTACCAGATCAGGTGCTGGGCGATCTCAATGCCCAGATCACGGCTCACCGCGTCTGTGCGCGACGCCTGGCAGAATTCCTCGACGATGCCAACATGGTTGACCTTGCCGCGCTCTCAGAGACTTTGCAGGGACACGCTGAACGCGCAATGCGGGCGGCAATCGCCACTGTGCCGGACGGCGTCTACCGCCACGAACTCAAAGCCGACGGCTTCGACGCCGACGAGACTCGCATCCACTGCACTCTGACCGTCGACGGCTCGAATCTGCACGTCGACTATGCGGGAACCTCGCCGCAGATCGGCCGCGGCCTGAATTCCGTGATGAACTACACCTATGCCTACTCGGTCTATCCGATCAAATGCGCGCTCGATCCGCTCACCCCGCGCAATGCCGGCTCGTATCGTTCCGTCAGCGTCGATGCACCGTTGGGCTGTCTACTCAATCCACGCTATCCGGCGCCGGTGGGTGCGAGGCAGTTGACCGGGCATTTGCTGGCGGGTGCCATATACGGCGCGCTCGCACAGGCCGTGCCGGACAAGGTGATTGCGGAATGCGGCAGCGCGCCGACAGCACGCGCGGTGTTCAGCGGCGTCGATCGCCAGGGGCATCGATTTTCCCAGATCCTGTTCGCCAGCGGCGGCATGGGCGCAGGCCCTGGACAGGACGGACTTTCCTGCACCGCCTTCCCGACCAATACCGGGGCCGGAAGCATCGAGTCGTTCGAAAGCATTTCGCCGTTGATCGTCTGGTGCAAGCAACTGCGTCCCGACTCCGGCGGCGCTGGCGAGTTCCGCGGTGGGCTCGGACAGGAAATCGAGGTTGAGGTGGTTTCGCCGGAACCGGTGCACCTCTCGTTGTTGTCCGATCGTCAGAAACACGCCGCTCAGGGATCGCTTGGTGGATCGCCGGGCGCTTTGGTGGAGATCCTGTTCGCCGACGGCACGCGTCCGCATCCGAAGTCGCGTACCACATTGAAACCGGGAGACCGGTTGATCATGCGCTACAGTGGCGGCGGCGGTTACGGCGATCCTGCGAAGCGCGGCAAAGCCGCCGTCGCTGACGACCTGCGCGAAGGTCTGATCTCTGACGTCGGCGCGCGGAACTACGCCCAATGAGCAGCTTGATCCGCATGGGTGTCGATGTCGGCGGCACGTTCACCGATTTCGTCCTGGTCGATGGGTTGCGCGACCGTATCTACACAGGCAAGCGCCTCACCACCGAAGGCGATCCCAGCCAGGCCATCCTGGACGGCGCGCAGCGCTTGGTGGACGAAGCGTCCATCACGATTGGCCAGATAGCCGGCGTGATCCACGGAACCACACTGGTCGCTAATACCATCATCGAGCGGAGCGGCGCCAAGGTAGGGCTGATCACCACGCGTGGGTTCCGCGATTCGATCGCGATCGGCCGAGAGTTACGATACGACCTCTACGACCTGCTCATGGAACAGCCGCAGCCCCTCGTCCCGCGTCACCTGCGGCTGGAAGTGGATGAGCGCCTGGACGCATTGGGAACAGTCCTTCGCCCATTGGACGAAGCCCAGTTGCGCGATGCCGTTACGCAACTGACCACGGAAAAGGTGGAGGCAATCGCGATCTGCTTCCTGCACGCCTATCGCAACGACATCCACGAGAAACGTGCGCGCGCGATTGTTCAGGCGATGGCGCTCGATGTGCCCGTGAGCATCTCATCCGAAGTCGCGCCGGAAATACGCGAATTCGAACGCAGTAGCACGACCACTGCCAACGCCTACGTTCAGCCATTGATGCAAGGTTACCTGGCGCGGTTGGAAGAGCGTCTGAAGGCTCAAGGCCTGGTCGGCCACGTGCACGTCATGCTGTCCGGCGGTGGCGCCACCACGATCCGTGCGGCGCAGGCGTTTCCCATTCGGCTTATTGAATCGGGGCCAGCCGCGGGGGCAATGGCAGCGAGTTTCTACGCCAGGTTGATGGGCCTCGACCACGTCATTTCGTTCGATATGGGTGGCACCACCGCGAAGATGTGCCTGATAGACGATTGCCGTCCGCAGCACGCGCATGAGTTCGAAGCGGCACGCGTCCGCCGCTTTCGCAAAGGGTCCGGCCTTCCACTGAAGGTTCCCGTGATCGACCTGATCGAGATCGGTGCCGGCGGAGGTTCGATGGCGCGGATCGATGGCATGGGTCTGCTCAAAGTGGGACCGGAAAGCGCCGGCGCAGATCCGGGGCCGATTTGTTACCAGCGTGGCGGCACGCAACCGACGGTGACCGACGCCGATCTGGTGCTTGGCTATCTCTCCCCTGACTACTTCCTCGGTGGCGAGATGCAGCTCGATCTGGCCTCTGTGCGAGAGAGCGTTGCAGCGCTTGGTGCGCCGCTCAAGCTGGATGTCACGGCGACCGCCGCGGGCATCCACAGCATCGTCAACGAGAACATGGCCGCCGCCACCCGCATGTACGTGGCGGAGAAGGGCCGCGACCCGCGGCAATACAGCATGATCGCGTTTGGTGGCGCCGGCCCAGTGCATGCCTACGGGCTGGCGAAGCTGCTGAAATTGCGCCGCATCGTGTGCCCGCTTGGTGCCGGTGTCATGTCGGCGCTCGGGCTTTTGGTGGCACCTCCGGCGATCGACTATGTCCGCAGCTATGTCACCCGGCTCAACGATATCGACTGGAGACATGTCAACCAGCTGTTTGATGGCATGGAACGGGAGGCACGCCGTCTGCTGACGGATGCCGGAGCGCAAGAGGTGACGTTCGAACGCAGAGCGGATATGCGACATGTCGGGCAGGGTTTCGAAATCGACGTGCCGCTGCCGAATGTGGCGCTAGGGCCGGATGCGCTTGGTTCTATCCGAGAAAGCTTCCTGACGACCTATAATCGCCTGTTCGATCGTCGGGTCGAGAGCGTTCCGATCGAAGCGCTGAGCTGGCGGCTGACGGCGACAGCGCCGATGGGCGAGGTTGCGTTGAATTTCGTCCGGCCCGGCGAGTCCGGCAGCCGCGCACCGTTGAAGGGCCGCCGCCAGGTACATTTTGCAGGTATCGGCTTTGTCGATTGCCCCGTGTACGACCGTTACGGCTTGCGCGTTGGCGACCATCTCGACGGGCCGGCGGTCATCGAGGAGCGCGAGTCGACAATTATCGTGGGACCGGATGGCCGCATCACGATCGATCGCTTCCTGAGCGTGGTGATAGATATCTCCGCTGGCACTGTGAAGCAGGATTGAAGCGATCACGGCAAAGCGGCAACCTCCGTGTCCAGGCGTCTTTGATAGGGGTCACCCATCTCGCAAGTCCTGACTGCCGTACCGCCCGGCGATGGCGCCAATCCGCGGGCGAACCTCGTGGTGGTCGAGCGTGTGACGAAGTCCTACGGGTCGGTGCAGGCGCTGGCCGGCGTGTCACTGACGGTGCAGCGTGGCGAGTTTCTGTCCATGCTCGGGCCCAGTGGCTGCGGCAAGACCACGCTGCTGCGCGCGATTGCCGGTTTCGTCGTGCCAACCTCGGGCGACATCCTCATCGATGGCCACAGCATGCTTCCGGTGCCCCCACATTTGCGCCCGGTCAACACGGTGTTCCAGCACTACGCGCTGTTTCCGCATATGACGGTCGCCGACAACGTCGCGTTCGGTCCGAGACGCCATCGCATCGGCAAGGCGGAGACCGCGCGACGAGTGGAACGCATGCTTGCAGCTGTCGGTATGGAATCGTACGGCGGCCGCTATCCGCACGAGCTGTCCGGCGGGCAGCAGCAGCGTGTTGCGCTGGCGCGCGCCTTGGTCAATCAGCCACAGGTCCTGCTCCTCGATGAGCCGTTGGGTGCGCTTGATCTCAAGCTTCGCAAGCGCATGCAGATAGAGCTGAAACGACTCCATGAATCGCTCGGCATGACCTTCATCTATGTCACGCACGATCAGGAGGAGGCGCTCGTGATGTCGGACCGCATCGCGGTCATGAACCATGGTCAGATCGTGCAGCTAAGCAGCGGTGCGGAACTCTATCGCGATCCGGTGTCGTGCTACGTCGCCGATTTCATCGGCGAGGCAAACCTGATTCGTTGTGACGCAGGACCGGACGGCAGGATGCGCCTCGAAGCGTCCGATGAGATGCTGCCCTTCAGCTCGCCGCAACCTGGCCCGATTACCTTGATGGTGAGGCCGGAGCATATCGAGATCGGCATCCCGCAATCGGACTCCGATACGGCACGGCTTAGCGCGCGGGTGCGCGACGTCAGCTTTGTCGGGCAAGGTTGGCGCGTCTTCGCGGTGCTGGCGTCCGGCCAGGAAATCACCGTACTCCTGCGCGCATCCGGTCTGGTCGAGCGATTGCATGCCGGCGAAGACACAACGGTCTGGTGGCCGCGCGCGTGCAGCCGCGTGCTAACCAGTTGATCGTTTCCGAAGGTCCCACCGGTCCAGCAAACGGTACGTGTTCAGCAGCGCGCCAACCAGCGGACGCGCGAAGGGCTTCACCCGGATCGGCCGCAAAGGCGTATCAGGCAGCATCCAGTCTTGCTCGGCGACCCCGCTCAATCGCCTGAAAACCTCACGACCGAGCAGCGTGCCGAACGCGATTCCCCGGCCGCTCAATCCGATCGCCGCCAACACGCCGGGAGCCAGCCGATGGATATGGGGATATTGTTCCTCTGTCATGCCAACCCACCCCGCAACCGCGTAATCCCATGCCAGATCCCCAACCTGGGGAAAAACGTCGCGGAGCCGCCGGCTGCTCTTGGCGGTGAACGGGGCGCCGCCGTTGCTGAATGCCGGGCCGTCGACACTCATGTGCAGGCGCCCGTCCGGACGGGGACGAATTCCGGAATAGAGGCGGCGCGTATCGCTCAACGATTGTCCACCAGGCAGCACGGAGCGGCGCAAATTGTCACTCAATGGCGCGCTGACCAGTTGGTAGGCCCGTAAGGGGATCAGCGATTGCCGCAAGCCTGGCCAGAGGTCATCCGTGTACGCGTCAGTGGCAAGTACCACGTCTGGGGCTTCGATTTCGCCCCCCGCTGTTCTGAGCGTCCATGTCCCGCCGGTTCGCTGCAGCCCCAGGACGCGGCTGCTTTCGAACAGCACGGCACCGGCATTCACGGCCGCTCGCGCCAATCCGCGCGCATAGCCGAGCGGATTGAGCGTGCCGCCGCGCCGATCTAGCAGCGCTGCCTGATAATAGCGACTTCCGGTCATTGTCATAACCGCCTCTCCGTCAATGCGCTCGACATCGGCGGCGCGGTCGCGCCAGAAGTTTGCCAGGCGATCCAGACCGGCAATTGCCGATGCATGATGTGCGGCAAAGATCAAACCAGTGCGATTTGCCTCACATGCGATGCCGTGGCGCGCAATCAGCTCGAACACGAGATCAGGGCCACCGCCCAGCCCGGTCACCAGCCGCTCGCCCCAGTCGGGGCCGAAATGCCGCAGCACCGAGACGTCGTCATGTTTCGCGTACGGGACAACCTGGCCAAAGGCGCGTCCGGACCCACCCCAACCCACTTCTCGCGCTTCGAGCACGACAACCCGGCTGCCGCTTTCCGCCAGGCGAAGCGCACTGGACAAACCGGTGTAGCCAGCACCAACGATCGCGACATCAGCCTTCAGTCGCTCGTTCAATGTCGGTGCGTTGAGCGGCGGCGGCGCGGCCTGCGCGTAAGCGAGGGATAACGGCGTGACGTCTTCGACAGGTCCTGCTGCGGCCATCGGTTCTGCGCATCCTTGCGACACCAAATAGGGAAATAGTATACGAAATCTACGGGCAACGAACACCCGCCAGCGGAGTGGCAGTGCGACCGACAACGGATGCCTTGATCACCGATGGGCGCGGCAGCGCCACTCAGATCGTGGTCGTCGGCGGCGGGCTGATCGGCCTGAACTGCGCGTTCCAACTGCGAGGCCTTGGCGCGCAGCTTGTCGTCGTCGATCCGGGAAACCTGCGTGACGCCGCATCGTACGGCAATGCCGGTCAGCTCGCGTCCGGTGAGGTCGTACCGATCTCGGGCCCGGGGGTGCTGCGCGCGCTGCCAAGCTGGCTGATGGACCCGCTCGGGCCTCTGGCCATTCGATGGCGATACCTGCCGCGGATGAGCCCATGGCTGATCCGATTCCTGCGCGCCGGTCGGCCGGACATCGTCGCGGCGATTTCACGCAACATGGCGGCGCTATGTGCCCGCATGCACGACGACTTCCAGCCCGTCCTGGCGGCAATCAACGCGACTGATTTGTTGCGTCCCGGACCGCTACTTCAGCTCTACGATTCGCGGCCTCACTGGGAGAGCCAGGGATGGCGCTGGCAACTCCGCGTCGACGCCGGTACCCGCCACACGTTGCTCGACCGCGCGGCGCTACACGCGGCCGAGCCCGCACTGTCGGATGCCGTTGGCTTTGCCGTGGCATACACCGATCGCTCGTTCATTGCGGATCCCGGCGATCTCATGCTTGCGCTGAAAGCACGCCTGGTCGAGGACGGTGTCCGCTTCATCAACGGCAAGGTTCAGTCATTCGATCGCCACGCCGATACGATCACCGGAGTTGTCCTGGCAGATGGCACCCGGGTTCCGGCAAACGCCGCGGTGATCGCAACAGGTGCCTGGTCCGGATCGCTCGCCGCGGGTCTCGGCGATCAGGTTCCGCTTGAGACAGAGCGTGGCTATCACGTCGCCCTGCCGCGGCCTGGCGTTGCGCTGCGCCACCCGCTGTCACACGTTCGGCGAGGCTTCGCCATGATGCCGATGCGCCACGGCCTTCGCCTTGCCGGCACGGTGGAATTTGCGGGTCTGGCAGCCGCACCCAGGTGGGAGCGTGCACGACGGCTGATCGAAAGTGCCCGCACGCTGCTGCCGGGCTTGTGCACGGACGACGCCGAATTCTGGATGGGCCACCGGCCATCGATGCCGGACTCCTTACCGGTGATCAGCCGTGCCACCAACGTCGGCAATGTTGTCTACGCGTTCGGCCATGGTCACATGGGTCTCAGTTGGTCCGCGACGACGGGTCGGCTGGTCGCCAGCCTGTTCAGTGGAACAACGCCGCCGATCGATCTGGTGCCATTTGAGGTATCCCGTTTTGCCGAACGCAGCAGGAAGCGGCGATGATCTTTACCGAGGACGCACTCACAGCGCTCATCGCTCGGGTGCTGACGCGGCAGGGCATGAGCGAGCACAACGCCCGCATCGTCGCCGCATCGGTCATGGCCGCCGAGCGTGACGGCGCGCACAGCCACGGCCTGCTTCGCCTGGAAGGCTATATCAGTACACTGCGCAGCGGGTGGGCTGATGGCGGCGCAATCCCGCTAGTCACGGATGCCGCGCCCAGCCTGGTCCGCACTGACGCTGCCAACGGGTTCGCACAGGTTGCGCTTGCAGCCTCAGACGCACTGCTGCGCCAGAAGGTGCAAGCGACGGGACTGGCTGCTGTATGCATCCATGACTCGCACCATTTCGCCGCGCTGTGGCCAGATATCGAGCCGTTCGCCGCCTCCGGTTTCATCGCGCTGACCATGGTGAATGCACGCAGCCGTCTCGTCGTTTGGGGCGCGCAACGCAAGGTCCTGGGTACCAATCCGATGGCGTTCGCGATTCCTCGGCGTGACGGGCCGCCCATGATCTGGGATCAGGCCTCCAGCCGTTGGGCCCAGGGCGAAGTGTTGCTTGCCCGGCGGACCGGCAACGCGGTTCCCGCCGGGATTGGGCTTGATGCAGACGGGCAGCCCACGACCGATCCTGCCGCCATACTTGATGGCGGTGCTGTCCTGCCGTTCGGTGAGCACAAGGGCGCCAGCATTGCCTTGATGATCGAGGTGCTGGCCGCAGCTTTCACGGGTGGCCGGTTTGGTTTCGAGGATCGGTCGTCTGCATTTCCTGGGGCGCAGACCAGCAACGCAGGGCAATTCCTGTTGCTTGCTGATCCCGCACGAACTGCCGGTTCGGCCTTTGGTGATCGGATCGAAGCGCTGATCGCGCAGTTGCGCGGCGCTGGATCGGAACGGCTGCCAAGCGATATCCGCTACGCCAAACGCGAAAGGGCCCGGCAACATGGCATCGAGATCAGTGACCGGGTCCACGCCCAGATTCTGCAGTTTCTCAAGGAGTGATCGTCTCCAAATCGATACGGCCTTCAAGGAACAGCGTGGCTGCCGCTGAGAGCTGGATAAATGCCCCTTGATCGATACAGTGAATTGCCCCCCCGCGACGCGATAGCTGAC
>Ga0210386_10001907_pt1 | contig 18166 bp, 17 predicted proteins | sample IncBWH32OmetaG_FD_160091 | JGI IMG/M metagenome (GOLD analysis project Ga0210386, IMG submission 160091) | Forest soil microbial communities from Barre Woods Harvard Forest LTER site, Petersham, Massachusetts, United States - Inc-BW-H-32-O ... | reverse complement strand
GCTTGCCCGCCGTCCCGCCATCGTCGCTCGATTCAAAGCCCATTCGCTCGCCGATCTGACAGGCTAACCGTTGGGCCGTGTCGCACAGCGCCACTCGATCCGTCAGGAGATTCGTGATCAGATCGTCAACAGATCGACTCAGTCCTCGCGTCGCGCTCGTGACCGGAGCGTCGAGCGGGATCGGCGAAGCCACCGTGCGGCGCCTCGCGCGGATCGACGGCTGCTCGCTCGTGCTCGTCGCCCGTCGCGAAGAGCGACTGGCCGCGCTGGTCGCCGAGCTCGGCGCCGAGCGCGCGAGCTTCCTCGCGCTCGACCTGCTCGACGACGACGCGCCGCGGCGAGCTCGCGATCACGTGCACGAGCTGCACGGACGACTCGACCTGCTCGTCAACAACGCCGGCGCCGGATGGCGCGCGCGCTTCGCCGACGGCGGCTTCGAGAACGTCAGGCGCACGATGGCGATCAACTTCGACGCGCAGGTGCGTCTGACCGAGGCGCTGCTGCCGCTGCTTCGCTCCTCCGCACCGAGCGCGATCGTCAACGTCGCCTCGACGGCCGGTCGCGTCGCGCGCGCCGGCTCCGGCGCGTACAGCGCGTCGAAGTTCGCGCTCGCCGGCTGGTCGGACGCGCTGTGCGCCGAGGAGCGCGCGCACGGCGTCCACGTCGGGCTCGTGCTGCCCGGCTTCATCTCGACCGAGGGCTTCCCGCAGGCGGAGCTGACCGAGAAGCCGTGGACACGCTGGATCGTCTCGACGCCCGAGCGCGCCGCCGAGGCGATCTTCGAGGCGGGCGTCGAGCGTCGCGCCGAGCGCTACGTGCCGCGCCCGTACGGTCTCGCCGCGGCGCTGCGCGTGCTCGCTCCGGGCCTCGTGCGCCGCGTGCTCGGCGGCGGCGGCGCGGCGCGCGGATAAGCTGAGCCGATCGCGACGCGCGCTCTCGTCACCGGAGCGACGGGCTTCATCGGCGGCCGCTTGGCGGCTTCGCTGGCGCGCTCGGGCGCGTCCGTGCGCTGCCTCGTGCGTGACCCGGCGCGCGCCGGCGGCCTCGAGCGGCTCGGCTGCGAGATCCGCCGCGGCGACGTCGGCGACATCGACAGCCTCGCCGGCAGCGGCGAGCGGATCGACGTCGCCTACTTCCTCGTGCACGCAATGGCCGGCGGCGCCGGCTTCGAGCAGCGCGAGCTGCAAGGCGCGCGCAACTTCGCGCGCGTCGCGCGCGCCGAGGGCGTCGAGCGCGTCGTCTACCTTGGCGGCCTCGGCGACGAGCGCGTCTCCAAGCACCTGCGCAGCCGCCACGAAACCGCGCTCGCGCTCGCAGCCGACGGTCCGCCGCTGACGTACTTCCGCGCGGCGATGGTCGTCGGCTCGCGCAGCGAGTCCTACCGCACGATCCGCTACCTCGTCAAACGGCTGCCCGTGATGATCGCGCCCGCGTGGCTGCGCAATCGGACACAGCCGATCGGCATCGACGACGTCGTCTCCTACCTCGCGCGCGCGACCGACGTGCCGGAGTCGGCCGCGCGCGAGGTCCAGATCGGCGGCGCCGACGTGCTCTCCTACGCCGAGATGCTCGACCGCATGGCGCTCGCGACGGGTGTCCGGCCGCGTCTGAAGCTGCCGGTGCCGCTGATCACGCCGTGGCTCTCGGCGCTGTGGCTCGGCCTCGTCACGCCGGTTGACACGAACGTAGCGCGCCCGCTCGTCGAGGGCCTCTCGAGCGACACGATCGTGACCGACTCGAGCGGCGCCGAGCTGTTCGCAATCGCGCCTGCGACGTTCGACGAGACGTTGGCCCGCGCGCTGGCCGAGGAGAATAGGGTGCGCTGAGACGGCGGCCCACGGCTTCCCACACCGATTCGAACGAGAGAGGAGCGCCGATGATCATCACCACCATGAACGACCTTCCCGGCTACCAGATCGACGAGGTGCTCGGCGAGGTCTTCGGGCTGACCGTGCGTGCGCGCAACGTCGGCTCGCAGATCGGCGCGTCGCTGAAGTCGCTCGTCGGCGGCGAGCTGAAGGGGATGACGAAGATGCTCGCCGAAGGCCGCGTGCACGCGCAGGAACGACTCGAAGAGGAGGCCTCGGCGAAGGGCGCCGACGCGATCGTCGCGTTCCGCTTCGACACCTCCGAGCTGGGCCAGACGTGGACCGAGATCTGCGCATACGGGACCGCCGTGCGCGCGAGCAAGCGATAGCGCGCCGCGTCGTGATCCGGCGTGCGCTCCCCGCGCTCACCGTGACGCTCGCGGCCGTGCTGCTCGCGTCGTGCGGCAAGGGCGGCTCGACGAGCTCGATCGCAAGCACGCCGAGGTCAGGCGCATCGAGGTCCGGTGCGTCGAAGTCGGGTGGCGGCGGCAAGAGCGCGCCGGTCACGCACGCGCGCGCGCTCGCGTATGCGAACGCCGTCAACCTGACCGCGAGCGACGTGCCGGGCTTCACGGCGAGCGAACGCCACGAACACGACACGGCCCGCGAACGGCGGCTCGAACACGAGATGACCAGCTGCGCCGGGCTGACCGGCGCGAGCAAGGGCGTGCTCGAAGCGGGCTCGAAGTCGTTTGAACTGAAGCGCGGCGTCGTCAACCTCAGCGTCAGCTCGGAAGTCAGCGTCGAGCCGAGCGTCGCGCGCGCGCAACAGCTGCGCGACGCGGTCGCGAGCCCGCGCGTGCGCGGCTGCTTCTCGCGCTACGTCGGGCTGCTGCTCCGGAGCCTGCACGTCAAGGGCGCGAGCATCGGGCCGGTCACGATCCAGAGCGGCACGCCGCCCGCGCCCGGCACGGGCGGCGGGTTCGGCTGGCGGATCACCGCGAGCTTCGCCGTGCGCGGGGTCAAGCTTCCGTTCTATCTCGACATCCTCGGCTTCGTCGACGGCCCGAGCGAGGTCACGCTGACGAGCTCCGGCCTGCTGCGCCCGTTCCCGGCCGAAGCGCAGCAGCACCTCTACGCGCTGCTGCTCGCCCGCGCGAAGGCGCACGCGCTGTGAGCGACGAGCGCACGTGGAGCGCCGTCGACGAGTACGTCGAGCAGCGCCTGATCGGCGAGGACCCGGCGCTCGAGCAGGCGCTGCGCGACGCCGTCGCGGCGGAGCTTCCGATGATCGCCGTGACGCCGAGTCAGGGCAAGCAGCTGCACCTGCTCGCGCGCTCGCTCGGCGCGCGGCGGATCCTCGAGATCGGCACGCTCGGCGGCTACAGCGCGATCTGGCTGGCGCGCGCGCTGGCGCCCGGCGGGCGCCTGGTCACGCTCGAGGTCGACGCGCGCTGCGCCGAGGTCGCCGCCGCGAGCATCGCCCGCGCGGGGCTCGCCGACATCGTCGAGATCAGGCTCGGCCCGGCGCTCGAGACGCTCCCGCTGCTCGCTGCCGAGCGGCCCGAGCCGTTCGATTTCGTGTTCATCGACGCCGACAAGCGGCACACGCCCGACTACTTCCAGTGGGCGCTGCAGCTGACGCGACCGGGCGCGTTGATCGTCGCCGACAACGTGATCCGCTACGGCGGCCTCGTCGACCCGGCGAACGAGTCGCCCGACGTGCTCGGCAACCGCCGCCTGCACGAGCTGCTCGCCGACGACCGATCGGAGATCGGCCAGCGCGTCAGCGCGACGACGATCCAGACCGTCGGCGCGAAGGGCTACGACGGCTTCACGCTCGCGCTCGTCAACCCCTGAGCGCGGCTACGCGCCGAGGCGCTCGAGCACCTCGCGCGAGTCGGCGCCGTGGGCGCGCAGCGTCTGCTCGAAGACCTCGCCGTACACGTCGAGCAGCGCGATCAAAAGCTCTCTCGTGCCGACCCCGTCGGCGCCGCGCTCCTCGGCGACGCGCACGGCGCGCTCGCTGACGCGCGCGATCACGTCGGCCTGCTCATCGCGCCCGCGCGCGGCGCGCTCGCTGGCGTGCTCTGCACCGTGACCGTTGAGCGAGGCCTCGCTGACGCCGAGCCCCTGCAGCGCGACGCCGACCTCGCCGTGCAGGCGCAGCACGCGCAGCCACCGCTCGGCCTCGTCCTCGGGCGTGCGCGCGAACGGGATCGCCGTGGCGGCGATCCCGAGCACGAGCGCGGCGTCGGGCGCAAACGTCGTCGGAGCGGCGCTCATCGCTGCGACCTCACGACGCCCCCACCGCGCTCAACGCGGCGGCGCGGATCACGCGCTCCTCGCGCACGGTGACGACCGGCGCGCCGCTCTCGTAGTCGAGCTCGACCGTCGCCGTGCCGGCGCGGATCAGCTCGCGGCGCGCTCGCTCGACGCTCGCCGCGGCCTCGTCGCCGCTCGCGCCGCACTGCTCGAGGAAGCGTCGCACGCGCCGCTCGTCGACCTCCGCGCCGGCGAGCTCGAGACGCTCGCGGATGATCGCCGGATCGCCGGCGCCGCCGTGCACGTGCAGCACGCACGCGGCCATGTCGTCCGGGCGCGCGCTCGCCTGCGCGGCGACGGCGTCGAGCAGCTCCGACGCGCCGGCGCCGGCCGGCAGCTGCGCGAGCGCGCGCGACAGCCGCTCGGCGCCGAACAGCTGCTCGCCGACGCGCGCCTCGGTGACGCCGTCGGTGTGGAAGCAGAGACGCGCCGGGCCGGGAATCGCGACGACCGTCTGGCGCGTGCCGGTGCGCATGCCCGCGCCGACCGGCGGCGCCGAGCAGGCGGTGACCGGCGCGATCGCGCTCGCCACGACGCGCGCGGCGTCGTTCGCGTCGGACGCGGCGCCGCTCGCCGCGGGCGCGTCGGGCTCGGCGAGCACGAGCGGCGGCGGATGGCCGGCGGCGGCGTACGTGAGCGTGCGCTCGCGCGGGTGGTAGATCGCCGCGAGCACCGTCGCCAACGAGCCGCCGAGCTGGCGTTCGAGCACGGTGCCGGCCGTCTGCAGCGCGTCGCTCGGCGAGAGCCCGGCCTCGAGGTACGCGCGCACGGTGAAACGGACGAGCGCCGTGTGCGGCAGCGCGTCGCGACCGTGTCCGGAGACGTCGCCGACGATCACCGCGAGCTGTCCGGCCTCGAGCGCGAACACGTCGTAGAAGTCGCCCCCCGCCCCGGGTCCGTCGGCGGGCCGGTACGCGACGGTCGTCCCGACCGGCCCGAGCCGCGCCGGCGGGTCCGGCAGCAGCGCCGCCTGCAGCAGGCCGACGTCCGCGAGCAGCTCACCGCGCTGACGCACGAGCCGCCGCGTGCGGACGCCCGCGAGCAGCGAGCGCAGCCCGAGCGCCAGCGCGAGCACAGCGAGCGCGGCGATCAGGACCCGCATCGGCCCCGGCACGACGTCGACGATCCGCGTGATCGTGTGCACGATCGCCGGTTCGGTCGAGCGCGTGCGGGAGCCGCCGCGGCGCGAGCGCGGCGGGGAGCCGCCGCGCGTCGATCCGCTCGCCGCGGCCGACGCGAGCGGAGCGAGCGACGCGGCGAGCGTCGCCGTCGCGGCGACGGGAGCGTGCGCCGAGCGCGCCGCGCCGCGATGCGCGGCTCGGCGCCCGCCGGCGCCGTGGCCGGCGCGCGCGCCGTCGGCGCCGTGGCCGGCGCCGACGCCTGCGACCGGGCTGACGCTCGGCGCGAGCGCGACGAGCGACGCCGTACCGGTTCCACCGGCCGGAGCGGCCGCGGACGCCGCCGGCGCGAGCGCCGCCGGCGTCGATTCGCCGGCCGTCGTCGGCCTGCCCTTCGCGCCCGACCCCTGACCTTTCGAGCCTTCCGTTTCGCCTGGCGGCGAGCTTTCTTTTCCGCGTTCGCGTTCGCGTTCTTTTTCTTTGCGCTTCCTGCCGCCGCCTTTTTCGCCGCCGCCCGTTTTTTTCTGTTTGCGCGCGAGCGATTCGACCGCCGCGGAGGCCGTCCGTCCGCTCGCGTCGACGGCCGTTCCCGCGCCTTCGCCGACGCCGCTCCCGCTCGCCCCCTCGGCGCCGCTCGCGCCGCCGCCGTGACGGCGCATGCGCGCCGCGGGCGCTTCGCCGCGCCGCGAGCCACCGCCGCCGGCGCCCGGAGCTGTGGGTTGAGCGTCGGGCGCTCCGCCGCCGTCCGCAGCGTGACGCCTGCGTCCCGCGCCGGCGACTTCGGGCGGCGGTGGTGCCAGCGCCGGCGCGGCGTTCGACGCCGCGGGCGCTTGCGGCGCGCTTTCGACTTTGCCGCGTTCGGCGCGGCGGCCATGCGAGAGAACCGGCGCTTCGACGGTCACCGCCGGCGCCGCGACCGTCGTCGTGCCCTTGACCGCGAGCGCGGCCGGTAGCGACTGCGAAGCGAGCGCGCACAGACCCGCGCCGGCCACCGCTGCGGCGGCGCGACGAGCGGCCGGCGCGCTGTGCCTCACGCCTCTCACCCGATCCGCGTCGTGTGCCCTCGGACGTGGACGAGCGCCTGCTCGAGCGTCGGGAAGATCGCGAACGCGGCGTCCATGCCCGACAGCTCGAAGATCTTCAGCACGTTCACGTTGACGCAGACGATCGCCATCCGCGCACCGACGTCGAGGCTCTTGTTGACGCCGACGAGCACGCTGAGCGCGGTCGAATCCATGAAGCGGACCTGCGTGAGGTCGATGACGAGCTGCTTGTAGCCGGCGTCGAGCGAGTCGACGAGCGCCCACTTCAGCGACGGCGCGCGCTCGAGGTCGAGCTCGCCTTCGAACGCGACGACGCTCGTCGCCTCGTCCGGCTGGCTCTGGATCACGCCGAACGCTCCGGTGAACGGCTTCGACGTCGTGGATGTGTCGGCGGTGCCGGGCATGGTCCTCCTAGAAGGTTTCTCAGGTCGTGTTTCGGCGGGCACCGCGCGCATTCCTTACCGCCGTCACCCCGGATCAAACGTACGTCCAGGCGATGATCCGGCGATCTCCGCAAATAGCGATCTCGACGCCCGCTCAGGCGATCGAGCCCGGCAGCAGGTCGCCCGGCGCCTGCAGCTCGGGCGCCCCGTCGTCGCCCTCGCGCGGCGCCGCCGGGACGCTCGCCGCGGCGATCCGCGCGGAGTAGATCGACGGCGCGCCGAGCAGCCGCGTGACGACCGTCGCCGCGACGACGGCGAGCAGCTCGGGCACGACCAGCGAGTCGCCGTGGTGCGTCAGCTCGAGCATCAGCACGATCGCCGCGAGCGGGCCCTGCATCGCCGCGCCGAGCACCGCCGCGCCGCCGATCAGCGCATACGCGCCGAGCGGCGCGCCGGGCCACAGCTGCGACCAGCCCTCGCCGAGCAGGCCGCCGAGCAGCACGCCGAGCGCGAGCGTCGGCGTCAGCAGCCCACCGGCCGCGCCGCTGCCGAGGCACGCGGCCGTGGCGAGCGGCTTCAGCACGAGCAGCACCGCGAGCAGCACGACGCCGAGCTGCCCGACGAGCGCGAGCTGCACGACGGGTTTGCCGTTGCCGAGCAGCTGCGGGTAGGCGATCGCGACGGCGCCGAGCGCCGTGAATACGACGACCGGCGCGAGCAGGCGCATCCAGCCGGCCGGCCGAAGCGCGTGCGCGCGTGCGATCAGGCGGATGTAGCCGACCGAGACGAGCCCGGCGAGCGGGCCGACGATCAGCGCGCAGACGACCTCGGTCGCGTGCACGTGATACGTCGGCATCGCGTACGTCGGCGCCGTCGGCACGACGATCCACGCGACGGCCGTCGCGATCAGCGTCGTCGCGAGCGCCGGCAGCACGAGCGGCAGCGTGAGCGCGCCAAGCAGCACCTCCAGCGCGAACAGCGCGCCGCCGAGCGGGACGTTGTAGACGGCCGCCATCCCCGCGCCGGCGCCGCACGCGACGAGCAGCCGTCGCTGCCATTCGGGCACTCCCGCGCGATCGCCGAGCGTGCTCGCGAACGCCGCGCCGGCCTGCTGCGGCGCCGCCTCGCGCCCGAGCGAGGCGCCGAGCGCGACGATCACGATCGAGTGCGCCGCGCGCGCGAGGCTGCTCCACAGCGGCAGGCGTCCGGCGCGCAGCCAGATCGATTCCGAGACCTCCCCGGCCGGGCCGAGCCGAGCGAGCACGATCGCGCCGCCGCCGGCGACGAGGCCGCCGATCGACAGCACGAGCACGCGATGAGCGGACGAGGTCCGTTCGACCGCCGCGAGGAACCCGCCGGCGTCGTAATTCCACGCCGCGTGCTGCACGAGGCGCAGGAGCTCGATCAACGCCGCGCCGGCGAGCCCCGCGCCGACCCCGATCGCGACGACGAGCCACCAGAAGCGCACGCCGAACGAGGCGACGATGCCGCGGCCCGGCACGTTCGGTTGAGCTCGGCCGAGCCGGTAGTCCACGGCACTGCGAACGATACCCGCCGATCGTGCGACGCTCGCGCGCCGTCGTTCACCGGATGTGCGCGCACGTCGCGCCGAGCGATGAGATCCTGATCGTCGGTCCGTCCAAAGAAGCAGAACCCACGACCGGAGGAACGAAATGAGCGACACACAGACGAAGACCAACATCACGCAGGTCGGCACCGTGATCGTCCCGGTCTCCGACCAGGACCAAGCGATCGCGTTCTACACCGAGAAGCTCGGCTTCGAGAAGCGCCTCGACGTGCCGTTCGGCAACGGCGACCGCTGGGTCGAAGTCGCGCCCGCGGGCGCCGACACGACGATCGCGGTCGTCAAGCCGCGTCCGGGCGAACCGACCGGCGTCGAGACGCGCATCGCGCTCTCCTCGTCGAACATCGACGCCGACCACGCCGAGCTGAAAGGCCGCGGCGTCGACGTCGACGACGAGGTCTCGCGGATGGGCGACCCGGTGCCGCCGATGTTCTTCTTCCGCGACCAGGACGGCAACAAACTGTTCGTCGTCCAGACGAGCTGACGCTCGGCGGCTGACGTCCAGCTCGACCGGCGCCGCCTCGCGAGTGATCCCGTGCGGCGCCGGTCGACCGGCGCCGCCGGCTGACGCTCCTCGCGCGGGCGCCGCCGCGCGGGACCGTCACGCGCGGTCAGACCTGCGCCGCACGGCGCGCCGGCTCGATCACGATCCGCTGCAGGCGGCGCGCCGCGTCGAGGTGGTCGCCCGTCCAGATCATCCGCACGGCCGTCGCCGTCGACTCGCCGTCGGGCGCGCTCAAGTCATTGCGCACGGCCGCGACGAGGCGGCCGTCGGCCGCCGCGTCGCGCTCGAGCGGGTCGCGCAGGGCGCCGCCGTCGCGCAGGCTGGCCGCGAGCTCGTCGTACCAGCCGTTGACGACCTCGCTCGCCCTCAGCAGCTCCGCTCGCGCCGCCGCGCGATCGCCGCGCGAGGCGCCGTCCTCGCGCCGCCACAGGTCGAGCACCGCGTCGGCCGCGATCCGCAGCCCGCCGGCGCCGCTCAGCAGCGTCGCGACCTCGCTCAGCGGCAGCGGCTTGGCGCCGCGCTCGGCAAGGTACGTGCGGAACGTGTCATCCAGGCGCCGCGCCGCCGCCGCGGCGCGCGCAGCCTCTTCGTCGGGCGCCGCGAGCCGCTGCGCCGAGGCGTCGCAGCGGCGCATCCCGAAGTCGACCGCGCCGGCGAGGTACGCGGCGCCCTCGCTGTACGCGTCGGCGAGCGCGCGCCGCAGCGCCGGTCCGGCGCCGCGCGGCCAGAACAGCAGGCCGACGAGCAGGCTCACGCCACAGCCGATCGCGATGTCCTCGACGCGCAGCAGCCCGACCTTCCAGCCCGCCGGCTGGATGATGTTGTAGAGGAACACGAGCGTCAGCGTGAACGCCGCCTGGCCGGCCGCGAACGAGATCGCCGCCGGCGCGACGCCCGCGAGCAGGATCGCGAACGGCAGCAGGAGCCACAGCAGCGTCGAGTTCGTCCCGATCGCCTCGACCAGCCCGCCGGCGACGATGAAGCCGACGGTCGTGCCCGCCAGTCCGCGCAGCGCGTTCTGCCCGGTGTTGAGCGCGTTCGAGCGCAACACCGACAGCGTCCCGAGCACGACCCAGAACGAGTGCTGCACGCCTGTCTCGTTCGCGACGAGCACCGCCAGCGCGAGGCCGGCGGCGCCGCGCACGCTGTTGTGCAACCACACCGAGTTGCGATCGACGTGCGCCGTCGCCCGCCGCTGCGCCACGCCGAGCGGCCCGCTCAGACCCGCGGGCTGGCGGCCGAGCAGGCGCTCCGGCCAGCTGCGGCGCTCGGCCGCCGCCGCGAGGTCGATCGTCCGCGCGATGTTCGTCACCGCGAACCCGAGCTCCTGCGCGCGAAAGCTCGGGTCGAGCGCGCTGATCGCCTCGCCCGCGCCGATCTCCCCCGCGCCGTCGCCCGCTCCGACCTCGATCGCCGCGCCGCTCTCCACCTTCGCGAGCGCGCCGCCGAGCTCGTCGATCGCCGCGTGCAGCTCGGCGCAGTCACCGCCCTCGATTGCGAGCATGTCCGCGCCGCGGTCGAGCGCCGTCGCCGCGGCGACCTTCACCGCGCACGCCGGCCGGTTGACCGACGCGCCGCTCGCATACGGCGCCGCCTGGCCGACGAGCGCGCCGAGCCAATTGAGCTCGTCCACCAGCCGCACGATCGTGCGCCCCGCCGTGCTGAGGCTCGCCGGACGGTACGGCGTCGCGAGGAACACGCTGTGCATGCTCGCCACCGCCTCCTGCGCCTGCTCGACGGCGCGTTCGTGCTCGTGCGCGAGCGCCTCGTCACGACCGCTCAGCACGTACGCCGCGTCGGCTCGCAGGCGCGTCGCGAGCGCGCGGCACGCGACCGTCGCCGCCGCGCGCAGAGGCCCACGGCGCGGCGTCGGCCACAGCGCGCCGACGGCGATCAGCGACGCGCCGGCCGCCAGCGCCCATCCCTCGAGACGGTCGGGCAGCGAGGAGAGGGGTCCGGCGAGCGTCACCGGCAGGATGAACGACAGCAGCAACGAGAACGTCGCGCTCGCCAGCACCGAGCTGACGACGCCCGCGAAGATCACGACGAAGGCGACGAGCGCCATCGCGGCCGTCGATAGCCACACGCTGCGGCACACGAGCGTCCCGAGCGAGACGAGCGCGAATCCCGCCAGCGCGAGCGCCGCCTGCGCCTGCAGGCGCTCGCGCAGCGGTCCCGTGAAGTCGACGAGCAGCAACATCGCGAACGAGCCGAACGCCGCGAACGTCGCGATCACCGGGTTGACGATCACCTTCTCGCCGAGCGCGAACATCGCCGGCATCACGATCGCCGCGCGACCGGCCCGCCGCAGCGCCGCGAGGTCGCGGTCGCGTTGGTTCAGCCACCGCAGCGGATCGAGCGAGCGCACGCCCCGAAGTGTGAGCCTTCCGCCGAAATCTTGACGTCGCCATAAGCGCCCGCAGGCGCGACCGGAGGAGAGCCGTGGCTTCGTGTGGCGCGTGCGTCGCGGGTGGACGCTGCTACGTTCGCGTCTCGGGTGCACCTCGCTCGGCTCGTTCAGCGCACGCTTCACCGAGCTGGTCGGCGAGACGCCGACGGCTTACCGAGCCAGTGACCACAGCGCGCTCGCGCGCGTGCCGGGCTGCATCGCCAAGGACCTCACCCGCCCGACCGGCAAGCCGGCCAGCAAAGCGAGCACGATTGGAGAAGCGCGCGCGGCGCTGGCGCCGTAGGGTTACCTGCATGAACCTCACTTTCGCCCAATGCTTCGTCCTCGTCCATGACCCCGACCTCGCGCTCGCCTTCTACGGGGACACGCTCGGCCTCGAGCTGCGCAACGACGTCGCGCGTGAGCGCTTCCGCTGGATCACCGTCGGCGCCGGCTCGCAGCCGGACGTCGCGATCGTCATCACGAACTACCTGAACGGCAGCCCCGCCGACAGCGACGCGCTCGCTGCGCTGCTCGCCAAGGGGGCGATGCCCGGCGTCCACTTCCACACCGACGACCTCGACGCCACGTTCGAGAAGCTGCTCGCCGCGGGCGCCGAGATCGTGCAGGAGCCGACCGACCAACCGTGGGGCACGCGCGACTGCGCCGTGCGTGACCCGTCCGGCAATCTCGTGCGGATCGACCAGCGGCCCGCGTAGCGCCAATATACCATCAACAGCGTTTTTCAGCGCGCCGCCTCGTCTGCCAAATCTAGATCGTCGCTGCCGTACGACGGTCGTCGATTGCTGAATCCTGATCGTTTATTTCAGCCCGGGATCATGTAAAGTGGATCGCGATGGTGATGCACATCGACGAGCTCTCGAGCCATCGCGGCTCGGTGCGCGATCGCGACGGCGGCGCGTTCGGCTGCCCGCTCGCCACGCGGGACGTCCTCGACGCGGCGGTGCGGTGTCTCGCGGTCAGCCCTGAGCCGCTGGCAGCCCGCACCGAAGCCGCCGTCGCCACGATCTCAAACGGACTCCCGACGCGCGCCGTCGCGGACAGCGAAGAGCGCGAGCTGCTTCGACGGATCCTGGCGTCGACCGGGCTCGCATGCGCCGCGCAACCGGGCGGAGGCGAGAGCTCCGGGCGCGAGCTGTCAGACGCGACAGCGCAGATCGTCGCGTCGGACATCGTCGATCTGCGCGACACGATCATGGGTCGGGCGATCGGGAGCGCGCGAACCTCGACGCGCGATCGTCGGCTGAGCCGACCGCGCTCTCTCAAACGACACGCGTGAGCAGTCGCCCTCGCGCCGCCTCACGCGGCGGGGCCTGACCCGAGGAGCCGCGGGCGCGTCGCGTGCACGATCCGCCGGCCGGTCGCCGTCAGCGACCACGCGTTCGCGCCTCCCAGTTGGTGCCCGACGCCGTGGTTCTCGATCAGGCCCAATGAGCAGAGGCGGGCGAGTAGCTTGGAGACCTGCCCCTCGTCGGAGATTTCCGCCTCCCGCGCGACGCGGCGGTTGCTGATCCCGGGACGCTCCGCGATCGCGACGAGGACTTGCACCGTGCGGTAGGTCAATCGCAGCTTCAGTCCCGACAGCGGATCATTCGCCGGCGGCGCGCACCGCGGCGCGGAGGACGAGCGGGGCCGGTGGCGCCGGCGGCGCTCTTCGTACGCCGCGGCGGGTCCGAGGTAAGGCAGCACGATCGTCTCCATCAGCGGCGCCAGCAGGTCGCTGACGGGTCGCGGATCATCGCGTACGAGGCGGCGGTGGAGCACCGCGACGACGCCGCCGAGCACGGCTTCAGGAGTCGTCTCCGGCAGCGCGCGACGCGCCCCCGCCTGGCGGCCGAGGTCGATCGTCCGCGCCAACTCGAGCATCAGCTCGTCGCGACGGCGCTGAATCGCCTCGCCGCCCGACAGCGAATGCACCAGGCACAGGCGCGCGAGAGCCGGCTGCGAGTCGATCAGCCCGAGCAGGCACGTGAGCGCGGCGCGCATGCCCTCGCGCCAGCTCGCGTGCTCGGAGTACGCGGCGCTCGCCTGCGCGTGCGCCGCCGCGAACGTCCGCTCGAACGCGGCCAGGAAGCACGCTTCGCAGTCGGCGAACTCGTCGTAGAAGGTCTTTCGCGAGACGCCCGCGCGGGTTACGATCCGGCTGACCGTCAGCTTCGCCGAGCCGTCTTGCTCGACGAGCTCGATCGTCGCCGACAGCAACCGCGCGCGCTGGACGTCGCTGACGCGGCGCCGCGTCAGCGTGGCGCTCGTGTTCGAGAGCTCGACTGACGCCTCGGCCATCGCAACGCCTCCACTCGCTTGAACGCCGGTGCCGACCGGACCCTCCGGTGCAATAAACGCTGTCGTATAACGTAGCGAAGCGTCTAGAGAATTGTCAACCCTAAAGCGCTGCAGAGCCCTAGATCGACGCTTGCCGATCAAACAGGCCGCAAATCCGCTATGACAGAGTGGTGACAACTCGATACCGCTTGCCTTACGGCCGCCGCCGAGAACGCGCTATCGTGGGCTGCGTAAATTCTCGCGCGGGAAATATAGACGATGAGATTACCGCGGGAAACAGGGGGTTCGCGGTGTCGGCCAGACGCCGGCGCGGCGGCGCGGGGGCCTCGGGGGTACGCCGGGGCGCGCCCCGTTGTCAGGCCATTTCTCGGTCGCTCAGCTACCGTCTGCCCGCGATGCCAGGCGGCAGGAGAGACATGCAAGCGGTAAACACCGCGTTGCAGAAGGGGAGCAGGAGCACGCAGCGCGACCGCCTCGTCGCGGGAATGGTCGCCGCCGCCAACCGCGCGGGATACGCGGGCGCGAACGTCTCGGCGGTGATCGCCGAGGCGGGGGTCTCGCGACCGACCTTCTACGAGTACTTCGCCGACAAGGACGACTGCCTGCTCGCGACGATCGTCGACGTCCAGGCCGGGCTCGGCGAGGGGGTCGAGCGCGCGATCGAGCGAACGGCGCCCGAGGAGGCGTGTCTCGGGGCGATCGCCGCGCTCGTGGAGTTCGCCGAGTCACAGCCCGCGCAGGCGCGATTCCTGCTGAGCGAGGCGCTCGCGGGCGGACCCCACGCGCTCGACGCTCGTGACGGGATCATCGACGAGGTCGCGCGAGCGATCGAGCGGAGGGAGCGCTCGGCGCCCGACGGCGCGGCCGCCCCCGACGTCCCGGTCACCGCGCTGCTCGGCGCCGTCCAGCGAGTGCTCGGCGCGCGCTTGCGCCGCGGGGTGCTCGACGGCCGCGAGCTGCGCGCGCGACTGGGCGACTGGCTGCGCGCATACGAGAAGCCGATCGCCGCACACCGCTGGCGCGAGCCCGTCGCGAGAGGCGACGGCTCGTCGTCGCCGTCGAGCGCGATCAGGCTGCGAGCGCCGGCCGCGCTCGGTCCGGGGCGACCGCGGCTGTCGGCGAGCGAAGTCGCCGAGAACCACCGCCAGCGACTGCTGTTCGCCGCCGCGAAGCTCGCCGCGACGCGCGGCTATACGGCGACGACGATCGCCGACGTCTGCGAGGCCGCCGACCTCGACCGGCGCGCCTTCTACGCCGTCTTCGCGGACAAGCGAGAGCTGTTCATGGCCGCGCACGAGTTCGGCTTTCAGCGGCTGCTCGCCGTGACGGCCGGCGCCTACTTCAGCGGTTCGAGCTGGCCGCAGCGGATCTGGCAAGGGCTGAAAGGGCTGAGCGAGTTCCTGCAAAGCAATCCGACGCTCGCACACGTCGGCTTCGTCGACGCCTATGCGGTCGGGCCGGGGGCGGTACAGCGCGTGGAGGACAGCGTCAGCGCATTCGGGGTCTTCCTCCAGGAGGGCTACCGGTATGAGCCGCGGGTCTCGGACCCGTCGCCCATCGCGCTCGAGGCGATCGTCGCCGGGGCGTTCGAGATCGTCTATCGCCAGGCCCGCGTCCGCTCGCGTCCGGCGCTGTCGCGCTGGAACGCGCCGATGAGCTTCATCGCGCTCGCCCCGTTCCTGGGGGCGCCGGCCGCCGATCTGGCGATCGAGAGGGAGCTCGACAAACGCCGGACGGGCGCCTGAGGGCGCGCATAGATCAGATGCCCGAGGAAGCGAATCCAAAGGGAAGGGCTCGCAGACACGACGCCCGCCGGGACACTCAACGCGAGCGCCTCGTGGCGGCGATGATCGAGCTCGCGGCGGAGGAGGGCTACGGCGCCGTGCGGATCGGCGAGCTCGTCACGCTGGCGGGCGTCTCGCGCCCGACGTTCTACGAGTACTTCAAGGAGAAGTCCGATTGCCTGCGGGCCGCGATCGAGCACTTGCAACAGCGCCTGCTGGGAGAAGCGCGCGAGCGAATCGCCGGCGGAGGATCGCAGGAGGCGCTGGCGGCAGCGCTCCGCGCGCTTGTCGCGTTCGCCTCGTCATCGCCGAGGCAGGCGAGGGTGCTGATGGTCGAGTCGATGGCCGGTGGACCGCGCGCGCTCGACGCGCGCGATCAAGGCATTGGCGCGATCGCGAGCGTCGTCGAGGGCGTGTACGAGACGGCGCCGGGTGGCGCGTCGGCCCCGGACGTCTCTCCCGCGCTGGCGATTGGAGGGGTCTATCGGCTGCTCGCCTGTCGCCTGCGTCGCGGCGAGGAGGTCCGGGAGGAGCTTTCGGAGGAGCTCGCGAGGTGGCTGGCGGCCTATGCCCGCCCGCTTGACCGCCATCGCTGGCGCGCGCTGTCGCCCTCGGCGCCGCGCACGATCCCCGACGCGAGCCCTCCGCTGCTGAAGCCCGCGCGGCCCGCCAAGAAGGCGACGCGTCCTTCCGAGCAAGCCACGGCGGAGCGCGAGCGGATCCTGTTCGCGGCGGCCGAGATCGCCGAGCAGGACGGCTACGCCGCCGCGAGCATCGCCGAGATATGCAAGCGGGCGGGCGTCGACCACAGGGCGTTTCACCGCGCATTCGAGCGCCGCCGGGACGTGATCGCGGCGCTGCACGAGCGGTTCTTCCAACACCTGATGACGGTCAGCGCGGGGGCGTTCTTCGGCGAGGCGAGTTGGCCCGAGCGGATTTGGGACGCGGGGCTCGCGTTCGGTCAATCGGCCGAACAGGAGCCGACGCTCGCATACGTCTCGTTTGTCGAGGGTCCCGCGGCCGGACCGGAAGCCGTCCAACGATATGACGACCTGGTGAACGCGTTCACGATCTTCCTCGAGCAGGGCGATCAGCAGGGGTCAGAGGCCAACGGCCCCTCGACGGTGGCCCGAGAAGCGATCGCCTGGACGACGCACGAGGCCAACTACGCGCGCGCGCGCACGCACGGCGAGCAGGGGATCGTGGAGCTGTTGGCCCCGCTCGCGTTCGTCGTCCTCGCGCCGTTTCTCGGAGTCGCGGCCGCCGATCGGTTCATCGATCGAAAGCTCGGCGAAGAGCCGAGCTGATCAAGGGTCTGCCGCGCCGAGCGCGCGGCGACACGCCGACGGCGGCGTGGGGACGAGCGTCAGACCGCGAACTTGACCTCGGCGGTCCGCGTCTGCCTCCGGCCGTTCTTCGGCGTGAACGCCAGCTTGAGCTTCGTGCGCAGCTTGCCGGCACGATTCTGGTGCAAGGTGAACGTCAGCGCTTCGCGGCCCGAGTAAGTCTTTGTGGCGGTCGACACGCCTTTGCCGGAGGCGCGGACGCTGCCCGCGGCGGGCGCGTAGACGGACAGCGTCACGTTGCGTCGCTTGACTTTCTTCGAGATCACGGCGAGGGAGCTCGAGCAGCCTTCGACGTCGACGCGAGTGCTCTGGCTGACCTGCGCGCCGTTCTGCCCGACGATCGTCGTCGGGGCGATCAGCTTCTGTTCGCAGAGGCGGCCGGCGGGGGCGGCAAGCGCCGAATGCGGTCCCTCGGGGAGGTTCACTTCGAACGAGCTGATCGGAGCGTCGGGAACCGTTTCGAACCGCGAGTACGTGATCCCCTTTTTGATGTCGGTCTTGCCGTCGAGCACGATCTTCACGCCTTCGCCCTGCAGCAGGAACTCGACGTCGGGGAAGGCCGCGTTGCCGTGGGAGACGAGGTAGGCGGGACCGGTCAGCGGAACGTTGAGGATCGGCGTGCGTGCCGTCGCCGTGCCGATGTTCGAGCCTTCGGGACAGCCCGCCGGGTTGGCGTCGAACTGCGCTTCGCTGCACGCTTTCTGCAGCGTCGTGAGGCGCGACGGCAGGGCGGTCGGCAGCTGCAGCGTCACCTTGTGGAAGTTGGCTTCGCCCGGTTTGGCCGCGACCTTGACCTCGAGCGCGGCGCCGTTCGCTTTGCTCGTGTGCGCCGCCGTCGAGACCGCGAACTGCGGCGCGAACGGCAGGTGTGAGCAGCCGGTGACGGCGAACGGGATCGAGCGCTTGACTTCCTGGCGCACCGCCGCGGCTTCGGCCCCCGGAGAGCTGGTCGCCGTCACGCCGATCGACTGCTGCACGCAGCTCGTCGGCCCGAACGCGAAGCCCGGCCGGTCGATCGAGATCGCGACATCGCGCAGATGGATCGGAACGCCGTCGCGTTCCTTCGGCAGCGCGTCGCTTGTGACCGTCAGCGCGCCGCTGAACGGATCGACGTCGATTCGCGCTCGAACGACGACGTTCCCGAGGTTGAACGGCCCCGCGACCGCGGGGACGACGATCGCCAAGCCGAACGGAGCGCCCTCGTAGCTTTCGGTCAGGTACACGCTGCCGGGGAACGTGTACGGGCTCGCCCCGTCGCCGACCGCGACCGTCGTGGTCCCGATCTGGCTGGCCGCCGGACAGCTGGCGCTGTTCGCCTGCGCTTCGGTGCAGCGCGGAATGCCGGCGGTCTTCGCGAGCAGCCCGGGCGGCGTCTGGACGGCGACCTTTTCGAGGTCCTGTTCGCCGTCGGCGCGATGCAGGGAGACGTCGATCGGAGAAAAGCCCCCGGCGAGCGGCGTCGAGAGACCGGCGGCGGCCGTCGGCGCGAACGGGAACGTGGCCGGGCAGGCCGAGCCGCCGAAACCGGTTTCGAACACAGCCGCCGGCGTCGCCGTCGGCACTTCGGGCGACCCCC
>Ga0210386_10001906_pt1 | contig 18167 bp, 16 predicted proteins | sample IncBWH32OmetaG_FD_160091 | JGI IMG/M metagenome (GOLD analysis project Ga0210386, IMG submission 160091) | Forest soil microbial communities from Barre Woods Harvard Forest LTER site, Petersham, Massachusetts, United States - Inc-BW-H-32-O ... | reverse complement strand
ACGCAGTCGTTTCTCGCGCTGGCCGAAAATCCCGTGGTAGTGCTGGACGAGCCGGAGCAGGTGGCTTCCGCCGCCGAGCGGCTTTGGAAGCGCCTCGATGACCCACGACCATTTCCCTGTCCTCCCGAACAGAATTTTTATGCCTGGCCAGAGCTGGCGGCGACTTTCGAGAACAAGGCGTCGCTGGCGCTGCGTGAGCTGGATCTCGATGTGGATCCCACCACCCACCTGCCGGCGGAAAGCTCCCATTCCCGGCCCTCACTCGCTTTCCACGGCAACGTGCAGGCCGCGGTCGCCGAAGCGCGCAATCTGGTGGAGCAAGGCTACCGGGTGGTGTTCTTCGCGCAATCCACCGGCGAGCTGGAGCGTCTAGCGGATATTTTCCAGGAGTACGCAGTTCCCTTCCAGCTCGGGCTGGATCCCGCCGACGCGACTCGGCCCTATCTTGCGGAACGCTCCTATGTCGCGGGCGAGACGGCCAGTACGCTGTTGGTCAAGGGGCTGGTGCGGCGGGGCGTCGTTTTCCCCGAACCGCGCATTGCGGTCTTCGGCTCGGAAGACCTGTTCGATCCCAGCGATCTGATCGCGAAGTCGGGGCCCAGCAAGTCGCAAATGGCGGCCTTCACTGCCGACTTGGCCGATCTGAAGCCCGGCGACTTCGTGGTCCACGTAACGCACGGCATCGGAAAATTCCTAGGCACTCGCGAGATCACGCAGGGCGAAAACAAGGGTGACTTCATGCTGCTTGAGTACGCGGCCGAAGCGAAGCTCTATGTGCCGCTGACGCGCATGGATCTGATCCAGAAATATCGGGGCGCGGGTGAAGGAGCTACACCGGCGCTCGACCGGCTGGGCGGCGCAACCTGGTCGCGTACCAAGTCGCGCGTCAAGGCCAAAATGCGCGATATGGCGGACGAGCTATTGAAGCTCTACGCGCAACGCCGCATGGCGGAAGGATTTGGCTTTTCGCCCGACAGCAACTGGCAGCGCGAGTTTGAGGACGCCTTCGAGTTCTCCGAGACCAAGGACCAGATGGCGGCCATCAAGCAAATCAAGAAAGACATGGAAAACAAGAATCCGATGGATCGCCTGCTGTGCGGCGACGTCGGATATGGCAAGACCGAAGTGGCCATGCGGTCGGCATTCAAAGCATTGGGCGACGGCAAACAAGTGGCTGTGCTCGCGCCGACCACTGTTCTCGCGTATCAGCACTTCGAAACATTCAAACGCCGCTTCGCGCCGTTCCCAGTGCATGTCGAAATGTTAAGCCGGTTTCGCGACAAGAAGCAGATCGCCGGGGTGCTCACAGGGCTGGCCGAGGGGAAGGTGGATATCGTTATCGGGACCCATCGGCTGCTGTCGCAAGATGTCCAGTTCCGCGATCTCGGCCTGTTGGTTGTCGACGAGGAACAGCGCTTTGGAGTGCGCCATAAAGAGCGCATCAAACAGCTCAAGCACAACGTGGACGTGCTCACCATGAGCGCGACGCCGATCCCGCGGACGCTGCACATGTCACTGCTTGGATTGCGCGATTTGTCGGTAATCGAAACGCCTCCGAAAGATCGTCTGTCGATTCATACCGTGGTGGCGCATTACAATCCCGAGCTGATTCGCACCGCGATCGAACAGGAACTGGGCCGCGGCGGACAAGTTTACTTCATCCACAATCGTGTCGACAGCATCTTCTCGCGCGCCGCCGATATTCAACAACTGATCCCCGGCGTTCGCATCGGCGTCGGGCACGGGCAGATGGGCGACACCGAGCTGGAGAAAGCGCTGCTGGGATTCATGCGCCACGATTACGATGTTTTCGTTTGCACGACGATCGCCGAGAACGGGCTCGATATCCCGCTGGCTAACACCATGATTATCGAGAATGCCGAGCGTTACGGGCTTTCCGAACTCTATCAGTTGCGCGGGCGGGTGGGCCGGTCGAACCGCCGCGCGTATGCGTACCTGCTGGTGCCGGCCGATACCGAGCTCAGCGAGATCGCGCGCAAACGGCTGGCCGCGCTCAAGGAGTTCAGCGACCTCGGAGCCGGATTCAAGATTGCCGCGCTCGACTTGGAACTGCGCGGTGCCGGCAATATTCTGGGCGGCGAGCAGCACGGGCACATCGGCGCGGTGGGCTTCGATATGTACGTCCGGCTGCTGGAAGAGACGGTGCACGAGCTCAAGGGCGAAGAGGTACCGCTCGAAGTGCATTCGACGCTGAACCTGGGTCTCGACATTCGCATCCCGAGCGAGTATATCGCCGATGAGCACCAGCGTCTGCGGGCGTACAAGCGGATCGCCGATGCATCGAGCGTAGAACAAGGCGGCGAGTTGCTGGCCGAGCTGGAGGATCGCTATGGTCCGGCGCCGGATGCGGTGCGGAGCCTGCTGAAGTTTTCGGTTCTGAAGAGCGCGGCGCAGAAACTGGGCATCGAAGCGATCGATCGGCGACAGGGGGCGCTCAACATCAAGTTTCACAAGGAAGCGCGCATCCAGCCCGACCGTTTGATGAGCATCGTCAGCGATACCGAGGGGGCGCAATTCACGCCCGCCGGGGTGCTGCGGCTACCGGTGGATGGTGCCGGGAGCGCGGCCAAGATTCTGGATTTTCTCGAGGCCCGTCTGGCGCAGTTGCAACCGTAAATCGGTATTTGAGTGCACTGTCCCTAATTATTTGTACAATCACTGGGTGAGTTCACGCCTGCCCGGCCGCTGGGTCGCGGTCACGGTCTTCGTTTTTTCCTCGGTGCTGAATTACCTGGATCGACAGGTGCTGGCCACCATGGTCGACATCTGGCGGACCCAACCGGAATTTCCGTTTAGCTACGACGACTACGGGTTGCTGCTCTCGGTTTTTTCGCTGGCCTACGCGCTGAGCGCGCTTTTCGTAGGCTGGTTCATCGATCGCGTCGGATTGAATCGGGGTGCTTGTATCGCGGTCGCGGTCTGGGCCGCCGCCAGCATCGGCACGGGCATGTCGCACAGCGTGCACGAACTGCTTTTCTGGCGAGCGCTGCTGGGAATGGCGGAAGCGAGCGGAGTTTCGGCGGTTGCGAAAGCGGTCGGCATGTATCTGCTGCCGAAGGAGCGAGCAGTCGGCTCGGCGATGAGCCAGCTTGGTTTGAGCCTGGGCGCTGGTCTGGCGCCGCGCTTCGCCGTGTACTTCGCTTATCAATATAGTTGGCACTGGACCTTCTTCGCGGTTGGACTTTTGAGCCTGGCCTGGATTCCAGTTTGGCTGCTCACATCCCGCCTGATTCCTCCAGCGGTCGAACCGAAGCGTGGCGCAGGGGCAGGCTCGTTCGGCCTGCTCAAAGATCCGAAACTATGGGCGCTGATTATCGCCAATGCACTGAGCATGACCGTCTATAGTCTGTGGACCAACTGGCCGCCGACCTATTTGATCCGCACGCATCATCTCACTCCGCCGCAGGCGGCCAACTACACTTGGATCGTTCCCATCTGCGGCTACTTCGGCGCGATGCTGGGCGGCTTTATCTCGTGGCGCCTGATTCGCAACGGCATGTCGCCAGTCGCGGCGCGCAAGCGGGCCTGCCTTCTTTCTGCGTTCTTTTTGCTTGGGACGATGGCGATTCCTCTGCTGCCCACACCGGCGCTGGCGACGGCTGGAATGTCGCTGAGCTACTTCTGGGTCTGTGCCTGGAGCACTAACCACTACACCCTCCCGATCGATATCTACGGGGCCGACCGGGCAGCCTTCGGTGTCGGGGCTCTAATCTTCGCCTACGGTACTATGCAGACTATTGTTTCGCGCCCGGTGGCCCAGATCATAGAAAAATACGGATTCCAGCCGATCTGTTTTGTCTTTTCGCTGCTACCGATTGCCAGCTATTTATTGGTGCATCTGTTGATTCGTGACGACGCCGGAGTTGAGATGCCGGAGGCGGTCGAAGCGCCGGTCTAGCCGCAAACACCTTAGATCAAAATACAGCCCTTACCGGACTAACTCTAGGTAACATTTGCGACCACAACCCGGTCTAATTACCGGACAATGGGAGTTGGCCGGAGGAGGACGCGATGAAGGTGCCCTGCCCATATAAATGCGATTACTGCTTAAATCAAAAGGGTGAGACGAATCACTGGTGGCTCCGTCCCCAGGACTCGGAAATGTTCACGTTGCTCGCTTGGGACGAAGCGCGTGCCAGCGATGAGGGCTACGAGCACATCTGTTCAGAATCGTGCGCGGCCAAGGCGCTCTCAAGGTGGATGGCGCGCCGGCAGTTCAATAAAAGCGACCCAACCACTCTGCTACGACCGCGGGTTTTGGCTGGCCTTCGACATCCACTGTCACTAGCCAGGTGACCTCGTTGTCGGTCACTTTTTGCGGAGTGAAACGCGCACGTATCCTCGATCCTGCCGGCACCGGTGAAACGAAGCGCAGCCGGTTGAAGCCGTAGTTAATTCGCATCTTGAAATCGCCGCGAACATTCACCGCCTGTTGTGATAATTGGGGAAGCAGCGACACGGTCAGGAAGCCGTGCGCGATGGTCGAGCCGAAGGGCGTCTCGCGCTTGGCCCGCTCTGGGTCGACATGGATCCATTGGTGATCGCCGGTAACGTCGGCGAAGTGATCGATCATCTCTTGGGTAATAGTCAACCAATCACTTACTCCCACTTCCTGGCCGGTGAGCAACTTCAACTCCTCGATTCCGTTTACGACTCGCGGGTTGGGCATCTTTTTCTTATAACTGACTGCGCAGCGTATTAGCAGGATCGGTCTTGGCGGCGCGCCACGCTGGAATGAAACTCGCCAGCGCAGCGACACTGATGAGCAGGGTTGAGACGCCGGCAAAAGTGGTAGCGTCCGTGGGTGTGACGCCGTAGAGCAAAGTGGTAATCAGCCGCGTAGAGGCGAACGCGCCGACGAGGCCTAGCACGACACCTATCAGCGCGAGCTTCAGCGCATGGGCGAGCACCAGGCGAAGAACCTGGCCTCGATCCGCACCGAGGGCCATTCGGATTCCGATCTCGTGCGTTCGTTGCGCGACCGAGTACGCCATCACGGCGTAAATACCGATGGTGGCTAGCAGCAGCGCGAGGCCGGCGAAGGCACCGAGCAGGAGCATCTGGAAGCGCGGGCGCGAAAACGATTCGGCCAGCCGATCGTCGATGGTCTTAACGCCTGACACCGGCAAATCCTTCAGCACTTCGTTGACACCGCGTGTAACCGCCGGAGCGAGCCGCGGCGCGTCGCTGGACGTTCGTACGACGAAATAAGTAAACGGTATGGTGTTTTGGAGCTGCGGCACATACATCTCAACGCTTGTTTCGGCGTCGCGCCCGACGTGTTGAACATCGTCTACAACGCCGACGATCTCGCGGGGAAGCGGTGGGCCCAGGTCCCGCTTGCCGAACTGCACCGAAGCACAAATGATCCGCTTTCCAATGGGATTCTCGCCCGGCCAACAGCGGCGTGCCATGGACTCACTGATAATCACGACATCGGGAGCGCCGTGACGATCCTGCGCTGTAAATTGCCGGCCACGCCGCAAAGTTAGACCGATGGTGTGGAAATAGTCAGGGCTCACGCTCAGGTAGCCGGCGCCCTGAATTTCACCGGGCGACTTTGGCGCACGCCCTTCGATGGTGAATGCCCTTCCCTGATTCCATCCGCCGGCGGGAAGGTTGGTCGCGGCGGCGGCCGAGATCACACCCGGAATGGCATGAATGCGATCGAGGACTCGCTCAAAGCCGTCGGCTACCTGCTGCTCGTTCGAATATTGTTGCTCCGGGATCATCACGTTCATAGTGAGCAGGTTCTCGGTTGGGTAGCCCGTGCTCGCCTGTTCGAGAGCGACGAAAGTACGGATCATCAGGGTCGCGCCAATCAGCAGAACAAGCGCCAAGGCCATCTCCGCGATGACCAGTAGATAGCGGGTCCGGCCGCCACGTCTGCCTGCGGTGGCTCCGCGTCCAGCTTCTTTCAGCGCTTCATTCAGATCAAGTTTAGAGACCTGAGCTGCGGGAGCGAGTCCGAAGAGAATTCCAGTCAGCAAACAAACAGCCACGGTAAAGGCCAGCACACGCCAGTCGATTCCAACTTCCTGGAAATGCGGAATATCCTGCGGATCAAGTGTGGCCAACGAAGAAATGCTCCAGCGCGCGAGCACGATTCCGAGAGCTCCCCCGGCCAACGCGAGTGACATACTTTCGGCAAGCAGCCGCCGTACAATATCCAGCCGGCCGGCGCCCAGAGCGGAGCGGATCGCAAATTCTTTCTGCCGGCCGGCAGCTCGAGCAAGCAAAAGGTTGGCAACGTTTGCGCAAGCGATCAATAGCACGAAGGCGACCGCAGCCAAAAGCACGAGAAGCGGTAGCCGGACGTTGCCGGTAATTTCATCCTGCAGCGGGACGACGGCGGCGCCCCAGCCTTGATTGGTCTTCGGATACTCGAGTGCAAGCTGCCGCGCGATAGTGTCCATCTCGGCCCTGGCCTGCCGCATCGTAACACCCGGTTTCAGCCGCGCCAGCGCCTGGAGATTATAGTAGTTGCGAAGTGTGCGGTTTGGTTCCAATGGCAAAGGCGCCCACAATTCGTTGTCCCGTCCGAAAACTTCAAATCCAGGCGGCATCACGCCGACAACGGTGTAAGCTTGCCGATCCAGATGAATGGTCCGGCCAATTAGTTTGCGGTTGCCCCCGAATTGTCTTCGCCACAAACTATCGCTCAACACCACTGATCGCGCAGCACCGGGCTGTTCTTCTTCGCTGCCGAACACGCCGCCGAGGGCCGGCATTACGCCCAGTGTGGTAAACAAGGACGCGGTTACGTGGAGCCCGGAAATTCGCTCGGGCTGGTCGCCTTCTGTGAGATTGAACGAACTCCCGAGAACAGCCGATATCTGCTCGAACGAATGGCTACGATCGCGCCAGTCCTGAAAATCAGAGGCCGAAACGTCGTTACCGCTGCCGGCGGGTGAACGCTGCCATAACATCACCAGCCGGCTGGGATCTTTATACGGTAAAGGACGGAGCAAGATAGAATTCACCAGGCTGAAGATGGCGGTGTTAGCGCCGATGCCGAGCGCCAACGCAACAATCGATGCCGAGGTGAAGCCGGGGCTCTTCAGAAGTGAGCGAATGGTCTGACGGATCATTGCAGTTGCTTCAGCTCCGCTTGTGCCGACGATACAGACCAGTTATGCCAGGGCGGTTCATGATCAATGATTTTCTTGAATGACGCGGTGGCTTCCCGGTAGCGGCGCGCTTTCAGCAGATACAGGCCGTAATAATACCAGGCCGGTGGAAGAGAGGGATGTGCGCGCAGGACGGCGGTAGCGCAGGGTTCGGTTTCCGGCAATTGAAGCTGAGCGAGGAGGCCGAGGAGTGTCAGGTCGTCGGAGGATTCCATCTGCGGAAACTTCGCCAGGGCTTCCTTAATTATCTTTGTGCTTTCGTCGCGGCGGCCGAGGTAAAAAGCGATTAGGGCGCGGTTCTCAAGTACATCGCGCTCGAAGGCGGCGACGCCTCGATTGGAGAAGGCGACCTGTTTGAAAAAGGCCAGGGCGATGGGCGAGCGTGCGACGTTTCCATCCAACAGGCGAGTGGCGGCACTGATCACGCTCGAATTGGAGAGGGCGATCAGTGTTAATTTGCGATTTGGGATTCGTAGAAACAGGCTGCCGGCACCGGTATCTTGTCCATAATGCCAGATGACCCGCTCATGCATGTAAGTCTGGCTGAACCAGCCCAGACCGTAGGGCAGAGTCTTTCCGGTGGTGGATTTCGTGGGCGTAAACATGGCTGCTTTGCTCTTTGCGGATACCAGATAGTTGCCATCGAGCGCGATGGCATATTTGGCGAGGTCGGTGGTAGTCGATATGATGCCGTTGGCGGCGCGGTTGTCTGGCGGGGCGGTTGTGTCGCTCATCTGGAGCGGTTTGAAGATGCGATCGGTGAGCTGTCCGGCGAAGGGTTTACCGCCGGCTTTCTCGACGACCGGAGTCAGTGAATCGAAGATCGCGCCATTATAGAGATACTCTTCGCCGGGGGTGCCGTCGGACGTATGGGAGAGAATTTGGCGCGTCTTCGTATCGAGCGTGAAACGGCGTTGTTCGACCAGTTGCATGATGAGCACGGCGGCCATGGTCTTGGTGACTGACGCGATCGGAAACCGAGCGGTTGCGGCGTCATTTCGCCAGACGACGTGTCCGGATTCGACGATGGCGGCCGAGAGTTTTTGGACCTGGAGCTGGTCGCGAATACGATCCAGATCTTGAGCGAAGCGCAGTGGGTTCAACGCTTATACCCGATTTTGCGGAGCAATCCATGACGCCACTCGACGTCAGGCGCGGCCTCGACGCCTTTGGGGGATGCTCCGTCGACGACGCCGAGTACTCCCCTGCCCTGCTCTGTTTGGGCGACGATCACCTGCACCGGATTGGCGGTGGCGCAGAAGATGTTGCAGACCTCGGGGGTTTCCAAAATCCGATTCTTGATGTTGATGGGAAAGCCGCCGCGCAGCGCGATTACGAAGAGATGGCCGGCGCCGACGGCGGTGGCGTTGGTGGTGGCAATTGTCTTGAGTTCGTCGTCATTGCCGTCGACGCGGGTCAGGCATGCGCCCGATGCCTCGTTGAATGCGATGCCGAACTTCATCTGCGGCACGGTGTTCACGATGGCTTCGTAGATGTCTTCGACGGTCTTGATGAAATGACTGTGGCCGACGATGATATTTCCGTCCGTGGGGACTTCCAGGCGGATGGCGTGCAGGTCCATGATGTCCATTAAGCCATAGATGCATGGGCCTTGATTTAAGCCGTGGTTTCGAGGCCGGTCGCGGCGGCTGCCGGTTCGAGGCGTGCATAGACCGCGTCAGGACTGAAGAACTGCTATGTTGAGGGGCGTGACGAATCCACTGCCGTTCGCAAAGCTGCTGGGCATCGAAATCAGGGAGGTGTCGCCGGAAAAAGTCACAGCTGAAATGGTGGTGCGAGAGGAACTCTGTACACGCCCTGCCGTGCTGCATGGGGGCGCCATCATGTCGCTTGGAGATACAGTCGGCGCAGTCGCCACCATGTTGAATCTGCCGGAGGGTGGCGGGACGACAACTATCGAAAGCAAGACGAACTTTGTTGGGCCGGCGCCTAGCGGCGCGACCGTGGTGGCGGAATGCACGCCGATTCATCGCGGCAAGAGAACGATGGTCTGGCAGACGAGAATTTCGACGAAAGAGGGGCGTTTGGTGGCGATCGTCACGCAGACGCAACTGGTGCTTTAGTTGGTAGCTACTCGTAAACCTCGCGCCGGTGCGCAATCCGCGTCACGCTGACGAGTTTCGCCGTGTCATCGATAATGTACACTACGCGCCAGTCACCCACGCGGATACGCCACTGATTCGTGTAGCCCTTGAGCTTCTTGCATCCTGCGGGTCGGGGATCGCCGGCCAATGCCAGAATCTTCCGGTCTATGCGGTTGAACAGCGCATCGTCGAGCGCATCGAATTCCTTTTGCGCCGAGTGCTTGATTTCAAGAGAGTACTTAACCACGCGGGCGGCTGCGTTTTAGGCGGCGGGCTCGGTATTGCTCGTAAGGAATGCCCTTTTCCTTCCGGCGCGATTCAGACACAAGACCGTCCCAGAAGTCCTGCCAGGCGGCCCCGTGTTTCTTGAGATCGATTAGAACACCGACCTTTCGGCCCTTCTGATCCGTCACGTACTGGATTCCGTTCATGACTCTATTGTCCTTCAGGTGAGACCAGACTGGCGCTTAATGCTTAAGCAGAACGATGGCAGCAGCGCTATCCTTATTAGACACCTATGAAACGGCTTGCATCGCTAGCGCTGATCTCCTGCGTCGGAATTTACGGGGCCGATGCGCACATGAGCACCGAAGAACGGACCAATGTACAGCACTGGCTGGAAGAATCGCACCAGGAATTCTTAGCGTCGATCGACGGGGTGACTGACGAACAATGGAAGTGGAAGCCCGCGCCAGAACGCTGGTCGGTGGGCGAGACGGCGGAGCACATCGTGCTGGCGGAAGCGTTGCTGTTCGATAGCGTAAAGAAGGCAATGTCGTCGCCGGCAAATCCCGCGTGGGAAGAAGAGACCAAGGGCAAGACCGAATTTATCGTGAAGGTGATGGCACCAAGGCTGGGTAAAGCACAGGCGCCGGAGCCGATCGTGCCCCGGAACGGAATGACGCTCGCTCAAGTGAGAGAGAGATTCGAGCAGCAGCGCGCGGAGATTGTGAAGTTCGCGACGGATACCAATCTGGCATTGAAGGAACATACGGTGGTACATCCCTTCCCGGTCTTCGGCACGCTGAACGCCTACCAATGGCTCATCTACGTGCCGCTACACACTGAGCGGCATGACAAGCAGATTGCCGAAGTGAAAGCCACGCCGGGGTATCCGAAATAAGAGGCGATGGGCCAAGGTTGAAATAGTTCTCAAAAGTGAAACAGGTCATCATCGCCGCCGACGTTCCGGCATCGGGAGAATTGAAGATCGCTGCCGGGGCGATCGTTACGCCTTCGGCGCGCGACCTGGCACGCGATCGCGGGGTCAAGATCGTCGAGATCCCCGAGGACCAAATCGACCGGTCAGCGCCACCTGAGAAAATCATCGCAATCGGCTCGGACCACGGCGGCTTCGAGCTGAAGGAAAAACTAAAGCAGATCTTGGAAGAATTCGGTTTGCACGTCAAGGACGTCGGCGTGCACGAACAAAAACCGGTCGACTATCCGGACATCGCGCGCGAGGTGGCCGAAATCGTGGCTCGCGGCGAAGCTCTGCGGGGCGTGATCATGGATGGCGCGGGCATCGGCTCGGCGATTGTGGCCAACAAATTTCCGGGCATTCGCGCAGCGCTGTGTTATGATAAAGCTTCAGCGCGCAACAGCCGGGAACATAATGATTCTAATGTACTTACGCTCGGTGGCCGGCTATTGACGTGGACCCAGGCCGAAGACGTTCTGCGGGTCTGGCTCACGACCCCGTTCGCCGGAGGACGGCACGCCGCGCGAGTTCAGAAAATCACCGAAATCGAGAAGGCCACAAAGAATTGGACGCCGCGGAGCTAGATCAATTAGTCGCGCAAATCGGAGAGGAGATCCTTGCGCGGACAGGACGAATCGCTGCGCTTCCGCCACGGGGAGAAGGTCTCAACATTCCGGATCTGGTTTGTCCCGGCTGCACGCAACGCTGCCCGCAGACTTGTGAGCGAAAAGCGAAAGAGATCGTAAAGGCGGGCGCGTGCCGGCTGTCGGCGAGCGAGACTCTGACCGCGATTGATCCGAGCATCGCCGGTCTGATCGACCACACTCTACTGCGGCCCGAAGCCACGCGCGATGACATCCTCAAGGTTTGCAAGGAAGCTCGCAAGTACAATTTCGCCAGTGTTTGCATCAATCCTTATTGGGTGCCGCTGGTAGCGGCGCAGCTGACGGGGTCGCCCGTAAAGGTCTGCACCGTGATTGGCTTTCCGCTGGGCGCGACGTCGACGGAGGCTAAAGTCGCCGAAACGGAAGCAGCGCTGCGTGTGGGCGCGCAAGAGATCGATATGGTGCAGAACATCGGTGCGCTGCGCAGCGGCGATCATGACGCTGTCAAAGCTGACATCGCGGCGGTAGTGGAGGTCGCGCACGCGGCCGGCGCAATAGTGAAGGTGATTCTAGAGACCGCGCTGCTGGACGATAACCAAAAAGTGATGGCGAGCATGCTGGCCAAGATGGCCAAAGCGGATTTCGTGAAGACGTCGACCGGGTTCGGACCCTCCGGGGCTAACGCACATGATGTTGAGCTGATGCGTATGACGGTGGGTCCGGAAATGGGCGTGAAGGCGTCGGGCGGAATCCGGACGCTGGAGGATGTGAAGAAGATGGCCGCCGCAGGGGCGACCCGCATCGGCGCCAGTGCGAGCGTCAAGATCGTTGAAGCTACCACGGGCGCGCCACAATCCGCGGCATCGGGATATTAGGGATGGCTACGCCCGCGCGAAAATCTACGGTTCGATTCCATGAGCGCGCCGAGTTACTCGACTTTCTGCTCGAGGTCTCGACAGCCACTTCCGAAAGCCTGGATCTGGACCGCATCATGGCTAATGTTGCGGCCAGCGTCAAGGAGGTCATCCCCTACGATCTTTTCGCCATTCTTCTTTATAGCGAGCGGCAGCGGGGATTGAGCATTCGTTACTCGATTGGCCATCGCGAGGAGATCATTCGCAGTCTGGTGCTTCCTCTGGGCGAGGGGATTACCGGAGCCGCGGCCGCCACCCGTCTGCCGATCCTGGTTCCAGATGTTCGCAGCGATCCGCGTTACCTGACAGCGCTGGACGCCGTTCAAAGCGAATTGGCGGTGCCTATGCTGGCGCGCGGAAAGCTGGTGGGCGTGATCGACCTGCAATCGACGCGGCTCAACGCGTATCGCGAACAGGATCGTTCGCTGCTGCAGTTGATTGCTACACGCGTGGCCGTCTCCATTGATAATGCCCGCCTGTACCGGCGCGTGGATCGACAGAATCGAACGCTCAAGACACTGTCGAATCTGTCGCAGGAGTTCAGCTCGATCCTGGATCTGGACGAGCTGCTGGGCAAAATCGCGAAGACCACTCACGCGCTGGTAGCTTTCGACGCCTTCAGCATTTTGCTGTTGGATGGGGAGCGCAAAGTTCTCACTCATCGATTCAGCGAACGCTATGATAAGCTAGTCGTTCTCGACAACATTCCGCTGGGCAAGGGGCTGACTGGGGCAGCGGCTGAATCACGCGAGATCGTGCGTGTGACCGACACGGCGGTGGATCCGCGCTATATCGCATCGCATCCGGAAATCCGTTCAGAGATTGCCGTTCCGCTGGTGGTGCAGGACCGAGTGGTGGGAGTCATGGACCTGGAAAGCGAGCGGATGGGCTTCTTCACCGAGGATCATGCGCGCCTGCTGGGACTGCTGGCGCCGCAGATTGCGAGCTCGGTGGAGAACGCGCGTCTCTACGAAGAGATTGCGCACCGCGAGCAGCGCATGGAGCAGGATATGAAGGCTGCTCGAAACATGCAATCGGTGTTGCTGCTGCGCGAGGCGCCTAAGATTAAAGGACTGGATATAGCAATCCGTCATCGGGCCGCGCGCGAGATTACCGGTGACGTCTACGACATTTTCGAGCAGGACGCGGACTACACCGTCATTACCTTCGGCGACGTCAGCGGCAAGGGCGTGGCGGCGGCGCTTTACGGTGCGATGGTCGGTGGGTTACTGCGGACGATCGCGCATCGGCGGAGGAGTCCGGCCGCGTTGCTCCGCCTGTTGAACCGGATTCTGCGCGAGCGGATCGTCGAAGCGCGGTACGTCACCCTCACGGTACTGGTTTGGGAGCGAGCCAAGCAGCGATTCGTCATGGCCAATGCGGGGGCTGCACCGCCCATGATCTGCCGCAAGGGCGAGATCCTCAAGCCTAAGGTGGAAGGCGTTCCAGCGGGATTGCTGGATAACAGAGTATACGAAGAGTTGAACGTCGAAGTGGAGAGCGGTGATTTGATGGTGCTTTACTCGGACGGAATCACCGATCAAACTAATCCAAAAGAGGAAGAATACGGACGGGGTCATCTTTCGCGCGCGCTGCGCCGGCTATGCGGGAAGGACCCGGAAATAGTAGCGGACCAGATTCTGGCGGATCTGGATGAGTTTGCGGACGGTGTGCCGCGATTTGACGACCAGACTTTGATTGTCTTGAAAGTGCACTGAATGGAGTATCGCGATCAGACGCTGTATTCGGAAGACGTGGCGCTGGCCGATATTGCGCGACGGGAAGGAACGCCGGTCTATGTCTATTCGCGGGCCAAAATTCTCGAAAAGTTCCGCGCGTATGAAGAGGCATTCGGCGATGTGGCGCATCGCGTGTGCTACGCCGTAAAGGCCAACGGGAACCTGGCCATCCTGAAGCTGCTGGCCGAGGCCGGCGCCGGGTTCGATATCGTTTCGGGCGGCGAACTTTTCCGGGTGCTGAAGGCGGGAGCGGATCCAGAGGGCGTGATTTTTTCCGGCGTCGGCAAGACTGCGCAGGAGCTGGATTATGCGCTGGAACATCGCATCCGGAGCTTCAACTGCGAATCGGAACCCGAGTTGGCGCTGCTGAATTCGCTGGCGTCGCGAAGAGGCGTTCAGGCCAGTGTCGCGCTGCGAGTGAACCCGGATGTGGACGCGGTCACTCATCCTTATATTTCGACCGGACTGCGGAAACATAAATTCGGGATCGATATCACGGAAGCGCTAGCGGCCTACGATGGCGCCAAGGCGTTGGGGAACCTAACACTGGAGGGCGTCAGCTGTCACATCGGCTCGCAGATCCTGGACATAGCGCCAATGCTGGAAGTGTTCGACAAAATGCTGGCGCTGGTGGATTGCCTGAGGCGCGAAGGAGTGCCGATTCGTAGCCTGGATCTGGGCGGCGGGCTGGGAGTGCCCTATAAACCCGGCGAAAATGCGCCCGATATCCGCGACTACGTGCACGCGATGTGCGAGCGGGTGCAGGGGCATGGGTTGGAGATTCTGATCGAGCCCGGACGCTCGATCGTGGCTGAGGCTGGAGTACTGCTGACGCGCGTGCTCTATCGGAAGGCCAACGGCGACAGGCAATTCGTGATCGTGGACGCGGGGATGAACGATTTGATCCGGCCGGCGCTCTATCATTCTCACCACGAGATCATCCCGCTGCGCCAAAATCAGGCGGGGACCATCACCGCGGACGTGGTCGGCCCAGTGTGCGAGAGCGGGGACTTTTTGGCGCGGGGCCGCGAGATAGCCAATGTCATGCCCGGAGACGTGCTGGCTGTCTGCACAGCAGGAGCTTACGGATTCGTGGCAGCATCCAATTACAACGCTCGCCCGCGCGCGCCGGAGATTCTGGTGGAAGGCGGGAAATACCGTGTGATCCGCAGGCGCGAAAGTTATGAAGACCTGATTCGAGGCGAGTAAGTCCTTAAGAAGTTGCAATCCTGAGAGGTTACAATCGTAGTATGCGCTTTGCTCTAATTGCCGCACTGTCCCTGTCGATGTTGCCCGCGCAGGAGAAGCCCAAATCCGCGCTGGACAAGACACAAATGGAAGCCTTCGTCCGGCACCTGCTGGCGGTGATCCCGGAAGTACAGGTGAAGGTCGACGATCCGAAACCGTCGCAAGTGCCGAATCTGCTACAGGTGGACGTGCACTTCAGCTACAACGGCCGTTCGCAGGACGAGACGTTCTTTGTCACCAAGGACGGGAAGGATTTGATTCGCGGTATCGTCTACGATGTCGCGCAAAATCCGTTCAAGGCCGATATCGACAAGCTCAAGACCGACCTGACGCCGAGCATGGGAACCGCGGGCGCGCCGGTGGTGCTAGTAGTGTTCAGCGATTTTGAGTGCCCCAACTGCAAGGAGGAAGAGAAAACCTTGCGGCAAAACCTTTTGGCCACCTTCCCGAAAGACGTTAGGATGTATTTCAAGGATTTTCCGCTGGAGCAGATTCATCCCTGGGCTAAGGCGGCGGCGATCGCGGGACGCTGCGTGTTCCGGCAGAATCCAGCCAAGTTTTGGGAGTATCACGACTGGATTTACGACAAACAGAGTGAGATCACGGTTGAGAACCTAAAAGACCAGGTGCTTGGGTTCGCGAACAACGGCAAAGACCTAGACAGCCTGCAACTCGGCCGCTGCATGGACACGAAAGCGACCGAGGCGGAAGTGAGCGCGTCCATAGCGGAGGCCAGAGAGCTGAAAGTGGACGCGACGCCCACTATGTTCCTCAACGGGCGGAGGCTGGTGGGCAACTATCCGTGGCCGAACCTGGAGCAGATCATTAACGGCGAACTGAATTATCAGAAGACCAGTCATGACGCCGGCGAGAAGTGCTGCGAGATCAAGATCCCCTCTCCGCTGAACAAATAAAATGCGCATAGTTTTACTAGCTGTCCTGGCGGGCGGGCTGTTTGCCGCCGAGCTGAGTCCGACGGAATATATCAGTTACGTGAAATACCTGGCTTCGGAGGACATGCGCGGGCGGGAAACCGGATCGCCGGAGTTGGAGAAAGCCGCCGGGTACATCCGCGACCAGTTCCGGTCGATGCATCTCACGCCGCTTTCCGGCGACAGTTATTATCAGGACTTCGAAGTCACCACCAGCGCGCGGCTGGGCGCGCAGAATCAGGTGAATTACACGCGCGACCGGCAGAAGAGGGCGCTGAAGTTCGAGCAGGACTTCGTACCGCTGAATGTGTCGTCAGCGGGCAAAGTCTCGGGCGAAGTGGTTTTCGCCGGATACGGAATTACGGCTCCCGAGTACAACTACGACGACTATGCCGGATTGGACGTGAAGGACAAGATCGTGCTGGTGCTGCGGCACGAACCTCAAGAGTTCGACGATAAAAGCGTGTTTGAAGGCAAAGTGTACACCGCGCATTCGCAGATTTTCGCCAAGGCCTCGAACGCGAAGATACATGGAGCGAAAGCGCTGCTGATGGTAAACGATGTAGCGGCGCATCCGGATGAAGGAGACAAGCTGGAGAAATTCGGCACCACGGCGGGGCCCGCGAATGGAGGCATCGAGTTCGCGCAGGTAAAGGCTGAGGTAGCCGAGAACTGGATGGAGTCGGCGGGCAAGAACCTGTCGGCGATCGAGGCAGCTATCGATAAGGACCTGCATCCGCAATCCTTCGCCTTCCCTGCCTCGCTGGCGGTGGATGTGGACATCGATATTCGCCGCGAAGTAAAGACGGTCCACAACGTGGGGGCCTATATTCCAGGCGAAACCAACGAGTACGTAATCCTGGGGGCGCACTACGATCATCTGGGCTTGGGCGAGCAGTTTTCACTGGCGCCGTCGCTGGCTGGAACCGTCCATCCCGGCGCCGACGACAACGCTTCGGGAACGGCCGGCGTCATCGAGCTGGCGCATTGGTTTTCGCACGAGCCGAAACATAAGCGCGGTATCCTGTTTCTCACTTTCGCGGGCGAAGAACTGGGCCTGTTGGGCTCGAGCTATTACGTGAATCATCCTGTTTTGCCGCTGGCGAACGCAGTGGCTATGATCAACATGGACATGATCGGCCGCATCCGGGACCGCAAAGTTTACGTGGGCGGAGTGGGCACGGGAACGACCTTCGCCGAGCTTCTCAAAGAGGTGGGGCAACATCACGATTTTCAGGCGGACGCCACCGAACGGGGCGGCTACGGATCGAGCGATCACACGTCATTCACGACCAAGCAGGTGCCAGTGCTCTTCTTTTTTTCGGGATTGCACGCCGATTATCACAAGCCCAGCGATACCTGGGACAAGATCGATGCTCCGGATGCGGTGCAACTGCTCGATATGATCGCCGACGTAATGGATCACCTGACGGATGGCACGCCGCGTCCGCAGTATGTCCGCGTGGTGGATACGGAGAATCCGCACGGCGATGTGGCGTCGCATTCCTCCGGCACGGTGTCCGGATATGGGCCGGATTTCGGCAGCATCCCAGACTTTACCGAGATTCCCAACGGGGTCCGTTTCGCGGATATCCGGCCTGGATCGCCTGCGGCTAAGGCCGGCTTTAAAGGGGGCGATATCCTGATCGAATTCGACGGCAAGAAGATTCAAAACCTGTACGACTTTACGTACGCCTTACGGGCGGAGAAACCTGGCCAGGAAGTACTTGTGAAGGTACTTCGCGGGGACCAAACGATTGAAGCCAAGGTACTACTGACGGAACGCAAGTAAGGCTGCATACTGGGTCCAGATATGGCTCCCAGATTATCGCTTGGAACTGCTCCGGCAGTGGATAACCGGCCCTCCTGTATTTTGCCGCCGCTGATTTTACATCCCTTTGCCGATGCGGCCGGCCCCAACAAGTTGGTCGAGAGTTCGCGTGCCAGCCTCAAACTGCAGGGTTTATTGCCGGCCGGTGAATCGACTCCAGAAGACCTGGATCGGACCCTTCTCGATGGCCGATATTCCGAACTTCGAATGCTGTTCTATGTGGGCAAAGACCTGGCTCGGTGGATCGAACAATGTGTCGAGTTTGTCGAGCGCGAACGAGACCACCTGGAGGCCGGCATTACGCGCCAGAGTTTCGCGACCCTACTGGTTCAGGATGCGCCCGCGAGCGTACAGGATAAACTGCGCAAGTGGGGCGTCGGAGATTACAGGGCGATCTTCACCCGCGCCCTCGGACTGCAGTGCTTGTTTGGCAATGCTCCG
>Ga0210386_10001905_pt1 | contig 18174 bp, 13 predicted proteins | sample IncBWH32OmetaG_FD_160091 | JGI IMG/M metagenome (GOLD analysis project Ga0210386, IMG submission 160091) | Forest soil microbial communities from Barre Woods Harvard Forest LTER site, Petersham, Massachusetts, United States - Inc-BW-H-32-O ... | reverse complement strand
CTGGTGGTCCTGTTGGTGCTGTTGCACCGCGCCAAGGGTGGCGGTCTGTCGACGCTGTTCGGTGGTGGCGTGCAGTCCAGCCTGTCCGGGTCGACGGTGGTGGAGAAGAACCTCGACCGACTGACGCTGTTCGTCATCGGCATCTGGCTGGTGGCCATCATCGGTATGGCACTGCGCATCAAATACAACGCCTGAGCGGCTCTGCTCGCAGCGCGGGCTAGCCTCCGCGCCCCGATACTGGATTCATGGTTGGCGTTTCCGACACCGGGCTGTAGCCGATCGGCGCCGTCCAACGCACCCGCACCGGCCGTGAGGCGACCGAGCCGATGCGCGACGACATCCGGCTGCTCGGCACGATCCTGGGCGACACGGTGCGCGAGCACAACGGCGACGAGGTGTTCGCGCTGGTCGAGCGGGCCAGGGTGGCGTCATTTCGGGTGCGTCGCTCGGAGATCGAACGGGCCGAGGTGGCCCACATGTTCGAGGGCATCGACATCCACCAAGCGATTCCCGTCATCCGGGCGTTCAGCCACTTCGCATTGCTGGCCAACCTGGCCGAAGACATCCACCGGGAGCGCCGCCGGGCAATTCACGTCGCCGCCGGTGATCCACCGCAAGACAGCAGCCTGGCCGCCACGTACGACAAGCTCGACGCCGCCGACCTGGACGCGGCCACCGTCGCCGAGGCGTTAACCGACGCGCTGGTCGCTCCGGTCATCACCGCACACCCCACCGAAACCCGCCGCCGCACGGTGTTCGCTGCCCAACACCGGATCACCGAACTGATGCGGCTACGTGCCGAAGGTCACGCCGACACCGACGTCATCCTGCCCGAGCTGCGCCGCCAGATCCTGACCCTGTGGCAGACCGCGCTGGTCCGGTTGTCGCGGCTGCAGATCACCGACGAGATCGACGTCGGGTTGCGCTATTACCCGGCCGCGTTCTTCGAGGTGATCCCGAAGGTCAACGCCGAGGTTCGGGAAGCGCTGCGGAGCCGCTGGCCGGACGTGGATCTGCTGCCCGAGCCGATCCTGCGGCCCGGCTCCTGGATCGGCGGCGACCGTGACGGCAATCCCAATGTGACCGCCGACGTGGTCCGGTTGGCCACCGCCAGCGCCGCCTATACCGCGCTCGCGCACTATCTCTCCGAATTGACCGCGCTGGAGCAGGAGCTGTCGATGTCGTCGCGGCTGATCACGGTCACACCCGAGTTGGCCGCGCTGGCCGACTGGTGCCAGGAGGCGGCCCGCGCTGACGAACCCTACCGGCGCGCCGTACGCGTGATCCGTGCCCGCCTCAGCGCGACCACGGCCGAAATCCTGGACCGCGAGCCGGAAAACCGGCTCGACCTGGGCTTGGAGCCGTACGCCGACCCGGCGGAGCTGCGGGCCGACCTGGACACCGTCGACGCCTCGCTGCGTGCGAACGGCAGCGCGCTGCTGGCTGACGACCGGCTTGCCCAGCTGCGAGAGGCTATGGACGTCTTCGGATTTCATCTGTCCGCGCTGGATATGCGACAGAACTCCGACGTGCACGAAGAGGTGGTCAGCGAGCTGCTGGCCTGGGCCGGCGTGCATCCGGACTACGCATCACTGCCCGAAGATGAACGGGTCACCGTGCTCATCGACGAACTCGGCACCCGCCGGCCGCTGCTCAGCGAGCGTGCCCAACTCTCGGATTTGGCCCGCAGCGAGCTCGGCGTCATAGAAGCCGCCGCTCGCGCGATCGAAATCTACGGACCGCGCGCGATACCCAACTACATCATCTCGATGTGCCGATCGGTGTCCGACATGTTGGAGGCGGCGATCCTGCTGAAAGAGGTTGGCCTGCTGGATGTTTCCGGGCCGGAGCCATACTGTCCGGTTGGCGTCGTGCCGCTGTTCGAGACCATCGACGACCTGCGCGGCGGCGCGGCGATCCTGGAGGCGGCGTTAGAACTGCCGCTGTACCGGGCGATCGTGCACGCCCGCGACGAGAACCAAGAGGTGATGCTCGGCTACTCCGACTCCAACAAGGACGGCGGGTATCTGGCGGCGAACTGGGCGCTGTACCGCGCCGAACTGGACTTGGTCGAGTCGGCCCGCAAGACCGGAATTCGGTTGCGGCTCTTCCACGGTCGCGGCGGCACCGTCGGCCGCGGAGGGGGACCCAGCTATGAGGCGATCCTGGCCCAGCCGCCCGGAGCGGTGAACGGATCGCTGCGGCTCACCGAACAGGGCGAAGTCATCACCGCCAAATACGCTGAACCGCTGATGGCGCGGCGCAACCTGGAGACCTTGGTGGCTGCCACGCTGGAGTCCACCCTGCTCGACGTCGAAGGTCTCGGTGACGCCGCGGGTCCGGCGTATGACATCCTCGACGACCTGGCCGGCCGGGCGCAGCGCGCCTACGCCGAATTAGTGCACGACACACCGGGTTTCGTTGAGTACTTCCTGGCGTCCACCCCGGTCAGCGAAATCGGGTCGCTGAACATCGGCAGCCGGCCGACGTCGCGTAAGCCCACCCAGTCGATCGCGGACCTGCGGGCGATCCCGTGGGTGCTGGCGTGGAGTCAGTCGCGGGTAATGCTGCCGGGCTGGTACGGCACCGGTTCGGCCGTCGAGGGTTGGCTGGCTGACGGTGGCCGCATCGAGGTGTTGCACGATCTGTATCAACGGTGGCCGTTCTTTCGCACCGTGCTGTCGAATATGGCCCAAGTGCTGGCCAAATCCGATCTGGGCCTGGCGGCTCGCTACGCCGAGCTGGTCGACGATAAAGCGTTGCGCCGCCGAGTGTTCGACAAGATCACCAAGGAACACACCCGTACCATCAACGCGCACAAGCTCATCACCGGTCAAGACAACCTGTTGGCCGACAACCCGGCGCTGGCACGGTCGGTGTTCAACCGCTTCCCGTATCTGGAACCGCTGAACCACTTGCAGGTGGAGCTACTTCGGCGCTACCGCTCCGGCGACGACGACGAGCTCGTCCAGCGCGGGATCCTACTGACAATGAACGGGCTGGCCAGCGCGCTGCGCAACAGTGGCTAGGCCGTTGTGGGCCGCCGAGTGTGCGGCCAGCTTCACCTTCGCTGTCGAGTGTGCGGCCAGCTTCACTCTCGTGGCAGTCTCGCGAGGTAATGCAACACGCATTGTCCGTCCGCCCTTGCTACGCCACCGATCTGGGCCGGGACGGGCCGCGGGTGCGTTGTCCAATCCGGCGTCATCTGATAGCGGCCGCACAAATGCGTCATCGCCGCCGTCATGGCCGACAGCGAGAACGGCTGGGCCGGACACGAGTGCCGTCCGTGGCCGAACGCCGTCACCAACATGGGCGAGGGGAGTGCCTTCTCGTCGGTCAGCCGGTGCCGCTTCCATCGGTCCGGGTCCCAGTTTTCCAGCCCCGGTGCAACGGACGTGTTGAGCAGGGGCAGCAACGTGGCGATGGTCCACCCCGGCGGCACCTGGTAGCTGACCTCGCCGGTGTCCAAACGGACCGGGGACAGCACGGTGCGGGACATGATCGAGCGTTGCGCCAGACGGGTGGACTCCAGCGCACAGCGCTGGGCCAGGTCGGCATCGGCGGCGACGACGCGCGCCAGATGTTCCGGGTGCTCGAGCAGATCGATCAGCGCCCACCCGAGCGCGGCGGCCAAATTGGACATCGAGGCGATGTGTATCAGCGCGACATCGAGCGCGATTCCGCGAAATCGGTTGTCCTGCGCCTCCGAACACCACGCGTCCACGATCCTGCCGAACAGACCCTGATCGTCCGTACCGCCGGTGTCCCAGCGGCGCGCGGCGGCCGCGACGATATCGACAACCTCGTCGAGGGCCGCGTGCTCGGCTCGCTTGTTCGAGGCTGCGACGGCAGCCATCGCGTCGGGATGCACGAATGCGTCGGCACCGTCGAGGGTGTCGAAGGCCCGCACGAGGCGATCAAACCCCTCGCCTTCGGCACATCCGGGCCCCGCCCAAGACGCGAGCCCCATCCGGTGGCCGAGTCGGCGGGTCAGGTCGAAGACGTCCACCGAGCCCGACGGGCCCAGCTCGATGGTGGTCTCCCGCAGCGCCCAATCCAGGTTGGCCAAGTAGCCGGCGACGTCGTCGCGGCGGAACAGGGTGTTGGGCAGGATGCGCCGGCCGTCGAAGATCTCGTCGGGAAGTTTGCGGCGCAGCATCAGGTAGTCGGCGACGCCTTTGCTGGCCTTCTCCTCGGGCAATCCGTAGAACGATTCGACGCCGGCGGCAGAGAACGTGAACAGGTAGTGATCCTGACCGCTCTGCACGGCGAAGGTGTCGCCGTGTCTGGCCCGGGCCGCCGCGATAGCGGCGACGGCGTCAGAGACCGGGACGTCCCAGGGCAGGCCGATTCCTTCGGCGTAGGGCGCGTCTGAAGCCGAGCAGGCGTCCGGCACCGTTTAATGCGCCGTCCGATTTCGCAGTGAATTGAACAGGTTTCGCACTGCGTGGTCGGCCACCGACAGCGGCGACATCACCGTCTCGCCCACGCTCACCATGTAGTCGATTCGTTCGACAATGGCCTCGACCGGCGCGACGAGCGTGACCAGCCGGCCCATCAGGTCGTCAATCCTGACGAGCGTGGCCTCGAAGTGGTCCAAGCCGGCGTCCAGGCGGTCCACCGCCTCGTTCAAGTGGGAGAGCGAATTGTTCAGGTCCGAGAGGGTATTACCCAGGCCGCCGAGCACGTCTTCGAGTTGCCCCACGGTGACGTCGGCGTTCATTGCCGCCTGGGTGAGCGTCCTGATGCGCTGTCGCGGCGGGCGGCTGCCGGCGCTTTTGTCTGCCATGCGCTCATTATTACTGGCCGGTCGGGAACCCCCGGACTCGAATCGGCATCTGATCGGGTATGCAACCCAGACACTGCGAACATTGCCGCCCCGCCGTGACGACGGGCGCTGCGCCACCCGACATCATTCGGCGGCTGCAGGACTACGTGCTCGGCTACGCCGATCGGCTGGCCGAGCGGCGGCGTTAGCCGGACAGTTTGGCTGCCGCCTGGGTGTCGAGGAACCAGACCGTGTCTTCCCGGCCGACCGCACCGGCGGCCGGTACCGACACCGGGTCGGCGCCGCCGATCGCGGCGGCCACCGCGTCGGCTTTCTCCGCGCCTGACACCAATATCCACACTTCGCGAGACCGCTGGATTGCGGGCAGTGTCAACGTAATTCGTTGCGGCGGGGGCTTGGGTGAATCCTCCACACCGACCACCAGCCGGGTGGTTTCGCGCACGGCTGGAGTGTCCGGGAACAGCGAATTGATGTGGCCTTCGGGTCCCATGCCGAGCAGGTGGACGTCGAAATTCGGTGCGGGGTCGCCCGGTTCGGCGTTCGCGGCCAGGAGTTGCTCGTACGACAATGCGGCGGCCGCAAGATCGCTGCCGAATTCGCCGTCAAGCGCCGGCATCGGGTGCACGTTGCGCGCCGGAATGTCGATGTGATTCAGCAGCGCATCGAGGGCCTGCTTGTCGTTGCGTTCGTCGTCGTCTTCGGCCACGTAACGTTCGTCGCCCCAAAACAGATGCACCTTGGCCCAGTCGATGCGCTGCCCCTGGGCGCCGAGATAACTCAACAGCCGGTTGCCGTTTCCGCCTCCGGTCAGCACGATCAGTGCCCGCCCACGAGCGGCGGCGGCCGCGTCGATGGCGCCGATCAGGCGCTCGCCGGCCGCCGCGGCCAGCCCGTCGCTGTCGGCGAAGGTCTCGACAGTCGTGCTCACACATACTCCACTCGGTCGATGCCTTCGAGCGCCGAAAGGTAGATCGCGTCCGCGTCCAACCGGCGCAGATCCTCGGCGAGACACTCGCGGGTTTCCCTGCGCTGCAATGGGACAAGCGCATCCGGCTTGGCCGTCCGGCTCAACGTCGCCGTCACGCCGTCCTGCGGTCTGCTCAACGTCACCGTCTCGCTGTTGCGCACCAGTTCGACCTTGAGCTCACCGACCGCGCGTCGCACCGGCCCGTCGATGCGGCCCGCCAGCCACCCCGCGAGAACATCCAGCGCAGGCTCGGTCTTCAACCCGGACACCAACGCCGAGCTGATTGGCTCGTGCGGCGGCTGGTCGATCGCCGAGGTGAGCAGTGCCCGCCAGTAGGTGATGCGGCTCCAGGCCAGGTCGGTGTCACCCGGGGTATAACCGGCAAGCCTGCTTTTGATGCAAGCCAATGGGTCAGTCCCGTTGGTTGCGTCGGTGATACGCCGAAGTGCCAGTTGGCCCAACGGATCGCGCGCCGGCACGGCCGGGGCGAGATCCGGCCACCACGCCACCACCGGGATATCGGGCAGCAGGAACGGCAGGACGACGCTGCTGCTGTGTCCGGCGAGTGGGCCCGAAAGCCGAAGCACCACCACCTCGGTGGCGCCGGTGTCGCCGCCGGCCCGCAGTTGCGCGTCCAAACGCGCCTCGGCGGCATCCGCGTCGCCGGTCATCACCACGATTACCCGGCTGGGGTGTTCGTGGCTGGCCGCGATGGCCGCCTCGATGGATTCTTCGAGGATGGTCTCGCTGTCGGGCGCGATAACCAATGTCAGTACCCGGCCGAGAGTCACTGCGCCGACCTTCTCGCGCAGCTCGTCGAGCCTTTTGTTGATTTCGTTAGTACTGGTTTCCGGCAAATCGACGATCATTTGCGCCGCTCCTCCCCGCCCGGGCTCATGGCCGCCGCCATTCCCGGCCGGTCCGGCCGAGCATCTCGAACGACGCTGCCGGTCCCCAGGTGCCCGCCTCATACGGTTCGGGTTTACCGTGTTCGGCCCAGCGGTCGAGAGCCGGATCCAGTATCTCCCAGGCCAATTCGACTTCCTCATTCACCGGAAACAGTGACGGCTCGCCGAGCAGCACATCGAGGATCAGCCGTTCGTAGGCCTCGGGTGATTCTTCGGAGAACGCGGAGCCGTACGAGAAATCCATATTGACGTCGCGTACTTCCATGGCGCTGTCCGGCACCTTGGATCCGAATCGCAAGGTAATCCCTTCGTCGGGCTGTACCCGGATTACCAGCGCATTGGCGCCCAGCTCATCGGTCATCGTTGCGTCGAAAGGCAGATGCGGTGCGCGCTTGAACACCAGGGCGATCTCGGTCACCCTGCGGCCCAGTCGTTTTCCGGTGCGAAGATAGAACGGCACACCGGCCCAACGCCGGGTGTCGACTTCCACGGTGATGGCGGCGAACGTCTCGGTGGTCGAGTCTTTGGAGAAGCCCTCCTCCTCAAGCAGCCCGACCACATGCTCGCCGCCCTGCCAGCCCGCGGTGTACTGGCCGCGGCACGTGGTCTCGTCCAGCGGCTGGGCAAGTTGAACGGCGGAAAGCACCTTGATCTTCTCGGACTGCAGTTCTGAGGGATGGAAACTTACCGGCTCTTCCATCGCGGTCAGCGCCAGTAGTTGCATCAGATGGTTCTGAATCACGTCGCGGGCCGCGCCGATTCCGTCGTAATAGCCTGCACGCCCGCCGAGACCGATGTCCTCGGCCATGGTGATCTGCACGTGGTCGACGTAGTGGGCGTTCCAGATCGGGTCGAACAACTGATTGGCGAACCGCAGCGCCATGATGTTCTGCACCGTTTCCTTGCCCAGGTAGTGGTCAATGCGGAACACCGATTCCTCGGGGAACACACTGTTGACCACATGGTTGAGCTCGCGTGCACTGTCCAGGTCGTGGCCGAACGGCTTTTCGATGACCACCCGCCTCCAGCTGTCGTCCTGGGGACGGGCCAACCCGGCTTTGCTCAACTGCTCGCAGACCGCCGGAAAGCTGTTGGGCGGGATTGCCAGGTAGAACGCGTGATTGCCGCTCGTGCCGCGTTCCGCGTCGAGCTTGTCCAAGGTCTCGGCCAGCTGCGCGAATGCGGCGTCGTCGTCGAAGGTGCCTTTGACGAACCGGCATCCCTCCGCCAGCCTGTCCCAGATCGACTGGCGGAACGGCGTGCGCGAATGCGCCTTGACGGAGTCGTAGATCTCCTTGGTGAAACCTTCGTGGTCCCAGTCTCGGCGGGCGAACCCGACGAGCGCAAAGTTGGGTGGCAGCAAGCCACGGTTGGCCAGGTCGTAGATAGCCGGGACAACCTTCTTACGGGCCAGATCCCCGGTCACGCCGAAGATCACCACCGCGCAAGGCCCGGCGATTCGCGGCAGCCGCTTATCGCGCTTGTCTCGCAGCGGGTTTTGCCACCGTGCGGCACCGGCCGCGCTGCGGGCCGGGCTCATTTGGCGGCGTTGTCCAGCTGCTCCTGAGTCGCGTCGAGGAGCTCCTTCCAGGACGCTTCGAATTTCTCCACGCCCTCGCTCTCCAGCACGAGGAACACGTCCGTCAGGTCGATGCCGACCGCCGTGAGGTTGTCGAAGACCTCTTGGGCGGCCGAGGCGGTGCCGGTGATCGTATCACCGGTGACCACACCATGATCGGCGACCGCGTCAATCGTCTTCTCCGGCATGGTGTTCACGGTGTTCGGGGCGACCAGCTCGGTGACGTAGAGCGTGTCGGAGTAGTCCGGGTTCTTCACGCCGGTCGACGCCCACAACGGCCGCTGCACCCGCGCACCGTCTTTCTCGAGCTGCGAGTAGCGATCGCCACCAACGAAGACTTCCTGGTAGGCGGCATAGGCCAGTCGTGCGTTGGCCACTCCCGCCTGTCCGCGCAGCGCCAGCGCTTCATCGGAGCCGATCTTCTCCAGGCGCTTGTCGATCTCGGTGTCGACTCGTGAGACGAAAAACGATGCCACGGAATGAATCTTGGAGAGGTCGTGTCCGGCCTGCTTGGCCGCCTCAAGTCCCGCCAGGTAGGCGTCCATCACCTCGCGGTGCCGCTCGACCGAGAAGATCAGCGTGACGTTGACCGAAATCCCCTCCGCCAGAACGGCGGTAATGGCGGGCAGCCCGGCCTTGGTGGCCGGGATCTTGATGAATAGATTCGGCCGGTCGACGATCTTCCACAGCTCGATGGCCTGCTGGATCGTCTTGTCGGTTTCGTGCGCCAACCGCGGGTCGACCTCGATGGAGACACGACCGTCGACCCCGCCCGACGCCTCCCACTGCGGTGCCAGCACGTCGCACCCGTTGCGGACGTCGTCGGTGGTGACGGTGCGGATGGTGGCGTCGACGTCGGCGCCGCGCTCGGCCAGCTCTGCGATCTGAGCGTCGTATGCTTCGCCGTGCGACAGCGCCGCCTGGAAGATCGACGGGTTGGTGGTGACACCGACGACGCTCTTGGTGTCGATGAGTTCTTGTAGGTTGCCGGACTGTAAGCGCTGTCGGGACAGGTCGTCCAGCCACACGGATACGCCCGCGGCGCTGAGCGCGGCGAGGTTGGGATTCTGAGTCATCGAATTTCCTTCTTTTAGTTATCCAGTGTTCGTTCCGCGGCGTCGACTACGGCTTCCGGGGTGAACCCGTACTCACGGAACAAAGTCTTGGCATCGGCGGATGCCCCATAGTGCTCGATCGACACGATCTCGCCGGTATCGCCGACCAGCTTGTGCCAACACTGCGCGATGCCGGCCTCGACGGCGACGCGTGCCGACACCGACGGGGGCAGCACGCTGTCACGGTATTCGTACGGTTGCGACTCGAACCATTCGACGCACGGCATCGACACCACGCGCGCGACAATGTCCTTGTCGGCCAACAACTTTTGTGCCTCAACGGCTAGCTGGACTTCGGAGCCGGTGGCGATCAGAACGACGTCTGGTTCTTTGCCGCCGTCATTGCCCAGGATGTATCCGCCCTTGGCCACACCCTCGATGCTGGTCCCCTCCAGCACCGGCAGGCCTTGGCGGGTCAGGATGAGGCCCGCCGGACCGCTGCCGCTGCCGCGCGCCAAGATCGTGCGCCAGGCGTACGCGGTTTCGTTGGCGTCGGCGGGACGCACCACCGACAGGTGTGGGATCGCGCGAAGCGCCGAAAGGTGCTCGATCGGCTGGTGAGTCGGGCCGTCTTCGCCGAGCCCGATCGAATCGTGCGTCCACACGTAGATGGTGTCGATATCCATCAGCGACGCCAGTCGCACCGACGGGCGCATGTAGTCGGAGAATTGCAGGAAGGTGCCGCCGTAGGCGCGGGTCGGGCCATGCAGCACGATGCCGGACAAGATCGCGCCCATCGCGTGCTCGCGGATACCGAAATGCAGGGTGCGGCCATACCAGTGGGCGGTGTAATCCTTGGTCGAAATCGACGGCGGGCCAAAGGAGTCCACGCCCTTCATGGTGGTGTTGTTGCTGCCCGCCAAATCGGCCGAACCGCCCCACAGCTCAGGCAGTTTCGGTCCCACCGCGGTGAGCACCTCCCCGGACGCGGCGCGGGTGGCCAGAGCTTTGGATCCCGGTTCCCAGTGCGGGATGTCGGCGTCCCACCCGTCGGGCAACTTTTCCGCGGTCAACCGGTCCAGCAGCGCTTTGCGTTCCGGCTCGCGTTTCGCCCAAGCCTCGAACTCCGGCTGCCAGCGCTCGTGGGCCTCTTTCCCGCGAGCGACCAGCCCACGGGTGTGCGTGATGACGTCCTCACGTACCTCAAACGTCTTGTCGGGATCGAAGCCCAGGATCTTCTTGACGGCGGCGACTTCTTCGTCGCCGAGGGCCGCACCGTGCGCCTTGCCAGTGTTCATCGCCTTCGGTGCCGGATAGCCGATGATGGTCCGCAGCGAGATGAACGACGGCCGGTCGGTGACGGCCTTGGCGTTCGCGATGGCCTCCTCGATACCGACCACGTTCTCGCCGCCCTCGACCCGCTGCACGTGCCAGCCGTAGGCCTCATACCGGGCCGCGGTGTCCTCGCAGAGCGCGATGTTGGTGTCGTCCTCGATGGAGATCTGATTGTGGTCGTAGAACACGATCAGGTTGCCCAGTTCCTGGACCGCCGCCAGCGACGACGCCTCGGAGGTAACCCCTTCTTCGATATCGCCGTCGGAGGCGATCACGAAGATGTAGTGATCGAACGGGCTGGTCCCGGGGGCAGCGTCCGGGTCGAACAGGCCGCGCTCGTAGCGCGACGCCATCGCCATCCCCACCGCCGACGCGAGACCCTGGCCAAGCGGGCCGGTGGTGATCTCCACGCCCCGGGTGTGCCGGAATTCCGGGTGTCCGGGCGTCTTGGATCCCCAGGTGCGCAGCGATTCGAGATCGGAGCGGTCCAGACCGACACCGCCCAGGTAGAGCTGGATATAGAGGGTCAGGCTGCTGTGCCCGGCCGACAGCACGAACCGATCCCGGCCGAGCCAGGTGGTGTCGTTGGGGTCGTGCCGCATGGCCCGTTGAAACAGCGTGTAGGCCAGCGGGGCCAGACTCATCGCCGTCCCCGGATGCCCGTTGCCGACTTTCTGGACCGCGTCGGCGGCCAGCACCCGCACGGTGTCCACTGCGGCCGAATCGATCTCGGCCCAGTCGTCGGGATGGTGCGGTTGGGTAAGGGTCGAGATGTCTTCGAGTGTGGTCACAGATGCGGTCCTCGGGTCGACAACGTGATTGATCCCCACCCTAGTGCGGAAACCTACGTCGACGCAGGTCCAGAAGCAGATGAACTCCCGGCAAATTGTTGTGAGTCGACCCTGCACTGCGAGCGGTGCATGCAAGCGGTCTACCATCCTCTGTAGTAGAAGCTGCGCGCTGCTGCGATCCAAGGAGTTATTGCGTGAGCATTCGCGAGCGCGTTGCGCCGAGTCGAGTCAGCACGACTGTGTTGGCTTATTTGGCGTTGACCAAGCCGCGGGTCATTGAGCTGTTGCTCGTCACCGCGATCCCGGCGATGTTGCTGGCCGACCGCGGCATGGTGAACCCGCTGCTGATCCTCAATACCCTGATCGGCGGGATGCTGGCCGCCGGGGGCGCCAACACGCTGAACTGTGTGGCCGACGCCGACATCGACAAGCTGATGAAGCGGACCGCCCGGCGGCCGCTGGCGCGCGCTGCCGTGCCCACCCGGAACGCCCTGGTGTTCGGAGTGGTGTTGAGTGTCGCTTCGTTCTTCTGGCTGTGGCGGACAACGAACCTGCTGTCGGGGTTGCTGGCGGTGGCCACCATCGCGTTCTACGTGTTCGTCTACACCCTGTTGCTCAAGCGCCGCACCTCGCAGAACGTGGTCTGGGGCGGGGCGGCCGGCTGCATGCCGGTGATGATCGCCTGGTCGGCCGTCACCGGCACCATCGGTTGGCCGGCGCTGGTGATGTTCGCGATCATCTTCTTCTGGACGCCGCCGCATACCTGGGCATTGGCCATGCGGTACAAGGAGGACTACAAAGCCGCCGGCGTGCCGATGCTGCCGACCGTCGCGACCGAGCGCCAGGTCACCAAGCAGATCCTGATTTACACCTGGCTGACGGTGGCCGCGACGTTGGCGCTGGCGCTGGCGGCCGGATGGCTATACACCGCGGTAGCGCTGGCGGCCGGGGCGTGGTTCTTGGCGATGGCGCACCAGCTCTACGCGGGTGTGCGCCGCGGCGAGCCGGTCAAGCCGCTACGGCTGTTCTTGCAGTCGAACAACTACCTCGCGGTGGTGTTCTGCGCGTTGGCGCTCGACTCGGCGATGGCGCTGCCCACGCTGCTGCGCGTCTGACACCTAACGCGAGGTCTTCGACCTGCGAATACCCCCTACCCGGTCGGGGTCTTGCGCCTACGACACAGCGTCGTATTCAATGCCCGACGTGATCTCACCGGTGGGCGGCTGATGACGGCGCCAGTCTGGATGGCGTCTCCGCCGGAGGTGCACTCGGCGTTGCTCAGCAGCGGCCCAGGACCCGAGTCACTGCTGGCTGCGGCCAGCGCGTGGAATTCGTTGAGCACCGAATACGCGTCGGTCGCTGAGGAACTCAGCGCGGTCTTGGCGGAGGTGCAGGCGGGCGCGTGGCAAGGCCCTAGCGCCGAGCGGTACGTGGCTGCGCACATGCCCTACTTGGCGTGGCTGGTGCAGGCCAGCGCCAAGAGCGCGTCGGAGGCCGTCCAGCACGAGACCGCGGCCACCGCCTACACCGCGGCGTTGGCCACGATGCCGACGCTGCCGGAGTTGGGCGCCAACCACATGATTCACGGGGTGTTGGTGGCGACCAATTTCTTTGGTATCAACACGATTCCGATCGCGCTCAACGAGGCCGACTATGTACGGATGTGGATCCAGGCGGCCACCACGATGTCCACCTATCAGGCGGTCTCGAGCGCCGCGGTGGTATCAACGCCGCAGACCGATCCGGCGCCTCAGATCGTGAACCCGCGGCCTGCCGATGGAGAATTCGGCGGCGGTGGCGACCAGGGGATTCTGCCCATCGTCGACAACGACTCCGGCGATCCCTACAACCTGAGCTGGTGGATCAATCGATTCCTCGAAGTTCCGCAGACCTTATCGAGAGACGTCCAGCTCATCGCCCAGAACCCGACTCAGGGATTCACGCAGCTATTTTCCGACATTGGCGGACTGGCGTCAGACGAGTTCGGCCACGCGCTCCAGGCCATCGAGTACTTCCCTCAACTCCTGGCGCTTCCTTTCGCCGTGCCGGCCGGAGCCGCGGGAGGCTTGGCGGGCCTGGCCGGATTGGCTGGAATCCAGCCTGAAGCGGCCACCGCCCCCGCCGTGGCGGCCGCGCCGACACCCCAGACGCACAGTTTGCCGGCGGTGACGAGCAGCCCTGTTGCGATAGGTGCGGGCGGCACTGCGCCCGGCACGTCCCCAAGCCCTTCTCCCGCGTCCACGGCAAGCTCCGTCGCCGGTGCCGCGCCGCCGCCCCCTGCTGCGGGTGGTACGGGGTTTGTCCCCCCGTATGCCGTTGGGCCGCCCGGCATCGGGGTCGGTGCGGGGATGAGTTTGGGCGCCAAGACTCAGGAGCCGACGTCGCGTGGATCGGCGAAGGCACCCGAGATCGCTGCGGCCGCGGCGGTCGCGGGGGTGCGGGGCCGGCGCCGGCGGCGCCAGCGCGCGGGTATGCGCGGGTACGGCGATGAGTTCATGGATATGAATGTCCAGGTCGACCCGGACTGGGTCGCGCCGCCGGGCGGGGAGGCGGTGGCGTCGGATCGGAGTGCGGGCCCGTTGGGGTTCGCCGGGACGGTGTCGAAGGGCAGCACGCAGGCAGCGGGGTTGGCGACGCTTTCCGGTGATGACTTCGGAGGGGGACCGAATATGCCGATGCTGCCGAATACCTGGGATCCCGCGGGCAAGCCTGCAGATGGGCATGAGTAGGACTGGGATCATCACGACGTCGGGCAGGGCCACCGGCAAGCTGTCGATAGCTGATCGGCTGCAAGTTTTCGAGTCCACGATCGTGTGGTAGTTATTAATGAAAATCGTATTCATCTCAGCCCCGGTCGGGGCTCGTTGACAGCCTGGAATCCAGGCCAGGCCGGCAGGGGCGGAGACCACGCGTGACGCAGCAACACTTTTCGGGCGTCGACGTTGAGCTCTCGTTGGCCTGGTTGCTTCAGCCACTCTCCGTCGAAAACTTTCTCGACGAGATCTGGTCCCAAACCCATCACCACATCCGGCGAGGCTGCCCAGGCTATTTCGATGGTCTCTTGCCTGGGCCGTCGACGGTCGACGAATTGCTGGAGTTGTTTCGCCGCGAGCCATCGGCGCTGCGGTTGGTAAAGGGAAGAGACAAAAAGGGATCCGACAACTACCTGCTCGTTGACGGCAGCCTCGATGTTGTCGGTATCCGGAACGACTTCGCCGACGGCTACACGATCGTGTTGGACGGCGTCGAGAAATACGTGCGGGCGGTCGGGACGTTGGCCCGTTCGATCGAGGTCGAGCTGAACTTTCCAGTACAGGTCAACACCTACATCACCCCGCCAGGTCAGACGGGTCTGGCGCCCCACTACGACGACCACGACGTATTGATCCTGCAGGTCCAGGGCTCGAAAATCTGGCATTTGTACCTCGGCGCCGACCGCCCGCCGCGCGAGATCCAGCGCGAGAAGGACAAGGTGGTTGCCATCGATGGCCTTCCGCCGCCCACCGACGTGCGCCTGGAAGGTGGCGACGTGCTGTACGTGCCACGCGGCCGCGTTCATTCCGCCGAGACAACCTCAGAGCAATCCATCCATCTGACCGTCGGCATCCACGTACCGACCGTGCTCATGCTTGCCATCGGAGCGCTTTACTCGCAGAGCTGGCGTGATGATCGTCTGAACGCCCGTCTGCCTGTGCGGCATCTGGATGATGCGGATCTGGACGCGACGCTGCGCAGCCTGGTGCGGGAAGCTGTTGGGACAGTTGATGATTCGGGCGCAATGGCTGGCGGTCTCGGGTTACTGGCGGACGGCTTGGTCCGGCGCGGCCAATGCCCACCGGTCGGACCAATCGCAAACGCCACGGGAATCGACGGAGAAACACGGGTGCGGAAGTACCAACCGCTCTATTCGTCAGTGAAGATCGAACCCGGCGGCGTCGTGCTGCAATTCGCGAGTTTGTCGATTGCCGCCGGCCTAAACCATAAAGCCGCGATGGAGTTCGTTTCGCGAAGCACCGAGCCGTTCCGGGTTGGCGACATGCCCGAGCTGAGCGAGAGGCAGCAGATCGAGCTGGCCCGATCGCTGATCGTCAGCGGATTCCTCGTCCGACTGCCTTAGGATGCTGATGGTGCCGGGCCGGGGGAAATCAGACCAGACCGGCGAGGGCGAGAAAACGGAGAGCACGGCTGATGCAGCAACGCTTATCGGGCGTTGACCGCGAGTTGTCATTGGCCTGGCTGCTTCACCCACTGACGGTCGAGACCTTTCTCAGTGAGATTTGGGGGGCGACTCATCACCACGTGAGCCGAAACTGCCCTCGATACTTCGACAGCCTGCTGGACGGCTCAGCCTCTGTTGATGAGCTGGTGGGGTTGTTTCGGCCGGATCTGTCATTGGTGAGCCTGGTCCGGGAGGACGACAAAAAAGATTCATACGTCTACCGGCTTGCCGGTAGCGGTTTCGATGCTGCTGGAATCGGCAAGGACTTCGCCGATGGCTACACGATCCTCTTGGGCAGTGTTCAGCGATATGTGCGCGAAATTGCGTCGCTACTGCACTCCATCGAGGTCGAGCTGAACTTCGCGGCGCAGGCCAACGCCTACATCACGCCGCCCGAATCCCAGGGCTTTGTAGCCCATTTCGACGATCACGACGTGTTGATCCTGCAGATTCGGGGATCCAAAATTTGGCACGTGTACGACGGTGCTGATGTAGCACCGCACCAGATGCTTCGCCGCGAGCCGGTGGCCACGGCCGCGCTCCCCTCGCCCACCGACGTGCGCCTGGAGGTCGGCGACGTGCTTTACCTGCCACGCGGCCGAGTCCATGCGGCCGAAGCAACCTCGGAGTTATCGGTCCACTTGACCGTCGGCCTCACCGCACCCACGCTGCTCACGCTTTTCACCCGAGCACTTAACTCGCTGAGCTCCTCCGATGACCGTGTCCACGCCCAGCTGCCGCCGCGGTACCTCAACGACCCGGACGTACGGGTCGGTCTGGGCGTCCTCGTGCGCGACATCGCCGAAGCCCTCGAACAGCCGAGCGTCATCGCGGAAGGGCTCTCCTCGCTGGAAGATGACCTCGTCAAGCGCGGCCCAGGCCCGCCCGTCGGACAGTCGATCTCAGACGCCGTTGGGATTGACGCCCATAGCCGAGTGGTGAAGTACCAACCGCTCTATTCGCGGGTAGCAGACACTTCCGACGGCGTCGCACTGCACTTTGCACAATTAGTGATAAATGCCCCTCCCGACCATAAAGACGCACTGCAGTTCCTCTCGAAAAGTACCGACCCCTTTCGGATTTGCGATCTGCCGGGGCTGTCTGCGGCGCAGCAGACGGAATTGGCCCGAACCCTGATCGTGAATGGATTCCTTGTCCGGCTGCCCGACGATTGATGGAACTCGCCGAGCTCGCGCGTTGGACGCCGATCAGATTCGACCTTTCCGGACCCGTACCGACGGTCGACTGGGCCGATCTTTCCGAAGAACGTTTCGTCGAACCGTTCTTCGACCAGACCGTTGCCCGCTGGGCGTCCGGCCCCCGGGCCCGGCCGCTCGTCAGGACCGGGCTAGAAGCCCTCGTCATTCTCGACAACGAGCCCTCGCTCGAGCCTGCGGGCATGATCTTTCACCTGTCGCGCTGCGGGTCCACTCTGGTGTCTCGGATGCTGGGCACCCTTCCCGGGACCGTCGTTATTTCCGAGCCTTCGCCCCTCAACGCGCTCCTCGGGCTCGACCCCGGCCGGGTCAGCGAGGCCATGCTGGTCCGATCGGTGCGGCTTTTGGTGCGGGCGCTGGGCCGATGTCGGCACGGTGACGAACACCACCTGGTGCTCAAGTGCACCAGCTGGAACATCCGCCGCCGAGAAATCCTGGCCGCCGCTTTTCCCGAAACGCCGTGGGCCTGGGTCCAGCGCGACCCGGCGCACGTCTTGGCTTCGCTGCTGGCCAAGCCACCGGGCTGGCTCGGACTCCAGGCAGTGCCCCCCCGGACCGCGCGGCTCTTCGGCCTTGATCCGCAGGCGGTTCCGGCGAGGGCGCGCGTGGAGTTCGCGGCTCGCGCGCTCGGCGCCATGCTGGAGGCGGCCGCAACTGATCCTGCAGGGCGTCTGTCGATCGACCATGCCGAATTGCCCGGTGCGGTTTGGCAGCACGTAGCCCCGCATTTCGGGCTCGAGGCCGATAGTGCGGCGATTGACCGCATGATCGAGGAATCCCGGTTCTACTCAAAGGACCCATCACCCCGCGTCTTTGACAGGGATGCCTCCGAGCGCCGCCTGATGACCGATGCGATGCGTAAGGCCGCCGAGCGCTTCGCCGAGCCCGGTTATCGCTTGCTGGCATCGCCTCGTTAGAGCGGCTGGCCGGCCTCGCGCGGCAACACACGGCCGTCGAGTTTCTAATGCCGCGGCCGTGTGGTATTAATCTTAATGAAAATCATATTCATCTCGGCCATTCGGCCCATGACCGAGGAGTTGCTGTCATGACGTTGCGTGTCGTTCCCGAAGGTCTCGCCGGCGCTAGTGCAGCGATCGAGGCGTTGACCGCGCGTCTGGCCTCTGCCAATGCCGGCGCGGCCCCGCTGATCACGGTTGTGGCGCCTCCTGCCGCGGATCCGGTGTCGTTGCAGAACGCGGCCGGGTTCAGCGTTCGCGGCGGCGAACATTCAGCGGCGGTGGCCCAAGGCGCGGCAGAACTTGGTCGCGCCGGCGTCGGGGTCGGCGATGCGGGTGTCGGCTATGCAGCACGCGA
>Ga0210386_10001904_pt1 | contig 18177 bp, 18 predicted proteins | sample IncBWH32OmetaG_FD_160091 | JGI IMG/M metagenome (GOLD analysis project Ga0210386, IMG submission 160091) | Forest soil microbial communities from Barre Woods Harvard Forest LTER site, Petersham, Massachusetts, United States - Inc-BW-H-32-O ... | reverse complement strand
ATCGTCAGCATCGACACGCGACGAGGCGAAAATCGCATCCCAAAGCTTTGCCAGGGCCGCATCCGGCGCGTCATCCGGAAACATCGCGGCAGCCCAGGCGGGCGTAGCGCTGGCGACAATCGTCCAGTTGATTTCATGCCGCGTGATCAGCTCCAGCGCAGGCCGGTAAGCCTTTGAGACTGCGCGGTTCGCCCGGCCAACCTTGTCCGGGTCTTCATTCGAGAGCAGCGACGGATTCGCCCCGGCAATCGCCAGCCGCGCCGCTCCGCTCTTGAACGCCGCGCCCATGCCGTCATATAGCCACGCAGGAGCGCGGTCGAAGCTCTCATCCGGAGCGAAGCGATAGCGCATGAGAGCCGTTTCATCGTCGCTGAAAAGTGTTGTAACCAGCGAAGCCCCGGCACGGTAGGCGTGCTCGGTAATACGGCGCGACAGCGGAAGGGCATCGAGCGAAGCAGTCATCACCAGTTCCTGCCCGCGCTTCAGGCCCAGGCCTACGCGAACGGCGACCTCGGCAAGACGGTCCAGTTTTTGTTCATGAGTCAGTTGCTCGGTGGCAAGTGCGGCAGTGGTCATGTTTCCAGTTTATGCCTATCGCCGCGCGCAGGCGACCCGTGGAATTCCCTGGAGGTCATCGATAAAACCGACGTTATTCCAACCGGAAAGGAGTTGGGTAAGAGCATCCCGCTGCCCCTGCCCGATCTCCATCAGCAGCCAACCGCCGGGCTCAAGCGTTGCATGCGCCTCCGGAATCAGACGTTCATACACATCCAGCCCCGATGTTCCGGCAAAGAGCGCCCCCGATGGCTCATAATCCCGAACCTGCGGCTCAAGCGAGGCACGGTCAGCCTCTGCGACATAGGGAGGATTGGAGACAATCGCATCGAATCGCTCCCCGCCAACGGCGCTCAGCAAATCCGATGTGAGAAAGCGCATCCGGTCAGCGACGTGATGCGTCTCCGCATTGCGTTTTGCTACAGCGAGGGCGGACACAGAAATATCCAACGCTGTCACCTGCGCCTCCGGCAGCGCATAGGATAGCGCAACCGCAATCGCACCAGAACCGGTTCCGACATCGGCAATCCGAAGTGGCCGATCGTGCGGCACGCGCCCAAGCAGCGCTTCCACAAGATGCTCGGTCTCAGGGCGCGGGATCAGAACATCGGGAGTGACCGCGAACGTGAGCCCAAAGAATTCCTGCTCCCCCAGAATGTACTGGATCGGCTCATGCTGAGCGCGACGGCGAAGCCAGCTCTCATATTGCGCAGTCTGGTCAGTGGTAAGCAGCAAATCAGGATGTGTCAGCAGAAATGCGCGATCGCGGTCTATCAGACGCAGCAATAGCAACTCGGCATCACGGCGTGGTTGCGTTGTGATGCCTTCGAGTGTGGAGATACCCGCAGAGAGCGTCTGCTGAAGCGTGCGTGAATTCATGGAAGAAAGCGATTCAGAGCACTTACTGTCCCGGCGTCGTATGGATCCTTCGCTGCGCTCAGGATGACGCCCATGATTAGGCTACCTGGGTGGGATCATCCTCAGGCGGCGGATGCCGTTTCCGCCTTCAGCCTTTCCGCATTGAAATGCGAGGTCAGCGCATCGACCACAGATTGCAGCCTGCCCTCCATCACGTCGGCCAACTGATGGATCGTCAACCCGATGCGGTGGTCGGTCAGGCGGTTCTGTGGGAAGTTATAGGTGCGGATCTTCTCGCTGCGGTCCCCGGAGCCAACCTGCTGCTTGCGCTCCTTGGCCAGTGCCTGCTGCTGCTTCTCCATCTCAATCTCGTAGAGACGGGCGCGCAGCACACGCATGCCTTTTTCGCGGTTCTTGATCTGCGACTTCTCATCCTGGCAACTCACGACGGTGTTGGTCGGAATATGCGTAATGCGGACAGCCGAATAGGTTGTGTTGACGGATTGCCCACCGGGACCCGACGAGCAAAAGGTGTCGATGCGCAGGTCTTTGGCTTCAATCTTTACATCGACATCTTCCGCTTCCGGCAGCACGGCCACGGTTACTGCGGAGGTATGCACGCGGCCCTGTGTTTCCGTCGCAGGCACGCGCTGTACGCGATGTACGCCGCTCTCATACTTCAACTGCGAATAGACCTTGTTGCCCTCGATGATGGCAATGACTTCTTTCAATCCGCCTACAGAAGAATCGGAACTGGACAGAACCTCGACCTTCCAGCGGTGCTGTTCGGCAAAACGCGAGTACATGCGGAACATCTCCGCCGCAAACAGCGAAGCCTCATCGCCTCCGGTTCCGGCGCGGATTTCAAGGATGACGTTTTTCTCGTCATTCGGATCTTTCGGTAATAGCGACAGTTTCAAATCTTCTTCGATCTTTGGCAGACGCTCTTCGAGCTGTGCGAGTTCTTCTTCCGCCATGGCGCGAATATCCGGATCGGTCTCGTCTGCCATCGCTTTGGCGTCGGCGATGCCGATCTGTAATTGCCGATATTCGCGATACTTCTCGACGACGTCCTGCAGATCGCGATGCTGCTTGGCGATCTTCTGATACTTCTGCTGGTCGGAAATAATATCGGGTAAAGCGAGCTGTTCGCCTAACTCCTCATAGCGGGCTGCGATTTGGTCTAAACGCTCAAACATGGGGTGCTTTCTCGTGCGCGCTGCGCGGTAAAGTTTGAATTCCTGAGGAAAAACGACAGGCGAATCGTATCGGCGGCGGGAGCCGCTAGAGAAGTGAGCCGTTCTGAAGATCGAACTGCATTGCTTTTATTTTACCGCGATTTCAATCACCGATAAAGCCCTTCCTGCCCAACCAGAAGCACAGGCAGTCCTAAGCATCTATAGTCGATGAGATGAGCGCCGCCCTCGAAAGATTCGCGGAACTGTGCCAGCAGCTTTCCGCCACAAGCAAAAAGCTCGAAAAGCGCTCATTGATGGCTAACTATCTGAAGCTATTGGTTGTTGAAGACGCATCCCGCGCCGCGCTTTATTTGTCGGGCCAACCTTTTGCCGAGACAGACCGCCGCACGCTCAATGTTGGCGGTTCGCTTCTTTCCAAGGTTGTTTCACAGCTTTCCGGCGCAAACCCGGATGCCATGTACGCGGCCTATCGCAGGAACGGCGATCTGGGTGCTGCCGCCTGCGATCTGCTGGAGAACCGACACAGCATTTCTCCTTCTTTAACGCTGCAGGATATCGAAACCTGGTTTGGAGAAATTGCCGCAGCCAAAGGTCCAACTGCCAAACATCGGCTGGTTCTCGATCTGCTCGCAAAAGCCACGCCGATCGAAACCAAATACCTCGTCAAGCTCATAACCGGCGACATGCGGATCGGCGTGAAGCAAAGCCTGGTTGAAGAGGCCATCGCCGTCGCTTACGAAACCGAACCATCTCAGATACGGCATGCCGTCATGCTGACCGGCAGCCTGCCGGAGGTGACAGCCATGGCGCTATCCGGCACGCTGCATGAAGCGCGCATGCGCCTCTTTCACGCGCTCGGATTCATGCTGGCAAGTCCCGTCGCTACGGTCGAAGAAGCGCTCGAACGATTTACAGAAGAGGTTGCAGCCGAACACAAAGGAACATCGGACGCGCTTCCGGAAGAAGATCGCCTGACTGGACAAGTGATGGATGAACCCACCCCGCGGGAAGCCGTGCGCGAGGCCCAGCTCGAAGATAAATACGACGGCATCCGAGCGCAACTGCACTGCGGCGACCCGAATGATCCCGGGCGGGTCGCACTCTTTTCCCGCAACCGTGAGGACATCAGCGAAAGTTTCCCGGAGCTTATTGAAGCCTTCGAGCAAATTCCGGAACCAGCAATTCTGGACGGAGAAATCGTCGCATGGAACGCATCCGAGCAACGCGCTCTCCCCTTTACCTCGCTGCAACAACGACTCGGGCGAAAGCGTGTTTCCCGAGAGATGCGCGAGGAGACGCCAGTCGTTTTCGTCGCCTTCGATCTTCTTTATTTTCGCGAAGAGCTACTCCTGGCGCGGCCTCTGTTCGAACGCCGGAGGGCGCTTGAGGCATTTGTCGGAAGGCATGCGGATACAACCATAAACCGCGTGCAGCGAGGGCAGGCAAATCTCTTCGCCGATGGCGAAAGCAATCTTTTTCCCCGCCTCATCCTGGCGCCTACATTCCAGCTACGCAGCGCCGAACAACTGGATCGCGCCTATTCCGAAGCGCGCGACCGCGGAAACGAAGGCGTCATGCTCAAGGCTCTGCGGAGCATCTACCAGCCGGGACGGCGCGGCCTGGCCTGGCTCAAGCTCAAGCGAGAGCTGGCGACGCTGGATGTCGTTGTAACAGGTGCCGAATTCGGCCACGGCAGGCGCGCAGGAGTATTGAGCGACTACACCTTTGCGGTAAAGGATGGCGATGCGCTGAAAAATATTGGCAAAGCCTATTCCGGTCTCACGAATGCAGAAATCGACGAGCTGACAAAATTCTTCAAGGAGCACACGCTCGAAGAGTTCGGCGGCTTCCGCACTGTCGAACCGCTGTTAGTTCTCGAAGTAGCCTTCAACAACATCATGCGTTCCGACCGCCATGACAGCGGCTTCGCGCTTCGCTTTCCGCGAATTTTGCGCATTAGAAACGACAAGCCTGTGGCAGAGATTGATACCCTCGAACGCGCCGAAGAGATTTATAACGCGCAGCCGGACAAGCCGGAAGACAGTACGTAGTCCCAAATCAATGGCTATGCCCGTGATGATGATGCCCATGGGCGTGAAGCTGTACCTCTTCCACCGTCATCACGCACCCATGCGCCACTTCGCAGTCCACATTCTCAAACTGAATCGTCGTGTGATCAATGTAGAAGCGTTCGCGCAAAGTAGCTTTGATCTCCTCAAGAATCCGTCCACTTTCCGAGATCGGCAGGTCGGCAATCGTCACATGGCTGGCGAGAGCGCGGGTCTGTGAACCGAGACTCCAGACGTGCAGATCATGAACATCTTCCACACCCTGAATGAGTTGCAGAGATTCCCGGATTTCTGCAAGAGAGATTCCGCGCGGCGTGCCTTCGAGCAGAATGTTCAGTGTTTCCCGCACAATCGAAAGCGACGACCAGATGATCAACACGGCAATGGCAAGCGAAAGCACTGGGTCGATCCAGGCCTGCCCGGTCCACAGAATCGCCGCGCCGCCCACAATCACCGCCGCTGTAGAAAGCGTATCCCCCAGCATGTGAAGGAAGGCGCTGCGCATATTCACATCCGTGTTCACCCGCGACAGCAGCGCGGCGATTACGCCGTTCATCACAACGCCGGCCGCTGCGACAATCATCATCAGGCGGGGCTGTACCTGTACCGGTTGACTGAGGCGGCGAATCGCCTCAACCGCGATCCATCCCGCGATCACGATCAGCGTAAGGGCATTCACAAAGCCGGCGAGCACGCCAGCGCGTTGATAGCCGAAGGTTTTTGCGTCCGTCGGGGGGCGGCTCTGGAAGTAGACAGCGACAAAAGAGAGCAGCAGCGCCAGCGCATCGGAAATATTATGGCCAGCCTCGGAAATCAGGGCCAGAGAGTGCGCACGCAGTCCGGCAAAGAACGTCAGACCTACATAAGCGAGCGTCGCCATGAGCGAAAACTGAAGCACCCGCTGCATTTTTCCGGTAGGAGAGCCGTGAACATGCATGAACTTAGTCTATGCCGAGGCTGATCGTCACTACAATGTGCGTTCCCATAAGGTGAACATGACTCATTGTTGAGCTAGCCAAGCGGTGCCGTCCGGGAACGTGGTGGTTTTGCTGCTACATTGCGCAACGGAATCGAGTTCGCCGTGTCGCGCAGGCCGCTCCAGGTCTCGGCTAAGATGATGCTGTTCTCTGGTTTATGTGTGTCATAACGCACAGAGCAGGGAAACCCCAGGCGACAATCGTAGATGTTGACCAGATCGCGCAGAGTGGTCACATCCTGCGAGCACTCATATATCACCCCGCCGATCTCATACTTGTAAAGAATGAGCTGCATGCCGGTCGGGCGACCGCTCTCCACTGTGTCCAGCTCCGAAATATCAAGAAGCGTCCCGTCGATAATCCGTCCGCTTTGCACCAGAAGGGCACGGCGTTCGCGCTCGAGCTCTTCCTCAGTGGGTCGCTTTCGCATCGCGAAATAGACCGCCACTCCCCCCAGGCAAAGGGTGGCCGCCGCTAGAGTTCCTATCACCTGAGGGTCCCGCAGGGAAAGGCCGTTCATCAGGTTCTCCGCCTCAAATTGCCTCTCGTTCGCGCACTACTTTCGCATCGGGTCGATTTCGGGGGCTGCACACCGTTGCAAAGCCACGCCAAACGCCAAATGCTATAAGAGCAGAATACCGCAGACTGTGACGTCCCCTGCTGTGTCTTCTTCACTTTCCTTTCCGGCTTCAGTACTGGCCGTGAAACGCTCCCGCATGGCCGGTAACTATGGGAAGGTGTGGCCGATGGAGTGGACAAATATTTGTCCTCATTTCGGCGCCTCAGGCGTATGCTGGTGGGCGTTCCCCACAGCTGCTCCTTAGAAATTTCAAGACTTACCAGGAGAAAAGTCATGCAATGCCCTTCGTGCCATAACGAAGTTGCTCCCCAGGCCAGCTTCTGCGGTTTCTGCGGAGCTCAGCTCGGCGCTGTTCCCGCCGGTTCAGCAGCGCCTGCCGGTTTTACACCTGTAAGCAGCGGGGCTGCCGCCGCCGTCCCGGTTACGACAGGAGCCGGCGGCTTGTCAGAGAATGCAGCCGCAGCCATCTCGTATCTCACCATTATTCCAGCCATCATCTTCCTGGTGCTGGAACCTTACAACAAGATGCGCCTGGTTCGCTTTCATGCGATCCAATCCATTGCGTTGAACGCCATAGCCATTGTTTTGCAAATTGGCATGGCGATACTACAAGTGACGTTGCATTTCATTCCAGGGATTTGGCTCCTCTTCCCGCTGGTGCAGATGCTTGTTGGGCTGGCAATTTTCATCGCATGGCTGCTGGCAATCCTCAAAGCCAGCAAAGGCGAATTCTACAAATTACCGATCATTGGAGATATCTCGGCAAAACAGGCGAATATTTAATGCTTCGCAGCAGGTCTGCAGAGGCAAAAGCCAGGACTTCGGTACGGTATACTGAAGTCCTGGCATGTCGAATCAAAAGTTGTCTCCGGCCACCGTTTCCCGTGGCGTTTCCCCTCTGGAATTGAACTCCGCCACCGGTCGGCGTATCCGGTCCACGACCGTTGTGTGTGTACGCCGCAATGGAAGTGTGGTTATGGCCGCAGACGGCCAGGTCACCCTTGGCGAGTCGGTCATCAAGCACTCGGCAAAGAAGATACGCCGTCTTTACCAGGACAAGATTCTTGCTGGATTTGCCGGATCGACGGCGGACGCCTTCTCGCTTTTCAGCCGTTTTGAAACCAAGCTGGAACAATATGCTGGCAACCTGGGGCGTTCTGCAGTCGAGCTGGCCAAGGAATGGCGCACCGACAAGATGTTGCGCAACCTCGAAGCCTTGCTTATCGTCTCCGACCCTCACCAGACATTTCTCCTTAGTGGTTCAGGCGACGTGATCGAACCGGATGAAGGCATTGCGGCCATCGGCAGCGGCGGCTCGTATGCCTTGGCCTCGGCCCGCGCGCTTTATGAAAACACTGATCTGTCAGCCCGCGATATTGCTGAAAAATCGCTGAAGATCGCCGGACAGATCTGCATTTATACCAACGACAAGATCACCATCGAAGAGCTGCACGCATAGGGGTGTTAACCCCAACGCCCGCCCAGAAGGAGCAGGCACATGGCCATTTATTTACCCGGAACCGCTGAAGACCAGGAACTCGCGCTCGAAGACCTGACCCCACGCGAGATCGTCGCCGAGCTGGATAAGTATGTCGTAGGGCAGAAAGCCGCCAAGCGCGCCGTAGCCATTGCCCTGCGCAACCGCATGCGCCGCCAGAAGCTGCCGCCGGATCTTGCCGAAGAGATCATGCCGAAGAACATCATCATGATCGGACCTACCGGCGTAGGCAAAACTGAAATCGCCCGCCGCCTGGCCAAGCTGACAAACTCGCCTTTCCTGAAGGTCGAAGCGTCCAAATTTACGGAAGTCGGCTACGTAGGCCGCGACGTCGAAGCCATTGTGCGCGATCTGGTCGAGATCGCCATCGACATGGTGCGCGAAGAGAAGCTTGAAGAAGTCGAGGACAAGGCCGAGTTGAACGCCGAGGAGCGCCTGCTCGATCTCCTGCTGCCTCCTCCCACTGCCGTTCCAACACCCCCGCCAGCTCCACAAAGCGAACCCGGCAGCAACAATACGCTCACCTTCCCCGCGCCGAGCAACGAATCGCATCAGCGCACCCGCGAGAAGCTGCGTCAGCAATTCCGCGAAGGCAAGCTGGACGACCGCATGGTCGAGATTGACGTGCGCGAGCGGAATACTCCGTCGTTTGAAATCATCTCGAATCAGGGCGTCGAAGAGATGGACATCAACCTCAAGGATGTCCTGCCGAATATCTTTGGCCAGCGCACCAAGAAGCGCAAGATGAAGGTCGGCGAGGCTTTCGAGTATCTGGTGCAGGAAGAAGAGGGTCGCCTCATCGATATGGATCAGGTGACGCGTACCGCCGTCGAGCGCGTCGAGAATTCCGGCATTGTCTTCCTTGACGAGATTGACAAGATTGCCGGGCGCGAAGGGGGCCACGGCCCTGATGTCTCTCGCGAAGGGGTGCAGCGCGATATCCTGCCCATCGTCGAAGGCACAACGGTGAACACCCGCTACGGCATGGTGCGCACCGACCATATCCTTTTCATCGCCGCCGGGGCCTTCCACGTCTCAAAGCCCAGCGATCTGATTCCCGAGCTGCAGGGCCGCTTCCCCATCCGCGTTGAACTTCACTCGCTCACAGTCGAAGATTTCATCCGCATTCTGACTGAGCCAAAGTCATCGCTGACCAAGCAATACATAGCACTGTTAGACACTGAAGGACTGAAGCTCGAATTCACGCCTGAATCACTCGAAGAGATCGCCCGCTTTGCCTTCCGCGTCAACGAGACAACGGAAAACATCGGTGCACGGCGTCTGCACACCATCATGGAGCGTGTTCTCGACGAGATCAGCTTCCTCGCGCCTGACTTGACCAAAGCAGCCAAGAACGAGAGCAATGTGATCGATCTTGCCGCTGCCGGCGAGAACAACGGCACAACCACGCCGCTGCCCATCATCGAACGCGAAACCGCCACAGGCCGCGAAAGAGTGGCCGTCATCGATCCGGAATATGTCCGTCAGATGGTCGCTTCGATCGTGAAGGACCATGATTTGTCGCGCTATATTTTGTAGTTCATGCCAGGCAGAAGAGGCCATCGCAAATGTGATGGCCTCTTCCACATTTCTCCATAACCCATAAGTTGTCATCCTGAGCGGAGCACCGGAGGCGCGCAGTCGAAGGACCTGCGGGTGCCCATCCTTTGCGAAGCAAAGGGTGGGAGGGCACGCCCTCAGCTCGTGTGATCCAAAATAATCTTCCACCCCTCCGCCGACTTCTCCCAAACCAGCGAGAATATCCCTGACGCATCTCCGCCACCGGCAGCGCTCCGCGTCAGATGATAGCGTCCCGTAGCAACAGCATGCTCTGGCCCAAGCATCCGCACCGTCAGATCAGAGAACTCCAGCGTCCCCCGCGCCTCTTTCGTCGAATAATCGTGCTTATAGCGCTCCATCACTTCTTGCCAGCCATGATGCATCGTCTTGCCGATGAACGTCGTCTCCGGCGAATTTGCGTATCCCTGCATAAACGCATCAATATCACCCCGGTTCCACGCAGAAACCTGATCTAGCAGCACCTGCTTTATTTCATTGGCGGAACTCTGGGCGTATGCAATCCCTGGTGGCGCCAGCAATAGCAGGCCCACCAGGGCTGCGAGCGAAATGTGTCTCCATGCACGTCCCGATCGTTTCATCGTTTTCCCCCTATGCACTCGGAAGCATGCCCAGCATAATCCGAATTGAGGACAAAATAAAAAGATATGAGAGAGGCATAACAAGTATGGACGTGGAACGGTTACGCGAATTTCTGCTCGAACTGCCGCACGTAGAAGAGACCGTGCAGTGGGGCGATAATCTGGTGTTCTGGGCTGGAGATAAGGCAATTGGCGGCAAGATGTTTGCCCTCGCAAATCTGGCAGGAACTGGTAAAGGCGTACTGTCTTTTCATGCCGGAGCAGAGCGGTACAACGAATTGCTCGAAAATGAAGGCGTCATTCCAGCTCCCTATATGGCGCGGATTTACTGGGTGTGCCTGGAGCGATGGAACGTTCTGCCTGAGCGCGAACTGCGGGGGCTATTGGAGCGCGCCTACGAGCTTGTGTTTGCCAAATTGCCGAAGCGCACGAAAGATGTGCTCGCCCTGCCAGCCGCACAACGGCGAAAGCTGATTGCGGAGCGTAAGAAGCTGCTCGCTTCGCAAAGAAAAGGCGATACAAAATGATCTCTCAGCTCTTTGCTCGCAATGTCTCTGCGATGTCCGCGATGCTCTTCTCAATTCCTTTCAGTGCTTGAAAACTACGCACGAGGACGTAAAAAACAAAAATCCAGAATGCTGCCAGAAAGAGAAACAGGATCAAATGCGTGACCGAGTAGAACAGCATGCGCACCTCCGCGAAACAAGAATACTGGAACGGCATGCAGTACAACTCATCCGCTAAGGCCGCGCTTCGAAGACAAGATTGAATGGCGTCTCCGTTGCCCGGCGGAAGTGCGTGAAACCGCCATCGGTGACGACCTGGCGAATACGCTTTTCACCCGCCTGCGCGCCAAGCCCCAGACCGACTTCCTGCGAAAGCGAAGCGGGTACACAGAAGACAGTGGAAGCTGAATAATAAAGGCGCCCTATGGGATTCAGATTCGATGCGACGCTGTCTCCGGCAAATGGCTCGACGATCATCCAGGTGCCGTTCGGGGCAAGGGTTTGGCGAACATGAGTCGCGGCTCCCGTAGGGTCGCCCATATCATGCAGACAATCGAAGCAGGCCACAAAGTCATAGCCTCCACCCGGAAATGACTTCGCCGGTGCGGTTTCAAAATGGACGCGGTCGCCGACTCCAGCGGCAGCGGCCTTCTTTTGCGCCTGCTCAATCGACGCCGTGTGGTAGTCGAATCCGTAAAACTCGGAATTGGGGTACGTCTGTGCCATAAGCAGCGTGGACGCTCCGTGGCCACAGCCCACATCCGCTACCCGCGCGCCGGCTTTCAGCTTCGCGTCCACCCCTTCGAGCGCCGGAATCCAGCTGGTGGTGAGATTCGCGAGATAGCCAGGACGGAAGAAGCGCTCGCATCCTTCAAACAAGCCTTTTTCGTGTTCGTGCCAGCCGAAGCCTTTGCCTGTGCGGAAGACCTCCGTAAGCTTCTCCTCGTCTTTCATGCAGGACGCGAGCATGTGATAGAAGCCGGGCAGGTGTACGGCTGTGTCGTCCTCGGCGAGTGCGAAAGCCTGTTCCGGCGTCATGGAGTAAGTATCCGTCGCCGGATCGTATTCGACGTAGTGGCCAGCGGCATTCGCATTCAGCCATTCGCGAACATAGCGTTCAGCGGTACCGGTACGCCGGGCGAGATCAGCGGCTGTGACGGGTGCTCCATCGGCCATCGCGCGATAGAGGCCGAGTTTGTCGCCAATAAGAATGAGCGCCGAGTGCATCGAGGCGGCCATATCGGAGACAGCCTGACCTAGCAGTTGATTTAGCTTGGCTGGATCGACAGGACGGGGAGCAGGGTTCGTTGGGGTCATTGCAATTTCTCCTTTACGGAAACAAGTTGCAGAAGCAGGCGGTGGGAGCGGAAGGGAACAGAACGGTAGGAGCAACGTCTGCTTTGAGTGCAGCGGCTAATTATAACCACGCCGATAGCAGGGGAGGCAATGAGAGTTTAAGCCTTAAGGCGCCGCTCTGGGTGTCTTGCGCTTGCGAAGGAAGCAGTCCTTCGGTAGCGTCAAACGTATGAGTGGAGTGGCGTTATCGCTGTCTGGGAAAGTTGCCCTGATCACCGGCGGCTCGCGTGGGATTGGCGCGGAATGTGTTCGTCTGTTCCGCGAAGCCGGTGCGAAGGTGGCATTCAACTATCGTGCTGCGCGCGTTCAGGCTGAGGCATTGGTGGCTGAGTGCGGCAATGAGAGCTGCGTTGCCATCGAGCAGGATTTGTCGTCGTCCGAGGATGGCCGCGCCTTGGTGGCGAGGGCAGTCGAGACATTTGGACGGTTGGATTGCCTGGTGGTAAATCACGGGATCTGGCCGCCTGGGGACGCTCCAATTGCATCGATGAGCGATGCCCAGTGGCGGAAGACGCTTGGCGTCAATCTGGATAGCGTCTTTGGTTTAGTGCAGGCGGCGGTGACCGAGATGCAGAAACAGGGGCGTTCAACCGATGGCTCGGCGACGGGGCACGTGGTATTGGTGAGTTCGACGGCGGGGCAACGTGGCGAGGCCTTCCATGCAGACTATGCGGTGACGAAGGGCGCAATCATCAGTCTTACGAAAAGTCTGTCTAGCGAGTTGGCGGGCGAAGGTATTTATGTGAACTGTGTCGCGCCTGGATGGGTGGCGACGGAGATGTCGGCATCCGCATTGAGCGACCCCGTGACAAGCCAAAAGATTTTCGGCACGATTCCTCTGGGGCGCGTGGCGACTCCGCGAGAGATAGCGGGGCCAATTTTATTTCTGTGTACGCCGTTTGCGGGCTTTATGAGCGGCGAGATCGTCAACGTCAATGGCGGCGCGGTTCTGGTGGGGTGAGAATGAGAAAGCTTTGGTTTGCAGCGATAGTTGTGCTGCTTGTGACTGCGCGGATGGGACAGGCGCAGAGTAATAACACGCAGGATGCCAACTCGAAGAGAGCGCATGCGGCGCTCGATGCCATGGTGCAGGCATTGGGTGGCGATCGCTGGCTGAATCTGCAGAACAGCTATGTTGAAGGTCGAACGTCGGGGTTTTATCAGGGCAAACCAACGGGCGCGATTGGAGATTTCTTCTCCTGGCATGTATTTCCCGACAAAGAACGCGTGGAGTTGACGAAGAAGCGAGATGTCGTCGATATCTTTCTCGGAAATGAAGGATGGGAAATTACCTATCGCGGAAAGCGTCCGCTGCCGCCAGACCAACGGGATGAGTTTCTGCGCCGACGCGACCACTCGATAGAAACAGCCATCAAGGTCTGGATGAAAGACCCGAATACGATTCTCCTTTTCGACGGGCAATCGCTGGCGGAAAGACATCTCGCCGACCAGGTCACGCTGATCTCCCCGAGCAACGACTCCATTACCATCCAGATGGACGCAGAGACGCACCTGCCGCTGCGGCGCACCTTCCAGTGGCGCGATCCTCTCTACAAAGACAAGAACGAGGAAGCGGAAGAATACGACAACTACCAGACCATCGACGGCATTCCGACCCCGTTTGCCATTACGCGCTTCCACAATGGCGATATGACGAACCAGCGGTTTATCTACAAGGCCGCCTACAGCGTCCAGCTTCCGTCGAATGCGTTCGATGTGGATGCCACGGCGGCGAAGATCAAGAAATAAGGCCTCGTACTCCGGCACCCTGCCACATTTTTGCAACCCACATCTCAAATGGAGATGCTGGATATCCGCTCCCAGCATCTTTCCGGAGGTGTTCGCCCACGACCTCGCATATAATCTGTGGGGCCATCGCAGGTCTTCATTTTGCCTGGGCAATTTATGAATAAGATTCAAAAGATCGTATTTCCAATCGACTTTACGCGCCGATCGATAAAAGGGGCGTTGCACGTCTCAACCTGGGCCAGGAAGTTTGACGCGGAAGTGATCGCGGTACACTTCATCGATCCTGAGGACCACCATGCTTTGCCTCCACCCGACAATGAGCGTTTTCTGAAGGACCTTCCCGTATTGACGGAGAGGGCCAAGCGAGACCTCGACTTCTTCTCTGAACAAAACTTGGCCTCTTGCAAGGTACGGCGCATTGTCCAAATGGGCGAGAAAGCAGTCGGCATCACCCTCTTGGCGCAGGATGAAAATGCTGATCTGTTGATGATCCCACGAGATCATCAACAGTTCGTAAGTCGCTTTACGACCGACTCAGTTACCGCAAAGATATTGAATGACTGCCCCGTTCCGGTCTGGACCTCGGAACGTCTGGATACAGACCCGAGTGCAGATGTCGCGCACATTTTATGTGCATTGCATGTTGAAGATAATGTTTCGCTGGATGCCGCGAATGAACGGCTGATCCAGGCCGTGAGACATGTGGCTCTCACATTTGGAGCGAGCGTGACGTGTCTTTATGTCGGAGAGCACGGCTCCGAATATGCTCGTCCCGATTCGCCCCTTGCTGCGTCGATCTCGGAGCGTCTCGCAAAGATCCATCACGAGATGGCGGACATCTCTGACTTTGAAGTGGAATCGGGTGGCATAGGGAAAGCCATCCATCGAGTCGCCGTTGAGAAGTCAGCGAATCTGACGATGACCGGACGTTCGCGCCCAGGGACAATTTCGCTGGGCGTGCAGACGCATATTTTATTCATCGATCACAACGGTCCGTGCCCGGTCTTGAGCGTCCTATAGGGTTTTCTAAATCAGGGCCAGCTTAGAACTTGGCAAGTTTTCAGCTACACTTTGGCTGCCAAGGAATCCGTGGTGTGGCTCGGGTCCGGCTTGGCAGACTCTTTCTTTACGATGCTCTGCGCTACCACCCATGCTGCAGACGCGATCACCCATGAGATAAAGAATGCCGTCCATGGCATCCGGGTTCTGGGCGCGCCTACAATCGCCGGCCCCCAGACAAGAAGCGTAAACAGGCTCAACATGCATGCTTCCGCAATTGCAGCTACGTGCGGGAGGATGGAGAAGAGCACGCCGAGACCGCAGGCGATCTGCCCGAAACCAGTCAGATAGGCCCAGCCCGTGCGAAAGGGAAGCCAGGGCGGTACCAGGTCAGCCGTCGCTTTCACGTAGAAAAGATGTGCGAGCCCGATGGGGAGGAGTGAGACGGCAAAGAGAATGCGAGCGATGCGGATGCCACTCTCGCCCGTAGCGAAAGCCAAAATCGAATCCTGCGGGATTTCGGCGAGCGTGGCAAACAGAACCCATCCTCCGGAGAGAAGCACGGTAATTTCACCTAAGCCAAGCCAGACGCCTTCGATCTGTGGGGCTACCACCAGAGCGGGCACTTTCAGCAAAGCCCAAACGATGAGATACGGAAACAGGATGCGTGCCGATCCTGCCGCAGTGACCCGGAATAGCAATCCGATGCCACCGAAGAGCATGATGAGGCCTGCACCGTAGGCCAGAACAGTCCGCCCCGGAACCCATGGAGCCACCGGTTGCCAGACCAGGGCGAAATCGCCGTAGACCAGGGCAAGAATGCCGAGGCCGATCATCCCGATAACGAAGAGTGCCAATGCAGGTTGCTGGCTGCGGCTCATCTGTTCTTCTCCGGTTGGATAGGGCTTTAGCGACGAAGCTTACCATTCCCTGGCGGGGTGCTGTCGCTGAATCCGTCAAAACGATGTTTTTTCCGGGTAAGAAGCCATCTTTTGAAGGCCAGTCGTCGGCCAATTCGGAGAGCGGGCGTGGGGTGCAGAGAATCGCAGGGATTCAAGATCGAGACCTGGAGGCGAATCCTGCGGCGGGGCTTTGAGGCGCCTGGGACGGTTTAGAAGATGTGCTTGATGCCTTTGCCAATGCCTGTGGCGATTTTCGCGGTTCCTTTGGTCGTTCCGACGGCCACGTCCTTGCCCGCGACAACGCCGCCTTTTCCTACCGACGCCGCCGCATCCCCAGGATGGAGCGTAACCAAGTTCACGGCACCCTTTCCGGTGCCTGCGGCCAGACTACCGACGCCTTTTGCCGCGCCTTTGCCAATGTCCCCGGTGCCGCTGGCGACCTCGCCGCCAGCGCTGCGTGTCTTTTTCTCACCGTGGCAGGGTACAGTTGCTATGAGAGCGCACAGCGTGAAGGTGATGAGTCCGGCTTTCATGGTTGGACCTCGCTCGCTTCTATAATGCTTCAAACCCGGTCGGGATGGAATAGTCTCTTGGTTGCATTGAGAGTGGCGAGGCTCCTGCCATTTTCTTCATCTGTTGCCCTTCGAGATTAGGTCCAGACCGCGTTGAGATTCGGGGGCACCCGCCCCCATTTAAATTACTCATGGCACAGTGAGTTAGATGCATTTTCGTGCTGTCTTTTCACCTAAACCCCTCTATTTACTCGGGTTACATCTCTATCGGTTTCAATCAAGATGTCGAAACAGAAAAGGCATGGCTTCTGGCCATGCCTTCTTTATTTAGTTTAGCAAATTTTGGAGTACCTGCTTTCAGGATTAAGTTATTGAAAATTAGACAGTTATTTCCTTTGGGGGCTTGACAGGCTTTCTTTCTTGCAATGGATAGATCCTGGGCTACCCGCGCTGCAGCGCTTTGCGTTCGATGCTGGTGATTTGGGTGCGATCACGATAGCACGGTTAGAGATTCCGTACTGAAGCCCCTTTCCTGTGTGGCTTCATTCATCGGGGAAGCCCTTCAGGCTTGAGTCCCAAGTCTCAAAATCGAGACCTGGGGCACCCAGCTCTATCTGTTCGTGAAAATCGACGGAAACATCTCGTCAACGAATGCGGCAACCCCGGAGCGCGGAATTATCGTACCAAACAAATAACTGTCGAGAACGCCCAACGCCGGTCCAGCAATTGTTCCCGCTGGCGGTGGAAGAAGGCCGGCAAGATTCGTCACGAGAAATCTCAAAGTCTTGCCGATTTTGCCTTCAGCTTTCAGTCCAACCCTTGTTTTCCATCCAGCGACCTGTTCTCTGATTTCGTCTTCATTCGCGTCACCGCAACTTGCTATCCAATCACGAAACTCCCGAGCTTCGCTGGAGTCTCGTACCTTCATGAGCTTTTCTACATTCACACGCTCCTCATCGAGCACGAACTTTGGGACGCCCGCAACCTCGATCACTCGTTGAAAGCTGCGTTCATACCTTTCAGATGAAGCGACATCGGCGAGAAAGTCGAGTTTCTTGCGAAAGAGCGGTAGTTCGTCATCGCGGAAGCCCGACAACGCTGAGTAAGCTTTCATTTCCCCAATTGCCTGTGAAAAACCCGCCACTCCCATCAGACCCATTAGAACGATCCGGTGAGCATCTGCTTCGCTGATGCCAGCCCTTGCAGAGAGATCTGTTTCCACCTTAAATCGGCCATCGCCTTCTTCTTGGTGCAGAATAAGAGAAAATGGGATATCACTCCGACCCAATTCTTTCGCAAGAGCTATCTCTGTTGATGCCCGGACAATCCCCGGACCGTACAACTCCTCGACAAAGCCGGGCCAGAATTGCATACGTGCCTCTTGTGGTAGTGGTCTGATCGAATCGCGGATGGCATCCTTCAGAATCCGCATTTGACGGTTCTTGAGGCCGGGAACCTCATCCAATGCTTTCAAGCAATCCTCGATGTACTTAGCCCTATCATGCGCGTCAATCCAATTAAACTTATAGGAAAGCAACGGTAAAATGGGGTCGCCAAATATGCCCGATTGCCCTACTTGCCCTATTTGGAGACATTCGCACCTAATCTCGATAATTTTTGCAAAGAGTAGATCGCGCAGGCCCTCGAAGCCCAGATAGTTTAGGAGGTGAGTAAACTCCGTAAGTCGCACACTCACCAAAACGTATTTGTCAAAGAGAAGAAGGCGACGTACTAACCCCTCGATATCTACATTCGTTACGTCGCCTGTTGATGAGAAAACTGCCGACGAACCGATGATTCTTTTCGTTATGTCCACAGGGCCTCGCTTTGTGGGTCTAGGTACCTCATTGCAGCACTCAAGATAGTATCGAGCAGGCATATTAGTGCATGTGTGCTGTTTTTCGATACGGTAAACTCGCCCCCCACCCACCCCGTCTATTCCTATGCATGGAACAAATTGCAACGAGTGAGTTAACGCACTTGGCGCGAGAGCAGGCGGTGCTTGGCCTCGCGGATTTTGACGAGGTCGTGCGGCTGTACCGTCCGCGTGTCTTCCGGTTTCTGCTGGCATCGCTGCGCGACCGCGATGCGGCGGAGAACCTGACACAGGACTGCTTTCTCAAGGCATATATGGGCCGGGCGCATTTTCGCGGCGACTCCAGCCTGAGCACGTGGCTCATGAAAATCGCCATGAACCTGGTGCGGGACTATTTGCGCAGCAAGCGCCTGCGCTTCTGGACGAAGACGCGCGAAACGGC
>Ga0210386_10001902_pt1 | contig 18179 bp, 17 predicted proteins | sample IncBWH32OmetaG_FD_160091 | JGI IMG/M metagenome (GOLD analysis project Ga0210386, IMG submission 160091) | Forest soil microbial communities from Barre Woods Harvard Forest LTER site, Petersham, Massachusetts, United States - Inc-BW-H-32-O ... | reverse complement strand
CGCCTGCGCCGCTTTTAGCTGCTCGTGGGCGGCGCGCAGCTCGGCTTCGCGGTGAAGCTGGTGCTCGAACAATTTGGCATTGCGCACGGCATGCGCCGATTGGATCGCAAAGGCTTCGACCAGCCGGACGGTTTCCTCGGAAAAATTGCCGGGCTCGCGGCGGACGACGATCAGGCCGCCGAGGATCGTCTGCTCGTGCAGCAGCGGGGCGGCGAGCAGCGAGCGATAACCGAGGGTCACCAACTCGGCGGCGAGCTGCGGCACGCCGCTGCCGCTGGCCTCGCCAAGGTCCGGGATCTGCATCGGCGTCGTGCTGATCGCCGCCTCGCCGGCCGCCCCTTTGCCAAAGCCGATCGGCTGGGCTTTCAGGCGTTCGGCGAGCTCCGGCCGCGCACCGTGGCTCATGCGAAAGCGAAACTCCCGCGACCCCTCGTCAAACTCGTAGATCATGCCGGCCGCGGCGCCCGAAAATTCGACGGCGCGCGCCACGACGAGACCGAGGACGGCTTCGAGGTCGAGGGTCGAGCCGACGGCGCGGCCGACCGCGCGCAGCGCCTCGAACTGCGCCAGAGTGCGGCGCAGCTCGTCGAGGGTGTCGCGAAAGGCGGCGAGGGTGCGCGCCATCGCCCCGATCTCGTCGGGACCCGCGCGCGGGATCGCGACGTCGAGATTCCCGGCGTTGAGCCCGTTCATCGCGACCACCAGCTGGCGCAGCGGGACCGCGATCGAGCGCAGCACCAAGAGGGTCAGAAAAGCCCCGACCAGGATCGCCGCGACGACGACGATGCGCGAGACGCGGGCCGCCCGCCGGGCCTGGCGGACGACCTGCTCGCGCGCCGCAAGCGCCTCGCGGGTCAACCGGTTGGCGATCGCGGTCAGGAGCTGGTCGGCGGCGACGCTGTGCAGGCTCGCCTGCGCCAACTGCGAGTTGCCGATGACCCGCCGGTCGTTGGTGTATTCGTCGACCGCCCGGCGAGCGAACTTCTCGTATTGCGCCAGCTCGGCGCGGATTTGGGTCACGGCCTGCGGTTCGCGCAACGCCAGCGCGTCGAGATGCCGTTCCATTTGCTGGCGTGCCGCGGCGGCGTTGCGTTCGGACAAGGTCAGCATGCCGACCGCGAGATCGGTCAGCCAATAGCGCATCTCGCCAAACGCGATCTGCGCGTCGTCAGCCTCCTCGATCAGGTCGATCAGATTGGCAGCCCGGTTCATGCCGGCAGCGTTTTCAGCGAGCTTTTGGTTCAGGTAGACGCAGGTTGCCAGCAGAAAGATGAGGAGCGCGCCGGATAGCAGGATCAGGCGGGTGCGGATCGGCAGCTGGGCCATCATCGCGGGTGCGCCAGTCCGCCGGTCACTGGAGGAGGACGATGCTCATGACCCCGCCGAGATCGCCGAGCTTGCGCCCCTCCTTTGGGTAGCCGGTAACGTCGGGTTCGCCTTTTGGCGTGCCGTGGCAGGCAAGACAGGATTGCCGGTAATATTCTGGGACGGCAAAGCGGTAGGCGGGGCGGCCGTTGATCGAGACGGTGGCCGAGAACGGCTTGCCCTTTGGCCAATCCGGGTTGAGCAGCTTGGTCGCGATAACCTCGGTTTCCCAGGTGTCGGGCCGTGACTTGCGGTTGCGGATGAGATCGGGCGGGGCGGTGATCTTCAGCGTCGCCTCGCCCTCGGCCAGTCCGTTGAAGGCCTCACTGACGAGGCGCCCAAACACCGCCGGGATAAAGCCTTTGAAGCCGGTGCCCTGCTCGTTGATCGTCTGCTGGTTGTCGTCCATCACTTCGACAATGGCGTTCATCATCGCGTGCAGCAGCCGCCCCTTGCGCGACGCCTTGTCGATCGCGTCCGGGTCGACCCCGGTGTTTTTCCGGAAGAGGGCTACGGCGTCGGCCAATACTTTTTGCCCGGTCAAATGCTTGTCGCCAAGCTTGGGGTCGTTGATCAGATCCTGGTTGTTGGAGATCACGGTCCGCGCGTCGCGCACCATCTCCGCCAGGCTCTGCGCGATGACCTCGTCCTTGTTGCTCGGCGCGGGGTCGGCGGCCGCCCCGCAATGCGCGGCCTCGGCCAGCAACAGGCAGAGCACCGCGACGGCGGCACCGCGCACGCGCATCGCCCTCCTCGCCGCCGCCACTTTCACCCGCCCCGCCAGTGCTCGCCGCCGATTGCGCCCGGCGGCTCCGGGCAAATCGACGGCATCGGGGCGGCGCCTTGCCGCGCTTGCGGCGTCATCCGGGTCATCCGCCCGATTGCGGCGGGACCAATGCGGCGAGCCTTTCTTTCAGCCGGTCGAAATCGACCGGTTTTGGCAGAAAGGCGGCAGCGCCGAGCTGTTCTGCGACACGCATGCGCTCGTCGTCGCCGTACGCTGTTACCATGACCACCGGCAATTCCGGCCGCCGCCGCTTGATTTCACGCAACAAGGCAAGCCCGTCCATTCCCGGCATGTTGATGTCGGACAGGATCACGATCAGCTCCGGCCCGATTTCGGCGACGCGGCGCAACCCTTCCTCGCCCGAGGTGGCGAAGTGCAGCACGTACCGGCCCTGGCGCACTTCCCGGCGAAACCGCTGGCGGAAAAGATCGGCGACATCGGGTTCGTCGTCGACGATCAAGATGCTGAACCCCATGCTGCGAACCTCGGATGTTTTTGCGGCCAACGGCTCAAATGATATGCCCGTCGAGAACGGCGGCCGGTGAACCGGTCTCGATCTCGACAACCCACAAATCGGGGTCGCGCCGGCGCTGGCGGGCGATATAGGCATCGGCGTCGGGCTCGGCGAGAGGCGTCGGTCCGGTCGCGCGCATCCATACCAGCTCGCCGTCCGGCCCGCGCGTCTGGACCAGCACCGTACAGCCTTCGTCGCGGGCGCTGAGCTTGAGCAGGATGGCACCCGAATCATCGTCGCCGCGGGCCACCACGGCGACCCCGACCGCGGCGAGATCGCAGCGCCGAACGAGCGCCTTGATCCACAATCCGGTTTTGAGCCGAGCTTCCATCAGGCTCGGCCGCACCCGTCCGAGGCGCGCATCAGCCGCGATTGGGCGCGAGCGGCAGGCGAACATGGATCCGCAGCCCGTGCGGCGAGCGGTTTTCGGCGACGATCGTGCCGCCCATCGCCTCGACGTTGCGCCGCGCGATCCACAGCCCGATGCCAAAATAGCTGCCCGGCGCCTCGCCCGCGAGATCATCGCGGCGTTCAGAATAATAGCGCTCGAAGATGCGCTCGATCCGACCCTCGGGGACGCCAGGGCCGCGATCGGATACGATCAGGTGGGCAAAACGCCCGTCATGCGACAGATGCACCAAGACCTCGCCGCCCGCCGGCGAGAACGAGACGGCATTGTCGACCAGATTGTCGAGAACCGTCTCGAGCATCGCCTCGCTGCCGAGGACGTTCAGCCCGGGCAGCAGATCGGCGGTGATCGTCAGGTCGCGGCTGGCGAGCACGATCGTCACGTCGCGGTCGTCGTGAATCGCCGAGCGGGTCTGCACCAACCGGCCGACGACGCGGCCGAGATCGACCGCGGTCAGCGGCTCGTCGATCAGGTCGGCGGTGGCCTCGTCGAGTTCGCGCGCCGAGGCGACGAGCCCGTCGAGCCGGTCGAGGGCATGTTCGACGACGCCAACCGCCCGCTGCGCCCGGCGATTGTCTTCGGGCAGGTTGCGGCGCAAGGGTTCGAGCGACTGGCGAATGACCGCGATCGGGGTCTTGAAGGCGTGCGCGTTGTCTTCCGCCGCCTGGCGGATTTCGGCGGCGGAGCGGTGGATCGCGTCGACCATGCGGTCGAATTCGGCGGCGACCTCGCCGAGCTCGGGCACGTCGGCGCGCGCGCCGAACGTCCCGGCGTCCGGCCCCCGCTCGCGAATGCGCCGCGCCCGCCGGGCAAACCGGCGCAGCCCGCCGCGCACGCTCAAGAGCGTGGAAAAGGTGATCGCCGCCATCGCCAGATAAATGACCGCGGCAATCCGCACCGACGGCGTCGCCCAATAGGGCTGGCCGAGATGCGCGGAGGGAAAGGCGTCCTGGGAAAACGACGCCACAACCGCCCAGCAGCCGACGGACGTGGCGAGCGGCGTCACCGCGGTCACGATCTCGGCGCCGCCGGTCGGGCGATGGTAGATCAGCGAAAACGGCATCTCGCCGCGGCAATTCTGGGCGAGCCGATCGAGCACCCCCTGTTGCGCCAGGGTGCCGCGCTCGGCTTGCAGATTGGCGCGCGACACCGTGGGCCACGACGCGACATAGTAAAACCCGTCGCTGCCGGCGCCGGCCGGGGCCAGCAGCAGTTTGATCGTCGTCACTTCGCCGGCAAAGCGGCTGAGGACGGCGCCGAGCTGCGGCAGCGAGTCGATGTCGGCGTTTTGCAGCATCGGCAGCAGGGATTGGCTGATCACCCGCCCTTCGTCGCGCACGCTGCGCAGCAGCAATTCCTGGCTTTCTTCATAGGCGTTGCGGAACTCGATGTAGAGAAACACCGGGACTAGCAAAAAGATGACCGCCAAGAGGACCGTCTTGCCCGTCAGCGACCATGCCCAGCGCAGCCCGTGCCGCCACTCATTGCTCCGCGGTCCAGCGGTATCCAAAGCCGGCATAGTTCTGGATATGGTCGAAATCGGGGTCGCTGTCGCGGAACTTCTTGCGGATACGCTTGATGAAGGTACGGACATTGGCGCGGTACCCCTCTTCTCCGTGCCCGGCGACGAAATTCTTGCCGTGGACGAGATCATAGATCTCGCGGTAGCCGACGTCTTGCCCCGCTTTTTCGGCGAGAAGGGCGAGGATCTTGAATTCCGTCAGGGTGAGATCGATCGTCTTGCCCGCCCAGATCGCCCGATTGATGTCGAAACGCAGTTCGAGCCGGCCGAGCGCCATCTTCTCCGCGCGCACCGGCTCGATGTCGGTGGCCGGCCGCGCGCCGTCGGCGATCAGCTGCAGACGCCTGACCAGGATCGGCAGGCGGCGCGACTTGTCGATAAAATCGACCGCACCCCCGGCTAGCGCCGCCTCCTCGTAAATGTCGTCGGACAGCGCGGTCAGAAAAATAACCGGGATCGCGATCCCGCGTCCGCGCATGCGGCGCAAGACCTCGATGCCGGTCAGCTGCGGCATGCGCCAGTCGAGCAGCATGGCGTCGGCGCCGCCACCCTCGTCGAGATAGGCGAGCGCGTCTTCGCCGTTGTCGAAGCTGGTGACTTCATAGCCTTCATCGATCAGGTTGAGGCCGAGCGATTCGCGGAACAGGTCGTCGTCGTCGACCAAAAGGAGGTGCGGCATCGTTAAAGCAGGCCTTAGTCGCCGCGGGCGGCAACGAGCGAACGCAGGCAATCCTGCCGGCCGTCGGGGGCGGCGGGCGCGCCTTTGAAGGCGTAGTGCAGGGTTCGCATCTTCCCGCTGCGCAGATCGAGGTAAAAGAACAAATCGAGTTCGCAGGTGGCGTTGCGGTAACGCCATATGGTCGCCGGCGGTGCTTCGGACTGTTCGGTCGCGGCCCCAAAGAGGTGCGCCGCCGCCGGCTGGTCGAGCCCGATCAGATCGCCGGTGCTGGGGGTGGGGGCGACCGGCTCGGGGCTGGCGAGCGCCATCGCTTCGGTGCTGGGTTCGGTTCCGGGCTGGGGGCCGGATTGGGGGCCGCCGGCCTCGTTCTCGGGGGGCGGGGTCGGCTTGTGCGCCGGCAGCGGGAACACCCGCCGCCGGGGCGAGGGGGGCGGCGGCGGGGGCGGGGGCTCGACCGCCACAATCTTCGGCGGCGCCGGCGGCGGCTTTTCGGCGCAGGAGGCGAGCATGCCGACCCCAAGGCTCATCAGCGCCGGATAGACCAACGAACGCCGCCGCTCAACCCAATTTACCGCTCCCACAACCCGACTCGCACTCTTCCCTTACGGCGGACCCTAAATATAACACACATTAACGCCGCGCCAGACGCTCGACGACGCCGATGTCCCCGTCACGGTAGATCGCCACCAGTTCGCGATCATTCAGCATGACATAGGTGTGGTCGCCTTGGTCGCAGCGCAGCAAGGCCACCGGATAAGTCGGCGCCACCAGCAACTCCGACAAATTCTGGGCAAGGTTGGGTTGACGCGGCAGCAGCCCGGTCAACGCCTCGCGCCTCCAGACCGCATAGCCAAAGCTGAAAGTGCCGTTGCAGGTGCTGCGGTCGAGCGGCGTGCTCTGGCCGTTTGGCTGGTTCTCGACAACGGTATCCTGGCGCAATGTCACGGTGTCGTTGTCGGCGGTGGCCCAGGTGCCGACAAACGGGTTCGCTGGCGGCGCCGGGGGCGCGGCGCAGGCGGTGAGCCCCGCTGCGAGTAGCGCCGGGAGAGCGCGTCGAACGGGCCGTCGGTCTCGGCAACGGAACACTCTTGCCTCAATATCGAGCCGGGTCGCGCCACCATATCGCGAATATTGACAAACGGCGACCACGCCGAGGCCTTGCGAGTGGACGTGACCGCGGTCGGGAAAGCGTGAACGCCTGCGGGCCGAGGGCGGCTGCGGCTTGGCGGCCGCGGCTTGACGGGGCGTCGGGCCGGGGTCAGGCTGCTCGGATGAACGACCCGGCGGAGAAAGTGCGATGAAGATCCTGTGGTTTCATCTGATGCCCTACACTGAGTTGCCCGACGATTTCCGGGAAAAGCATCCCTCGGTGTGGGTCGACATCCATTCCTCGCTGTTCGACCCGCGGCGCGCGCATCACATGTACAACGACTTCATGGACGAGCTCGAATTCGCCGCCGAGTGCGGCTTTGACGCGATCTGCGTCAACGAGCACCATTCGAACGGCTACGGGCTGATGCCCTCGCCCAATCTCGTCGCCTCGTCGCTCGCGCGCCGCACCTCGGACGCCGCCCTCTGCGTGCTCGGCAATTCCTTGGCGCTCTACAACCCGCCCACACGGGTGGCCGAAGAGTTCGCGATGATCGACGTGATCTCGGGCGGGCGGCTGATCGCCGGCTTCCCGGTCGGCTCGCCGATGGACACCTGCTTTGCCTACGGCCAAAACCCGAGCCTGCTGCGCGAGCGCTACCACGAGGCCCACGATTTGGTCGTGCGCGCCTGGACCGAGGCCGAAACCTTTGCCTTCAACGGCAGGTTCAACCAGCAGCGCTATGTCAACGTCTGGCCCAGGCCGGTGCAAAAGCCGCACCCGCCGATCTGGATCCCGGGCGGCGGTTCGGTCGAGACCTGGCAATGGTGCGCCAAGATGGACTACGTCTACTGTTATTTGTCGTATTACGGCTACAAGGCCGGCCAGGCGACGATGAGCGGCTTTTGGGACGAGATGGCGCGGCTCGGCAAGGACCGGAACCCGTACCGCGCCGGCTTTCTGCAATTCGTCGGCGTCGCCGAGACCCGCGAGGAGGCCTATCGCCTCTACCGCGAACCGGCCGAATATTTCTATGGCCGCTGCCTGCATGTCGACCCGCGCTTTGCCGGGCCGCCCGGCTACGCGACCGAGGAGACCCAGCGCCGCGGCATCCAGAGCCAGGTGGCGCTGGCGGCGCAGGCCTCGCGCTACGAGACCAAGTTCCAGATGCTGGCGCGGGAGATGGATGCGATCGTCGACAAGGGCTATGTGATCATCGGCTCGCCCGACGAAGTCGCCGAGCAGCTGCGCCATGTCGCGACCGACCTCAATGTCGGCCATCTGATGTTGCTGTTGCAGTTCGGCAACATGAACAAGGATCTGGCGCAGTACAACACGCGGCTTTTCGCCGAAAAGGTGATGCCGCAGCTCGCCGACGTCTTCGCCGAATGGGAGGACCGCTGGTGGCCGCAGCCGATGGCGGGCGCCGCCCGTGCGCCGCTGTCGCGCTTCGAGCCGGCCGCGATCGCCGCCGAATAGGCGCGCAACCGCGACGCCGCTGCCTAGCAGATAGTGCCTGACGGTAGCGCCCACCTGCTCGTCATACCGGCGAAGGCCGGTACCCACGGCAGCAGTGGATCGCGGCCTTCGCCGAGAATACAGGAACGGAGTCAAGTGTTTGGCCGCTGGTACTAGCAACCAATACCGCGGCAGGCCGAGTGCGCGCCTGTACTCGGTGTCCGCTGCTTTGATTGCAGTCTGCGCAGCGGCGGTTAAATTCGCGTGATTTGCGATTGGGCCGACGCGAATCGGCCGGCGCCAGGCGAGGGAGCGAGATCATGCCGTCGATGTTCAACGCGCGCGACGCCGCCAATTACGAAAGGCTGATGGGCCGCTGGAGCCGGCGGCTGGCGCCGGTCTTCATCGCGCATGCCGGCATCGCTGACGGCGACGACATCGTGGAGGTCGGCTGCGGCACCGGCAGCCTGACCTTCGCGCTGCCCGAGGCGGCGAACATCAAGAGCCTCGCCGCGATCGACCACTCCGAGATCTATCTCGCCGCGGCGCAGGCGAAAAACCGCGACCCGCGCATTCATATCGAGCATGGCGACGGCAGCGCCTTGCGGTTTGCCGATGCGAGCTTCGACCGCGCGTTGTCGATGCTGGTGTTGCCGTCGGTGTTGCCGCGGCCGGAGCAGGCGGTGGCCGAGATGCGGCGGGTGACGCGGCCGGGCGGGGTCGTCTGCGCCGCGTTCTGGGATTCGCCGGGCGGTGCCGCCGCCAGCCGCATGTTCTGGGACACCGCCGCCGCCCTCGACGAGGCCGCCGCCACGGCGCGCGACCGCACGATGGGCCGCCCGATTTACGCGCCGGGCGCCTTGCCGCGGATCTGGGCCGAGACTGGGCTGACTGAGATCGACCAGCGCTCGCTGACGATCCGCATGGATTTCGCCGATTTCGATGACTACTGGGGGCCGTACGCCAGCGGCGAGGGGATGCTTGGCGACTATGTCGCGAGCCTCGATCCCGCCCGCCGCGACCGGCTGGAGCGGCAGCTGCGGTCGGCCTATCTCTGCGGCCGCCCGGACGGCGAGCGCTCCTTTGTCAGCGTCGCGCTGTCGTGCCGCGGCATCGTGCCGCGCGGCTGACCGCATTCGGCACGGATGCCGGTGAGGCGCGGCTTACCGGCGGCTATAATTGCGGCCGACGATGCGCGGATGATCGCGGGAATGCGGCCGCGCGCGCTCGGCGGGCGCGTTACAATCGTCGGGTTTCGCGCGACCAGCAATGCTTAACCAAGATACAGTGTAGAAATCATCAAAATATTGTGATAGATAAAGATTTTCATTCGACTTGACCCGATCCCTGTAGATTATTCACGGAAGATCCGCGTGAGAATAATTTTGAGTTTTGCTGTCCTGTGCTTGGCGGCGGCGCTCGGCGGGACGCAGTCTGGTGCGCAGACTGCTCCGCCCCGGACACACCCTCATCTCGACCTGTTCCTGCAAACGCTGCGGTCGCGAAACAGCGCGGCCGGCGGCCCGGCGCCGTCGATTTCCCAGGCCAAGCTCGAACAGGTGTTGCGCATCCTGCCGCCCGTAAGTGTCGGCCACGGCACCGGGCCGGCGCTTTCCGGCGGCTCACCAGGCGGCGCTGCCCCGGTGCCCGACCCGTCGATCTACGGCTTCTGCTATGAGAGTTGCCGGAGCGATCGCGCCGTCGCCAGCTGCGGCAAACCGGGGCCCGGCGAAACCCATCCGCCCGATCATCTGTGCGACCCGATCGAGGATACCGCGACCTTGCGGGCGATCATCGGGCCGCCGCTCGGCACCGGCGCCAGCCCCTTTGTTGACGACAACAAGGGTCCCGATGGCGCGCAGCCCGCCGGCTACACCTTTTTGGGCCAGTTCATCGACCACGACGTGACCCGGACGACGACGGCGCTCTCGGCGCTCGGCGCGCTCGATCAGGCGGCGCAAAGCGACGCCTCGGTGCGGGCGACGCTTGCCGCCGCCGGCATCACCCCCGACCTGCTGCGTCAGGCGATTGCCGATGCCGCGGTGCCCGGCTCGGCGCTCAGCGCCAACACCAGCAAGCTCGACCTCGACAGCGTCTATGGCGTCCCCGATTTCGCGACATTGACCGGGATCAGCGCGCCATGGTTCGAGCAGCAAAACGGCGCCTACACCGGGCGCTTCGCGATGCGCGAGATCGCGGCGCCGAGCGCCGGCGGTGCGGCGGCGGTCATCGACGGTTTTGATTTCGAACGCAGTCCCGCGGGAACAGCGGAGATCCCCGACCCGCGTAACAGCGAACACAAGATGCTCTCCCAACTGCAAAACCTGTTCGAACTCGCGCACAACGACTGCATGGATCGCGCGCTCGCTGGCTCGGCCGCACCCGGCCAGCAGCAGATCGCGACCGCCTTTGACGGCTGCCATGAAAAGGTGCTGTGGACCTACGAGACGATCGTCGCCACCGATTTTTTGCCGCGCATCTCGGCCGAGGCGGCCTTGCAGCGGGTGGCCCCGGCGGCGCTGCACGCCTATGTCCGCGGTGCGAACCCGACCTCGACCCTGCCATTGCCCGCCGGCGTCCACACGTTTCTCTACAGCTGCACGCCCGGGCTCGGCGCCGACGCGGTAATCCGGATCCCGCACGAATTCGCGGTGGCGGCCTTTCGCCTAGGCCATTCGCTGGTGCGCGACGACTATGTTTTGCACGACATCGTGCGCGATTCCGGCGGCAACATCCTGACCGGCCAGCCCCGCCCGATCTTCGCCGCTGCCGGGCAGGCCGAAACCCTCGGGCTTGTCGGCGACAACCCGCTGCGGCCCGGCGACGTGATCGACTGGAGCCATTTTTTTGATTTCGGTGGTGCGACCGCGCAGGCGACGCGGCCGCTCGACACCCTGATCTCCGACAAGCTGTTCTCGCTGCCGGTGGCCGCTCTTCCTCCCGGACCCGCCCCGGACGGCAAGGACACGCCATCCGAGCGCAACCTGCCGCGCCGCAACCTCTTGCGCGCGTCCGAGCCGAATTCGGTGCTGACCGGCTCCGTGGGCCTCGCGACCGGCGAAGAGGCCGAGCGCTACGCCCAGCGGCGCATTCCCGGTCTCGATGACGCCACCGCGGCGGTCAAAAGCCTGTTGGCCGAGCGGCTAAAGAACGCCGGCTTCAAACCGGACGCATTGAGCGGGCTCACGCCCTTGTGGCTCTTTGTTCTCGGCGAAGCGGAAAGCACCCAGCAGAGCCGGCGCCTCGGCGAACTCGGCAGCCACATCGTCGACGAATTTCTGCTCGGCTCTTTGAGCTGCGACATGGGCTCGGTGCTCTATGCCGCGCCCGCCGACTTGCAGGGCTGGGGCCCGACCGCGGCGATCGCGCAAAACCGCCGCTATTCGATGCCCGAGCTGATCGCCTATTTGCAGGCGAACGCCACGGTCGGCGGGCGGCCGATCCGTCTATCCGGCCGCTAGCGGACCTGTTCTGACGGCGCTGCACGAAAGCGGGAATCCCGGCGAGCGACGCGCGGTTGCCTCTGGTTGCGGCCAGGGCAGACCCTCGACCCGCGCTTTTGCGGGAGCGCCAGCGGCCTCCGGATCGTTTTGTCTTATTCCGGGTCGGACCCTAAGACGGTTTCGCGCAGCTGCCTCACAAGGTTATCTTTCGACGCAACGATAACGGAGCGCGCCGATGCCGAGGATCCGCCTCGATGAAGGACTGTCGCTGCACTGCGCGGTCGACGACTATCTGTGGCCGTGGGAGCAGCCGACGCCGGTGATGATGCTGCACGGCTTTGCCCGCAACGCGACATTCTGGAACCGCTGGGTTCCGGCGATCGCCGGCAGCCGCCGGATCTACCGCCCGGATTTGCTCGGTTGCGGCCCCTCGGATATGCCGGCCGCGAGCTGTCATTTCACCCCCGACCAGATCGCTGCCCAGGTGTTGGCGGTGCTCGATGCCTTGTCATTGCCGCGGGTGCATTGGGTGGGCGAATCCTCGGGCGGGCTCGTTGGCTTATTGCTCGCCGCGAGCCATCCTCGGCGCATCGCCAGCCTCGTGCTGTGCAACACGCCGACGCGGATTTCCAACGAGATCAGAGGGATCTACTCGCTCGACCAGGACAGCACGGCGGCGGCGATCCGCGCTTACGGCACCGGCGAATGGTGCCGCCGCACGCTCGGCTATCGGCTCGATCTCGACCACGCAAGTGCCGAACTGCGCGAATGGTGCGTCGCCGAGATGGACAAGACCAGGCCCGACATCGCCGCGGCATTGCACGAATGTTTCGAGGGTGTCGATGTCGTGCCGGTGCTACCCGAGATCCAAGCGCCGGTCTTGCTGCTCAGCGGCGACAAAAGCCGGATCGCCTCCGAACAACAAAAGATCCTCGCGCGAACCCTGCCGCATGGCCGGCTCGAATTGTTCGGCGGCTATGGTCACGGGGTCAATCTGCTGCTGCCCGAACGCTGCGCCCGCGCCGCCCTCGATTTCTGGCGTCAGGTCGAGGCGGACGGCGGTAGCTGAGGAGGGGTGCAGCAAAAGCCGCGGAAACGATGTATTAGAAGTTACGCGAGCAGGACGGAGCAACCGCGATGGCGCGCCTGCCTTATCTCGACAAATCCGATCTTTTGCCGGAGCACCAGGATCTGCTGGCGCGCAACATCAACCTCTATCGGTTGCTGGCGCACAGCCCGCGCGCGGCGCGTAGCCTGAATACGCTCGCGCGATTCATCCGCGACGGCAGCCGGCTCGACCCGCGATTGCGGCAAATGGCAATCCTACAGGTCGGCTACGTCACCCGCGCCGCCTACGAGTATTCGCATCACATCAGGATCAGCCGCGATTTCGAGGTTTCCGACGACGACATCCGCGCCATCGCCGATGAAACCGCCGGCCGGCCCACCGCTCTCGAACCGCTCGCCAAGGCGGTACTACGCGCGGCTCGCGACATGACCCGCGAGCTTGCGGTTTCCGACGAAACCTTTGCCGTGCTGCGTCAGGGCCTCGACGACGAGCGCCTAACCGATCTCTTGATCACGATCGCTTATTACAACGGCCTGGTACGCCTGATGGCGGCGATGCAGATCGATGTCGAGGACGAATATCTCGCCTATCTCGACGAGTTCCCGTTGCCAAAAGCGTGAGCGCCCCGCGGGGCGCCCGGATCACCTGGTCGCCAATGCGCGGGCGAGCTGGCTCACCGCCTCCTGGTGCTTCTCGTTCCGGATTTCGGCAAAGTTGCGCGCGATCTCGAGCAGCATGCGCTGATGCGGCGTGATCTGGCGTGGGCCTTCCTGGCCGATGCCTTCGTAGAAATAGCTGATCGGGGCGCTCAGCGCGCGGGCGATCTCGAACAGCCTTCCGGCTGAAACGCGATTGATGCCGCGCTCGTATTTGTGCGCCTGCTGATAAGTGACTCCGATCATCTCGGCCAGCTGCTGCTGGGTCAGCCCCAGCATGATCCGCCGCTCGCGGATGCGTCCGCCGACGTGATCGTCGATGGTGGCGGTCGACCGCCCTCTCTTTGGCTTTGCCATGCCTTCACCCATGTCAATCTGCTCATCAAACGCTGATCGTGGCCTTGCCCGCTTGTACCAACACGATAGCGCCCGGATTAATTCCACCGGCGCCATCCAGCGGCCGAAGTGCACGCATCAGTCGACCCCGATCTCGACATTAATCAACGAGAGCGGCAATCCGAGCCTGCATAATCTCCGAAGTGGTATTCGCACGGCTCGGGAACAAGGGTATTCGCGCAATCGCCGATAGGCGCAGATTGCCGCGCGATGTTCGCGCACGCGAGCGGCAGCGAAAGCAGGAAGAGGCGTGGAAGGAGGCAGGCCGTGAATGGGGCGGTAGAGAGCGCCGGCACGGCGCGGGCCGAACGCCGGCGCGCGCTGCTGTTGGCGACGCTGCTGGCCGGGCTCGCCGGGATGGTCGACGCGATCGGCTTTATTCGCCTGCGGCATCTGTTCGTTTCGTACATGAGCGGCAACAGCACGCAATTGGCCGTGGCGGTCGGTCGCGGCAATTTCGACGAAGCCGGTTCGATCCTGGTCCTGATCGTGCTGTTTGTCCTGGGCGCGGCCGGCGGGCAGCTGACCGCCCATGTCGCCGGAGGCCGGCATCTGACCGCCGTGCTCGCCGCGGTGGCGCTGCTGCTCACTGCCGCCGCGATCTTCGACACGGCACCAGTGCCGATGGTGCTGGCGATGGGCGCGTTGAACGCGGCGATGCACCGCGCCGGAAACCTCCCAGTCAGTCTGACGTTCGTGACCGGCACCCTCGTCAGATTCGGCCAGGGGTTCGGCGACTTCCTCGCCGGCCGGGGCAGCGGCTGGGGGTGGGTTGAGCAGGCGCTGCCCTGGCTGGGCCTCGTCGGCGGCGCCATCCTGGCCGGGGCCGCGCAGGTGCGGATCGGCGCGGCGGTCGCCTGGGCGCCGGTCGGGGCGGCCTTTTTGCTTTTCGTCTGGTCGCTCGTTATTCCGCCGCCCGAGTGACCGGCGCTGCGAGGCAGGCGGCGAGTTGCGCCCGCAGCTGCGCGACATCGAGCTTCTGGCCGATCAGCACTAGCCGGTTGCCGCCGGTCAGTCCGGCTGGCGCCGGGTCGAGCGTAAACCGCCGGCCGACCAGCTGAAACAGGTGTCGTCGCTCGCCGCCGTCGATGGTCACTACGCCCTTTGCCCGAAAGACGTTGGCCGGCAGCTGTTCGAGAAAGCCCTGGAATCGCTCGGCCGAAAATTTCCGGTCGCTGGCGAACGACACCATGTCGAACCCGTCGGCCGCAATGTGGTCGTGGTCGTGGTCGTCCGCGCGGAGCCGGCTCTCGCCGTGGAACAGCCCGGCGCCGAGGATCAGCGGCAGCGGGAGTTGCGCGCGGGTGGTGCGCACGACCCGGGCGCCCCTGGCGACCGCGCGGATCTTTTCTTCGACCGCATCGGCTTCTTGCGGGGCCACGATGTCGCATTTGTTGAGCAGCACGAAATCGGCGTAGCGCAATTGGTTCAGCGCCGCCTTGCTGTCGAACCGGTCGAGGCTGAAGCTTTCGGCGTCGGCGAGCGCCACGATCGAATCGACGCGGATCACGTCGCGGAATTCCGAGCGCAAAAAGGTCAGCACGATCGGCAGCGGGTCGGCGAGACCGGTGGTTTCGACGATCAAGTAATCGACTAGCGGCTGACACTGCAGAACGCGAAAGATCGCCTCGACCAGATCATTGTTGATCGAGCAGCAGATGCAGCCGTTGGCGAGCTCGACCATGTCGTCGCCGGCGCCGACGATCAGGTCGCTGTCGATCGCGATGTCACCGATCTCGTTAACCATGACCGCGATCCTGAGGCCGGTCTGGTTGGCCAGGATATGGTTTACGAGTGTCGTTTTGCCGCTGCCGAGAAAGCCGGTGACGATCGTGACCGGCAGCCGGGTTTCTTGGTCGGCGCGCGTCATCGTCGGACGGGTCAGGCGGCAAAGGTGTAGGTGGTGCCGACCGCCGACTGGCTGACTGCGTCGCCAAAGGCGTTGGCGAGGGCGTGCAACGCGCGCCAGCCGGTGCAATGGCCGGTGATGATGTGCGGAATCGCAAACGGCCGCAGCGCTTCGACTGTATCGGGAATGATCCGCTCCATGACCCCGCCCAGATGCAGCCCGCCCATCACGCAATGTATCGGGGCATCGGGAAACAGCGTCTGCACCGAGGTGCAGACATTGACGATCCCGGCATGCGAGCACGAGCTCAGCACGATCAGCCCCAACGACCTGACATGGGCGACCAGCATCCGCTCGTCGAGCAAAAGCGGATCGGGCTGCCACGGCGCCTGCGGGCCGGTGCGGCTCAAATGGTCGGTCCGGCCTTTTTCGAAGGCGCTCAGCCGCGGGATTTCGCCGCTCAAATAAAAATGCCGGTCGAGCAGCAGCCGATCCGCCGGATCGATGACGACTGCCGCACCCAGCCCCTCCATCTCGGCCGGCGAGGGGACCTTGGCCGCCGGCACGACGGTTCCGGTGCCAAGCCGGATCGCGCGCTCGTTGAACATTCCGGGATTGACGTGGACCGTCGTCTTCCCGCCCTGTTCGCGGATCGCCTGCAACGCCGCCGGCAAGGCGGCCATGTGGTCCCAATGCCCGTGGCTGACCGCGATGCATTCGATCCCGCCCAATTCAATGCCGAGATTGGCGCAATTGCGGACAAAGATCGCGCCCTCCGGGCCGGTGTCGAACAGCATCGTATGACGGACGCCACCGGCATCGGCCACCAGCCGGCAGCCAAAGCCGAGATTGGCGCACAACAGCGCCTCGCCCGACAGCGCCGTGGCGCCGGCGCGGACGATGTTGGCGAATTCCGAAACCGCGAACAATGTCTTGCTGACGTAATTGTCGCTGACGTCGTCGGTGATGACATCGACCGTCAGCTGGTCGATCGCCCGCAACCTACGGCTCATTTCGGTCATTTGCTTTTCCGCAACGCAGCATCGAGCTGATTTTACCATCGTTCGACGGAAACGCGTTCATATCGAAAAGGCGCGGGTTTGACGCTTTTCTGACCTCGGCAGCGCCAAGATCGACGCGGGAAACCCACGGGGTCAGCGATGAAGCAGCTCTGCCTTCTGTTCGCGGTGGCGATGTCTCTGTCGGCTTGCGGTGTTGCCGTCAGGATGGAGGCCCGGAACGATATGGAGGGGTCGAAAGCCGCCTACAAATCGTGTCTGGCGGAAAACCCGACAAAAGTATCGGCCTGCGAGTCCGAGCGGCTGTCCTACGAGGCCGATCTGAAGGCGTTCGAAGCGACCGCCGGCGGCGGCATCGTCTCCAGCCGAGAGCCGTAACCAAAACGGCCGACCCGCGCCAGCGCCGACCGCTTGCCGCGACGCCGCCCTTGCCTGCGGCGGTACCCCGGCGGCAAGCTGGCGGACCATTTTGCTGGAGAGGACAGCATGGACCAACCGGTCGGCGCCACGGGCTTGTCGCGCGGGCTCACCAATTACGGCGACCCCGATTTCGCGCTCTATCTGCGGCGTTCCTTTGCCCGCTCGATGGGCTATTCGAGCGACATGCTGTCGCGGCCGGTGATCGGCATCGCCGACACCTATTCCGGCTACAACAATTGCCATCGCCATTTCCCCGAGCTGATCGAGGCGGTCAAGCGCGGTGTCCTGGCGATGGGCGGGCTGCCATTGACCTTTCCGACGATTTCGCTCGGCGAGGTCTTTCTCAACCCGACGAGCCTGATGTTTCGCAACCTGATGGCGATCGACACCGAGGAGATGATCCGCGCCCAGCCGATGGATGCGGTGGTGTTGGTCGGCGGCTGCGACAAGACCGTGCCGGCGCAATTGATGGGCGCGATTTCCGCGAACCGGCCGGCGATCCAACTCGTCGCCGGGCCGATGATGACCGCGCGCTGGCATGGCGAGCGCCTCGGCGCCTGCACCGATTGCCGCCGCTTTTGGGCGCGGTACCGCGCAGGCGAGATCGGAGCCGACGAGATCCACGAGGTCGAGGGCAATCTCGCGACGACCGCCGGCACCTGTGCCGTGATGGGAACCGCGAGCACAATGGCCTCGATCGCCGAGGCCCTCGGCATGATCCTGCCCGGCACCGCCGCGATCCCGGCGGTTCATGCCGACCGGCTGCGCGCCGGCGAGGCGACAGGGCGCGCGGCGATGCAGCTCGCCCGCGGCGGGCTCACCCCCGACCATATCGTCACCCCCGACGCGGTCGAAAACGCGCTGCGCGTGCTGATGGCGATCGGCGGCTCGACCAACGCGGTATTGCACCTGACCGCGATCGCCGGCCGCGCCGGGATCGACATCGATTTGCGGCATTTGAACGAGATCAGCGATTCGACCCCGGTGCTGGTCGATCTGAAACCGACCGGCCCGCATTACATGGAGGATCTGTTCGCCGCCGGGGGCATCGGCGTGGTCTTGCGCGAGCTGGAGCCGCTGCTGCATCTCGATTGCCTGACCGTGACCGGCGAAACCCTGGCCCAGCGTCTCGCCGCCCCCGCCGGCCCGGTCGATCGCGCTGTCGTCAAGCCGCTCGGCGACCCGTTGCAGCCGGTGGGTGGGCTCGTCGCGCTGTTCGGCTCGCTGGCCCCAAAGGGGGCGATCTTCAAGCGCTCCGCCGCCGACCCGAAATTGTTCGAGAAGGAGGGGAGGGCAGTCGTCTTCACTTCCCTCGAGGATTTGTCGGCGCGGATCGACGACCCCGCGCTGGACGTCACCCCCGACGACTTCCTGGTGTTGCAGAACGCCGGCCCGCTCTCGGCTTCGGGCATGCCGGAGGCCGGCTATCTGCCGATCCCGCAAAAGCTCGCGCGCGCCGGGATCAAGGACATGGTGCGGATTTCCGACGCGCGGATGAGCGGC
>Ga0210386_10001900_pt1 | contig 18188 bp, 14 predicted proteins | sample IncBWH32OmetaG_FD_160091 | JGI IMG/M metagenome (GOLD analysis project Ga0210386, IMG submission 160091) | Forest soil microbial communities from Barre Woods Harvard Forest LTER site, Petersham, Massachusetts, United States - Inc-BW-H-32-O ... | reverse complement strand
ATATCTGGATGGGCAGATCGTCGAGCGGACTTGCCGTAGCGTGCAGCCTTGCTTCGGAGACGTGCAGATAACGCGAGGTGGTCTCCAGATCGCGATGGCCAAGCAGAAGCTGGATGCTGCGCAGATCGTTGCGGAAACGCTGTTTGCAGCCCAAATGCCGCTCCGTTGTTTGCACAGAGACGTGTCCCAGCAGGAACTGAATCTGCTCCAGTTCACCGCCGGCCTGATGGCAAAGGCGAGCGCAAGTTCGACGAAGGTCGTGGGGAGCGAGAGACTGGATTTCACAGTCCTTTGCTTTCTGCTTTACGACACCCCAAATGACTTTGGGACTGAAGCCGGTTCCCCAGACTCTGCCAGCCTTGTTGATCGAACGAAGGAGAGTGCCGGTCGTAATCCCGGAAGCTCCCGTCCAAGTGTCAATTCCGGTCTTCACCCAATCCGGGACTGGAATGGTTCGTATATGGCCGCCCTTGCCGACAAGATCGGCAATAACCCAGTGCTCCTCCCGCTGTTGGATGTCATCAACTCGCAAAGCAGTCAATTCCCCTCGGCGAAGCCCGCAGCCCAGCAGAATCGCGAGCGTCGCATAGTCGCGTTTGCCACGAATACTGGCTTCGTTCGCCGTCAACAGAAGGCGCTTTCCTTGCTCCACAGTGAGCCAATTGCCAACGGGAACACCCAATCGCTTGACGCCCTTCACCCGGCGAATTCCCGCAGCCAGATCTGCACTGAGGAGACCGCAATCGGCCGCCTCGTAAGCCAACCTCCGGACTGCAGCGAGTCGCAAGTTGATGGTGGTTGATGCGTAATGACGCTGCTCCAAGGAGACTCGGTACCGCGTGACCACAGTCTTATTGAATGCGAGTCTGGGCTCCGAGCAATACCACTCGATGAATTCTCTGATCGCATGATCATAGGTTCGCTGGGAACTGGGAGAGGTCAGGCTGTTCAATACTGCCGATTTGGATTGTTCAAGGTCGGGGAGCTTGAGAATCGATTTAGATGTCCTTTTGCGCTTTGTTTTGCTGCTTGCCATGGGTACGGCCTCCAATTGCCGTGTGGCAAACAACATGATCCGGATCGCCATCTCGGACTATCGGACCCTAGGGCGTTTTTCGTTACTAATAAGCCTTTCGCATGTAAACGTCTCGAATCAGTGCGCCGCCCTCGTATTAGAGGTGTTGGGCCGAAGAAATCATTCGTACGCCTATTCGCAGGGCTCTCTACCAGCCTATTCGGCTCTCAAAGCCTCGATCGGATTGATCGCCGCAGCACGCAGCGCAGGGAGCAGGCACGCAACAACTCCGACAGCCAGGAGCATGCAGATTGCAGCAGTGGCGACCAGGGGATTGTACGGGCTGACCTGGAATAGGAGATTTCCTATTACGCGTGCAAATGCAAAGGTAACCCCGGTTCCCACGATAGTCCCGACGAGGACCGGAGTGAGACCGTCGCGCAGCACGAGTTTGCAGATGTTCGTCTTTTGTGCGCCGAGCGCCAGGCGAACGCCAATCTCGCGCCGCTGCTGAACGACGGAGTAAGTAACGACACCATAGACTCCCAATCCGGCGAGAAGCAGCGCACTGATGGCGAACATCAGCAGGAGGTCCATCTCAAAGCGGCGGTTTGCTATCGAGTCGGCGATGATGCCGTCGAGGGCGCGCACGGTTGGCACGGATACCTCGGGGTCCACGCTCCAGACTGTCTTGCGAATCGCATCGGCCATGGCTGCCGGCTCCTGTCGCGTGCGCACGACGAGGCCGCCGGTGAGGTTTGCGCGGTACCAGCAGGGCACATAAATCATCATCGGATCAGGCTTCGCCAGCGAGAGGGTCCGCGCATTGCGCACCACTCCGATAACTGTGAACGGCGCTTCGTTGGTTATTCCTGCGCGAGTGAAGTTCTGTCCGATGGGATCCTTTCCTGGCCAGAGCGTTCGAGCCGTCATCTCCGAAACGAGGGCATAGTGTTTGCCTTCGTCGCCGTCGGAGAGGAAGTGTCCCGCGACCAACGGCAGATGAATGGCCGCGAAGTAGTCTGGGCTGATCCAGCGGAAATGCTCGGCGGGCATCTGCATCACGGGGCGCGTATCGCCGAGAATTCGCGCCATATCGACCCATGTGTCACCGGCGAGCGGCAGTTGGCTGACTACGGCTGCGTGCTCGATTCCGGGCAGCTGCTGCAGGCGATGAACCAAATCTTTATAAAACGGGATGCGTGACTTGTCGCTGGGATAGGACTTGGTGGGCAGATCGATCATCGCAGTTATCGTGTGGTCTGCTTCGAATCCTCGGTCGATCCGCATCAGTCGAACGAGGCTCGCTGTCAGCAGGCCCGTCATTAGCACCAAGGCAACGCTGACCGCGACTTCTACTGCGACCAGTATCCTGCGAAATCGTTTGCTGCCGGGAGATTCGCTTGCCAGTCGCGCCTCACTGTGCAGCACCTCGTGCGGCTGGGTGGCGGAGCTGATCCACGCCGGAACTGCTCCAGCAAGGAGAGCCGCGGCAACCCCGAGCAGCGATGCGCATGCGGCGCCAGCCCAATCTAGATGGAGCGTTCCACGGAAATCCAGTTGAGCGGGAAGATAACGCTGCATCACCGGCACCAGCAATGCGGCGAGCAGAATGCCGAGGATGGCGCCTGCGGCCGCAAGCATTGCAGTCTCACGCATCGCCATGCGCAGCATTTCGCGGCGTGGCGCTCCAATAGCAGCGGCGATCGCCATCTGCTGCCTGCGGCCCACGGCCCGCGCCAGCAGAAGATTCGCCATATTGATGCAGCCCACCAGGAGCAACCCCGCCACGGCAACCAACAAAATTACCAGCGGCACTCGGTTATTGCCGACCAGCACCCGCTGAAACGGAGTCAACACAGCAGAAAGAGTGCCTCTTTCTTCCGCTGAAAGACCAGCCGATATCATATGCTGCAACGCATTGATCTCTGCATTTGCCTGCGCAACAGTCGTTCCTGGCTTCATCCGGGCAAGTCCGAAATAGTCGAAGTCGCCCATGGCTTCCTCAAGTCGGTCTTTTGACAAAGCGAGAGGAACTACCGCCTCGACGGGTCTTGCACGGTCTTTGTCCGGACCCGCAATGGTTTCCACCACCGGCAAATGAAACGACTGGGGCATGACCCCAATCACGGTGTAAGGAAATCCATTGAGCGTAACGACCTTGCCGAGAATGGCAGGATCGCCTTGAAACTGCTGCCGCCAAAGATTGTTTGACAGCAGAACGACGTGTTCATGGCCCGTCTGCGCTTCCTGCTCAGTAAATGTGCGGCCGAGTTGTGGCCCGATATTCAGAACGGAGAAGATGCCTGGCGTCGTACTCAGCACATCGACCAGCAGCGGATGCGCGCCCGCTCCGAAAGGCATGGATCCTTCTTCCATCAGCGCCAGGGACTGCATGCTATGAGTGTTTTGCTGCCATTTGAAGAAGTGGTTCGCGTTCATCGGCAGCTTGGGGTAAATGTCGCGGAACTCGGCAACCTGCTCCACCATTGCCACTAATTGTTCAGGATGGTCGTAGGGCAGCGGCCGGAGCAGCACGTCATAAACAAGCGTGAAGATCGCAGTGGTTGTGCCGATTCCAAGGGCAAGCGTGAGGATGGCGGTAAACGTAAAGCCGGGGGCCTTGCGTAACTGGCGCACAGCACACTGGATATCTCGATATAGCGTTTGTATGAGATCCATCCACGGTCCCTCTGCGAATAGGCTGCAGGGTGCTACGAATTCTCTTTTAGCCTGGTTCCGATTCGAGTAGAAAACTCGCAATTTTCGGCCGACAGCCGATCAGGAGCAGAGAGAGCATCCGACAACCCGCCCCGGAAATTTGCCGCTGGCGATAATCGCCATGCACTCACCTGCCGCTGATTTCTCCTCATAAGTCGGCATGCCGACAGTGAACCATGCGGATTGATGTTCGATTACGATGGAATGCGACAGCATCAGTCACAACCAATGGTTTGAGGAAATGCATGAAAAAAGCTTTCGGACTTGAGGTGCCTGAAAACCTGCAGGATATTGTGCGACCTTCACGCTGTGCTTTGATCGTCTACGACATGCAGGCAGGCATCGTTCCTCAGATTTCTTCCGGGTTGGAGATCCAGAAGCAGTGCGTCCTGATTGTGAACGCTGCGCGCAGGGCCGGCTTGAGAATTTTCCACACACGTCATTTCTTTTTGCCATTTGCCGCAGCGGGTGTTGCGCAGCTACGCCGGGCCATGGTGTGGCAGCGCAAAGACGAGCCGCAGGAGACGACGTGCTTTATTCCGCAAGGTTCTCCGGCATTTCAGATCGTGCCTGAACTTGAGCCGCGTGAAGGCGAAGTTATCGTCGACAAGATCACGATGTCGGCCTTCGAGGGCACGTTCCTCAACCTGGCTATGCGCGACGCCGGCATTGACTCTTATCTGATAGCGGGGATTGCGCTCGAAATCGGAATCGAGCCCACGGTTCGACAAGGCCTGGATTTGAACTACATTCCAGTTGTCATCACCGACGCCTGCGGTTCAAAGACAGAAGAATTGAAGCATCGGTCGCTGGTAACACTGGAAGAAACCGGCGAGGTTTTTATGGCCTCAACCGCCGATATCGTCGCACTCCTGGACGAGCGCTAAGCCGGATTCTCTGCGCACCAACGCCGTCATCAGCCCATCTAACTGGCAAAACTTGCGAGGTATGGTCATGAAAGCAGTTGTGCTCCACGAGTACGGCGGGCCCGATAAGCTGAGGTATGAGGACTGGGACGATCCCCAGGCGGGCAACGGCCAGATCCTTGTTCGCGTCAGCGCAGCCGGAGTCAATCCCATCGATTGGAAGATTCGCAGCGGCGCGATGAAGACTTTCATGCCGGTGGAACTGCCCACCATCCTCGGCTACGACTACTCCGGCGTCGTTCGCTCAGTTGGCAAGGGCGTCGAGGGCTATGCCGAGGGCGACAAGGTCTTCGGGCGCGCCGGGAAGTGCTACGCCGAACTACTTCTGGCTGATCTCGCAGGCTTGTCGAAGCTTCCAAAGGGCCTTGATCCCATTGAAGCCGCCGCGCTCCCGGTGGTGCTCAACACGGGTGAACAACTGATCGTTCAGGCCGGCAAGGTTCAGCCTGGCCAGACGGTCGTCATCACCGGCGCACTGGGCAGCGTAGGCCGCACCGCCGTCTGGGTGGCGAAGAAGGTCGGTGCGCACGTCATCGCCGGTGTCCGCGGCTCACAGAAGAAGGCGGCGGAAGAGCTCGGGGCCGATGCCCTTCTGGCGCTCGATAACCGCCAGGAAATGGACTCACTCGGCGTTGTCGAGGTTGTAGCAGATACGATTGGCGGCGTCGTCAGCGACGCGCTCCTGGCTAAAGTCAAGCCGGGCGGGACCTATGCCTCGGTGGTAGGGCCTCCCCCAAATGCCACACTTTACCCTGCCGTCAAGGTGGAGGCTTTTGGATCCCATCCTGACGCAGCGGGCATGCGTTCGCTCGCAGAAGATATCGCAAACGGAAAGTTCAAGATTTCTGTCGATCGCAAGATTCCCCTAGCCGACGCGGCGAAAGCACACGCTGAAGCGGAGAAGGGCGGCGTTGGGAAAATTCTCCTTTTGGCGTGACCGAACGGGGGACCTCAAGTGCTTCGTCTGGATCACTTGGATCGACGCCACGATCGCTGGAATGTCGATCCTCACAAGTCCGGCATTGCGCAACCGATCGCAAGGTGAACACTACGGCGTTTCTCAGGAGTAATCGAACGAGCAGGCACCTGAGTCATCAGGAATGCTTTCGGTGAACACCGATGAGGAGGCCCGCACTCATACCTATCGATTGCTGGTGGCCAGCCATAAAGTTGTAGTCATAGGCCGGTTCAAGATACCAGCCGAAGCGATGTCTGCCGGTCGGCCAGAACATGAAGTCGCCCTCAACCTCACCCGCAATCGAGTTCGACGTCGTTCCATTCTGACGGAGATAGACCCACTCCGGCCCTATGCCGAGCATGAACTCGGCCTTCCGCGTCAGCGTCCAGGGTTTCTTAAAGAGCAGGTCTGCGTCCCATTCCGTCGAGTTGCGCGTAAAGAAGGGCGTTACACCCGCCTCAAGCTCCAGCCAGTTTTCAATAGGCGTGGTCTCCGCTGCCAGATTCGGCGCGAAGCTGGCAGCACCTCCGGTGGTGTTCCAGCTTGTTGCTGCCCCAAGCTCCACAATTACGCTGGGGTCGTCGCCGAGCGGTGGTTCATTCTGACCATGCGCCCGCACGCACAGAACCGCAGCAACGGAAACCAGAAGAAGCGTGCGGGATCTCATGCAATCACGCTAAAGCCTATAGTAGCTATAGGGTCAAACATGAGCGCAACCTTCCGCATCGGCGAGCTCGCGAAGCGTACCGGCGTCAAAGTCGTTACCATTCGCTACTACGAACAGGCAGGCTTGCTGCCTGAGTGTGAGCGATCAACCGGCAACTATCGCATGTATGCTCCGGAGCACCTGGAGCGCCTGCGCTTCGTCCGACGGTGTCGCGACCTTGGCTTTTCTCTGGAGCAGATCAGAGACATGCTGCTGCTTTCGAACGCAGAGTCGTCGACTTGCGCTGACGTTTGCAACGTAGCCGCAGATCATCTCCGCGATGTGGAGTCGAAAATCGCCGATCTGAAACTCCTGGCCTCCGAGCTTCGCCGCATCCGTTCCTCGTGTGACGGAAAACGCTCAAGCAGAGAGTGCAGAATCATTGCCGCACTTGCTCGAAGCTGATACGGATTCGTCCCGTCAGCGGTTCGTTCGCTAACGATGGGCTATTGGAGCTTCATAACGCGAAGTCGGCATGGCGACTGGAATCTTCAGACCTCGGACCGCTTGAGGATCGGCGTCGCCATCCACGTTTTTGGGGACTAATCCTCTGGAACTCGCTGTGGGGTGTATTTATCGGCATCCCGAAGGAGGTCATTGGGATGGAAACAACTTGTGAAGACAAGTGTTGAGCAGTGCCAAAGGTCATTCGGCGTGGAGTGTAGTGATCGGATCGAGGCGCATGGCGCGCAGCGCCGGGATGTAACTGGAAGCGATGGCGACGGCGGTGAGCACGGCGGTGACGCTGGCGAAGATGGAAAGATCGTAGGGCGAGACACCGTAAAGCAGGCCGGCCATGAGATGGGAAACAAGAAACGCGCCAGCCAAGCCTACGCCGGCGCCAACGGCGGCCAGAGTGAGGCCCTGGCGTAGAACCATGCTGAGGATATCGCGCCTTTGCGCGCCCAGCGCGAGGCGAATGGCGATCTCGCGCGATTGCTCATTGACCAGGAAGGAGATGGTTCCATAGATTCCCAGGCCCGCGAGCAGCAGGGCGGTTGCGGCAAACAGCGCCACCATTACCATAGAGAACCGCCGCACAGAAAGCGAAGAGGAGAGAACGTCGTCCAGGGTCTCCCCGCGGAAGACGGGAAGCTCCGGATCGACGGACTGGATTCGTGTGCGCACCTGCGCGGCGATGGCGGCGGGATCGACCCGTCCACGCAGGTAGAACGCAAGAAACTTGGCGGGGCGCTGGTAGATGTCGAGGTAGATCTGCGGAATGCCGGCGTCCGCGAGCGATTCGGTGCGTGCATCGGCAATGACACCGACGATGGTGATCCACTCCGGTCCGGCACGGCCCAAATCATCCGAGGAACGGACTCGCTTGCCGACGGGATCCTGGTTGGGCCAGTAGGTGCGGGCCGCGGCCTGGTTGATGACTGCGACCAAGGGCGTATGTTCAAGGTCCTGGTCGACGAAGAGGCGTCCACGCAAGAGAGTCATGCCGAGCACGTGGAAATATTCCGGTGAGACGATCAATGTGTCGATCAGCGGAGGCTGGCTGCTCCGCACTTCCTGGCCTTCGCGAACCAATGGAGTCATGCCGCGATCGCTCTGGCTATGGCCAAGGGGAATGGCCGCCCGATCACTGACGGCGGTTTCTTCCACGCCCGGAATCGTACGATTACGGCGCAGAACTTCGCGCAGCAACACCGCTTCCTGCGTGGCGGTGCCGTAAATGTCGGTTTTGGGATCGTTAGGATTCGGCAGCGACATTTCGATTACCGTGACTCGAGTGGGATTGAAGCCGGGTTGCACCTGGAACAAGTCCCAGAAGCTGCGCAGCAGAAGTCCGGCAGCGATCATCAGCACCAGGGAGAGGGCTAATTCACCAATCACCAGAGCATGGCGCAAGCGCGAGCGCCGCCGGGAACCGTTGGAGCCACGACCCTCCTGCCGGAGGGTCTCAGTCAAATTAAGGCGGCTGGTGAGCCACGCGGGGGCAAGCCCGAAGATAGTTCCGGCGGCGACGGAAACAACAATGGCAAACGCCAGCACACCCCAGCTGATGGATATGTCATTGAGGCGCGGCAGGCTTTCGGGAACAAATCGCAGCAAGAATTTCCGGGCGCAGAAGAGGACCGCGAAACCGGTGATGCCGCCAAGCACGAAGAGTAACAAGCTCTCGGTGAAGAGCTGACGAACGAGGCGCATTCTTGCTGCTCCTAATGCCTGGCGAACCGCCATCTCGCGTCCTCGCGCGCTGGCGCGTGCAAGCAGCAGGTTGGCGACGTTGACAGAGCTGATCAGCAGGACCAGGCCCACCGCGCCGAACAACAGAATGAGCGATTGGCGAACATTGCTGACAAGAGTCTCGGCCAGGGGAGTGAGGTGGAGAGTCCACGCGCCTTGCGACGGATAATCCGCCGGATATTGCTTCTTCAACGATGCAACCAGGGCACTGAGACGCGCCTGCGCGGCCTCAGGCGAGAGACCAGGCTGAAGGCGGGCGATAGTGTCGAATGGGAAACGTGTGCTGCGCATCGGCGGCGGGGCGGGATCGCCGAAAAATCCGCATGCCGCCCACAAATCGGTACTGCGCTCCTTGCTGGTTTGGCCCTGGTCGCGAAAGCTGGCGGGCATGACGCCGACAACATGAGCGGGATCGTTGTCAAGGCGCAGAGTCTTGCCGATAATGTGCGGGTCGGCGCCGAATGCGCGCTTCCATAGCCCATCGCTAATGACGACTTCGTTGTTGAAGCCGGGCGTGGCGTCGTGCGGATCGAAAGTGCGGCCCAACTGCGCGTCGACGCCGAGCACAGCGAAGTAAGCCGGTGTGACCGACTTTGAGGCGATGCTCGCGGGCTGGCCGCTGCCGGTGAGATTGTTGGTGCCGAAAAAGGAGAGGGACACATATTGGAAGATTCCCGAGTTCTGCAGGTCTCTCAACTCAGGAATGGAGAGTCCGATGTCGTGCGCGCCCACGCCGGGAAGGTTGGCTTCAAGTCGCACCAGTTCGCTGGGGTGGTGGTAGGGCAAAGGATGCAGCAAGGTTGCGTCGATGACGCTGTAAATGGCAGTGGTGGCTCCGACGCCGAGGGCCATGGTGGCGATGGCAATCAGGGAAAATCCGGGAGACCGGTACAGCATGCGAAAAGCGTAGCGGAGGTCGAAGAGAAAATTCTCAGCAAGCGGAAGACTCTGCTCGGCGTGGTGGTGCTCGCGGATCGCCTGGGCCGCGCCAAGCTTCAGTGCGGCCTGCCGACGCGCCTCGGGGGGTGACATGCCGGCGCGCAAATTCTCCTCAGTCTGCAAGGCAAGATGCTCGGCCATCTCTTCCTGGAGGCGCTGGTCGGCGCGCCTTCCGGCGGTGAAGTTCGAGAGACGAATGAAAAAGCGGCGCAGGAATCTCATGGCAGGTCCTCGGCCTGGACCTCAAAGAAGCGCGCGATGATAGCTGCTGTCTGATTCCAATCGCGGGTCTCCGTCTGCAACTGTTTTCGGCCGATTGCAGTCAGGCGATAGAAGCGAGGCCTGCGGTTGTTCTCCGATGCGCCCCACTCCGAAGCAATCGCGCCCTCATGCTCAAGCTTGAGCAACAAGGGATAGAGCGTGCCCTGGTTGAGAGCAAGAATGTCTCCGCTGATCTGCTCAATGCGCCGGGCGATGCCATAGCCGTGCTGCGGGCCCAGAACATCAAGGGTTTTGAGGACCATCAGCGCAAGCGTGCCTTGCAAAACGTCGGGTTTTTCCTTCATGGAAAGACCAACCTTTAGGTTTCCTACAGGAAGAATGGCACGGTTCATTTTGGAAAGCAACAGGAAAGTTGGGACTTTCTTGCGATGACAAATCAGAAGTGCTGTCAGGAAACTGCCGGTGAGACTGTTGATTGAGGACGGCGTAGTTGTGATTTCTAATGAAAAGTCGGCAAGTGTTTACTAAAGTGAATTCGGCCGCGATTTCGACTGTCGCCCGTGTGCTCAGTCATCGACTACGGTTGTGGTTGCGTTTTCGGCGGGATAGAGGACGTTATCATTCACTAACGGGCGGTTGACCGGGAATGCCTGTTTCAGTCCAAGCGCCGAACAGCCAGATGGAGTTTGCAGCATCCACAGGCATCCGATACCACTCACAGGCTTCTTGACTCTCGCGATTTCTTCGCATGCTTGCTCTTGGTACCTGCAGTGCCAGGCAACTTGGCATTGGGCGCGCGGCTTCGAGCCATATCCAGTCCAAACAGCTCAGAAAGGTCGTCGCTGCGGAGGATCTTCCCAGGAGCAGCTCCCTTCTTTGCCAGGGGAAGCGCGCCACCGGCCTCGGTAATGAGTTCCTTCTCGTCCAATTCATGAAGCCTGAAGAGCAGCTCGGGCTGCTGGTCGAGCCGGGCGCCGATACCATAAAGCACGGCGGCGACGTGCTTGCACATTGACGCCCAGTCCGGGCAACTGCACGATAGCTGGATCTCATTGGGCGAGGGGAATAGTCCGGTCTTTTCTCTGCAAATACGTTCCATGACGCCGGTGGAAAGGCGCCCTTGCAGAAGCTCGACCAGAGAATCAATCGCGCCCGCGCAGTCTTTGCAGATGGACTTCCAGCGTGCCTTGGTCACCGGGGTGATTTTCGCCACGATTTCGTAGATTTCCGAGCCGCTAACCAAGGCTTTGACTTCGCCAGAGGCAATCTGAAGATCGATTACCGAGCCGTTGCGCACGTAGGTGCGCCCGCGCGGCAACCGGTTTGCGAAGTCACTGTAGCGTTCGAGGTTCTCGCACCAGGCTTTCCCCCAGAAGGTTTTGGCAATGGCGCGGCCTTCGACAGTCACCGGCGAGATGGGATGTCCCTTCTTCCTTAACTGCTGTATCTTGCGCAGCGCTTGCCGCCGCCGCTCCGCAGTGGAAACATAGGATCGCCATCCCCGGTCGTAGTGCATGGATCACATCTCCGGCAGCGCGCTGTTCAGGTCCAGAGCAACTAGCTTAAGCAAATCATCGTCTTTCATTTCCGTGAGCAAGAGATCGGCGCCGCCTTCCAGCAAGTCTTTGGATAGCCGCCGTTTCGACTCGATCAGTTGGTCGATTTTTTCCTCCACGGTCCCGCGGCAAACAAACTTGTGCACCAGCACGTTCTTAGTCTGGCCGATGCGGAAGGCGCGGTCGGTCGCCTGGTTCTCGACCGCCGGATTCCACCACCGATCGAAGTGCACCACATGGGAAGCGGCAGTCAGGTTGAGTCCGGCGCCTCCCGCCTTGAGCGAAAGCACGAAAAATCCAACTGCCTCATCTTCCTGGAAGCGGCGCACGAGTTCCTTGCGTTTTTTTACCTCGGTCTGTCCGTGCAGAGCCAGCCCTGGCCGCCCGAAAACCGATTCCAGAAACGTTGCGAGCGGCGCGGTCACTTCGCGAAACTGTGTGAAGATCAAGACTTTCTCCTGCTTGGCGGCGATGACTTCGGCAATGTCACGTAAGCGGGCCCACTTGCCGCTGTCTTCCTGGCTCCATTCGCCGTCGCCTAGCCACTGAGACGGGTGGTTACAAATCTGCTTGAAACGCATCAGAAACGACAACACCAGGCCCTTGCGCTGAATGCCTTCGACTTTGTCGAGTTGTTGCGTCAGTTCCTCCACGGCCTGCTGGTAAAGCGCTGCTTGCCTGCGGCTGAGCTGGCAGAACGCCTTGACCTCCGTCTTGTCGGGCAGATCGGCAATGACCGTCTTGTCGGTCTTCAAACGCCGCAGAATATACGGCCGCACCAGCTCGCGCAACGGGCGGTATGGATTGTGGGGCTTGTCCGCAAGGCGCTTGGCAAAATTCGTGAATTCCTTGGCCGAGCCCAGCAGCCCTGGGTTGATGAAGTCGAAGATGGACCATAGATCGCCGAGCCGGTTCTCGATTGGCGTGCCGGTGAGGGCAAACCTCACCGGTGCCTTCAGGTTCTTGGCCGTCTGGGTCTGCTTGGCAGAAGGATTCTTAATGGCCTGAGCTTCGTCGAGCACAAGCAAATTCCACGAGCTATCCGTAATCCAGGGAATGCGGAGCAGTGAGCCGTAGCTGGTAATCACCAGATCCACATCCTGAAGGCGTTCTGGCGTCATTGTTTTCAGCTCGTTGGCTGGGAGCTCGGAAGGATGCGCGATGATCGCTTTCAAACTCGGCGCGAAGCGTTCAATCTCTGACGCCCAGTTTGCCAGAAGCGAAGCGGGCGCGACCAACAGGCTCGGCTGCCGATTACCGTCGCACTGGCGATGGAGCACGAGCAGCAGCGCCAGCACTTGAATGGTCTTGCCGAGTCCCATGTCGTCGGCAAGACAAGCCCCGAGGCCCAGCTTCGCGAGGAGATAGAGCCACTGCACACCGACTTGCTGGTATGGCCGCAGCGTGCCATTCAGCGCCGGACCGGGATCAATGCGGGCTAGAACATCTGGGCTGCGCAGTCCTTTCAGCGTTTCCGCGAGCCATGGCCCTGCGGCTACGTGCGCCCACTCGGCGTCCGCAGAGGCGGAATCGCCATCGGCGGCAACATCGGTGCCGGCAAGCATGCGCATGGCTTCGGCAAAACTGATGCCTTTGTCGGTGGCTTCACGCTCGACCTCACTGAAGTGCTCAATCATTCGGCTCAGTCGCTGCGGATCGACCTCTACCCAACGCCCTCGAACCAAGGCAAGTCCGTCGGACTTGCCGAGCAATTCCTTGATCTCGGCCTCGGTGAGTTTTTCGCCATCGAGGGTTACTTCCAAGCGGAAATCGAGAAGCGCATTCTGCCCCAGTCCCGATGGCGGCTTGCCGCCGACGGTGGCTGTCACTTGCGCGCGGGGAGGACGGTTGGCTCGCCATGTCGCGGGCATCCGCACTACAACCCCGGCGCTCTCCAGTTGAGGCACGTCTCTCAGAAGCTGCATGGCCTGGTTCGGCATCCACCGCAATGGGTGGAAAATTTCTCCTGCGTCGGCCACCGCCTTCAGCCAGGGACAGCGCTCGGCCGCCCGCTGCACAGGAAGAAGCAGCGAGAGTAGGCGCTCCCTGTTGGCGGCACCTGCATACTCGCGCAGAGCCTGGCCCAGCGGAAGATGCTGCGCCTTGGCGTGCGCCGACAGCCGCGTCGTGTAGGTGGCAAGGAACGCGAACGGCGCCGCTTCGTCTTTGCGGTTTTCGGCAAGGTTAAAATGGACGCGGCCGACCAGGTTCCAAGCCGGATTGCGTCGCTTCAGGAATTCCTCAACCCCGCATTTCGATTCCGACAACTCGAGTCGAAAAGCCGCATCCAGTTCTTGCCAGAGAGCGCTCAGGACCGTTGCGGTCAGATATTCAGCACCGGTCATGGGAGGCGCAGCCAACACAAGCTGATGCAACTCCGAGGCGGGAGGAACTGGAACATGAGCTTTTGGTGGCTCCGCACCGGTATCTGGTAGAGTGCAGACGGCTGTCACATACTGTGCAGCAAACTCCCGCCAGTAGGACAAAGTCGGGGGAAGAGCGACTCCGATTTCATTTGCACCCAATTGGAGGAGGCCGCGTCCCGATCCGCCGGCGAACGCGTTCTGAAGCCGGTGTGCAAGCTCGGCTTCAACCGCCGCCGCGTCATCGTCTTGTATTAGAGTCAATCGGCCGTGCGGGGTAAGGGTCGAGGCTAGAAAGAGCAGGGGCATCGATTCCCTTGCCAGATTAGCAGACTCTTGTGTAGCCGCTTGGCTCCGACTACGAACTCGTCACCCGCTTTCCTGACGGAGCCCTTCGCAGACAGTTGCTCAATAGCGTGCCGGATCGTCCGGGCTCCGCCGACGTCATCTTGGACAAGGTGCGCCGGTGCAAAGAAGCTATTGTAAAAACTTAGTCGGGACAGGAGACTAGCCAGTTTGAGAAGGGACAGGTGAGCGCGGTGCAGCGGGGGAGACGACATCCTTATTATTATTATTGATGACGAGGGTGTGTTGATTCTCGGTTGGCGACGGCTTGCAACTCGCGTATCACCCAGAACAGCCGCCGGGCCGACACATAGCAGTGCTGGCCACCGTTGTGCAGGTCCGTGATGCGGGATTTCGAGATTAGCTTTTGGATTTTCCGCTGCGACAGCCCCACCCTAGCTCAGAGTGCACGATATCGGCTGCTTCTTCTTCTGAGATGCCGGGCAAGGCCTGGCCGGCATGAAAGCGGTAACGCCATTGCTTCAGCTCCAACGCCTGGCGGGTAGAGATTTGCTCTGGCTCGTGGGTGCCGGCGAAAAGCATGATTGCGGATATTGGCGGTGAAGAACTCGACAGAGCGTTTTGCGGCGTCCGGATCGGGCTGCGAACAACGCGGGAAGCACCGCGGGGGCGGAAGCGACTCTTGATACAGCCCGTGTCATCTTCCTGCTCCCTGCCGCCCGTTAGTGAATGATAACGTCCTTTATCCGATATTGCGCATCGTGCGTCAGAAGCAGGCTTATTAGCTTGCATGAGTCTCCGTCGTTCACCCATGAGGCGCAATAGACGCGGGCCCTGGTTCGCCAATAGAAACCAGCGCGAAGTGCTGCATTAGTGTGGCGTCTCCGAAATACGATGAACAAAATTTGACGAGCTGAGGACTGAAAGCTAGAACTCAAAACCAATGATCAATGCTTCCTGACTACTGATCATTTTCCACTATTCAGGAAGCGCAGAATCTCGCACATGACGCGTTCAGCCTGGTCGCTTTGAAAAAGGAATTGCGCATGGGCGGAGCCATCGAGGACGATCAGTTCTTTCGGCTGCGGGGCCTTCTCATACTGTGCCCGAATGCGTGGCAGCCGCGGGCCGTCGCCGCTCGTGTCGTCCCGGGCAACGATGAACAAGGATGGGCATTTCAGCTTGTCGGCCGGCTCGTCGGGCGAGGCTCCGAGCATCACGATGCGATCGATTTCGCCGGGCTGTGCGGCAATGCAAGCATCACCAGCCGCGCCGCCGCCCATACTGCCGCCTACAATAGAGACGCTCCTAGCGCCATTCTCGTGTAGATAGCGGACCGCGGCCAGCACGTCCCGAGTGAGCGGCGCGCTGAGCGGGTCCTTGTCGCCGGGACCATGGGATGGCCCATATCCGCGGAAGTCGATGGCGAGTACTTCAAAGCCCGCGGCGACGAGCGCACGCGCCTGCGGCGTCCAGCTCTCCTTGTTGAAGCGCCCGCCATGGGCTAGCACGACTGCGCGCTCGCCGCTGCCGTATTGGTCGGCGAAGATCACGCCACCGTCATCCGTGGGGAAGGAGACGGTTTTCTGGGCGAGGGCAATGGGTGTCACGAGAGCTGTCCCTATCAAAGCGAGCAAGGTGGATCGAAGGACGCGCGGGTGCATGTGTGCATTTTAGTGCGCCCTCGCACATCAACCACCTGTTTTTTTGACGGAATGGATGGGATTTCTCTGAGCGGCAGACTGGGAAGGCGGTTGAAGGAGCCGTATGCAGGCAGAACCTTAGAGAAGCGGTCAATGATCGATTTCGAATCTCACCCTTCAAACAATGCAGCCTACGAAGTTAATGGGTGACGCGTGATAATCCGGTTTATCGCGAGTCGGCCGCGGCGACCGAGCTGCTCAGGACAAGATGGGTGACGTGTGCTGTCACTTGTGTTTGTGATCAAATCAACGTCGTGATGCCATGACTGGACCTGATCTATCATCAGCCCCCGGTAGTCCATCTCCGCTCATTAACGCCAAGCGGGCCATCATGGCATGCCTTGGGTCGAGCACCACGGCGGGAAAAGGACAGGCCGCCGATTGGATCGGCGAACTCAAGCGACGACCTCGTAACAAGGGTATTTCGTTCCTCAACTTCGGAGTGGGCGGAGACCTAGCCTATAACGCGCTCCAGCGCCTGCCGGCAGCGCTCTCTTGTCACACCACCAAGGTGGTCGTCTTGATCGGCGGTAACGATGTCCTTGCACTGGTCTCAAAGACCGCCCGACGGTTCTTCCGAATCGCTAAGCACCTTCCAACCGAGCCATCGCCGGAATGGTTTCGCGAGAACCTCCGGGCAATCGCGCAGCGATTGAAAACCGAGGTCCCGGCCGCCATCGCGCTCTGCTCGCTGTCGCCGATTGGAGAAGATCCCGCATCTGCAGACGCCTTCCAGCGTGAGCTCAACCAGCGCATCGAGGAGTACAGCGCAAGCATCAGGGAAATCGCGCGGGAGGAGTCTGTCGGCTATCTTCCCGTCTATGAGAGGATGCTTGCGCAGATAGTGGCCGCGCCGGGCCGCGCTTTCACGAGCTTCCGATTCTTTCCGTTCTATCGTGACGCCTTCCGTGTTTCGGTGCTGCGCAAAACTCCCGACGAGGTCGCCCGGTTGAATGGTTGGCACTTTCACACCGACGGCGTTCATCTGAACAGCCGCGGTGGAATGATCGTGGCCGATCTTGTTCAGGAATTCATCGATGGATAAGGCCAATGAGTGGATGCTGTTTTATTGGCACCTTGAGCGGCGCGAAACCCTTACGGAGCGCTGGCGCATGCGCGTTGCTGGTATTCCGAACGCGATAATGTATTTTATCGGATTAGAAAGTCAAGGCAGGGCGAGATGACCCGCGGGATTCCAGACAAACCCAAGATGATCGAAAAGAGCAGCAGGCTCGGTCCTCTAAAAATGACATGCCCGGCGTGCGGCTATACTTTGCGGATCGCTGAAAAATGGATACAGACTATCGGCGCGCCCGTTTGCCCCCAGCACGGCGAAATGACAATTCATTGGCCCCTGGAGCCTCGTGTCGTCGCAGATGACGGATTAGCGAGTCTTCTTAACGAAGGGACCCGCTCCCGGAAGATCAAAAGCAAGTGATTTAGTGAATGATAGCGTCTTTTATCGTTCGCTGTCTTGGTTTGTAAGCCCACGAGTGCAAGGACCATCACAATCAAATTCATTAGGAAGCTCAGGTCAGGTTTGTTGAGGATCTGACTGGAACTAAGCCGCGGAATTTCCGATAAATCCCTTTCTGGGCGAATCAGCGGGTGCCAGCACAAGACACTCCAGAAGCCGACTCTAACCGCAGAAGGCTGTTTCTCCAGGCGATATCAATCCGCGCAGCATTTTGAAGAGGATCTGCTTCGCTACCTGCAGGGGAAGCCAGTCACCGCCAGAAAAGCTTCTTCCATCTATCGGCTCAGAAAATTTGTGCAACGCCACAAAATGGTTGTGCTAATGACTTGCGCGACGGTCGTTGTAACTGTTTGCGCCATCTTCTTCGACTCCTGGCAGTCGCGGCGGGCGGACCGCAAGGTAAAACAGATTGAAACACTGACCGATTCAACGATCTCGGATATGACGGAGAAGCTGCAGCAATCTTCCACGTTAGTCGAGACACAGGTGGCGCTGTTTCACAGCGCCCTCCAGTACCTCGATAAATTAAGGCAAAGTTCGGGGAACGATCCCCGCATCCTGCTGGAACTTGCAAAAGCCTATGAACGTGTGGGCGATCTTGAAGGTTCACCATTCGGAGCAAATCTCGGCGATTCGGAAGCTGCTCTCCACAGTTATCAGAAAGCCTTGGGCGCAGCGACCGAAGCCCACTCTCGATTGCCGGGAGACGAGAGCACCAGAGCACTGATCGAGGCCTATCAGCGGCTCGCCCGAATGGAGTATTCATCGGAAACTTTAAGAACCCTTCAAAAGGCCGCTGACCATTTCCAGCAGTGTCTTCCATTGGCGCGAGCCTTCTGGCAACAGAATCCAGCCGACCCGCTTCGCAGAGGTCTTGTTTCGGCGAACTATAGTGGTCTCGCTCTCGTCGAGGAGATTAACCGGGAACCAGACAAAGCGCTGAAGAATTTGCGCGCTGCACTTCAAATTCTTGGAAGCGACCTGAACGGTGACCAAGAGCATGACCTCACGCTGGCCAGACTTCATATTTCATCGGACGCACGCTGAGTGAACTTGGAGCCCAGGGAGTAGCTTTCGTGAATCTTCGGAGGTCGGTAACG
>Ga0210386_10001894_pt1 | contig 18204 bp, 11 predicted proteins | sample IncBWH32OmetaG_FD_160091 | JGI IMG/M metagenome (GOLD analysis project Ga0210386, IMG submission 160091) | Forest soil microbial communities from Barre Woods Harvard Forest LTER site, Petersham, Massachusetts, United States - Inc-BW-H-32-O ... | reverse complement strand
CGCCGACCTTCTGGGCGTTACCGGCTGGCGCATTCGCCGTGATCGAGGTCGCCGAGTTCACGGTGACGCCCGTCGCCGCGCTGCCGCCGAAGGCGACCGTGTCACCGGCGGCGAAGTTCGTCCCCGTCACCGTCACGCTGGTGCCACCGGACACGGACCCGGAGGCCGGAGAGACCGCGCTCACTGTCGGAGCGGCCGGCGCAGGGCCGTAGGTGAACTTATCGGCGGAGCTGGTGGCGCTCGTACCCCCCGGGCCGGTCACTGTCACATCGACGGTGCCTGACCCCGCGGGGGAGGTCGCGGTGATCGAGGTCGCCGAGTTGACGGTGACGCCCGTCGCCGCGCTGCCGCCGAAGGCGACCGTGTCACCGGCGGCGAAGTTCGTCCCCGTCACCGTCACGTCGGTGCCACCGGACGTCGGCCCGGACGCCGGAGAGACCGCGCTCACCGTGGGCGCGGGGGGAGCTGTCCCGCTCCACGTTACGATCACCGGGGCAGAGTTCGCCTGGATGTTCACGCCACCGGAGTTGTCGATCTCGGCCACGTAGCGCTGTGTCATGGCCGAGGTCTGGGACACGGTGACGCTGAAGGTCGAACCGGAGCCGACGTGAGAGAGGACCACTCCGGTCGAGGCGTCGACGATCGACATGCCGTACGGGGTGGGGCCGATGTCCTTGTTCGCGGTCGCGGTCAGTGTCACGGACCCGCCGACGGCCGGGGCCGTGGTGCTGGCCGCCAGGGTGATCGAATACGTGCTGCTGGTGACGAGGTAAGTGAACTCATCCGCCGGGCTGGTGGGGCTTGTGCCCCCGGGCCCGGTCACGGTGACATCGACGGTGCCGCCGACCTTCTGGGCGTTACCGGCTGGCGCATTCGCCGTGATCGAGGTCGCCGAGTTCACGGTGACGCCCGTCGCCGCGCTGCCGCCGAAGGCGACCGTGTCACCGGCGGCGAAGTTCGTCCCCGTGATGGTGACCGCGCTTCCCCCACTCCCCCCGCTCCCCCCGGTCGCGCTGCCGGCCGAGAAGATTACTCCTACCGCTGTCGAAACGTCGGCCGGTGATTCGCCGCAGGTCGGAGCGTACGCCGTCGAAGGAACCAGCCCGCCGTCGTAAACGAAACAGTTGCCATTTGCGGTGACGCCGGTGGTGAATCCTGGAGTGGGTGAGGAAGTGGCCTCAGACTCTTCTTCGGACGCCCCCCAATAGAGCTGGTCAGCGAGGCCGCTACTGGTCAAAGCCGGCCACGACGCCGAGCTTGAAGATGGGTTCGACGAGCCGCCGGAGGTGACCACCGCCCAAGGCAGCGTGGACGCAGTGGTGAATGAGTCTGCGATCAGCTCGATGGCCCACTGGCTGGCGTTCCCCGAATAGGTAATGTTGACGGCAGATGGACCGGTAGAGGTCGCCACGCCCCACCACACCTCATAGTGGAGGGTGTCCGTACCTGTGTTGTTGTAGGAGATGGCCCGCTGCCAACCCCCGGTGTTGCCGCCGGTGATGCCCGTGATAGAGATCCCCGTGGTGTGAAGCTGCATCGACAGCACCACGAGGTCCCCAACCTTCAGCGGGTTGATCGTCATGGTGTTATTGCCGAACGACTCGCTGTTCTCCGGGAAGTTCGCACTCTCCCGAGTGATCGGTTGCGGACCGCTGGACCCGGCAGACACCGGGCCCGACGTCGGGCTGACGGCGCTCACCGTCGGGCTCGCTTGAGCAGTTGCCGGGGCGGCCCGGAAAGTCCAGATCACGGCCAGCATGGTGACTGCTGCGAGCAGGGTCACACCCAGACGTCTCATATTGACGGGCACCTCACGATTTCCCTGGGGCCGTTGCTAGCGTTTCGGCCCCCGTGCAAGGGCGCACTGACGCCGGGGGTTCCGTACGTGCTGAGCCGGGGGTCCAGTCGGCGGCACCTCGACCGTGTTCGTAAGGCGCTGCGGCCAGGGTCGGCAGGTTCGAGGACGAAACCTCTGTCGGCAGGTTGGCCGGATCGGTCATCTGGGGGCGGGTGACCTGACCATGATGGGGGAAGACGCGCGTAGCCACGTCATCATCCGCACCAGCGGGCAGCCCTAGACCATGCCCGGATGAGTCTTCCCCCACCTGGCTCACCTTCCCCCCATCTGGCTCATCTTCCGAATTAGCCAAACGGCACATTAGGTGCGACACGCATACCTTCCTGCTCGGCCGTCCTAGCGGCCACTCCTAGGCGCGTCGCTATGTTGCTGCGCTGAGTGTGACACTGGAACCATCTGCGGGTCAATGTCGCCCTAGCCAAGCAGACCCCGGCGCCCGCTCCAGTCCCATAGGTGGCCCCTCCCGGAACCGTCGGCGGGCTAATCAGGTTCGAAGAGACGCAACACGTGCGCCTGCTGACGGTAGCATGCGGCGCGGGCTGAAAGTAAATGCATCTCATCTCGTTGGCGCATCTCATCTCGTTGGCGGGCAATCTGGGCATAACGGGAGCGGTGTTATCCAGTCATATGGGACGGCCGGCAACGGATGAACTGGGGGAACTGGCGATCCCGCCGGTTTCCGCGGCGCCGCCGGGAGCAGGGCGCGGCGGGCCCGCGGTGGCGGCCCGCTCATGCAGCGCCGTCCGCAACTGACCCCAGGACACCAGCACGCCGACCCAGGATGCGCCCGCGGCGCCCCACATCGCGCCGACCGTGCCTGCGGCCATGGCTCCCGCGAGGGAACATGCGAGACCGAGCGCTGAGACGAAGAGCGCGGCGCGCAGGCTGCGGCGCGCGGCAGCCAGGGCGTGCAAGCCTGCGAGGGCGCCAGAGAGGGCACCCGTGCCCATGACCCAAAGCGTCGTCGGCAGCACCAGCGGATAGGTCGGCCGCCACAGACTGCCCAGCATCAGGTGCCCAAGTCCCCGGGGCATTGCCACCAGGAGCACCACTCCCCATACGAGCCCCAGCAGTGCCAATCCGCTACTGACGGCCAGGCAGAACAGGAGCAGGTGCCGCGGTGAACGGCGCAGGACACCGACAGCCTCAGGCACCACGAACAGGCCCATCCCCAACAACATGATCCTAAAAGGGCCCATGACGGTGCTGGCCGCTTGGATATAGCCCACAGCGGCGAGGCCCAGAATGAGGTCGAAGCCGTAGGTGCGCAGCTGAAGGGAGACGTTGCTCGCGCTGCCCTCCACGAGATAGCGCAGTGCGAGGTCATGATGCCGCGACAGCCATTCCCAGGCGCCCGCCAGGCTGGGCACCACCCTGGCCTGCAGCGGGCCGATCGCGGCCCCGACGGCGGCGGACGCGCCCCAGGCGAAGACGAGCCAGAACACGTTCGCGTGGCCGCTTATACGAAGGAACGCCAGCGAAGGGATCAGGACCGCGGCCCATACCGTGTCGTTGATGAACGCTTGGTTACCGCGTCCCTGCGCGAAAAACGAGTACCGCCAGCTATCCTGCAGCAGCAGTCCCGGCAGCGTCAGCCCGAGAGCGATAAAGGCCAGCCCCGCCGTGCCGCCGAGCAGTCGCCCGGCCACGATGGCGCAGGCTCCAGCGACCAGGCCCACGATTAGCGCGGTGCCGGTGCAGCGGGCGACGGCACGCCGCCATGTTGGCAGGTACGTACCGCTGAACCTGACCACGAAAGGGTCGGTGCAAAGACCCCGCGACGCGTTGAGCGCGAACGCGTACGTGACGTAGGCCAGGCTGAAAGCGCCGAATGCCACGGCACCCAGGGTGCGGGCCACGTAGACGCTCAGCAGGAAGTTGGTCAGGCTCGACATTCCCTGGTCCGCGGCGCCCCAGCCGAGACGGCGGCCACCGCGGCGCAGCAGGCGCCAGGACACCACAGGCATGTCACCGACTCACAAGCGTAGCAGGCCAGCAGGCGGTCAATGGCAACCACCGGAAAGCCGAGGAGTACGGCGATGCTCCCGTGTAGCCGCGGTCATCCGCGAGAGCCCTCATCGCTATCCCCAGACTGTAAGCGTATGAACTCGATTCTCGAACAGGGTCAGCCCGCACTCCATAGGATCTGTCACGGTAGTGCCCTGATACCGCGCTGGACAAGCTCGGCGCGAAGATGACGTAGGAGATCCTCCTAGCGGTTGCCCGGCCCCTGGCGATGTTCAGACCCTGGAACATTACCTCCGTCCTGTCCTGCCCGCGGCGCAGGCGTGAACCCTGGCCAGTGCCCGTATTAAGCGCACCGCCCGCATGCTCTATTTGAGCGTGAGAGACAGCGACAGTGAGGTGCCACCGGTAGGCGGCGGCCGATCGCGGGACGAGGCTTCCGTGCCGCTGATCATTGCGACACTGCTCAGAGGGGACGGTGTCACGGGTGTTGAGACCCACATCCGGCAGCTACGCCGGTTTCTCAAGCAATCCGGTACGGCCAGTACGCTCGTCACCTCGTTCTCGTGGGCCCGGCCACTGACCTACCCCGTTTTCGGCCTCCGCCCGCTCGTGCTGGAGCGATGCAGCCGGCCTGCAAGCCTCGCCTGGTATCTGTACTGGCATGAGGTATTCCTTCGCCGTGCGCTAGGCCGACGCCTTGCCGAGACCGGCGAGTGCGTCGTTGACACACAGGATCCGTGGGCGGCCCGGGCGGCCTTGCGCGCGCGACGGGGGCCACACCAGCGCGTGGTTATGACCGTTCACTTCAGTGTCTCCAACGCCGACCTATGGGTCGACAAGAAACAGATCAAGCGCGACGGGGCCGTCTTCCGGGCGATCCGGCAGGTGGAAGCGGAGGTAATCCCGCAGGTCGACGGGCTTGTGTACGTGTCTGGATGGGCACGGGATGCCCTGGTGGGCTGGCTACCAGAAGCCGCTGTGGTGCCCTCCGCGGTTATCGGCAACTTCGTGGCTCCATTGCCTGCCGGGTGCCCTCGGCAGCCGCTCGGCGACCTGGTCACCGTCGGCAATCTTGAAATCGCCAAGAATCACCGTTTCCTATTGACCGTTCTGGCTGAAGCCAAGCGTGCCGGAAGATCCCTCAGCCTCGATATCTTCGGTGAGGGGCCGTGCCGGGGAGACCTCCTAAGGCAGGCCCGCGCCCTGGGCCTGGAAGAGCAGGTCCGCTTCCGTGGTTTCCGGCCCGATGTGCGCGACCTCCTGCCGGGCTACCAGGTCTACGTCCACGCCTCCTATACCGAATCGTCGTCGCTAGCGATCATGGAGGCGATGGCCGCGGGCCTTCCCATCGTCGCAGGCGGCATCGGACCCATCCCCGAACTCTGCGACGATGGTATCGAGGCACGATTCTGGCCCCTTGACGACCCTGCCCAGGCCGCAGGCCTGCTGATGGGCTTGCTCGACTCCGAACCGGAGCGCCTGAAGGCTGCGCGCGCGGCGCGCGAGCGATTCCACCGGGACTATGACGCGGATGTGGTCGGCCCGAAACTGCGGTCTTTCTTGGTGGGAGATGACTCCCGGCCGTGACCCGAGGGCCACGCCCCGGGCCTTCCCGGCTTAGCCGAGGGGAAAGCGCCGCTGAGTGCGCCAGCCGCGCGGCGTCTGGCTCATCAGCCACACCTCGCTCGCGGTGGCGACAATCGGCAGGGCGCGCTCCAGCTCGGCGGGATCGGCGGGCGGATCGCCGAAGGCGACTGTCATATGCGGGATCACTGAATCATAGGCACCGCGGTAGGGCTGGCAGGACGGCCAGCGGTGCTGGATGGACTCGGTGATGGCGACGAATGGCGCGGCCGGTTCGGGTGCCAGGTAGTGCACGCCGGGAAACGTGTCGCGATGGGTGAGCGCGTAGTCGAAGGGAACGATGCCCGCGGCCAGTTCCGCTATCTGCTCTTCCTCGGGCTGCCGGACCGAACGCGCGGGCAGGAACGGACACATGACCGTGATGTGGAGCGGTACACCGTAGAAGTCAACCTTGGTGGTACCGAGCCAGGCTCCGACCGTCGGCTCGGCGTCGAGCACGGGCACAATGAGGACGCTCTCGGGCCGGAGCCGCGCCATCGTGCGACCGACTACCGCGCCGACGGTAGCGCGGAGTTGCTGTGATCCGCCAACGCGGGAACCGTTGCCTGTCACGCTGTCGTCATTCCTTCCGGGCGGCAAGGTATTCGCGCAACAACGCGACGTCGTGGTTGTCGGCCTCCCGCTGCGGATAGCCGTTGTGCAGCAGAAGCTGCAATTCGGCGGAAAGGCAGGGTACCGGCCGGCCGTCGATGCTGCCTTCGGTAAACGGTTGACTGACGCCGCCGATGTCGCCGTCCGCAGCGAATGGCGGCTTGTGCAGCGGTACCGGCAGGACCTCTACCTTGTGACCCGCGTCGTGGCGCCACATGTGACACCACGGTATCGGTATGCCGGGATGGTGGACCGCGCCGACGAACCAGAATCCCTCGCGAGCGAGGGCCTGACCTATCTGCTGGAAGGGCGGTTCGTCGTCGCCGATGACCAGGTCGATGTCATTGTGCGGGCGGGTCTGCCGCCCAACGAGAGCATCCACGCCCCACCCGCCGGCCAGCCATCCCCGGACCTCTGCGCCGGCGAGTTCGTCCATGACCGCGAGCACCTTCGAGGCGGGAGTGTAGATGATGCGGTATTTGATCCGCTCCACGGGAGGAAGGCGAAGTATCCACCCCAGCCAGGACCCGTAAATGGCTGGATATACGATCCGGCCCACCCGTATGGCCAGCTCGCGCGGCCAGCGGCTATACTGCTTCTCGCTCACCCGGTCCTCCCGCGACCTCAAATGACCTTGTTCCTTCTCACTGGAAATGCGGAGTTCTTCCTGAGCTGTCGGGACACCTTGGACTGGCAGCCCTGACCGGAATCGGCGCCCAGGTCTGGCGAGAGGCGAGACGACCAAATCTTAATCAAGCAACAGGCAAACCGCGTGTCGCCTTCCTAACGGTCTTATTAGTACGTCCAGCAGTGACCCAGGCCAGCCAGTGCTTGACCTCCTTGGCGATCAGATGCACGCAGTAGTCGTGATCATCGACGAAAGCTCGGGGAATGGCCAACACCCCTGTTTCCGGCGTCAGCCCCATCCCGCAGCCGTAGGCGTAGCCAGCTGCGCGGACGGCATCGACGGCCGGGGCATCGACGTGGCCGAAAGGGTAGCAGAATCCGGCCACATCCTGGCCGCTGACGGCCCGCAGGATGGCCCTGCTCTCCTCAGCTTCGGCGGCCACCGCGGCGGCCGGGGTACCGGGCAGCGAGAGGTGCCGCATGCCGTGCGACCCGATTTCGAAACCCGCCTCGGCCACCTTGCGGACCTGCGCCTCGGTCATCAGCGGCTTGCGCGGCCCATCGGGATCCCAGCCGTTGTTCCCGCCGAGCAGCCCGGCGACAGGGAACGCGGTGGCACCAAAGCCGTACTGAGCCAGCACGGGCACCGCGTACTCCAGGAAGTCGGCGTAACCGTCGTCAAAGGTCAGGCCGATGAGCCCGCGGGAGCGACCGGCACGCCATGCGTCGAGCAGTGTGCTCATCGATACCCCGCGCAGGCCTCGACGGCGCAGCCACCGCATCTGGCGCTCGAACCGGGCCGGGCTCACCGTAATCCCGTACGGATCCTGCTCATACGGGGCGACCGAGTGGTACATCAGCACCATCGGCGGGACCGAACGGCGCCCGTTCCCTCCAACGCCCCATATATCCCCGCCGGTGCTCGCCGCCTCTTCCGGCATGCCGCCATTCCCCAACATCACACGGTCCCGAGCAACATGAAGACGCCGTGAATATCGCGCTGTCCGTGCATGCTTCTAATGACCCGCAGTGGCCCGGTCCTGATACAACAAATCGATCTCGGTAGCACCTCAGCCGCTCCAGGTGCGGGCCGTCGGCGAGGCCGAGGCTGCCAACTGGAAGCCCCAGCAACGCTCTCGCGGGACAGCAGGAGCGCGGCAGGGCGGAAAGCACTTGGAGCCCCTCGGTGGCGGATACGGATCTTGGCCGATCGCGTCATCTACCAGGGCTTCGCTATGCCCAAGCCGACGCCGCACCTGATAAGGAGTACGCCTCGAGCTCCCATGATCAAGATGAAGAGCTCAGTGAGGGGTGCGTCGTATCAAATCGTCGGGCAGGTGCTCTAGTGGGCGTGGAACGTCGGGTACTCATCATCGTCCAGAACCTCCCGGTACCCTTCGACCGGCGGGTATGGCTTGAGTGCCAGGCCCTCGTCTCGAAGGGCTACCAGGTCGCCGTCATCTGCCCCAAGGGCAGTGGCGACCCTTCGTACCAGGTCGTCGACGATGTGCAGATTTACAAGTATCGACCCTACGCGCCAGGTGGCAGCAAGCTGGGCTTCTTCGCCGAGTATGCCTACTCGTTCCTGGCGACGGCCTGGCTCGCGCTGCGGGCCAGGCGATCAGGACGCTTCGCCGTGATTCAGGCGTGCAATCCGCCCGACATCTTCTGGCCGATCGCGCTCGCCTTCCGTGCAATCGATGGCACCAAGTTCGTTTTCGACCACCACGACCTGTGTCCTGAGCTCTACGAGTCCCGTTTTCCCAATGGCCCGCGGCTTCCGTACAAAGGACTACGTAGCCTGGAGCGCAGGACTCATCGGGCCGCCGATCACGTAATCTCGACGAACGGCTCCTACCGTGACATTGCGCTGACACGAAGCGGCAAACATCCCGACGACGTCACGATCGTCCGCACCGGCCCGGACCCGCGGCGTCTTCGGCGGGGTCCCGAAGACCCGGCGCAGCGCCGAGGGCACCGATTCCTCGCCGCCTACATCGGCGTCATGGGGCCGCAGGACAGTGTGGACATCGTGGTGCGAGCCGCAGAGGTGGTCGTTCACGAACTCGGCCGGGATGACATCGCGTTCACGCTTATCGGCTCGGGGGACTGCTTCGACGATCTGGTGGCGTTGCGCGATGAGTTGGGCTTGGCCGGGCACGTCGAGTTCACCGGCCGAGTGCCGGATGAACTGGTTAGCCGTATCCTGTCCACCGCGGACATCGGCCTTTCGCCCGATCGCAAGAACCCGCTTAACAACCTGTCGACAATGAACAAGTCGATGGAGTACATGGCATTCGAGCTTCCCGTAGTCGCATTCGATCTGCATGAGACGCGTGTGTCTGTCGGCGAGGCCGGAATATATGTCGAGCCCAATGAGGTACGCGAGTATGCCAAGGCGATCGTCGCGCTCATGGACGATGAGCCGGGACGGGCCCGCCTTGGCGAACTCGGGCGCGTCCGCGTCGAGCAAGAGCTGGCCTGGTGCCATCAGGAGCGCACCTACCTGGGCGTCTATGACCGCCTGACCGATAGAGGGAGAGAATACGAGCGGGCCGGGAGCTGAGGTGTGCGGTATCACGGCACGGTGGCTGCCCCGGGAGGCCGTCCACCGGCCGAAGGCCTCCTTTAGCGCTCCGCTCCTTATCGCGCCAAGCAGATACGGCAGCGATTGACTCACGAGCGGTGGTACCGCAACACGCGGTCCATGGGTGTGGTGGTGTGACGAGCGAAGGATGAGATGAAGCAGATAGCCCAGAATTACAAGTCAGGGGAGCTCACCGTCCTCGACGTACCGGTTCCGTCGTGCCGTCCGGGCGGCGTCCTGGTGCAGTCGCTGTTCTCGCTCATCTCCACCGGCACGGAGATGATGAAGCTAACCGAGGCCAAGATGTCGATGGTCGGTAAGGCGCGGGCTCGGCCAGACCAGGTGCGCAAGGTTCTCGACACGGTCTCGCAGCAGGGCGCCGTCGCCACCTACAAGAAGGTGATGAGTCGGCTTGACTCTTACACGCCGCTCGGATACTCGCTGTGCGGCGTGGTGACCGAGGTGGGACGAGGGGCGGAGGAATTCCGCGTTGGCCAGCTTGTCGCGGCCGCAGGCAACGAGTACGCGCTCCATGCCGAATACAACTGGATCCCGGTCAACCTGTGCGCGGCGGTCCCGCGGGGCGTATCGCCCGAGCACGCTGCCTTCTCCACCGTCGGGTCGATCGCAATGCACGGCGTGCGGCGCGCGGAAACCCAGCTCGGCGAGACGGCGTGCGTTATCGGGCTCGGCCTCATCGGCCAGCTCGTGGTCCGTCTCCTGGTCGCCTCGGGGGTCCGCGTCATAGGGCTCGACGTCATCGAGGAGCGCTGCCGGCTGGCCGAGCAGGCCGGCGCGGTGCTGTGCGCGGCGCCCACCGATGAGGGCATGGCCGCCATCCAGGCCTCGCTCGACGAGATTACCGCCGGGCGGGGCGCCGACCACGTGTTCCTGGCCGCGGGCGGATCCTCTAACGCGCCGGTGGAGACCGCCGCCCGGCTGGCCAGGGACCGCGCCCGCGTGGTGGATATCGGCAAGACCCGCCTGGACCTGCCGTGGAACGCCTACTACGACAAAGAGCTCGACGTCCGGTTCTCCAGGTCCTATGGGCCCGGGCGCTACGACGAGCGCTACGAGCTCGAGGGCATCGACTACCCAGCCGGCTACGTCCGGTGGACCGAGCGCCGCAACCTGGAGTGCTTCCTCGACCTGCTGGCGCGGAAGGACCTCGAGGTCTCCACCCTCGTCTCCGGTGTCTTCCCGCTGGAGAATGCGAGCGATGTCTATGCTGACCTGTCATCGGGCGCGCTGAAGGCCATCGGCGTCCTGCTTCAGTACCCGGCACCGTCCGCGGACACCCCGGCAAAGGCCTCGACCGGCATGGTGCGGGTCGCTCCGGCCGCGGTGCCCCGGGGGCCGAGCGACGGGCGGCTGGCGATCGGGTTCATCGGTGCCGGCAACTACGCGACGGGCACATTGCTGCCGCGCCTCGTCGGGCTGCCGAACGCCCGCCTGGCGCACGTCGCGACCACCCGGTCGCTTTCCGCGGTCAATGCCCAGCGGCGATTCGGCTTCACCACGGCTTCGACCAACACTGACGCCGTGCTCGAGGACAAGACGCTGGACGCGATCTTCATCGTGACACGCCATCACACACATGCCGACCTGGTCTGCCGTGCCCTGCGCACCGGAAAGGCGGTCTTCGTGGAGAAGCCCCTTGCGTTGACCCGCGAGGAGCTCGACCGGATCGTCGAGGTTGTCGCCGAGACCGGCAACGACCGGCTGATGGTGGGCTTCAATCGGCGCTTCGCGCCACTGTTCACCGGGATGAAGTCACAGTTCGGCCCGGCCTGCTTGAGCGCGGTGACCCGCTATCTGGTCAGCGCAGGTCCGCTGGCAGCCGACAGCTGGTACCGCAACGACGCGCTGGAAGGCTCGCGATTCACCGGCGAGGGCGGCCACTTCATCGACACGCTGAGCTGGTGGACTGACAGCGTTCCCGAGGAGGTCTACGCCGTCCAGGGTCCGGAGCAGGACGACGTGCAGGTGACCGTGCGGTTCGAAAACGGTTCCAGCGGGGTCATCACGTACGCCACCGCGGGTAACGTGCGCTTCCCCAAGGAGGCGTTCGATGCTGCCGCAGGCGGCTGCAGCGCGCGGCTCGACAACTTCAGGAAGGCAACGGTCTGGACTGGACGGGGGCATCGCACTACGCGGGCGCGGGGCGGCCAGGACAAAGGCCAGCGAGCCGAGCTCGCGGCATTCGTTGAGGCCAGCCTGGCCGGTGCCACGATGCCGATCCCATTCGATGCGCTTGTGGCGGTGACTAGGGCGACCGTCGCCGTCGGGGAGAGCCTGTCGAGCGGGAAGCCGGAGCGGGTATGACCGCGAGCTCGCGGCTCGAATGGTACCTCCGCCGGGTCGCCGCGATGTCGCCCGCTGAGGTGGCGTGGCGCACGCGCGACCAGGTGCTGCGGGCTATGTGGTCCCTGCGTCAGGTGAAGCCGGGACAGCTCGCGGTGGAGGCGCCGCTGCCGGGCGACCGCGAGTTCGTCGCCGTCTTGCCTCCGGGGACCGCCGAGCGTGTCAGCGGGGAGGCCCGGGCGGCCATCCTGGAGAGCGCGGAGCGGCTGCTGTGCGGCGAATGGGAAGTCCTGGGCGTCGTCAGGACGGACCTGGTACAGCCAGACTGGTTCCTCGACCCGGTGACAGGCCGTCGGTCCGTTCAGGACCGCCATGCCTTCCGAGTCGATCACCGTTCGGAAGAGCAGGTCGGCAACATCAAGCAGGTCTGGGAACTCTCCCGACTGCAACACCTCACCCTGCTCGCCACTGTCTGGTTTCTCACACATGACGAGCGATATGCTCGCCGGGTCGCGGACCAACTGCGCTCCTGGTGGCGGGAGAACCCATTCTTGTCCGGCGTGCACTGGACCAGCGGCATAGAGCTCGGCATCCGCCTGATCAGCCTGGCGTGGATCCGGCGCCTGCTGGATGACTGGCCTGGCGCGGCCGACCTGTTCGAGCGCGACGCCCTCGCGGTGCGGCAGATCCGCTGGCACCAGCAGTACCTCGCTGCGTTCCCCAGCCGGGGGTCGTCCGCGAACAATCACGTGATCGCCGAGGCGGCGGGTCAACTCGTAGCTAGCTGCGCGTTTCCCTGGTTCGCCGAGAGTGAGCGCTGGCGGCGCAGGTCCGCGCGGCTGCTGGAACGCGAGCTTGTCCGCAACACATTCCCGTCGGGTATCGGCCGTGAGCTTGCCTCGGACTACCAGTGCTTCATCGCCGAACTGGGGTTCCTCGCGGCCGCGGAGGCAGAGGCATACGGTCACCCGCTTCCCGATGTCGTGTGGGAGCGGCTATGCGCGATGGCGGACAGCGCAGCTGCCCTGGTCGACGAAAAGATGCGCCCGCCACGCCAGGGCGATTCCGACGAGGGCCGCGCACTGCTGCTCGACGCGCCGATGTCCAACCGCTGGCCGTCGTTGCTGGCAGTCGCCGATGCTCTGGTCGGTCGCCTCGACTGGTGGCCGCGGCCTCCTGTCGACGCGGGCGGCATGATCATCGGCGCCATGGCAGGCACCCGGCACTCCCTCGCGGGCAGGCCCGCACAACGGCCATCCCGGTTTGCCGATGCCGGGATTACGCTACTGCGTACTGCAGGTTACGATCATCTCCCCGAGATCTGGTGCCGGTGCGACGGGGGGCCACACGGATACCTCAGCATCGCGGCACATGCACACGCCGACGCGCTGTCCGTGGAGGTGCGCTACGGCGGGGTGAAAATTCTCGCCGACCCGGGCACCTACTGCTATCACGGCGAGCCGTCATGGCGGTCATACTTCCGCTCGACGATTGCGCACAACACCGCCGAGCTCGGTGGCCGGAGCCAGTCGAGCGAAGGCGGCCCGTTTATGTGGACCAGCCATGCACATGCCCGGGAAGTGGAAGTAATCGATGACGGCGACATCGCCACGTGGACGTCTGAGCACGACGGCTACGCCTCGCTTGACCCGCCCGCACTGCATCGCCGGTCGGTGCTGCTGGACCGGGCCTCGCGCAGCATCGACATCACCGACGAGATCGAGGGGGGCAGCCACGATATCCGCCTCGCCTTTCACCTCGGTCCCGAGGTCCAGGTTCAGCTCAACGAGGGCTGCGCAATCCTGAGCTGGCCTGCGGTATCCGGCCCAGTGGCGGCGCGGCTGGAACTGGCGCCTGGTCTGCGATGGACCCTGCACCTGGGAGAGATAGACCCCATCCTCGGCTGGTACGCTCCCGGCCTGGGACGCCGCGTTCCCGCTTTCAGCCTGCTTGGCAGCGGGCGGTCCGCGCCCGACGCTCCTCTCGCCACGCGGCTGGAATTTCTAGATGTGGGCAAATCGCCGAATGCCCGCGTTTCCCGAGAGGCCATACGATGGTGCGTATGAGCAGCGAGACCGGGTAACTGGCTGGGAAGTGAGATGGAGACTAAATGAGCGAGAAGGCACTGGACCTACGCAAGTCGGTCCAGATTGTGCGGCGTCACAAATGGCTGATCGGCGTGGTGACGGCACTTGGCCTCCTGGCAGGCGGCGCCTACGCCACACTCCGCCCCCCGCTGCTCAGCAGCACGGCGCTCATCGTGCTCCCGCAATCTGCACAGGCGGCCGCCGGTGCGGCAGCAACCAGCGGCAGTCCAGATCCCTACACGGCAACCCAGACCGTGATCGCACACAGCACCCCTGTGCTGTCCGCCGCATTGCCCGATGTCCGGCCGGCCATGTCCCTCGACGCGCTGCGCGCGGACATTCAGGTCAATAGCCCCACCGGTTTTATCATTTCGGTAAGCGCAAAGGGTAAGCTCGCTGCCGATGCAGAGGCAACCGCTAACGCTGTAGCCAATAGCTACATCGCCTATGTCAATTCGCCGAATAGCCCGATCCCGCAGGCGACAGCGCACATGCTGCAGCCAGCGACCAGCGCAACCGGGGAGAACAAGTGGCTGGCGCTGGCGATCAACGTATTGATAGGATTTCTCGCCGGCGCAGTTATCGGAGTCATCGCGGCGCTCGCAATTAGCCGCAATGAGCGGCGGCTCTGGCAGCGCGACGATATAGCGAGTTCCATCGGGGTACCGGTCCTCGCGTCATTCCCCGTTCGTCACCCGAGGGATGCCGCGGGCTGGACGGAGCTCCTCGAGGATTACGAACCGGGAGCCCGGGACGCGTGGCGCATGCGTCAAGCCCTGCGGCAGCTGGGAATGACCGACATGGACGGAGACAACGGGATCCTGAACAATGGCAGTGATGGCGGCAGTTCCTCGCTCGCCGTTCTGTCTCTTTCCTCCGATCCTGGAGCCGTTGCTCTCGGTCCCCAGTTGGCGGTTCTCGCTGCATCTATGGGCATCCCGACGGCCCTTATCATCAGCCCGCAGGAGGACCCCACCGCCATGGCCACACTAAGGACAGCGTGCGCTATGCCTCCCCAGCCGTCGAAACGGCCGGTTAATTTGCACGTCATCGCCGCTGATAACGCCAATTTCGACGGACGGCACGACGCCGCGTTGACGGTGGTCGTGGGCGTTGTCGACGGCCGGACCCCGGAGATGCCTCACACGATGCGTACTACCGCGACGGTTCTGGGCGTTTCGGCGGGCGCGACGACGGCCGAGCAGATCGCGCGGGCGGCAGTGAGCGCAACTGCGGACGGCCGTGGAATCGCCGGAATCCTCGTGGCGGATCCTGAACCGGCCGACAAGACTACCGGCCTCATTCCGCAACTGGCGCCGCCGGCGCGACGAAGGCTACCGACGCGTCTGAGCGGCAGGACAACGGAGATCAGACGGTGAACGACCCCTACGGTCCGGCTGCGTGGCCCAACGGGACAGGTGATGACCTGCCAGACCGCATCTGGACCCATGGTGACTTCACGCCCGTCCAGGAGTTTCCGGCAGCCGAACTGACCTCAGGCTATACCAGCGGAGCGTTCATCAAGGCGGCACTGAGGCGACGCGTACTGTTCTGGTGCGTCACCGCTGTCGTCGGTCTGCTGATTGGCTTCGGGCTGTACGTGAAGCTCCCACCGGCTTACCATGCCACGGCGACGCTCCTGCTCACGAATAGCCCTAACGAGAACCCGACTGCGGTACAGCAAACCAACGCGACACTTGCGCAGAGTGTTCCGGTAGCCGGGCGCGTTGTGAATCAACTGAGGCTGCAGGAGAGTGTCGCCAGCTTCATGGCAACGTACAGTGCGACCTCCACTACCGATCAGGTGCTCACCATCACGGTGGGTGCGAAGTCAGCTAATGCGGCCGTTGCCCGCGCGAACGCTCTAGCCGCGGCGTTCCTCCAGTTCCGCGCGGCTTACGTACAGACCCAGCAAGACGAGCTGGTCACGGAACTAAGCCAGCAGCAAAAACAGGCCCAGCAGCGCCTGGATGCTGTTAACTTGCAGATCAGCCAACTACCAGCGCAGCCCAGTTCTCCGGCTGAGCAGGCAAATCTCCGGAAGTTGCAGGCGCAGCAAAAAGATGCAACCAACGCACTCGCCGAGGTTAAATACTACGTGGTCGGCGCTCAGGCGACGGGGCAGACGACGACGGATTCAATGGTGCAGGACAGCAAGGTGCTTGGCCCCGCCACTCTAGCCAAGCATTCTCGCGTGAAGGGCGTGGCGCTCGATGTCGTCGGAGGGCTCATCGCCGGTATGGCCGTGGGCATGGGGATCGTAGTGGTCGGGGCGCTCGTGTCCGACCGTCTGCGCCGCCGCGACGAAATCGCGGAGGCATTTGGCGTGCCCGTGGGGCTCAGCGTCGGCGTATTGCGCAAGCGGCGATGGCTAGGGCGGGCTGCGCGGGATCTCGACATGAGGCGTGTTGTCGCACACCTGCATAATGCGGTGCCGGGAAGCTCCCGCGGCCCTGCGAGCCTGGCGGTCGTTGCCGTGGATGACGCGCACGTCGCGGCGCGCGCTGTCGCATCGCTGGCCATGTCCTACGCGAGCGAGGGCAGGCAGGTCGTTGCGGCCGACCTCTCCGGCGGATCCCACCTGGCGCGCCTGCTTGGGGTCAAGGGCACTGGGATGCATGCCGTCAGTCGCGAGGGCGCTAACTTCTTGGTGACGGTTCCTGAACCTGACGATGTCGCGCTTGTCGGTCCTCTGCGCGGGAGCACCCTGTCGGCTGTGCCCGCTCGAGCTGATAAGGCACTGGTCGAGGCCAGCAGCTCAGCAGACGTTCTTCTTACCCTGGCCAGTTTGGATCCCGCGCTCGGCTCAGAGTACCTCGCTACATGGGCAACTGATGCGGTGGGCATGGTGACTGCCGGTCAGTCGTCGGAAGAACGCATCCGCGGCGTACGCGAGATGATACGGCTTGCCGGAACACGTCTGGATTCTGTAGTGCTGGTCGGGGCGGATAAGAGCGACCAGAGCCTCGGCGTGAGCAACACGCCGGATGAGTCGATATCGTTCTGGCCGGTGTAATGGTCGTGGGCGGTTGAGACGTCGGCCTGGGCCTGGCCAATGAGGGAATATCGGCGCCGTTTGTCAGGAACTGGGCACTCAGGCGCCGAACTCTCAGAAGTTAAGGGCGGTGCACCGGAAGGTCATATCGCAATTCTCACCCAACTTGGCTCAATTAGTGCGCACGCGCGCCTGACCTGCCTTCCCGGGCCTGCGGCTGCGAGATGATGGCTGACGTGACGAGAAGGCCCCCGGCCGCGGTCCTCGCCGCTTTCGATGTGGACGCGGCAGTCCTTGAGCCGCTCTCCGGTGGCCAGGGGATGGCCTGGAGGGCCGGGGGACTGGTCCTCAAGCCGCTCGATATGTCCCTGGAAGCCCTGGCGTGGCAGGAAGCGGTCCTCGGCGACATCGCCGAGGACGGGTTCTGCCTAGCGCGGCCGGTGCGAAGCCGCAGGGGTGAGCTCGCCATAGCTGGCTGGAGCGCGTGGCAGTGGCTCGGCGGGCAGCACCTTCCAGGTCACTGGGCTGACATCGCCGCGGCCGGTGAGCGCTTCCACCGGGCAACCGCTGACATCCCGCCACCGTCATGGCACTGGCGGCGAACTGACCCCTTCGCAACAGCTGACCGAGCCGCCTGGGACGCCGAAGTCCTCGAGCGGTTCACGTCGTTGCCAGTGATCGCCCGGCTCGCCGTACAACTCCGGCCGGTCCAGGGCCGTGACCAGCTGATCCACGGGGACCTCTCCGGCAACGTGCTGTTCCGCCCGCACCTGGCGCCTGGGATCATCGACCTGTCCCCGTACTGGCGTCCCCCGCTGTTCGCCACTGCCGTCATCGCCGTTGACGCGATGGTCTGGGAAGGCGCAGACCGGAGCATCCTTGCCATCCTCCGCGGCCACCCCGACGCTGCCCAGTACTTGGTCCGCGCCGCCATCTTCCGGGTGGTCACGGACCGCCTCTGCAACCCGCATCGGCACGAGCCGCCGCCGTGGTGGACGTCGCTGCTCTACGTCAGTGCCCAGCTTTGCCACCTCGCGGCCAGCGCCCCGACCGCGGCAGTCAGCGCAAGCGCAAGCGGAAAGCCGTGTGAGGTGGATCCGGAGCCGCCAGACGTTAGCCGGAATTAGTCAGGCGCCGAACTCTCAGAAGTTAAGGGCGGTACACCGGAAGGTCATATCGCAATTCTCAGGCCCGCCTCGTCCCCGCGACGGATGGCAGCACGAGCAACGACGCGGCCAGGGTGAGCTCGAGGAGGTACATCGAGGCATCGGTGAAGCCCACCTCAGTGAACGACGCGGCCAGGCAATACACCACGAGGAAAAGGGCCAGAGCGCGCTGCACACCGCGCGGCGTGAAGTAGGCGGTCACCAGCAGGAAGAGCAGCATCATCGCGCAGATGACTACCCCGTACAGCCCCTGCGTCTGGTAAGAGGCCAACCAGTTGCTGTCAATAGATAGGCCATCGAAGGAATCGTTCGACAGGCCGAAACCGAAGATCATCTGGAACTTGTTGCGAGGGAAGCTAAGCAACGCGGACCAGACC
>Ga0210386_10001892_pt1 | contig 18225 bp, 17 predicted proteins | sample IncBWH32OmetaG_FD_160091 | JGI IMG/M metagenome (GOLD analysis project Ga0210386, IMG submission 160091) | Forest soil microbial communities from Barre Woods Harvard Forest LTER site, Petersham, Massachusetts, United States - Inc-BW-H-32-O ... | reverse complement strand
TGTCCTTTAGCGTTTTCTCTCCACACCGCGTACCTGTCTATGCACTGGCCCTACTTTCACCTCCCCATTTTGCGACGGAAAGTAGCTAGGTTTGCTCGATAATCGCGGCCTGTCTGCAGGCTTGGCCGGTTCCCTGTGGTTGGCTAATTCAACTTCGGTCCGTCGCAGGGTAACGACGATCTGCTCTGCACTGTGCTTCTTTTTTGCCATGCTCCAGCTCCTCTTGTACCAATTTCTCTAATATTTCCCCTGGTACGAAATTTGCCGGTCCACGTCACCCCGATAAGCGGAATCGTTGGCCAGGAAGGGCAAGCTATTTCGGCAAAAGATGTTAGTTGGCAGGATTTGGCGCTGTGAGCTTTCGGATCAGATCCTTATGTAGAGCGTGGCCCAACTTTCCGTCCGCTTCCGCTATTGAGGATACAACTGGAATTTCGCGTGGCTGCAGAATTTGGAAATCAGCGGGCGACGGCCACAATGGAAATGTGATGAAATGTCCTATGCAATTCGCCACCGGGACGAATATCGTCGGCGTGCGACGTTGCGTCCGCCGACAACCCCGAATTTGGCAATCGCCAAAGTAAGTAAGATAGATCCCATGCTTGTAGTCGATGCCACACTACTTCAGGACCTGAAACAAGGTAGCGCGGTCAACTTGCAGGATGCAATTCATAGGGGCATTGCGATTGAGCTGGCTACGATTCCACTGTATCTTTACGCGCTCTACTCCATTAAGCCAGGGCGCAACCTGGAAATTGCCCGTCTGGTACAGTCGGTCGTAAAAGAAGAAATGATGCATCTGGCCATCGGTTGCAACCTTCTTAATGCGATTGGTGGCAAACCGAACTTACTCGACCCGGAAATCCGACCCAAGTATCCCGGCCCGCTGCCGGGTGGAATAGCGGCCCAGCTTCGAGTATCCTTAGCACCGTTCTCTCTGCCACTGGTGCACGATACCTTCATGGTCATCGAGGAGCCGGAACATCGAGATCGATGCTTAATTCCAGATCCGGTCTCCCCCCCCTATCCTGGCGGTGTGACGGTTGGACAATTCTATGAAGAGTTCATCCAGCAGCTCTGTCAGCAGTCCGGGAGCATCTTCCAGAATCCCCGTAGATGCAAATGCGAAGTGATCCCTCAACTCGCCACCGGATTCGCAAGCTTGCGTAACCTCGTGATCAAGGATTTAGACAGCGCCAAGAAAGCTATAGATATCATCATTCGTCAGGGTGAGGGTACACAAAGCTCTCCCTATGATGGCGAGCACGAACTGGCGCACTTCTATCGTTTCGCCGAAATCTACCACGGCCGAAAGCTGATTCGGAACCCCGACCGGGCAGCTCACTGTCCTCAATACGACTACCTGGGCCATAGAATCAAGTTTGATCCACGCGGTGTCTGGCCGGTAGTCACCAATCCCAATCATGATATGTACCCGGTCAAGCTTGCCGATCTGAACCGGCGCTTTAACTGTACCTATTCCAAGCTGCTGCAGCGGTTGAACCGTGTCTTTGGCGGATACGCGGATGAACTGGGACCGGCGACCCTCCTGATGCGGTCCATGAGAGACCAGGCACAAGTCATGATGTCCATTGAGATTGTTCCGGGCCAGACCGCCGGCCCGACCTTTGAATATATTTCTGACTGCCCCGATACCCGTACGCCCGACTGCGGAAGGGGAAACCCATGACGGATTGGTGGATGTACCACGGCAACTGCGAGCACACCGGCCTGGTGGAAGGCAGCCGAATCGATGTCGAGAATGTGAAGGAGCTTTGTCTGTTGCACGATGTTCCGCTCGAAGGGCCGGTGCTTTCCGTGCCCGCGGTGGTTGGTGATTTCGTCTATGTAGGCCTGGCCAACAGTTGGGCCGCGGCCGGCGCCACCGGCGGTCAATTGCTGAAGATCTCTCTTACGAGCGGAGAGCCGGCCTGTAAGCCGTTCACTTGGCCCATTGACCCGAGGGATGGCGATACGCACGGCTTCATGGGCATGGGTTGTACGCCAGCGGTGGCCACGAATCCCGGAGACAACAAGGAGTATGTCTTCTTCAGCACCTTTAATGGGAAGCTCTATTGCCTGCATGCTGAAGACTTAACACAAGCATGGGTCACGGATTTACGAAACGCGGATCCGGACCACAATCAGCCAGTATCTAACACTGCGGATAATGGTCAGCCGCCAGCAGCCGGCTGGAGTTCGCCTGTGGTCGCCACGGACCTAGGTTCCGTCTACGTCGGCATTGGCGAAGGGGAAAATGATGCGCTGTTTGGATTTGTCTATTGCCTGAACATGAGCAGTGGCAACGTGAACTGGATCTACTGTACGTGCCTGTTCAAGGGGGACATCACCGGCCAGCCGAAGGTCCCGAACAAGCCGAATCATCTTCCGCCTGCCGTGGTCAAGGGCCCGCTGCCGAGCCTCTTCACCCGGGCGCCTTCGGATCCCCCTGTCCGCGGCTGTTCGGTGTGGTCGTCGATTGCGTATGACAAAATTTTGGGTCGTGTTTACTGTGCAACTGGTAATCCCAATCCCGACGGACCTCTGCCTACCGCAGGCTTCTCCAATGGCATTCTGGCGCTGGATGCGTTATCCGGAGAGTGTCGTGGATTCTTCCAGCCGCACCCGAAAACTAGTTACCGCAGGACTGACCAGGATGTAGATTTCGGGGGATCTCCGGTTGTCTTTGAGCGCGACGGTCGGCGGTTAGTAGCCGCGGGCTGCAAGAACGGCGGCTTCTTCGTCCTGGATGCGGCCTCCATGAAGCTGGTCCGCTGGCGCCAGTTGTTGCCTTACTATAACGACCGCCGACAAATTCCCACGGTGGACCCCCACATCGGGCCTAGCGATCAGAGGTACGAACCCTCGGTTCCCAACTCCTACTCCAACGCTGAAGACGAGGAGAACTACTCCGGCACCTACAGCACACCAGCCGTTCATGCGGACATGGGGCGAATCTTTATCGGCATCGGGGGCAACAACTATCACAACGTCAAGGCAGGGATTGATTATTCTACGACTCCCTTCATGCGAGCCATGGACTGGGAAACGCTGGACGACGTGTGGGCGATGGACAATAGCGATCCGCGTCGTTATATCCTCCCCCAGCCTCCCATGTATCGAACGCCGGGCGAGGCGGCCCTGAGTTCGCCGGCGGTCGTCAACGATGTGGTCTTCTGCTCCACCTCGAAGATCGCCCTGTACGCCTTCCATGCCTGGAGTGGAGAGCCGTTGTGGGAAGACCAATTGGGAGAGCAGACCGGAGGCATGAGCGGCGGCTACGGATATTGCCTGGGGCCGGCAATTGCGGGCGACTACGTTGTGGTCGGGGCACTCGTGTTCGGCAAACTGGGCGGCGGGGTATTGCGAATCTACAAATTGCCCTAACCTTACAAGGCTAGCTTATGACCATCGCGACACTGTTGCTGTTTGGGGTGCTGGCGGGACTGGATAACTTGCAGGTCTGCGCCGGTCTGGGTCTACTTGCTTTGGAGCGACGGCAAAAGCACAGCCTGGCGGCGGCCTTCCTGGTGTGCGAACTCGGCATGGCTCTTCTCGGTTTTACGGTGGCTCGAGGCGTGTTGGGGCTGTTCCAGCCTTTCGCGAGAGTGCTTCCGCCTCTGCTAACGCTACTCTGCGGGGCAACCGTGTTGGCGTCCTCACTGAAGGACAAAGCTGCGCTCTCGCCGGATTCCACGTTCTTCGCCTTTGGGCTGCCACTATCGCTGAGCTTCGACAATTTGTTTGCCGGCGCGGCTGCCGGGACCTGGCCCTGCGGCGCACTCGCGGCTTCGCTGAGCATCGGACTAGTGGGCGGCGTGCTATCCTGCCTCGGACTCTATGGAGCGGCGTGGTTGAGACAACGCTTGCCGTCAAGGCTCACCAGTCGCGCTGACACGGTCATAGGGGCATACCTGTGCCTGCTGGCGCTGCGCATGTTTGTTGGTAGCGGGTTTTAGACATGGAAGAGACTGCACAAAAGATTGCCGATCAACTCAATTTTCCTACCAGCATCGCCATCAGTCCAGACGGCGCGATCTACGTGGCCGAATCCGGACTACCCTTCGGCGGCGCACCAACTGGCGGCGTGGTGTCGAAAATCAATAAGGATGGAACCCGTGATCGGCTCATCTGGGACCTTGGGTCGCCGGTGAACGGTTTGACCTGGTTTGAAGACTCGCTACTCGTTTCCGAGGGCGGCAATCCCAGCAATCCCGGCCGCATCAGCCGCCTGTATCTCAAAGACGGCGAGCGCAAAGTGATTGTCGACCGCCTGCCGGCCTTCGGCAACTATCACACCAACATGGTTGTGCCGGCGCCCGATGGAAAAAAGCTGTACTTCAGCCAGGGCGCGATGACCAACAGCGGTATCGTAGGCCTGGACTCGTGTGATCTTGCCTGGCTGCAGGAGGTAGAACACCGCTGCGACATTCCCGGACTCGACATCACGATATCGCATTTCGAAGCTGAATCCGCCGACCCTCGGGGTTCCGGCAACGCTGAGGTGAAGACGAGTGGATTCGCTCCCTTTGGAACCTCAACCGCCGGGCAGCGAATTGCCGGTCGCGTGCCGTGTACGGCTGCGATCCTGCGTTGCAATCCCGACGGGAGCAATCTGGAGCTGTTTGCCTGGGGGCTACGCAACGCCTATGGCCTGGGATTTTTGGGCGACCGGCTGTTGGCCCTCGATCAGGGCGCGGATGAGCGTGGCAGCCGACCCATTAGGGATTGTCCGGACTTTTTGTACGAGGTACTGCAGGGCAAATGGTATGGATGGCCAGATTTCTTCGGCGGAAAACGGTTGACCGATCCCAGCCAGTTTGTGCTGGCAAACCACAAAGAACTGCCGGCTCCTGAGATCGCGCTGGTGGCGTTCGAGCCGCACATCTGCACGACCAAGTTTGCGGTTATCCCGCAGGGCAACGCGTGCGCTGGTGATCTCATCGTTGCTTGCTTCGGTGATCAGAAACCCATAACAGCGCCGGCTGGACCGCGGGTAGGCCGCGAATACACATACGTCTCGACAAAGCACTGGTGGATTCAGAGCCTTGGCAGCCAAGGTTTGACGCGTCCGATCGATGTCGCATTCTGTTCGCGCTCGGGGCAAGCCTACCTCCTGGATTTTGGAGAGTTTGAGATCGGAGAGCGTGGCGTGATAAATGCAAAGGCAGGCAGCGGCGCTCTTTGGCAAGCTCCGAACAGTTTTCCCCCCGGATCGATTAAACCGCAAGTCTCCTTTAACAATGATCTATTTCCGATTTTTCGCCAGTTTCGAGCACCTATGCTGTGGCGGCTCGACCTAACGAACTATGAGCACGTAAAGGCGAACGCCGACAAGATTTATCAGAGAATCACGTCTAAGGATGACCCGATGCCGATTCCGCCCTTGCCTCCGTTGACGAAGGAACAAATCGGTAAGTTCAAACTGTGGATCGATAGTCACTTTCCGCCCTAGATCGTTGGGAGTCAGGCTGCCCTGAGTAGGGGGTAGCGATGAAAGCGATTTCCGGCTGATAATTCGGGACTGGGGCGAGATCGTTTGGTGCTGCGGTGAAGCTGGCCGGTGAATCGCAGATAGACTTTGTCGTTTAAGGCCTCCTGCAGGCATTCGCGGCGAGACGCCGCATGTCGTCTGGCCCGTCGAACGTGTCCACAGGTGATTCACAAAATCGGCGACCGTATTACGACCATCGCACGCCTGCAGTCCAACCGCCATTAGCTGCGTTGTCTGCAGCGCTACTTGAGGGATCCGGATCCTGCGGATCTAGCGTGCCGGTGAGCACGTAGCGGCCGTACCCATGCGCGTGTTGGCGGCCAGCCAGTCCACGGAGGTGGCCCATAAATATGACTATTTGCAGCAAGGTCTACTGACCTATGTGTTGACCCATAATGGGCTAGATGGCCTAGAAAGACCACATATACCCAAACGTTCCCAGCGGTACCAAGTTGCACCTCGTTGTTGCGTTTTTCGCATCAACATTGGCGAAGAAAGCCTTGGACATATAGGGAAAACGCAGCCATCATCGCGTCATTGGAGGCTTGATGGCGCTGCCCCTTTCATCACGCTCTACTCAAATTGGTATTCAGAAGCGCTTCCCGGTTATTGAATTCGAACCTCTCCTAGATGCGATCGAGGCGGCGGCCCTTCTGCGCATGCATCCCAAGACGCTCAAGAAGAAGGCGCGCCTTGGCGAGATCCCAGGGCGGCATGTCGGCAAGTACTGGCGCTTTCGCGTCTCCGATCTGAACGATTGGTTGTGGCATCAGGAGCAGGGCGGCTCTGGCGCGCGAGTCCTGTAAGTACCAACGGTGCGCGCACTGCCGCTGTACGTACCAAGGAGGCCGGTCAGCGAATTGTCTCAGCCGACAGTCTTGGCGCGCCTCCTCGGCCGGAACCGGGTGGGTGACTTTGGTCCGGAGGGCATCTGCCGTTTCGCATCCCGCTCTCTGCTCGGTCACAGCTTCGGGGCAAAACCGGCGCCCGGCGGCAGCTCGCTCTTCTGCTTCTGCTCCGCAGCCCTGCGGGTTACGGTTTCCGCTCGAAATCTTGTTCGCAAAGTGCAGCGAAAAGATTTCTCCGGAGCCTCCGTAAATGCAGAGCTTCGGCCTTGGGAGCCGGGCCCCTCGCTGGCTTCGCTCAAGTGTGACCCGAGCAAGATGCGGGAATTTCAACAAAACGGAGACAAGATCATGTACCAGAACAAAGTCAGCCTCATTGGATTCCTCGGCGGCAACGCAGAAGTTCGCAACGCCAATAACCGCAGCTTCACAACTCTCTCACTTGCAACCAAATCCTCCTACAAGGACAAAAACAGCGGCCAGTATGTCGCGCATACCGAATGGCATCGCTGCGTGGTCTTTGGCAAGCTCGCCGAGTTTGCCGCAACGCTGACCAAAGGTGCCCATGTCCAGATCGAAGGCGAGCTCCGCAGCCGCGAAATAGCGGCCAAGAATTCCGACTTCAAGCGCCGCATCTGGGAAATCCGCGTCGATTCCATCCTGAAGCTCGACCGGGCTGAGAAGGCTGGCCCGGAGGACCAAGATTCCGGGGAGGAACCGGCCGCTTAGGCCGGTCCTCCTCCGTCCCGGGGGCTTTCGCCATGAGTTTTGATTTAATCCTTCCGTTTCTTCGACCCATCGAGGAACTGTTGCTCGACGAGAGCGTCAGCGAAATCATGGGCAATCCCGACGCGACCTGGTGGTACGAACGCGACGGGATGATCTTTCGGGAAGCGACGATTCAGTTCGACTCGGGCCGGCTCCGTACGGGGCTCGAAGTGATTGCCAATCACCTGGGCAAGAAACTCGATGAAGACAATCCCGTCCTCCACGCTCAGCTGCCCGATGGAAGCCGCCTTGCGGCGGTAATCCCTCCGGTTGTTCGTCCCTGTCCTGCGCTGACTATCCGCAAGTTCACGAGCCGGCGATTTACGGTCGATGACCTGATCGCTCGCGGCACGATGACAGAAGCTCTGGCCGACTTTCTTCGGGAACAGATTCGCTGCGGAAAGACCCTGCTCATCAGTGGCGGAACCGGCAGTGGCAAGACAACTTTGCTCAATATACTTGCTCAGGCAATTCCCGACGACCAGCGCATCGTCGTCATCGAAGATACCTCGGAGCTTCGCATCCAGAAGCCGAACGTTCTCGCTGTCGAATGCCAGACCGATACCTTCAAGGCCACGATCACATTTGACGATCTTCTGAAGTCGGCCTTGCGCTGGCGTCCGGACCGGATCATCCTCGGCGAAGTCCGCGGAATCGAAGCCCGAACGCTGCTCGATTCCTTCAATACAGGCCATGCTGGATCGCTGGCTACAATCCATGCCAACTCAGCCGAAAAGGCGCTTCATCGCTTCGCCAATCTGGTGATGCGCAGCCACACCCAGACGACCTTCGTCGACACCGAAGCGGAGATCGGCGAGTCTGTCGATTTCGTGGTCCATATCGAACGCCAACCGGGAGGCCGTGTGATTCGCGAAGTGCTGCGCATGATCGGCTATGACCGCGACACAAAACGGTTCCTCATTGAACCCGTATTCGAGGTGCAATATGCCGCAGCTTAACAACCGAATTCAGGTCGATCCAGCACACGAATTCCTGACCCGGAGCTTCACTCCTGGCGAAACTCTTGCGGTCCTTCTACGGGGCGAATATCCGGCCAGGACACAGCAACGAATCGTCAGATTTGAGTGTGCCGTTGCTCCGCGTTATCTCCGCTGGATGGCGTACGAAAATGCCCGTGGCGCGAACGTCTATGTGGCGGCGAATCCCCTGCGGTTCGGCAGCCGGAAGCGCACCAAACAGTCGATCGATGAGGTCCGACACCTATATATAGATATCGACACGGATGGCGATGCCCGATTGGCTGCAATTCGGAGCTCTAATGCGGTCCCGATTCCGTCCACGATTCTCTCCACATCTCCCGGCAAATATCAGGTCCTGTGGCAGGTCGATAACTTCAGGTTTGCCGAGCAGGAGCGCCTGCTTAAACTGCTCGCAATCATGTTCGGCGGAGATTCCGCTTGCACGGACTGCAATCGGGTTCTCCGGCTTCCCGGGTTCCTCAATCACAAATACGATCCGCTCCATCTGGTCACTGCGAAATATCCGAGCAATTCGGTGTACAAGCCGGAAGACTTTCGGCTTGACGATGCACTGATTGAATCGGTCCCGATTTGCCCTCGTAGAGCGGCGCCCATTTCCCCGGGTGAGAAGACGAATTCAGAGAATGACTGGGCCTGGATAGCGCGTGAACTTGCTGCTGGAAAAGACCCGGTGACGTTGACCCGCGTCCTTGCTCAACGCCGCCCAGATAAGCCAAATCCTCTCTATTATGCCCAGCGCACCATCGACGTTGCTTCTGCGCGTCTGTGGCTGCTCGAAGGTATCCCCTTCTGCGACATCGTCACCATGCTCGAAGTGCGCCGGCGTTTCGAGATTCCGAGTACGTTGAATCTCGCGCGGGCGCATGAGATTGCCCGCACTGCGCAACACATGATTTCCCGGCAGAAGATCGCCTGAAATACGTAACCCCAAGGAGCACCTCTATGCCACTGCTTGAAGTCATTCAAAGCCGACAGATCAACGCATCAGTCCGCTTCGACGAGACCACCGCTACCCTGGTCGACCAGTATGCGGCCTTTATTCACGCCACCGCCGACGACGTCGTGAACAAGGCCCTCCACTACGTCTTCGCGAAGGATCGGGACTTCCAGGATTACCTGAAGTCCTCCGAAGCGCGCTACGTCACTCCTACGCTCCGTGTGCGCAGGACTGGCTTGCCGATAGAGACGAAGCCGAAATCCAGACCGAAGGCCATAGCAGGGGTGGAGTCGATAGAGTCAGCCCGGGTCGGAAAGCCATGACCCTCCCCCAAGATCCGTGGAGAAGAGAGAAACGTGCTTCGCACGTGCTGTATCTCGACACTCCACCCCTGAAAGGGTGGCGTTCGCTACCGATTGGTAGCGATTGCTACCTCGAACGAAATGAGGAGATTGAAGAAGTCGCGATAGCGAATGGTATCAGTCGGTATCGCGATCCGCAGACAATTCGGGGGCATGCATGAAGGACAAAACGCTAAGCGTCGAGGGCTCGGAACCGATTAGTCGTCCTGGTGTACGCAGGCGGCAAATTGGTGTCCGTCTCACCGAGACGGAATATGCCGCCCTAGAAAAAGTGGCATGGAAGTCTGGCAGGACGATCGGCGATTGGTCTCGGGAGCAATTGCTGAGGGCGATTGAGATGACGAAGAACGGCGCCTGCTCCCCTCTCCTGCTAACCGAAATCATCGGTCTGCAGATGTTTCTCACGAATGTCCTGGCGCCACTCGTACAGGGAGACAGACTGACCACTGAGCAATACCAGGACTTGATGCGGCACGTAAAAGCCAACAAGCACAAAGCTGCTCAGCAAGTGCTTGAAGAGAAAACGGAGTAGGAATCATGCCGGAAACAAAGTGGGGTAGAAAAGAAACTATCATCTGGCCGCCGAGGAAACCGATCTACACTCTCGGCGCGCTGTTTCTATCAGTCGTTGCTACTGGGTTGTTCGTCTATCTCCGATTCACCTTCGCCACGACGCCACTCGAAAAATACTACCTTCCGCTCTACCTGAAAACGAAGATCACCGGCTCCGTTCGCGCGACGGGTCAGTATCAGCTGCTCTTCATTTCAGACGGAAAGAGGAAGTTTCGTCTAGCGACCGATCAGGATGTGGAACCCGGCAGTACAGCTCAGGCTACCGGCAAAGCGCTGCCTTTGAGGGTCTCTGCCGGCGCGGCGAAACAGGGCTGGATTTATCTTTATCGCGGCCCAGTACTGGTCTACCAGAACAGGCCTCTCCATACCTATCTGAAACAGGCTGTATACGGAAATGACGGCCTCGTCTCCCGCTTTGAATTGCCGCTCACCTTTGGCCTCGCCGCCCTTCTGTTCCAGCTTCCTTTCTCCATCCCAAAGGACGTTCGTCGCTATAGAGAAATGAAATACGGGCGCCGGTTGAAGGGGCCTGTCATGATAACGCCAAAGCAGTTCAACAAGGCGGTACACGGGACCGGAATCGGTATCAAAACCGACGATTGCAAGGACCCACTGCGCATTCCGCGCGCGGCCGAAGACCAGCACATCGAGATAATTGGCGACACCGGGACGGGCAAGACAACCCTGATCATGCAGCTGCTTCGACAGATCCAGGCACGCGGCCATTCAGCCATTCTCTATGACCCGGCCTGTGAGTTCATCCAGCGCTTCTACGATGAAAGCCGTGGCGACATAGTGCTCAATCCCCTGGACAAGCGCTGCCCCTGCTGGGGACCGTCTGAGGAGCTTGTCCGATGGGCTGAGGCGAAGACAATCGCGGTCTCGCTCTTCCAACCAACAACAGATAGGAAGGGTGAATTCTTTATCGAAAGCCCGCAGAAGATCTTTGCCCATCTTCTCCTGGATCTGCCCACACCGGCTCAGCTGGTGGCGTGGATGTCGAACCCTGAAGAGATCGATCACCGGGTCAAGGGAACAGAGCTTGCAGCATTGATTGATCCGAAGGCTCCACAGCAAAGGTCGGGTGTTCTAGCCTCACTCGGTCTGATTGCCGACAGCTTCCGGATGCTGCCACCAGACACCGAAACAAACGCCCGTTGGACGGCACGCGAATGGTCGGAAGAACGAAAGGGATGGATCTTCATCACATCGCAACCTGCGGAACGCGAAGCCCTGCGACCGTTGCACAGTCTATGGATCGACATGCTAGTTTTGCGTCTCCTGACGGCATCGAAAGAAGGCCAGCGGCCGGTTTGGTTTGTGTTAGATGAGCTTGCTTCGTTACAGAAATTACCGCAATTGCATACTGCCATCACCGAGAATCGCAAATCCAGAAATCCGATCATCCTGGGCTTTCAGGGGAAGGCCCAGCTTGAGGTCATCTACGGCCACCTTGCAGAAGTAATGCTGTCACAGCCGGCCACGAAAATCTTCCTTAAAACCACAGAACCGAATGCAGCCGAGTGGGTCAGCAAAGCCATCGGTAGGGTGGAGATAGAACGGATGCGCGAGACCCATTACGACGGCTCACGCGACGGCCGCAACTTCTCGCTCGACCGCCAGGTCGAAGCGCTTGTGCTCGACTCCGAGATCAGCGGTTTAGAGAATCTCCGAGCCTTCCTCAAGTATGGAAATCATGTAACGCGTTTCTCCTTCTCCTACATGAACCTGCCGGCTGAGCAGCCGAAATTCCTGGAGCGGCTGGCAAATGATTACATTGATCGTTCTGCTAAATCGCTGGCAACTAAGACGGAAAAACAGACGAGTATGGTGGCATCGGCGACCAACCCGGACTTGCCTCTCGTCAAGGAAAAGTCTCACAAAGAACAGATAGCGGCTCGTCAAGGTGAACTGTGGCAAGGGCCGCGGATTTGAGATGCAACCATGTTGACGATCTCGAAACCGTTGAGTGCAATCCAGGCCCAGACCTATCACGCCAAAGAGTTCACCTCCAAAGAGCAAAACTACTGGAGCCAGCAGGGTGCTACTGTTGGAGAGTGGCAGGGGCGATTGGCCGCGGCGATGGGACTCGCCGGAGCGGTTTCCGAAGGTCAATTCGCCCGATTGAGCCAGGGGCAACATCCCGAAACAGCCGAGCAACTCGTAAGGCAGCGGGCTGCCTATGAATACACCGACCCAGAAGGCAAGACCGTCAAAACCATGGAACACCGCGCCGGCTGGGATGCGACCTTCTCAGCGCCGAAATCGGTATCTCTGACAGCACTGGTCGGAGGTGACGACCGGGTCCGGAAAGCGCACCGCGAAAGCGTTCGCGTCGCGCTTGAGCAGCTCGAGTATTACACCATGGCCCGCATCGGCGGGAACCACCCGCCGGAGACTACGGCCAAATTAATTGCCGCCAAATTCGAGCACGATACCGCTCGACCCGTCGACGGTTATGCTGCGCCTCAGCTCCATACGCATGCCGTAATCTTCAACATGACCGAGCGCGAGAGCGGCCAATATCGCGCTTTGCAGCCCCAGAGCCTCTTTGCCCCACAGCAAATTGCCACCGCGATCTATCAGTCGGAACTGACCTACCGGCTGCGGCAGTTGGGCTATGGTATTTCGGCCGGCAGGAGTGGCGCTCCGGAAATCAAAGGCTATACGCAGGAGTACCTGGACGCTTCGAGTCCGCGCAGCCAGCAGATCCGTGAATATCTGGAACGCACTGGGCGCAACGGGAAGGAGGCTGCAGAGATCGCCGCGCACTCAACGCGCGACCACAAAGAAATTCACTCGCTGGGCGAGGTAATGGCTGCCCATCGGCGGCTCGCCGCCGAGTACGGCAACCAGGCCGATGCCGTGGTGCGCGCGGCGCGGGAGCGGTCGCAGCATCCGGCACAGGAGACCAACCCGCAGCTGCGTGTCCGGGAGTGTGTAACCTTCTCCCGCGACAAAAACTTCGAGCGTGAGGCCGTCGTAGACGAACGGGCAATTGTCCGCGATGCGCTCCGCCGCGGCATGGTCGAGATCACCTACGGTCAGGTACGTGGAAACTTGGCTGGGCGCCTAGCTTCCGGCGAGTTCCAGACAGTCGAGCGGCGGCACATGCCGGGCCGTCAATTCACGACGGCTAGGACGATCGAGGCCGAACAGGAGATCCTTCGCCGTGTGCGCGATGGGAAGAATCAGATACAGTCAGTTGCGCCCCGAACCGAGGCGATCGAGATTGCCGACCGTCACCCGCATTTGAACCGGGCGCAGAAGAACGTCATCGAGGATGTGCTGAGCTCCTCCGACCGGATTCAGGGCATTCAGGGTTACGCCGGCGTAGGTAAGACGGCCGCCCTAACGGCGCTGCGCTCAGTCATCGAAGTGCAGGGATACGACGTACAGGGTTTCGCGCCTACCTCGCGGGCCGCACGGCAGCTCCGCGAGGCCGGCATCGAGGCCGGGACTCTGCAAGGTTTTCTGGCTAGCTCTGCGCCTTCGGATACGACACCGGAACGCAGGAACTTCTATTTCGTCGATGAGTCGAGCCTCGCAAGCACTAATCAGATGCGGGATTTTCTTGTCCGACTGGGCCCCCACGACCGTGTATTACTGATCGGCGATACGCGCCAGCATCAGGGAGTCGAAGCAGGCCGGCCTTTCGAGCAGCTGCAACAGGGCGGGATGCGCACGGCAAAACTAGATGAAATCCTACGCCAGAAAGATCCAGCCCTCAAATCCGCGGTGGAACTGCTTGCCAGCGGACAAACCACTGCGGCGCTCAACTTGCTGCAACAGCAAGGACGAATCAAGGAGAATGCAGACTCTCAAGAGCGTATCCGCACCATCGCAGGCAACTACGCTGAATCTCCATCCAATACCCTGATCGTCTCGCCGGATAATGCTTCGCGCCGCGAATTGAACGTGGCCGTTCGCCAGGAATTGAAGGCTATTGGCGCAGTTGCATCAGAAGATCACAACTTGCGTGTGTTGATTCAGCGGTCAGATATGACCGGGGCTGACCGCGCCTGGGCCAACCATTATGACCCCGGCGATGTTATCCGGTACACCCCATGCAGCAAAAGCATTGGCATTGAAGCCGGTTCTTACGGAACCGTTGCCGCCATTAACCCAACTGCAAATCTGCTTACCGTCGAGATGCAATCGGGCGAGCTCGCCACCTACGATCCGCGCCGGCTCACCGGTGTCGGCGTTTACAGTGAGGTTGCACACGATTTCTCTGTCGGAGACCGCATACAGTTCACCGCTCCCGACAAAGTATTAGGCGTTGCGAACCGCGATTTGGCAACCATCGAGTCCATTGCGCCCGATGATCGCATCACGGCACGGCTTGATGACAACCGACAGATCGAATTCAGCGCCGCCGAGCATCGCCACTTCGACCACGGCTACGCCGTCACCAGCCACAGCGCTCAGGGAGTTACCGCTGAGCGCGTGCTCGTTCACGCCGACACCAGCGTCCATCCCGACCTGCTTAACTCCCGTTTCGGCTACGTCTCCATCTCGCGCGCCAGTCACGAAGTCACACTTTTCACCGATGATGCCATGAAGCTAGCCCAGCAGATTGGAACAGAAATCACCAAGACAACAGCCCTTGAAATCGGTCAGGCATCTTCCATCGGCCAGGAACTCGGGATGACGTAATCGAATGACGGCGAGTTCTCGGATGAGGTTACGAAGGTGACTGTCCGGTTTTTCGCTATGAGGCCTTCGGCAGATGTCTCGACGATCTGGAATTCGCCCTGGATTGGACCTATGGAGGGGGCGCTAATTTGTTGCTCACGGATTTCGTATACGACGTTAAGAGTGGCGGGGGGCCTCCTGAATTCTCGCGCAGCTCTCCCCCCGATCTCATGAAAAAGGAGAAATTCGATCAACTCAGCGGTTAGTGGAGGAGCTAATTCAGTCCGTTCGACAGAACCGTGAGGACGAACCGGACAAATCCGTGTGGGAGATTTCGGATTACGTTGCTTTCCTCCGTACCCGCGAGTGGGCATGGCGAACTTATCTGCTGAACCTCAATGTTCGCCGTCGCGGCTTTTAGAAGCGTCCGTGCCTGATCGGCGACGAAGGCGTTATCGCTGCCCATCATGCAGGTCAGGGCAAGTTTCTCGACCAGCGGATCGGAAAACATGCGTCCGAGAGAAGCCATGTTCTTGCCGAATTCCTCCATCACTCGGCCTCCTGTTCTTCAGCGTTTTCCTCTTCGAACAGTTCGCCCTGATCGCCTTCCGGCACCTCGGACGCCAGGCGGATGTAGTCGTCCATTTCGTCGACCTGCGGATCGAGCGCGATAAACAGCATTCCCGCGACAAGCAGGTTTTGGGCCCCGTTGACCCAATGGGCGTTCCTCGGGTCTTCCGGCGGGATCATCGCTTCCGCGATCTTCTATGCCGCCGTGAAAGGCGACCAGGCGTTCCGGATGTAATCGATCGGGTCGAATGTTCCCCGGAAGGGCGGCCGCCGGCGAGAGATGACATCCACATTGTTCGGGATCGTCAGGCGCCGGGGCAGGCATTTGTCGGTCGCCACCTCCGAAAGCCGGCGCGACAAGGCCAGCGGCGAGCACAAGGAGAAGACCGAATGGCACCGCGTCGTGATCTTCAACGACAATCTGATCCAGATGGCCGAGAAGTATCTGCGCAAGGGCTCCAAGGTCTATGTCGAGGGCGCTCTTGAAACGCGCAATTGGCAGGACCAGTCCGGCCAAGACCGCTACTCGACCGAAGTCGTCATCAAACAATTCCGCGGTGAACTGCAAACTCTCGACAGCCGCAAAGAAGACGATCACCATCCGGCCGGACATTCCTACGTTCCGCCGTCAGCACAAACGGCACCCGCACAACCTGCTTATGCGAATGCGCCACAGTATTTCGCTTCACTGGAAGACATTTCTCCAGTTGGCAATTCCGCGGCGACGAGGCCAATATGAAACGGCCGGCCACTGCCGCAGAGAAGGCGGAACTCGACGATGAGATCCCTTTTTAGCGTTGTAAAGTTAAGAGCAGAATCCATTGCCAAAGGATATGCATGCTCTCTATTGCGATCGATACTTCGATCTACACTGCGGACGCGAAACGCCGACGGCCCGCGTTTCGCGCTCTCACTCGCCTTTTGAAAAGCGATCTCGCTTCTTTGGCCGTACCTTTCTTCGTCAAGCGCGAATTTGTCACTAAGCAGCAAACTATAATCGGCGACGCGATTAAGGCGATAGCAAGCGCCGCCGGCACGATCCTGGACAACACCAACAATGCTGAGATGCGAGCATATGCCACACAGGTACACGACCATGCCAAACAGCTGCACGCGTCATTCAGCCCCTTGATCGAATCCGAATTCGACGATTGGATAACCGAGGTGAACGCGGAAGAGTACCCGATCTCGCTCGAACAAGCGGAGGCCGTAGTAGACGACTACTTTAGTGGGGCTGCCCCATTCAAGAGCCTTAAACATCGGAATGATATTCCCGACAGCTTCATCTGGCGGGCGCTCATGGATGTAGTCAGGGATTCAGGACAAGTTCACTTCGTCACCAATGACGGCGCTCTGTTTTCAGCGGCCGAAGCCATTCCCCAGATCACACCGTACCGCTCCCTGGATGAGTTCCTTCAGACCAAAGAATGCCAGGCCGCGATCAGGAGTCTCTGGAGCAAAACGCTTGAGGAGAACATTGAGCGCGCACAAACCCATCTCGCCGCACATGAGGGAGACTTTGTGGAAAGAATCACAGACCTCCTACCGGGAGAAATGGTCGCGAAACACATCTACGACGAGCTTCTTCCGACTCACGACCATGAAGCAACTATCTACAATCTGAACCATATCAATTCGATCAACATCAGTTTCGACGACGGTACGTACTCCGGAGCAACCTCGATCGGGTTGTTCTTCACTCTCAATGTTTACTGCACGCTTGAATACGCGGTAGAGAAGATCGAATATCATATGCTGCCGCAGGACGACAAGAAGCACCTGAAAGTCGAAGACCGTAACGAATATTATTACGGGATCGAGGATCACCGAACCCTGGACGCACGTGGCGTGCTGACGCTAAAGCTCCCCGACAGCCGTCTCGGAGATATCGCACTCTCGGACAACGACATCGAGAACCTGATCACGAACGCAGATTACAGTATCGAGGTTTACGAAATAGAGATTGAATAAACTTACGGAACATATTGCGATTTACCTGCAGTTCATTCAATGTGGCGTCCACTGGTTACAAAACGGATCGCCCGCATGCAATCTCGTAGCCGCCAAAAGCGAGTGATGGTCAGCCTATCTGAGGCAGACAAGTCACATCTTGTCAGCCTTGGAGAACACTACGGCTTGCCACCAGGGAAAATCGCAGCGATGGCTGTGGCTCACACACTGAAACGTATTAGAGGGCGACGTGAAGGAAGCGCTGCTCGGGGGAACCGCGACTGCCTTGGCGAAAGCATTGGTAAACTGCTAATGCATCGGTCTAAGGTCCGACCGGCCGCGTCAGCCGTTTATGAGTTCCATACAGGAAGAAAACCGGGAGCGACTCTGCCGTGATGCGGTGAAATCGCTCGCCGCCACAGGCGGCAGCTACCGCGAACGATAGCTCCCACCAGTAGGGTGCGTCAGGGAGGGAGCCGAGGAATCGAACCCCACGCCTTCCGACAAAGGTCAGCAACCGCGACAGCAGTGCTCCCCATCCAAGTTCCCGGTCTTTCCCGAGCGTCCGGCTACGCGCAGAAGCCACCCGAAGGAGTGTAGGACAGGTCCGTTGACAACCTGTCTGCCGCAGCCTGCGGGTGTTCTCAACCCACCGCCCGCTGGCCCTAACCTTAAATTCCGATAGGCAGTTTTCCTGCGGTGCCTAACGCGTGGGGCAGTTACGGCTCGCTCCCTGCCGAGGCACTGTTGTACCGTGCCCCAGTCCGCGCCGTTTCGAACCGGAATTGCGAATGCTTTCTACTTACCGACTTTGGCTTTCTGCGCAACCCACTATCGTGATGGGCCGGCCCATCTCAGCCGTGCCGATATGGCGTACTGGATGGTTCGACCGGAAAGGCTGAAGAATAAAGTCGTCGCAGTAAGCAAGCTGCGCTAGGTTTATGTTTCTGGGATTGTGACGAATCGCCGGTCCGATCAAGGTATAAGCCGGTTTCGGAAATTCGGACAGCGGGATAAGTGGAAGGGTTGTTCCCCGACGGCCATTAAGATGGCAGAAATGAGGAGCAACGATGACGCGACGTTCACG
>Ga0210386_10001891_pt1 | contig 18237 bp, 13 predicted proteins | sample IncBWH32OmetaG_FD_160091 | JGI IMG/M metagenome (GOLD analysis project Ga0210386, IMG submission 160091) | Forest soil microbial communities from Barre Woods Harvard Forest LTER site, Petersham, Massachusetts, United States - Inc-BW-H-32-O ... | reverse complement strand
CCCTTGTCATCCCGACCGAAGTGGAGGGATCTGCAGTGTGCCTTGCGGCTCTCGAATACTTCCTGGCAGAAGCCCCAGCAAAGGCCCTCTGAGCGGTTAGGGCAGCTTTACCTGTTGATGGAGCGGCAAATCCTGCAACGACCCTCCCACCATAAACGTGTAATCGCCCGGCAACTGCTTCCACGCGTTGGTCGCCTCATCGAAAATCGACAACTCTCGCCGGTTCACCGTCAGGCTGACTTCCCTGCTCTCGCCCGCCTTCAGCTGCACCTTGCTCCAACCAGCCAACCGCTTGGGAGGCTCCTGCGCGGCTGCCGGAAGCGCCACGTACACCTCAGCAATCTCAGCCCCACCCCGTGCGCCGGTGTTCTTCACCGTGAAACTCACCGTGGGCTCCTGGCCGCCCCCAACCTTCAAATTGGAATACCGATACGTGGTATACGAAAGTCCAAAGCCAAACGGAAACAGCACCGCCTTGTGCTCGGCGTCATACCATTTGTACCCGACCTTCAATCCCTCATCGTAGTGCACGGTAAACGTAGCCTTCGCGTCTTCCGGTTTAAGTTTGGCGCCTGCGTCCTCGCCTCCATCCGGTGGCTTCACCAACTCGGGATGCGGCAAATCCTGCACGCTCAAGGGAAATGTCATAGGCAGCTTCGCGCTCGGATTCACATTGCCAAAAAGTAAATTCGCCACCGCATCAGCACCCTTACTGCCGGCGTACCACGCCTCGAGCACACCACCCACCTTATCCACCCACGGCATCACCACCGCAGTCCCCGTCTCGAGCACCACAATCGTGCGCGGATTCGCCGCCGCCACCTGCTCAATCAACGCGTCCTGATTCTCCGGCAGCGACAAATTCTCCAGATCCTTTCCTTCGCTCATCCACTCATACGCAAACACAATCGCCACATCCGACTTCCCGGCCAGCGCCGCAGCCGAAGCCGGATCCGCACCCGAATCGAACTCCACCTTGGCTCCCGGGGCCTGGGCGCAAATCGCCTTCAAAGGAGAAGTCGGAAACCACACATGCGCCTGCCACGGCGCAGCCGGCCGGCCCGGCGGATCTACCTGCGCCGATCCGCCACCAGAGATCATGCCGGTATCCGCATGCGGCCCAATCACCGCAATCGAGTGCACTTTGGACCGGTCGATGGGCAGCAACTCTCCGCGATTCTTCAACAGCACCGTACTCTGCTCCGCCAGCTGCCGCGAAATCGCCAGGCCGCCCTCCACATCCACCACGCTCTTCTGCGTCGGGTAATCAAACAGCCCCGCATGAAAATCAGATCGCAAAATCCGGTGAACGTGATCATCGAGTTCCGCCATCGGAACCTTGCCGTCCATCACCGCCTGCTTCAGCTTCTCCCCATAAAAATCATCCATCGGCTCTTCATGATCGAGCCCCGCATGCGAAGACCTGATCGTGCTGTGTGTGCCGCCCCAATCGGAAACCACAAACCCCTTGAACTTCCAATCCTGCTTGAGCACCTCCGTCAGGATGTACTTATTCTGGCAAGCGTAATCACCGTTGACCGAGTTATACGAGCACATCACCGCCGCAGGGTCGCCCACTTCAATGCCGATGTGGAACGCCAGCAGATCGCTCTCCTGCATGGCCCGCTTGCCGATGATCACATCGACTTCATCGCGGCCATTTTCCTGATTGTTCATGACATAGTGCTTGATATCGCCAATTACATGCTGCGCCTGCTCGCACTTGATCCGGTTGCCCACCAGCGTGCCTGCCAGCAGCGGATCCTCTCCCTGGTACTCGAACGTTCTTCCATTACGCGGCTCCCGCGTCAAATTCACTCCACCGCCCAGCGTCATGTTGTAGCCCTGGGCGCGGAGTTCCCGTCCAATGAGCGCCCCGTACGCGCAAGCCGCCTCCGGATCCCAACTAGCCGCGGCGGCAATATTCGACGGCAGCGCAGTCGAATAGCGCCCATTCTGCGCGCTCATGCGCACACCGTACGCCGCATCGCTCATCTCCACCTGCGGAATACCCAGCCTCGGTATGCCGATAATGAAGCCCGCTCCCTGATTACCCAGATAAGTCCGCGGCATGGGCCGGCTCCAACCCGGCATCCCCTGCCCGTGCATGAGATCGATCTTCTCGTCCAGCGTCATCTCTTTAAGCACCAGGTCGGCGCGTTCATCGGGTGAGAGCTGAGTGTTCATCCAGGGCCGCGCTTGCGAGAGTCCGTTCAGGCAACACCCCAGGATTACCATCAGAGCAATCCTGCGGAGATAACTCACCATTGGTTCGTTCAAAATGGCCGCCATCCGTTCTCAATCATAGTTTCCCGCCGCCCAGCAGCTTGATGTAGCGATAATAGAACTCAACTCCGCGGTAATAGGAGTCTACCCCTACCCGCTCATCTTTGCCGTGCGCGCGATCGTCATCGATGTCAATGGCAATCCCGTTCAAGCCGTAGGTCGGTAACCCAGCCTCGTTGGTGTATTTGCCGTCGGACGCGCCCACCTCCATCACCGGAATCACGGGTACGCCGGGCCACATCTCGGCCACCACCTTCTCGAGCGGCCGCATCACTTCAGGGCGCAGCTCGACCGGCGCGCCTCCCTTGGTTTCAGGCGCTGTATCGGCTATCCCACCCATGTCGCTCACGTAACGAACCGTTACCTTTGGGTCATTAAAAATCCGGATGAGCTGCTGCCGCGTCTCTTCCCGCGAGTGCGTAGGCAGAATCCTGCAATTTACGTTGGCCGAGGCCGATTGCGGCAGCGCATTATTCGCATGGCCAGCCGCCAGTCGCGTCGCCACGCAAGTCGTGCGCAGCGTCGAATTGTACCTGGGGATGGCAGACAGTTGGGCAATGGCTTCCTGCGACGGCGGGTTCTCAAGAATACCCTTCATGGCCGCGGCCGTCTCGCCGGAACTAAGCGTGCCCATCTTTTCGAAATAGGCGCGCGTGATCGGGTTCAGCTCGAAAGGGAAAGTATAGGCCTGCAGGCGCGTGAGCACGTCCGTGATGTGATAGATGGCATTGTCAGGCACCGGTTCAGAGCTGTGACCACCCGGGCTGGTAGCCGTGAGCTGATAGTCGCCGTACAGCTTCTCAGTAGCCTCCACATTAAAAGAGATGGCCTTGCCCTTTACCGTGTCGACGCCGCCGGCATCGGTATTGAGGACGAACGCTGCGTCGATCAGGTCGCGGTGATTCTTCAGCAGCCAGTCGACACCATTGGATTTGCCCCCCTCCTCATCCGCCGTCAGCGCCAGAATCAGGTCGCGGTCCGGCTTGAAACCCTCCTTCTTCAAGCGAATGAACGTGGTCAGGAAGATGGCATCGCCCTCTTTGATGTCCTGGGTCCCGCGTCCGTAGAAGTATCCGTCCTTCTCGACAAACTGGAACGGATCCGTGGTCCAGTCCGAACGCAACGCCTCGACCACGTCCAGATGCCCGATTAACAGGATTGGCTTGGCGGACCCTGTTCCATGAATGCGCGCCACCAGGTTGCCCTTGCGCTCGTTGGGTCCAAGGACCAGTACATCCTCTTTCGGAAATCCGGCGTCGAGCAGACGCTGTGCCATGGCATTGGCCGCCACCGTAGTACTGCCCACTGAATCGGTGGTATTGATCTCGATCAACTGCTTGAAAATGTCGTGTGAAAGCTGTTTGGTTGCCGGATCTAACTGGGCCCGCACCGGGGTTACAAGCAACACGGGCAACAAGCCTAGGATGCGCAGGTACATTGATTTCGTCATTTTCGCGTTTAGTATAGAGCTTCAATCGACAACGAAAGGAAACAAAAGGTTGCCCAGGAACTATCGTTTGGTTTCGCTGCTTGCGGGAATGGCCTTGTCTTCATCCTGCCTGGTTGCTCAGACTGCCTCAAACCCGATCACGCTCGATGAGTTCATGAGTGCCACCGATGTCAAGGAGGTAAAGCTGTCTCCTGATGGCTCGGAAGCAGTCATAGCCACGATCGATTCCGACTGGCAGCATCATCGCTTTCGCACCGACCTGTGGATCTGGAAAGCACAGACCGGGCAAACCGTCCCGCTGACCCGATCTGGACACGCCCGCTCCCCGCAATGGTCTCCCGACGGCAAATACATCGCCTTTCTCTCCGATCTTCCTCTCCCCAACGGCGACGATAAAGACACTGACAATGTTGCCGAACGAGTGTGGCTGATTGCCGCCGGCTCCGGAGAAGCCTTCCCTCTCTACGACCAAAAACTGGAGGCCCACGCCTTCGCCTGGTCCGCGGATGCATCGCAGCTATTCTTCTCCTGCGCCTCACCACTCCCGAAAAGCGCGGAGGAGGCAGAAAAAGCGCAATGGAAGGACGTCATACGCTGGCGAGAGCAGGAACGCGGCGATTTGCTTCTGGCGATGCCGATGCCGGCCGCACAGAAGAACTCGTCCATTCACCCGCCTGCCGAAAACGACAGCCCTCTGCCGCCACTGTCTCGTACCATCAGCAGCAGCCACGATGAAATCAAGGAAATCGCTCCCGACCACAGGGGTGCGCAGATCGCATGGATCACCGATTCCGTGTCGCATCGCCTGGAAAACCCCAGCCACAACGAGATCTACCTGGTAAGCACCGCGGGCGGAGAAGCCCGTCGCCTGACCAATAACCTGGCCATCGAAAACAGCCCGCAATGGAGCCCGGACAGCAGCAAGCTCTATTTTCACGTGGGTGCGGCAGCCGGCTCGGTCGAGCCGCCCTACCGCGATGTACAAGGCCGTTTGTACGTCCTCGATCCCGCAACCGGAGCGGTCAAGCGTCTGGGCGCTGATTTCCCAGGTTCCTTCGAAGACTTCACCGTAACAGCGGAGGGCAAACTGATCGCCGCTGGTCTCAAGGGCACGGAGCAGCAACTTTATGCGGTGGACGCTGATCACGCCACCTTACTTCCGGGATTGCCCGGCAACTACTCCGGAGCCGACGCGGCGCCGCATGCAAGAACAATGCTGGTAAAGCATTCCACCCTCACCGATCCGGTGCAGGTCTATCTGGCGGCAGATCCCTCTCGCCCCGGCCAGGCAAAAGCCATCAGCAGCTTCAATGTGCTCTTCACCCAACGAGCTCAGCCGGAATGGAAGAGCTACCGCTGGAAGGCTGACGACGGCACTATGGTGGAAGGCATCCTGATCTATCCTCCGCACCACATGGGAGAAAAGAACCTACGCATGCTGACCTTGATTCATGGTGGGCCGGCCGAAGCCAATGGCAATTACTTTGGCGCCGACTGGTACGAGTGGGCCAACCTTGCCGCCGCTAATGGCTGGCTCGTCTTTCGTCCCAACTATCGCGGCTCCAGCGGATACGGCGACGACTTCATGCTTCAGATCACACCTCACCTCGTCTCCCGCCCCGGCAAAGACATTCTCGAAGGGGTCGATGCGCTGGTGAAGGACGGAATTGCCGACCCGGCGCACCTCACGATCGGCGGCTACAGCTATGGCGGATACATGACCAACTGGCTCATTACGCAAACCACCGAATTCAAAGCCGCGGTGACCGGCGCAGGAGCCGTGGAGCACGCAGCCAACTGGGGCAATGACGACCTCACCTACGACGACGCCAGTTATCTGGGTGGAGTGCTGCCCTGGCAGAACCCCGGCATTTATCAAAGTGAAGCGGCCCTCTACCAAATAGACAAAGTAAAAACACCCACCCACATCGTGGCCGGCAATGCGGATGTTCGAGTCAGCTACCTGGAAGATCTTCTTCTGGAGCGAGCCCTGCAGCAACTGCAGGTGCCTCACAGCTTATTGGTGTTTCCTCAAGAAGGACACTCCCTCGAAAAAGATCCCTGGCATGGATATATCAAAGTGCGAGAAGAGCTGCTGTGGCTGGAAAAATACGGCGGGGCAGTTCGCCAGGCAGATGTGAAATGAACAGCCGTTAAAACTCTCACCCAGCCACAACTCTGGGTGCCCCATATCTCGCTCGTTTTTGGCGAGATGTGGGAAATGAATCTGCTCTCCCGTGTCGACCCTCCCGGGTTTGTTCATGAGGACCGGAGCGCGAGCGACGGCCACGTATGCGGCTCTCCGTAGAATTGACCATCGGCTTTGCCGGCCCACGGTTGGATGAAACGGGGGTGGGAAAGAGGAACAGCAGGTCCCTCCACTTCGGTCGGGACGACAATTCTGTCGCTGGGTTGGATGTCTCCCGGTTCACATGTTGCGGGTGTCACAAAATTGTCATCCCGACCGAAGTGGAGGGACCTGCTGTTCCTCTTCCCCGATCATAGGCTCTCGCGTAAATAAAGTGTTCCTTCTCAGAGAGCCAAATCGATTTCGCATCGCAGCATACCGCATGTTTGATAAAGAAGGCATAAAGAATCCTCTCCGCCCACAGTGACGATCCATTTCTGTGATTCCATATGCCCTGCATACGCCATCTTTATGCACTCTTTATGCATAGTCGCCTCTACTGAATTCGGGGAATGCACAGAGCAACACACCCATGAGGCCCACGATGCGCTTTTACAGCCGCTATAACTGCGGCATATTTTTCTTTGCCCTGCTTTTTCTATCCATCATCGGCAGTCCGTCCAGCTTTGCAGAAGGTGACAACAACATCAGTCTCGAAAACGCTCACGCTGCAGGATTGAAAACCACAACGGTAGCGGACGCCTTTTCAAATCCGCTCTACGCATTGTTCGAGAATGCACCCTACTCCACCCTGACAGCGGATTCCCCCGCGCAAGTCGACAGCACCACGCCCACCAAAACCGCTGGAACCCCCGCAACCCCAAAACGGGGCTTCTTCACTCGCCTGGGACACGCCTATATTGATGACTGGACCGTCGATTCCAATGGCTCTCCGGCCCCTCCCGACCCAGCACGAAGAGGAACACCACCGCCGCTCAGCTCGCCCCCCTTTCCCTCGGCAGACTGGCCGATCGGGGGAACCGTAGTCCTCGGAGCTCCGGACTACAACACCTATATCCTTATGCAGGCGATCAACGAAAATAAAAGCCGCGTAAAGATTTACGGTTGGTTCGACATCGGAGCAAACGCCAGCACCTCCAACAAGGGCAGATACGCAAATAACGAAACTGCCTACGATGTAATTCCCAACTCCTTCCAGCTGGATCAGGTCGCGCTCTATTTCGAACGCCTGCCCAATACCGTGCAGACCGAACACATGGATTGGGGCTTCCGCTTCACCAGTCTCTATGGACTGGACTACCGCTACACCACCGCCAAGGGAATCTTCAGCCAGCAATTGCTCAAGAACAACGACACCTACGGCTACGACCCAGTCATGTTTTACGTGGATCTATATGTTCCACAGGTAGCGAAAGGTATGGATATACGCGTGGGGCGTTATATCTCCCTGCCTGATATCGAAGCACAGCTGGCGCCCAACAACTACACCTACAGCCACTCGATTCTTTACACCTATGACTGCTACACACAGCAAGGAATCAATACAACCACCAAGTTGAGTAATCACTGGTCGGTCCAGGCGGGTGTCTCGGGAGGATGTGAATCGGCTCCATGGATCTCCAACGCCAAACTGACCGGGGACTTCTGTGCCGCCTACACCTGGAAAGACGGCGGAGATAACTTCTACGCCTGCGCTAACTCCGTCAATTCTGGAAAATACGCATATAACAACCTATCCGCCTACTACGTGACCTGGTATCACAAGATCAACGCCACCTGGCACACCGACACGGAGGCGTGGTATCAATTCGAAAGAGTGGTTCCCAATCTCTGTTATGGCCTGAATCCCTGCATCAGCTACGGGTCGAATGCAAACATCGGCGCCAACGCTGCTGAAATCACCGGCCCCTCGCTGATTGTGGGAGCCAACGGAGCCCAGTGCAACGCTCTGGCCACCCATTGCTTTGCTCCTGACTACGCCATCGTCAACTACCTCGAACATGACTTCGATCACCATCATGCCTCGCTGAATATTCGTAACGAGTTTTTCGATGACCTTAAAGGCCAGCGAACCGGCAATAAGACCAGCTACAGCGAGCACCTTGTAGGCTTCGACTTCTGGTTGGGAAGTTCGGTGACGTTCCGGCCCGAGCTGCGCTTTGAACACTCCTATGGCGTGCCGGCGTATGACTCGCCCTCGGTCAACGGCGTCAGTGGTGCTCCCACCAAGACCACCCAGTTGACCCTCGCAGCCGACGTAATCTACCACTTTTAAGCCGGGGCCATGTTTTAGCTGGGGCTTGGAGGAGCCCCGGACACCTTGAGAAGCGATGCCCAATCCATACGGAGCTCGCCCAGCCCTGGGGTCATTTTGCTGGCACTGTCACTCGCATTACACTATCTTAGTTAAGAACCGCACTGGGGAGTTCCTTCCGGGAAGACGCGCCTGGTCACCGTCGACTACTGCGCCGAATCAGCTTTGGTTGCAATTCGCTCGGGCAGCAGCCCGCCGTGAAGTTCTTTCAGCATCGGGTTTCATGTTGTGTAAAGTAAGCGAACAGACAAAAGAATGAGCGGTTTCGGGGAGACCGCCTTTTGTCCATCCATGACGGAGGGTGAAGTATTGAGCAGACAGTTGGATCGGATAGGCATGCTGGTTCGGGTCGTGGTTTTGCTAACGGTGGCCTGGGCCGCGGGAGGTGTAGCCACCGCGCAAACCGCGGCTCCGGCAAACCCGGATCGCCTGGCGGCACTCGAAAAAAGCTCCGCCGACCAGGCCGCAGCCATCGCCGCGGCGCAGACCGCAGGCGATAACGCCTGGATGCTCACCAGTTCGGCGCTGGTTCTCCTCATGAGTGGTCCCGGCCTGGCCTTGTTCTACGGCGGCCTGGTGCGCAGAAAAAATATCCTCGGCACCATGATGCAGACCTTCGCCATGATGGCGGTCATCACCGTGCTGTGGGCGCTGGTCACTTACTCACTCGCCTTCGGCGAGGGCAGCGCCTTCATCGGCGGCCTGCACAACGTCTTCCTGCACGGCGTCGGCCTGACCCCGGATCCCAAATATGCCGCCACCATTCCGCTGCAGACCTTCATGGTCTTCCAGCTGATGTTTGCCATCATCACCCCGGCCCTCATTACCGGGGCCTTTGCCGAACGCATGAAATTTTCCGCCATGCTGGTCTTCATGGTGTTGTGGGCGATCTTCGTCTACAGTCCCATGGCCCACATGGTGTGGGGGAAAGGCGGCCTGCTCAACGCCTCCCTCGGCGGCCGTTTCCCTTGTCTCGATTTTGCCGGTGGCACCGTAGTACACATCACTTCAGGCGTATCGGCCCTGGTGACGGCCTTGTATCTGGGCAAGCGTCTTGGATATCCTCGCGAGCCTATGCCGCCCCACTCCGTAGTCTTGAGCTTCATCGGAGCCTGCCTGCTGTGGGTAGGATGGTTCGGCTTCAACGCCGGCTCTGCGCTGGGCGCGGGTACTCTGGCCACTTCGGCATTTATCGCCACCCACTTCGGCGCAGCAGCGGCGGCAGTCGGCTGGAGCGCGGCGGAATGGATTCGCGGCGGTCGATGCACTGCCCTCGGTGCAATCTCCGGAGCGGTCGCAGGCCTGGTCGCCATCACCCCTGCATCCGGCTTCGTGACCCCCATGTCCGCACTGTGGATTGGCTTGATCGCCGGCGTTTTCTGCTACTTCATGGTGGTCAAGGTGAAGGCAATCTTTGGTTATGACGACTCTCTCGATGCTTTCGGCGTGCACGGCGCCGGAGGAACCATTGGGGCTTTGTTAACCGGAGTCTTTGCCAGCAGCGCCATCAATCCGATCCTCGGAGCGGGTAAGGCAACCGGACTGCTGGAGGGCAACAAGGGCCAGATAGTCAATCAGGCTATAGGCGTGGCTGTGGCCTGGTCTCTCTCCATCGTCGGAACGCTGATTATCCTCTTCGTGGTGGATAAGGTCGTTGGGCTTAGGGTAAGTGAAGAAGACGAGCGCACGGGTCTCGACCTGTCGCAGCATGGCGAGGAAGGATATGACTTCGCAAACTAGAAGCGTGAGACAGGTGAGGAAGGACTGAGGGCGATGCAGAAGTTAGAAGCATTTATACAGCCGTCGAAGCTCGACTCGGTGAAGGATGCGTTGATCGAGATCGGCATCACCGGAATGTCGATCACCGATGTGCGCGGGCATGGGCGCCAGAAGGGCCACACCGAACTCTACCGCGGGCGAGAATACTCAGTGGATTTGCTGCCCAAAATCAAGGTGGAGCTGGTGGTTCCTGACGACTTGCTCGAGAAGGCAGTGCAGGCCATCGTCAAAGCGGCAAAAACGGGCAAAATCGGGGATGGAAAGATCTTCGTGACTCGCGTGGATGAAGCTATCCGTATAAGGAACGAAGAACGCGGAGAGGCTGTGCTCTAAGGAGCAGCATAGGGTGAAGAACTTCCTGGACAGCGTCGTCGCGCATCCATTCGGTGCATTTGCCTTGCTGCTCGTCGCTGCTTTCCTTGAGGCTTTCGGAGATTCCTTGTTTCAGAGCGGCCTGTACCGTTCTGCCGGTGCAAACCGCGGGCTCTGCTTCATTTTGGGCACTGGGGTTCTTGCTCTTTACGGGTTCACCGTCAACCTTCCGCATTGGGATTTTGGCAGGCTGCTGGGGATCTACGTGGTGTTGTTTTTCCTGGTAGCGCAGGTGTTGGCGAAAGTTCGCTTTCACCAGACGCCGACCGTGCCGATCTATGTAGGCGGGGCGCTCATCGCTGCGGGAGGAATGATCATCACCTTCTGGCGCGTGCCGTGATGGTTTCTTTTCGTCATTTGCATTAAAACATTCCTAAGGAGAACCATGTCAGACGCACTTCGCAACTTTATCGAAATGCCGTATGCCGAATTAGAAGAGCGCAATTTGGCGGCGAAGGACCAGCGCAGGCGCCGCGTGCCGGCGGAGACCATACGTGAGGAGCGGCTCAAATACCTCACCGACGAAAAGCACATCAAGGCGGTCACCGTGCTCTTCAGCGACCTCGAAGGCCGCCTGCACATGCTGGATTACGACAAGAAGTTCATCATCAAGAGCGATGACAACCTCACCTTTGACGGCAGTTCCATCCGCGGCTTCACCGCCCAGCGGGAGAGCGATCTTCGTCTCGGCATTGACTGGGGCTCCTTCTACTGGGTACCTTCTGACTACTTCGGAGCCGGCAAGGTGCTGGTCTTTGGCGAGGTTATTTCCAAGGACGGCAAGGCTTATCCCGCCGACATTCGTGGAATCCTCAAGAACTATGCCAACGCCCTTTACGACCAGAAGGGTTACACCCTCAACGCAGCCAACGAGATTGAAGGCTTTCTCTTCAAGGGTATGGATGCGGAGCGGCGCTACCACGAGACGCAGAGCTTCGAGTATGTCAACACTGGCGGATATTATCACTCGCTCCCTGGCGATCCGCTGCGCACCTTTATCGACACCAGCGCCGAAGTGCAGCGCGCCATGGGCTTTGAGAACGAGAAGGACCATCCCGAAGTGGCGCCTTCTCAGTTTGAGATCAACTACAGCTACAGTGATGTGGTCACGGCCGCCGATCAGATCCAGCTCTACAAACTCATCTGCCGCGAAGTCGCGACCAAGATGGGTTTCACCGCCTCTTTTCTGCCCAAACCAGTGGTCGGTGTAAACGGCAGCGGCATGCACACCAACGTCTCCATCAGTGAGAACGGCAAGAACCTTTTCTGGGATGAGAACGGTGAAGAGCAGCTAAGCAAGCTGGGATGGGAATTCATCGACCGCATTCTGACCCACGGCAACGATATCTGTCTGCTATTGAATGCAAGTGTGAATGCTTACCGTCGCCTTGATCCGCACTTTGAAGCGCCCAACCAGATCATCGCCTCCGCCACCGATCGCGGCTCAATGGTGCGCATCCCCATCGGCAATGAGAAGAGTATGCGGGTAGAGGTCCGTTCCGTCAGCCCCGACGCCAATCCCTACATGGTGTTGTACTCAGTCTTTAAGACGGGCATCGAAGGCGAAACAGCGAAGATCGAAAATCTCCGCAAAGCCAAGCGCTTTTTGCCCGACAACATCTACACGGCGTTGGAGCACTTCCACGGCGCAAAATGGACCGACACCTTGCTGGGCTCTGACGTGAAGGAACGCTACGCGGATTTAAAGCGGGCCTCTGCTGACCGCTGCCCTCGCCTGCTGGGAACCTTCGTAAAAGCTCCCGAGCTGCAATACCACCACGACGTCTACAACCAGTACCTCTGGAACAAGTTCTAGGAACCATGGGGGGATGACAGTCTCATTGCCGGAAAGAAACAGCAGGTCCCTCCACTGCGCTACGCTCCGGTCGGGATGACAATTCTGTTGCGAGTGTAAACTACTAGTCCGTTGCACTTATTCCGGCTACTACAGAATTGTCATCCCGACCGGAGCGTAGCGCAGTGGAGGGACCTGCTGTTTCTCCCATCCCGCTAACAATTCCAACCTGAGCCACCCTTCTTCCCTTGTCATCCCGAGCGAAGCCGAGGGATCTGCAGTGCGCCCTGCGGCTCTCCCAAATCCTTCCTGGAAAGCATGCCGTATATAACTACCGCTGAGGCAACGGTCCGGCAGGAGGACGAGGCTTCAACGCGCCCCTGAAAAGTCAAGCCGCTTAATCTCGCCCACGATCGGACCATAGCTCACAATGGCGCAAAGCGCGGTCGCGCCCACGAAGATAAGCACATCATCAAACGACCCAGTCCTCTTCACCAGGTAGCCAATAATGATCGGCGTCGTAATCCCCGCCAAATTCCCGATCAAATTAAACAACGCCCCATTCAGCCCAACCATCCCTTTAGGGGACGTATCAGAAACCACCGTCCAGCCCAAAGAACCGAACCCTTTGCCAAAAAACGAAAGCGACATCAAAAAGAGCATCACCGATTGCGCCGGAGCATAATTACATCCAATCATAGTTACCGAAAGCAGCATTCCCGCAATGATCGGCGCCTTACGGGAAAAACTCAGTGAACACCCTGCCCGCAGCAGCCGATCCGAAACCACCCCGCCAAGGATCCCTCCCGTCCCCCCGCAAAGGGCCGGCAAAGCCGCCGCAAACCCGACCTTCATGACCGACAGATGCCGCGCCTGCGACAGATAAACCGGAAACCAGGTCAGAAAAAACCATGTCAACGTAGTAATGCAATACTGCCCCAGATAAATCCCCACCAACATGCGATGGCTCAACAGTTGCTTTACCGCACTCCAGGTAAGCACGCTTCCCTTCTTGACCACGCGATCCGCATTGACCAGTCCGCCGCCTTGCTCGATGTAGGCAATTTCTCCCGGAGAAATGCGCGGGTGATCCTTAACGTCGTAAATGCTCTTGACCCAAATCAGAGCAAAGACAAAACCCAAAACCCCCATGAACCAGAAGCAACTCCGCCACCCCGCTGAATGCGTAATCCATCCCAGGATTGGCGCGAAAATCATCAACGCAAAATATTGCGAAGCATTGAAAATAGCCGACGCGCGTCCCCGCTCATTGGCGGGAAACCAGGAAGCAACGATACGCCCGTTGCCGGGAAAAACCGGAGCCTGCGCAAAGCCGGCAATCAGCCGCAGCACAAAAATCACCGTAAAGGCGGCCGTGGCAGCCAGGTACCCGGCAAACCCAGTAAGCAAGGCACAGATCGACCACCCGACAATGCCGATGCCGTAGACCCTCTTCGACCCAAAACGATCGAGCAAGGCGCCGGATGGCAGCTGTGCCAGCACATACGCCCAGCTGAATCCTGAGAACAGGTAGCCCAACTTCACCGGATCCAAGGCAATCTGTTTGGCCACCGCGGTGCCGGTAATCGACAGCGCCAACCGGTCGCCGTAGCTGAAGCAGCTGATGGCAAACAAAACGGCAATAATCGAGTAACGAACGTGCGTCGCCCGGGTTTCCGCCAAGTTCAGGACCGTCCTGCGATCAGCCGGGTGAGCTCCTGTAGCTCCGCCTCCGTAAGGTCGGTCAGTGGTGGACGAACCGGTCCTGCCGCGCGCCCGACGGCCTTCATACCCGCTTTTACAATCGAGACCGCATAGCCTTTGCGCCGGTTCCGGATCTGAATATAGGGAAGAACAAATTCACGCAAAGCCGTGAATACCGTCTCATGGTCTCGCCGGCGGACCGCGTCGTAAAACGCGAGCGCAAAATTGGGCAGGAAATTAAATATGGCCGAAGAGTAAGTGGTCACGCCCATTTCCAGGTATGGAAGCGCAAACGTCTCCGCCGTCGGAAGTCCGCCAATATAGGTGACGCGATCCCCCAGTCTGGCGTAAATCCGCGTCATGCGTTCGATATCACCAACCCCATCTTTAAAACCCACCAGATTCGGGCAACGCTGGCACAAACGTTCCAGCGATAGATCATCGAGAACGGCGTTGTCGCGGTTGTACATGATCACGCCCAGTTTCGTTGAGGCGCACACCGCCTCCACGTGGGCAGCCAACCCCGCTTGCTCCGCCCCTACCAGGTAGGGTGGCAACAGAAGGATCCCGTCCGCACCGGCCTCCTCAGCAGCCTGGGCAAATTCTTTGGCCATGGCAGTGCCATAACCGCAACCTGCGACCAGCGGCGCCTGCTGCGCATTTTGCGCAACAGCCGCATGCAGCACGGCACAAAACTCCCGCGGTGTGAGCGAGAAAAACTCCCCCGTACCCCCAGCGGCGAACAGCCCCGCGGGCCTATGCGACAGCAGCCACGCGATATGCTCCTGATACGCCTTGGGCTGGAACTCCAGTTTCTCGTCAAAATGAGTCACGGGAAAGGAAAGCAGCCCTTCGCCTACCCTTTTCGCCATCTCCCCTGGATCCATTGCCTTCATTGACTACTCTCCCACTTTCCCGGAACCCAGGAACGCTTTTTGTAGAAAGCTCTCAACCACAGTGTTGAATCCCGCTGAAAAAGTTGATCTGAGGCCAGCAGATCTCTGCCGGCATGGTGCATCTGGGAGCGGAGACGACTGTGGGACCGGTACCACGTAGTGGAGCCTCACGCCGCCGCTGGTGGCGAAAGCCCTATCCTTCACCGTGGCCGCCTCACGAACTTTCTCTTTCGTCAAACCTTGCATGTTCGTCAACTCATCGTACCCACTGCTTGAATAAGCGCGCGGATGTATCCGTAACAATAGGCAAAAGACTGCAGGCCGCCGGGATCGTTCGCCGCCAGCGGAACATGATCTGGCATCAGCATATAGGGGTAATTCACCTCTTTGTACACCTGGATGGCCTTGACGAAATCCACGTCGCCCTCGTCCGGATAAACTTCCACAAAATCATCGCGATGACCACGAATATTGCGGAAATGGACATTGAATATCTTATTGCGCGACCCAAAATAGCGAATGACGTCGAAGATCTCCGCCCCGGGGTTGTATAACATTTCAGACACCGTTCCCTGGCAGAAGTTCAAACCATGATAGGGGCTTTCCTGAATGGCGATGAACTTCTTCAAACCGTCGACGGTACCCAGCACCCGGTTCACCCCTTGGTAGCCTGCCGGCGGCACACCTGGATCCTGCGGGTGACACGCCATGCGGATCTTGTACTCATTCGCTACCGGAATCACGCGGTCCAGGAAGTACGTAATTCGCTCCCAGAACATGTCCCCGTCGACCGGCCCGGCTTTGGTGAGTGGTGTCGCAGGGTGTGCTTCGGAAAGCTTCCAGGTACTGTACATCGCGTCGCCGCGGCCAGGTGTACGCCCTGTGCGCAGCACACCAAGGATGCTCATGTTGTACTTGATCGATGGCACACCTGCCTGTGCGCAATTCTTGATCAGGGTCTGCATCGATTCGATATCCCGGTCTCGTTCCGGACTTTGCGCTAACATAATCGCCGGATGCTTTTCCCGGTCGATGTAACTCGACTCCAGGAACGGCGGCCCGAGGCAATCAACGCTAATGCCATGCTTCCCAGCAAGGTCTACCATGCGATTGAGTTCTTCGACCGTAGCGTAGAGACGGTCCCCATCTATTTGCGGATATCCGCAAATATTGCGAACACCATAGCGCGCCTGATAGCTCAAGTGCGTCTCATTGGTGGGAGCCGTCTGGCAGCCCAGTTTCATAAGCACAGGCTTGGCTGGAGGCTTTGTGGCCGGGACAGCAGATGAGAACCCCTTGGTGGCCATAAGTCCAGCTGCGCTGCTAGACGTAATAAATTTTCTTCGATTCATGAACACTCCTCAGGCATTTTACCGTCGCTCTCAGTCCCCTCGGCGAACGATACGGTCTTTTATTGTGCATCCGAACTTCCGATGCAGCACCTGCAACTGCTTCCGGTTACTTTGTTGCCGCGCCAACCACGGCCCGAATCATACCGTCGCTTTTGCTTAAGATGTAGAGCTCGCCTTCGCGATCCATGCAGAAGCGAATGTCTGAGCGTCCTCCGGATATGACGGCACGGCCCGGAAGCCCAGCCACCGTCCCTCCGCGGGCATGGTAAGCAGCCTCTGTGATAGGCGCCATCGTCTCGTATTGTTCTTTTCCGCCACTCGGTTTGTCCCATACCACTTGCACTTCGTGCATCTCAGCCATGGTTTTGGGATTCCCGTCGTCCACAGCCAACATATCCTCATAGCTGACATACCAGATCCGGCCGGTGGTTATATCTCCAAAGATATATTTCCCGCGAAGCGCGGGGATCTTACCACGATACACGTATCCGCTGGTAATGGCGTCGCCACCGCTTTTCACATGCCCGTACTGCACCACCGGGTAAGTTGGAGTGACCGTGCCCAGCGTTGTAGTGTCGTTGACTCGAATCGGAATTTCATCAGCATCCGGCAATTTACTTGTGTGGTTATTTGCATCCAACTGTTCGTTGCCTTCGCGCCACGAGTAACCGTAATTCGCTCCCTTATGAATAATGTCGATCATCTCCCAGGTATGCAACCCCACTACAGTCGCAAACAGCGTATTCTCACGGGGATCCCGAGGATTGTAATACCAGCTCAGCCGATTTGGGTTTCGTAGGCCGTAGGCCCAGATTTCCTTGCGCGCGCCGGGTTGGGAAACAAACGGATTATCGTTGGGAATGCGATACCGGCCGTTGTCGCTGATGGTGCTGGAGTCTTTATGTTCGTCGAGGTCGGGAATGATGCGCCAAATCTTCCCTACCAGCGTATCGAGACGCTGCGGGTTCTGTCTTATGGCCGCGTTCGCCGATTCGCCGGACCTGCCGTCACCGCACGCGATGTACAAAACTCGCCAGTCCGCCGAACCCGGCTTAGCGCCAGGGTCGAAAATAAATTCTCCCATCGGATGTGATTCGGTATTGAGTTGTACCCGCAGCACTTCTCGCGCTGTCCCCTCGAAAGTCGCATTCGTGATGTTCGTATCTGTCCACTCAACCAGCACCGCTTCTCGTTGCGTTGGGCCCGGCGTCTGAATTGCCGGGGTCACCGTATAACCCTCAACGTTCAACCCGCGAAAATTTGTGTTGTCGGGGAGAGGAGAACCTTTGAGAGCGGGGTCTTCGAGGTGGATGGTATAGAACTTGCCGTTGTGCGCATAGTCCGGGTCGAAAATGAAATTAATGAACCCATTGGCGTATCCCCGCTCTGTCGTCAGCTTATGAAACAATCCCGGCTGCCCGTTGTTCCCATTCAAATTCAAATATGTAGTAAAGCTTTTGCTCTTTTTATCGAGAATGTACAAGGGACCATTCAAATCATTTACGAAGAGCCTGTGCCTGTTAACTCCCGGCTCTTCCCGTAGGAAGTTCACCCTCGAGAGATAAGGGACATTCATGCCCTTACCCGCCGGCGCCCCGGTTATGGGCATCGCAGCGTAGTCCTTGACCTGAATCGTGAACTGCCCTGCCGCAAAACATGTCGAGGCAGAAAAAACCGCGATCAAATATGCTCCCCACATAGCAAAGCGCGTCATCGTATTCCTGACTCCTCATGGTCAACCGTTAGGCAAATGAGCGCTGATCCCAGCATCCCCCTGTCCGCGTGCAAATATAGTCGAGGATCGATCTCCAGGCGAACTATAGTTTGCATTGATTGATGCCACCGCCGCATCGATCCAAGCGTGAAGGCTAAACGCTTGAGAGAGACTGCGCGACAACAAATGCCCGGGCGCCCCATCCTTCGCGCTCTTGGAAGGGTGGGATGAGCAGAATCTGCGGGGGCAGGGGCTTGTGCAGTCGGCCGCGATATCGCATGCGTTTGACCTCTGCGGACTGAGCACCATAAGGATCAACAAGCTCACCGAATGAGCTGCTTAGCCTTAAACGAGATTCCCTCAGAGGCCGCCGAGGCGAGTGTACGCAGAACAAAAGGAACCCCTTAGAGGCAACGTGAGAACGCG
>Ga0210386_10001889_pt1 | contig 18249 bp, 17 predicted proteins | sample IncBWH32OmetaG_FD_160091 | JGI IMG/M metagenome (GOLD analysis project Ga0210386, IMG submission 160091) | Forest soil microbial communities from Barre Woods Harvard Forest LTER site, Petersham, Massachusetts, United States - Inc-BW-H-32-O ... | reverse complement strand
CGTCCTTAGCCGTGGCGAACGACCAGCAGGCCGTGAACCACACGGTCAGCGGCGTGCGCGTCTTGTCGAAGATCGTGCCGGCCGTCACCGAGGTCCGGTGCCCGCAGGCGGCGCACATGATCCGGCGATCACCGGTCCGCCAGCCTCCAACGCCGTCGCACCTGGCGCATTCGAACCCGTGTGGCCAGCGCAGCCACTCCAGATAGTCCAGGCAGTCGGCATCAGTGCGGAACCAGGCCTGGAACTCGCCGATCGAGCGTGGGTAGTGCAGCCCGCCACGGACCTCAGCCACGGTCTCAGCTTACTCCGGCTAAATGGAGAGCCCGGAGAAACATTATGCCGACGTCGGCATAAGGCGTCGAAGGTCACCACGGCCCGGCCAGGTCCAGCGGTCCCAGCAGCTCGGTGAAGTGGCTGGTCTCGTTGTGCTTGATGCCGACCTCGAGGTGATCCAGCAGGTGGCCGCCGTGCTCGGCGGCGCCGAGGAGATGGACCCGGGTGCCGTCGGCGCGGCGCGCGGCGCGGGAGGTCTTGCCGTCCACGGCCACGGCTCTTAACCGGGCGCGGGCCAGCGTTCTTGCCCTCTGGGCAGCGCGCCGGGCCCGGCAGCCGCGCACGCTTGCCGGGGACGGCCCGCCGCTGCGCCGGCTACGGCGCGGGCCGAGCAGGGCCCGGGTCAGGGCCCGCGGGTCGAGGCGGTCCAGGACCACCCGGATCGTTTTCTCATCCGGCGCCCGGTACCGGCCGGCGATCGGGTCCCACGGGGCGTGCAGCCGGGCCAGGTCGGCCTGGCCAGCCCGTTTGATCCACTGCCCGGCGGCGGTGAACCGCTCGTTCCCGGCGGCGGTGAACGCGCAGAGGGCGATCGCGATCAGGCAGGCCAGCGGGTAGATCCGTCCTTGCGGCGAGCGCGGGTCGGGCAGCGCTTCCAGCCGCTGCCACGCACCGGGGGCCAGGTTCCCGCCGTGAGGACCGGATTCGACCGCGCGCGCAGCCACGCGCGACAATGCCATTGCGGGCATGCCACACCTCGTTCACGTAGACCTCGAAGACCTACATGATCGACGTGGCAAACCCGTGCCTACAACCCGCGCAATACCGGCCTGCCACCGCATACTGCATAAAACCGGGTAAGTCCGGAACACGCCGGAGCCTTGCAGCTGGCCCGGCCGCCTGCGGCAGATCCACTTCTTCTTCCGCATCCGCTCACGGGATCAGATGCTGGCCACCGCGGCGCCCTAGACCAGCCCATGGCTACCGCCGGGTTGCGAACAGAACTTCTGGAATGGCGCTTGGTCCGCGCAGGTGCCAGAACCGCAGCAGCGAGCGCAGCGCCGTCGCGGCCCGCTGCGCGGTCTTCGGCGCGAGCCGCCGCGACTGCGCCGGCAGGAACGCGGTGACGTCACCCGCTGTCAGGGCACCCAGGCCGACGAGCCCGTCGGCGGCGTGCCGCTCCGCGAACGGCCGGACGAGGTCCCGGTAACCCAGTGCCACAGCGTGAGTCACTCCGCGTTCGCTCAGCAGCCAGGCACGGAACTCCTTCAGCAGCGATTCCGCCGAGCACCCGCGCAGATTCCTGACCGCACCGCGGGCAGCGCACCGCCTCCGCCCGGCACGACGCGGCGATCACCACCGCGTCTCCCACCCTGCGCACACGCAGCCCCGTCAGGTGCGGGAACAGCACGGCCAGCAGGGCATGCCCCTGCCCGCTGGCATCCCAGACGACGCGGGCGGCGAAGGTGGCCGGCCCTGCAGGCAGCACGACAGACTGATCCGACAACAGAGCTCCCGGGTGCAGTGATCCTGGCAGACCATCGCGTCAATACCGGAGCCTCGTTGCCAGCTCACGCCGCTACGCCACGCTCATCCCAGATCGTGACAATCCAGGCACGAGCAGCAGCCACCCGCGGAAAACCACGGTCCCGGCAGCGTCGCTGGTGACCAGCGAAAATACTCACCGTCAGCCGTCACACAACACGATGGTTGAGCTTGCTTTGCCTCAAGATCGTGGGACCAGCAGGTTTCTATATCTGATTCTGAAGAACGTGGATAGTCTTGGCAAGCTGTCCGGCACGCCAGGGCAACATCGGATCTTGCACTAGATCCTCTGGGATTTGAGCTGAGCATCGGCGCGTTCGTCGATAGAACGCAGGCAGGCGTGCACCCGGATGGCGCCCTTCTACAAGGCGGGCTTTTTCCATTTTCGGAATGGCATGCAGATAGCATCCGCGCCGCGGTAGACCTTATTGCCCGGTAAGATTAGGCCGTAGGCGGCCAGAATCTGGATAATGGCCCAGAGCCAGGTTGCGGTCAGGCCATGCACGGCGTCGGCTAACCTTCCGGACACCCCCCGTCACAAATGCGGATCTTGGTCGATCGCTCTAACTACCACGGGCTTCGCCATGCTCCAAGCCGACCCGCCTGATCGGGATCTGTGCCTCGAGACTCCAAGACCAGAATAAAACGCTCACGGACGCCAGAAGGCCCCTGTATTACAGTCCGTGTTTCACGGTTAGTTCTGGGTTGGCTCCGCTGTGTGGGCATCGCTCCGGCGGCTGACGTCACGGTGAGTGATGGGGCCCGGCTGGCGGAAAAGCGAGTGCTGTGATTCCTGACCTGGCTCAGGCTGACGGGTGCTGCGGCCAGACGATGTGGTCGAGGAAGTCCTCGACGGCGGTGATGACCTGGCCCAGCACGGTGGCTGAGGCGGCAAGCTGGCCCGGCACGAACATCGCGTGATCGGCGCCGTCGATCTCGACGATGCCGTGAGTGATGGAGCGGGCGGCCTGCCCGTCCCAGTATTGATCGGCCGTGCCGCCGACCAGCAGGCATGGACCGGTGGCGCGCCGCAGTGCTGCCACGGTCGGCTCGTCGGTCAGCAACGGCGTGAACCACACTGCGGCCAGGCCGCGGTCAGCGACCACCGGGGCGGCCAGCGACCCCAGCGACTTCCCGATGATCACGGGTGCGGTTCCCGTGGCCGCTGTCATCTCCTCGATGGCCGACGTGACCTGGGATGCCACCCGCGCGCGCTGCTGGCTGACATCCGAGCTCGGCGCAAGCTCCCATACGATCGGGCGGGTGCGGCCGCCGCGGCGATGCACCGCGAGCCTGGCGTACATCAGCAGCGGGCCATCAGGCCCGTAGCCCCCGCCAGGCGCCAGGATCGCTGACCGGCCCGCCCGCATCTGCGGCATGAGGCCGATACTACGGACTCACCAGCATCCCGGGGCAGAACGCGATCACGCTGGCGCTGCCGGAGTGCGCACTGAGCCAAGCCGGGTCGCTCCGGCGGAGGAGGTCGCGGTGAGTGATGGGGACCCGGCTGGCGGAAGAGCCGGTGCTGTGATCTGGGGCGGCCGTGACGCGCTGCCTGCTTTGTGGAAGAAAACAACGAGGTCACGGCCGCGTGGGCCAGCATAGGAGATGTCAGCGAGTGCAGCGCGCGGGTGGATGCACAGGTCAGGGCGGTGCTGGGGCGGGTGCTGGCGCAGCGCCGCAGCGTGGAGGTCGCGTTCGGGTATGTGACGGCGCTGGCGCCGGGGGTGAAGGCGAACTGCGGGGCTATCGCCGAGGAGGCCGGGCATGAGGGGCCGCACCGGATGCTGGCGCTGCTGGGCTCGTACCGGTGGCACTGGAAGGACCTGCGCGGCGAGCTCGCCGGGCTGGCGGGGGCGTGGCTGGCGTGCGACCCGGATGACGTGATCGGTCCCGGCGTGGCGATCGATGAGACCGCGCAGCTCAAGCATGGCGACGCGACCGCGTGCGTGGCGCCGCAGCACGCCGGGATCACCGGCCAGGTGGAGAACTGCGTGACCGCCGTGTTCTGCGCCTACGTCACCACGTCCGGGCAGGCCTGGGCGGACTTCGATGTGTACCTGCCGGACCGGTGGGCCAAGGACCCGGACCGGCGCGCGGCAGCCGGGATCCCGGACGATCTGGTGATGAGGACCAAGCCGGATCTGGCCGTGGCGCAGCTGGAACGGCTGATCGCGGCCGGGCTGCCGGCCGGGTGGGCCGCGTTCGATGAGGTGTACACCCGCAGCGGCACGCTCCGCGAGGCATGCCAGAAGGCGGGGCTGGCGTACGTGGGCATCATCCCGTGCGACTTCGCCATCACCCTGGCCTCCGGCGCCATCATCCGCGCGGACCAGGCGGTGAGGAATGCGGTGTTCGAGCGGCGCTCGTGCGGAACCGGGACCAAGGGACCGCGCCTAGCGGACTGGGCGCTGGCCGGCACGGCCAGCCCCCGGCATTTCCTGCTCATCCGCCGCCTGATCTCCCGCCCGGACCAGCTGACCTTCTACCTGTGTTACGCGCCGCATGGACGGCCGGCGACGATGACCTACTTCATCGCCATCGCCGGGCGTCGCTGGCCGGTTGAGGAAACGTTCAAAACGGGAAAGCATGTGCTCGGCTGGGACCAGTGTCAGGCCCGGACCTTTATCTCCAGTCCGGATTTGGGTGTCCTCGCTGTAGCCGCCGCGGGTGTTTTGTGTGCATTTCCCTGCGTGGTGGATGCATTACCTGCACGGCGTCTTCGCCGCAGAACCCGCGCAAGTCCCCTTGTCGCTGCTATTTTTAGAACTAAGTGGCTACAGTTCGAGCGTTGGGCGGCTACATGTCTACGCCGCAGACGTCCTGGTCAGGCTCGGCGTAGACAGGGACGACTCCAGATAAGGGTTTGGGACGCCGTCTGCCGGCACACCGCGCTGTCCGCGCTCGCCCAGCTTCGCCAGGCCGCCATCCGCAACGCCCTGTGCGGTCTGATCGACCTGCCGCCCACCACAGCAGCCGCCGACCCCGGCACCAGCCACGCCGACGCTGACGTTAACGACGATGACCTGCGCATACCTCTCGGCGACGCGCCCGTCCCCGCATACCCCGGCCAGCCCCGCCCGCGCCAGCTCGGCCTGATCAGGCTCTCGGTCGCCGAGACCGCCCGGCTCGCCCGCCTGGCCGCCGACTGGGCAGCAGGGCTCCTTACCCCCGCCCAGCTTGCCTTCAGGCTGCGCTGGTCCGCCCGGCGCAGACGGCATCAGGCCACCGCCCGGTGGCACCACCATAGGGCCCGCCTGGCCGCGGCAACCTGAACCGCGGCGGCCGGACGGAGGTGACAGCATGTGACCAAGATCCCGGACCACACAACACGGTACGTAATACTGCGAACTCATTTAGTGAAACCGTGACTGTAATACCTGGAGACTTTCGCGTCTTCGTTCGGCCGCAATCGGTTTGTACTTCTAAAGAAAGTTTTGCATAACCCATTATAAATAGGCTTCCGTGAGTCGTGTAACAATCTGCGCGGCAATTGCTTGCACGTGCGGCCGCTTGAGGCAATTGTCGTGATTCCCGGTTACTGATATGTGTTTAATGTTTCCTAGCAGTAGGCCTTCCCAAGCCTGAACTCGCTTACGTTCTGAAGAATCTGACAACGCCTCAGCTGAACTGTCGATCGGATCGGAGGCCGTGAACAATATCGCATCACCTTCGTAACGGGTAGTCGCCCTGTACCTCCAGTATGACAGGAAATTGACGCACTGCGTCTGAATTAGTATCCGCGCACGTTCGCGGCCGGCCAACTGGTACAGCACATTAAGATTTGAGCGCGCTTCAAGGCGATTGAGTATCTCGTCCACCATTTCATCCCTATCCGTGAATCTACGAAGGTCAGCCATTGTCAGCCCCGTCCGGGTTGAGTACACCTCGGCCCAGTATTGAAGATCATCATCGATGGCTGCAGTGCGACCATGGTTCGGGTCTGTAGGTTCTATTAGCGCTAGGACGGGAGCGGTCTGACTGTCGGCTGGTAGCGCTCGGCAAATCTCGAAGGCAAGTAGTCCGCCAAAGGAAAAACCAATTATCATATTAATAGAGCGGAGACCGGCCCGCGAGATCTCAGCCGCGTACATTTCTGCCGTCTCTTCGATGGTATCCGCGTCAAAGCCGTTATTCGGCAAGCCGACGGCCTGTAGTCCTACAATTCGAATATTTTTATTCTGCAGCATATCAATAAGAGTTATATAATCTGTGATCTGCCCCTTGACTGTGGGTACAAAGAGCACAGTGGGGCCGTCCGCCCCAACGGCCTTCAGTTGTATGACGGCTTCGCGCTCACCGGCAAGTCTACGCTGCGAACTGATCCACTTGCATAGATCCCGAATGGTTTGATTTTCAAATAGGACTCGAAGTGGAATCTCCTTGCCTATCGCAGCACCCACTTTCGACTGAAGGTGAACGATGTCGAGGGACTTCGCTCCCAGAGCAAAGAATGAGCTGTCATCGGATACATCGTCCATGCCGAGCACATCCAAAACAGCCGCGCGCACCAACGGTAGTGCATCGATGATTACGCCCGAAGCAGGGCTCCGATTCATTGCTCTCCCGAGGGGCTCGTAAAATTCGATCGCATCTTTTAGGGTTCCTAATTTGTAGATCATGTTCATCTGCTCGGCGGCTGCGACCAGGAGACAGCGGTGGGCTTTCGTGATCATGCGGTCCTGTCCCCTGGGGTGGCTCGGGCTGGGCGGTGCCGAGACAGTCGGCCTGCATCGCGGCGACATCAACTGAAGGCTCGGCGAGCTGGCAGTCTGGGGCGAGGCCAGCCGCATCGACCGGGTTCCTTCCCGGCGCCGGGAGGGAGGCGCTTGCTGCTGGCTAGCGGACGGCCGACCCAGTGGGGCCTGCGCCGGCCGACACCGTTACAACACCCGCTTCCCCCCTCCTCACCTGCTGACTCGCCACGGACGAAAGGCGGTGAATTCAATCTGAGCGAATAATCCTCCCGATAGATTTAACGACAGCATTTGCGATCATCCTGTTCTCTTTCTGAGTCATCAGCGGATGCAATGAAGGGCAGAGCAGACGATCAGATATCTCATCAGTGATAGGCATATGTTGACCCAGCGTCGCTTCATGTACCAGCTGGCTTGTAACATACGTTGGCGGATCTGCAACCATACATCCGATGCCGTACTCTGATTCGAGGACATGCATTAGCATGTCTCGTTTCTTTTCACGAAGTTCACGATCAACAAGAATCGAATATCGGTAATAAACGTGCCGGTACCCTTCCGGCTCCTGCGGCACCGAAATATGCGAAACGTTCCCCAGCAGTCTGTTCCGCTCTGCAGCGAGGACGACTCGCCGGTCATTCATATCATCGAGCCGTCGCAACTGCACCAATCCTACAGCAGCTTGAACCTTGGACATCTTGCAATTAGTTCCCCAATGTTGATTCTTCCCGAAAGACCGCAGCCGACGAAGCCGCTCCGTCAGGCGAGCGTCATTCGTCGTCACCATCCCCCCCTCGCCCAGTGTTGTCATTAGCTTCTTACTTTGAAAACTGAAGACCGTGGCCCATCCTTGGCTGCCAACATGGCGTCCCTTGTACATTGCACCGCAAGCCCGCGCCGCATCGCCAATCACAAGCGGCGGGCCATATAGCGGATGTGGATTCCTACGTGCAACTTCAAGAAGCGCGTCCATATCCACGGACAAACCGTTCATATGAGTCGCGAGTATGGCCCTGGTTCTTGGGGTCACAACTCGCTCCACATCTGCCGGGTCGATGTTCAGGGTCCTGACATCCGGTTCGCAGAGAATCAGTCTGCCCCCCTGCCCGATCACACTCACATGAGTGCCCACAAAATTGATCCCACATGAGACCACCTCGTCCCCCTGCTCCAGATCTAGGCAGTAAAATACCATGTCTAGTGCAGTTCCAGCAGCATTAAATGCCACAGCATATTGAGCCCCAACATAACATGCAAACGCATCTTCAAATTCCATCTCGTAGCGCTTGGCTCGGAAGCCCACACGCCAGTCCATGGACTCTCGAATAGCATCGATTGCCGCTTCGAGCTCCTCATTAGTATACCATGCCCCCAGCGCCGGATCGCGCGGGAAACTAAACGCTTCGTCTCCATGAAAGGAGGTAGATTTTTCCATCAAATCCTCTTCTTAGGGGTCCGATTTTCTGCCTTAGCCATGAGCGCTCCACCTAGTTCGATAGTTGCCGAAATCGTACGGCAAAGTGGAGGTCGCTTCATCTAGGGACTGCTGGTAAGAGTTCACTATGCCAGCCAGCACGTCAGCCACACTCACCGCCGTACCCGATACAGCCGACTCGTAGAATGCAAGGGACGTTGCGAGCGTTTCAAGGGCCGACTGACCACCGATTTCGACAGGTTCTTCAGACGATATGGCGCGCAGAAACTCGCCGCATTCTACTGAGAAGTCGCCTTGCAATCCAAATGGAAAGAGCCGCTCACGCTCTCCTGCGGAGAGCGAGCCGAGAAAATCGTCTTCGTACTCCTTGAGCTGGCGTACAGCTCCTCCCTGGTCGCGCACTATTGCAGTAGGCAACGGCGCGTGGAAGAGCTGCCCTCCGTCATCCACGATGGAGCCTTCTGTACCCTGAATGCTGAAATGAAAAACATCATTCCCCGGCAGGTGGGACGCACTAGAGAATACTCCCGTCATGCCGTTAGTGAATCGAAGCAGTCCTGCAAGGAGGTCCTCCCTCTGGTCAACACCAGAAGGCTGTCCTTTATAGAAAAGCGGCTGGTCGGTCGTGCGCTTAGCCACAGCGCTGACCGTCTCAACAGGGCCAAAGAGGTAGCGCATCGTGTCCAGAAAGTGGGCGCCGTTATCGATAGCCCAGCCGCCACCACCCATTCGCCGACAAGTTCGCCAATGCCATTCCTGCGGACGCGGGTCCTGGTAGCGAATACGCTGGGCATGGAATATCTCAGGAACGCCGATCTCGGCCCGATCCCACAGCAGCCAATGTGCTGTCCTAATAGAAATAGACCGACGGTGGTTTTCCGCCAGCGAGAGCACACAACCATTGGCCTCGGCCGTACCAATCATCTCCCGGGCTGCGGCGACCGACTGTGCCAACGGCTTCTCGACTAGTACATTGATACCGCGGTTAAGCGCAGTGCAGGCGGTCGACTGGTGCAAGTATACCGGCAAACAAACATCCAGTCCATCTATCATCACACCGTTGAGTAGATTTTGAATACTCGTAAACACAATAGGCTTCGTGACCTGCCACGCCGCTACCTGCGTTCTGGCGCGTGTCGCGAGTTCCGGATCAGAATCGCACACAGCGACAATTTCGAACGTTCTAGGAACGGCCTCAGCAACCGCCTCCCAGGCCCGAAGGTGCTCCCGACCGATCATTCCGCAACCGATCAGGGCGATGCGTTTGTTCGGAAGATTCATCGATTTGACTCTACCCTCGATCGATTTCTGTGATCGGCGAAATAGCCGCTTTCCCGGATGACCTGAGCTTTTAGTCAAGTATTTCGCCTTCCGACCCCAGCGGCATGGGTATCCGGTGATAGATTACACGATTTAGCCGAAACTCCACGGAGTTCCTCGATGGCGTATATCAAGGAAATTTCCACACCAGCATAATGGGTTTCATTCGGATACCTAACTTCTGTCCCGGCACACACTCTAGGTATGTTTAAGTGATGCGCACGCCGCTGCTCACTTGAGATTAGGGTGCAGCACATTGAGGCGCCAGTTCACGATGTCCAGTAGGTCTTCAGTTACTTCCTCCACTGTTCGGTCCATCCCATTTTGTATGATCGGCCAGCCATTGCTCAGAGCGTGTTCGTGCAAAATGTTCCCAAGTTCTGTTGTGAACTGCGCAAACTCGCACGGATCATAGGACGTGTACCCAGCTGTGTCATACACCGGGTCGAGGCCCCCTGCCTCCTTGTACCATCTCAGGCGGTCATTTTCGGCTGCCTCTATTAGGACTGTAATCATGTTTGTGGTCGGCACCAGATCATGTGGGAGCAGAGAACACTGCCAGTCCTCAAAGGATTTGATTCCGTGCATGCTCAAGGCTCCGCGACGGAATGCCTCAACTGAAAGCCGCGCCCAAGTCTTTCCCCACCAGCTCTCCGCTATAATCACTTCACCGCTTTCAAGTGCCGGCATCACTTGGCTCTCGACCAATACCGCATACTGTGCGGCACCTATTAGAGATAGGACGCCGAAGCCGGTGCCAAGAGCCTGTGCCGCACCAAAGATTCGGCCGGCGGCGGCGACAAAGCTGCTGTACTCCTCCGTGCCCACCGGATTCTCTCGTCGCACGACCCGCGCTGGCTGCGCCTGATCCGCGAGTCGGTCTACCAGCAGGTTCACCACAGCGCTCTTGCCCGAACCGTCTGCGCCCTCGACGACTACAAAGAGTCCCGGCTTCCTATTCACGGCACTCATTCCCCAGAAGCCGACCTATTCGCCGCCCGCTCGGTTAGTGCTGCGAGAAGTTGCCTCTCCTGCCCTGGATCTACATCGTTCACCACTTCCCACGGTACGAGTTCGTCGACGCTCACTTCGCGCAAGTAGTGAGAGTGATGTAGCCCTTCGAGTGCCAGTGCGTGACGGAGTTGCTCACCAGAGAGTACCGTAAGATCCACGCCGTCATCGTAAAGGTGTTCTAGTATCCGACCGATTCGCCGGTCACCACGCAGACAGACGCTTTCCAACAGCAGCCGACTCGACTCGCCCCACAGAACACGGTAGTTACGCTCGTACGTCTCGTCGCCAACAAGTGCGCGAAGCCGATCGCGGATCTCTGCCACATAGCCGTCGGTAAGTTCTGGATCGCTCATCGCAAGCCGCTGACTGACGGTGTTTGGCTTGGGCATGAACTGCTGAAGCTTTACGATCACTGTGCCGTCATGGCGGTCGAAGCGCCGAAAGATATCGACGGCGTAGTCGGCGATTGCCAGACGGTCTCCGCGCGTCTCGCCAGGAGCCCCGACGATGAAGTAAAGCATGATGTGTGCGAAGTCCTCGTTCTCTTTGAGGAGGTCGATGGACTTGTGTACCCGCTGGGGTGTCATTGTTTTGTTAAAGATAGCGACGAGGTCTGGGCTCGCGAACTCCGGTGCGATAGTTACAATGCCCCTAGTGGAGTTGAGCCTTAGTTCCGAGAATAGATGACCGAAGTCCCCCAGCTCAGATACGGCTGAGAGGTAGCGAGCGGACAATTCATCGGCCCGCACGGAGCCAATGATAGTGGTCACTCGCCCCGACATTCTAGCAGAGTACTCGCGTATACGATTGAGCACCGCGTGACGCTTTCCGTACTGCGTAAATGTGGGCGAGCTGATGATTATCTGAGTGACTTTAAGTTCCTCAAGGCGATCGAGGTAATTCATGAGTAGGGCTAGCGGTGCCTGCCTGAAGGGAGGTACGCCGAGGGTGCAGAAGTGGCAGGACCACCGACAACCCAGCGTGGGGACGATCATGCCGCGACTGCCGCCGATGATTGGCGCTGCCCAGTGGGCATCGTGCAGATCCTCGACATCGAGGAATTGGGGATTGACTTTGTCGGGTACCTTCAGACTGCGCGGTACAATACGGGAGACACCGCCGCCTGGAAGCAGCGTGTGTTCATACATACTCGGCACATAGAGCCCCGGAATTCGCGACATGCATTCGAATATGTAACCCCTTCGTTTCCCCGTTGCAAGGCCTTCGTGAACTAGATCGATCAACCGTAGCATGGACTCCTCGCCCTCGCCGAGCGCAATCGCGTCCATGTACTCGGCAAGGATTTCCGGGTTCGCGAATCCTCCGTTGCCGCCCACTACGAGCGGATGGGTGCCTAGCTTCCGGTCCGAGTTACGCCGCGGTACGCCGGCGAGGTCCAACAATTTAAAGAACGAGGGCAAGTCGCCCGAATTGGTAATACTTACTCCGATAATGTCCGCGTCCGCCACCGGGGAAGGGCTTTCTATGGACCGATATGTATCACCACTCGGCGCCTGTAGCCGGTTGCCGTCATGCGTGAGGCAGTCGTATATGATCGCACGTTCGGCGACAGCGGGGATGCCCGGTTTCCGGTTGATAAGGTCATACAGCGCGAGCGGTCCCATACATAGCAATGAATACTCATGACCGTACGGCAACAGAAACACGATCCTGAGTGGGCTATTCGGCTTGGCGGTCAGGTCGTACGGCCCACCTACTACCTGTTCCCGGGCCTGTATTTCCGCTATTTCTTGTTGCAGCTTCGACATGAAATTCCTCCGTGCGCCTATTGGTTCATTCGAAGAATCTAAGAAATCTTCTCGCCTGCCGTTCCAGGGTTCCAGGCGGGTTCCTGACATACGCAGACCGCCCAGGCAGGAGCATTAGTAGCCAAGTGAAAGCGAATAGGATTCGGAATTCGCGCAGTCGCTTGTTTTCATGATTCGTTAGATCGAAACATGAGAGAAGGAAGGAAATGTCAACGTCCCTTTCAACCCACATCGAAATATGCTCCACCAGTTCCGCGAGTTCATATGGGCGGTCACTGCGCCCCGATAGTTCAAAATCCACTATGTGCACCTTCGAGCCATCCCATATAAAGTTGGCGAGGTTTCCATCGGAATGACCGAAAACTGCGGACGGTTCCGGCTCGGCGGCGACCGCGTTGTTCAGCTGGGCAAGCCATTCTGACCCCAATTGGTGGGCTGCTGTAACAACCGAGTCGGAGTCAAAGTCAAGCTTTTCGGAACTCCATTCCTTGGCACTTTCCAGGGCTACGTGTGGATTCCATACGCAAGCTGGCAGTTCTCTTATCTCCTCGGAAGGCACTGCATTGTGCAGGGTCTTGATCGCGTCCGCCAACGCAGCCAACTGCCGTACTGTAATATCCTGTCCCCGCAGGGGCATACCGGTGATGCGAGACATGATTACGCGAGGCGGATCTCCCGCGGGCTCCTCGCGGATTGGGCGGGGCGCAAGCCCGGGTGCATACCGGTCAAGTAGCCGTAGTGCACGCCACTCCCGCAGTGGCTCGCCCCGTTCCTGTTTCCGAAAATTTTTGACGACTATATCCCCATTGAATTCGAGACTGTGTGTATTCCACATCCCACTCATGTGTCTTCCTTGTCGTAGGTACAGGCATCCAGTTATCAGATCAAGAGCGCAGAAATTGCGGCATGAATAACTACATCCAGCGAGAATGCTGTGATATCGGGCCGGCTCGGTCTTCTCTGCCCGCGCACCAGCGAGTCCGAGACAACGAAAGACGCGGCGCATTCGATGTCTCTGTACCGGCCGACTGCGAAGAGCGCAGCTGCCTCCATCTCGACCGTTAGCACACCCTCGGCACCGTATTTATCCGCTTCTCTGCGAGTCTCGCGATAGAGCGCATCTGTTGTCCAGCTTGAGCCGATATGGATATAGCGACCGGGAGCCCTCAGCCCTCGTTCCATGAGTTCTGTGAGGCCGGGGGATGCGTATGCGTATTTCTCCTCCTGCCAGTAGTGACCGGACACTCCTTCCCCCCGGACCGCTCGTTCGCACAGCACTATGTCCCCTACACGCACAAAGGGCTGCAGTGTTCCGGCCGTACCGACGGCGATGATGCGACTGGCCCCGAGGGAGACCAGCTGTTCGACAACGATCGCTGTCGCGGGTGCGCCTATCCCGAATCCCGCACAGACAGCTACCGAACCACCGGGCTCCTGCAGAATGCGCAGATCTCCCGATATCCACTTGACGCTGTCTCCAAGGTGATACCCGTCAGCCAAACGGCGCATGGCTACATTCTGAAAGAGAAGGAGTACACCGCGCATACCTTCCAGGTTGGCCGCAATCCCATGGCGGTTCTTAACTCGGATTACGTGCTCCGCTGGTTCGACACACGCTGGTTCGGTGTGCTTGCAGCTTCGCGCCATGGACAGGTTCCTCACTTTGGGCTTTGCACCTTACCAAGCGAACGACTCGGGGGCTGGGCCGGGGCCAGGAAATATGTCTTCCAGCTCCCGATGAAGATCTGAGGGAAGTATCAACTCCGTTGCCCGCAATGCAGATTCCAAGTGCTCCATAATGCGCGGTCCGATCACAGGTGCTGTAACCTCGGGCCGGGCAAGCAGCCAGGCCAATGCTACTTCAGCTGGCGCGAATGCGTATTTCGCGCACACGTCCTCGTATCGCTGGACCTGATCGCGATGGCTTACGAGAGACTTCGCGGCACGCCCTGTACGCCGACGTCTACCAAGATTCGCGTCAGCGCCCAATACTCCAGCGAGCATCCCGCCGTGCAGTGGTGACCACGGCAATACGGCAATCCCATAGGCACCCGCAGCCGGAATCACCTCCTGCTCTGCGGTCCGTTCGGCGAGGTTATAGAGACATTGTTCGCTTAGCAGACCCAAGCTGCAGTGGCGCTGGGCGGCCTCTTGCCCTTGGGCGAGCTGCCAGCCAGCATGGTTGGAGGTGCCGACGTAGAGGATCTTTCCTTGAGCAATAAGCAGGCGCATGGCCTGCCAAATCTCGTCCCACGGGGTACAGCGGTCCACGTGGTGCAGTTGGTAGATGTCGATGTGGTCGGTACGTAGCCGACGCAAGCTCTGTTCCGCGGCATGACGAATATGCCTAGCGGATAGCCCGCCGTCGTTGGGCCGGTCGCTCATGGCGCCAAAGACCTTGGTAGCAATCACCAGATGGTCACGCCGCCCGCCGACCTTGGCTAGCCAGTTGCCGATGTAAGTCTCACTGGTGCCGCGACCGTATTCGTTCGCCGTGTCGACGACATTAATGCCGGCATCGTACGCCCGATCAAGCAGGGTGTGAGACTCTGTCTCCGCAATAACTTTGCCGAAATTCCAGGTACCCAGAAGGATTCTGCTGACCCGTAGCCCCGATCGTCCGAGTTGCCGGTAATCCATTACCCTTCCCACATTGTGGTGGCATCAGCAGCGGTCACCAGCACCGACACTCGGTGTGAACAGTTCCAGGCTGGCCCTCGATCGGAGATCTGAGGAACCAGCAAACGGATCAAGTGGGGCTTGTCGTCTAACACTCCTGTCGGCACGTGACTACCACAACACCAGCAGACTTTCACCTCCGTGTCAACGGCCATTAAGAAATCCGTGGGTTCCCCCTCGTAGCGTGGACACATCGCCTTAACCCTGATCATTCGTGTGCCCAGCAGAGCGGGAGGTGACACCGTTGTTAGTACGACAGCAGCACTTCCACGGCAGCTGTAGATCGTGATCTGTTGGAGCGTCCTCGCTGATCAGCGGAACTGGTGGCCGCTGGCATCGGAGCGGCCGCCGCGATCATGATCGTCTGTGACAACAAAGCAGGACGCGGCGGCCGTAGAGGCAACCGTAGCGCAGCAAGTGTGGCGGGACAGCTTCGGGGAGATGGCGGGCCTGGTAGCGGGATGCTTCCCCCGCCGCGAGACGCGGCAGACGTTCCGGGAGATGACCGAGGCGATGCTGATGGGCCTGGCGCGGGGGAACTGCTGGACGCTGGCCGAAGCTCTCGGCCACGACGGCCCGCACCGGCTCCAGCACTTCCTGGCCCGCGCAGTGTGGGACCACGATGCCGTGCGCGACCGGGCAGCCCGCTGGGTCGCGCATCAGCTCGCCGATGACCAGGCAGTACTGGTAGTGGACGAGACGGGTGACGAGAAATCGTCCACAGATGCTGTCGGCGCCGCACGCCAGTACTCCGGCGCGCTGGGCGACGGCCTGTGCCAGGTCGCCGTGCACCTTACCTACGCGAGCAGGTCGGGGTAGGCCCTCCTCGACCGGGCCCTATACCTGACGCGGGACTGGGCAGCCGACGACGAACGCCGCGAGCTGACCGGAGTCCCGGACGAGCTGACGTTCGCGACCAAGCCCCAGCTGGCCGCCACGATGCTGGAACGCGCCCGCAAGACAGGCATGCCGGCCCGCTGGGTGGCCGCCGACGAGGTCTACGGCGGTCATGACCTGCGCACCCGGGTACGCGAACTGGGCTACGACTACGCTGTCGCCGTCCCCGCGAGCCACCGCGTGACCACCCCGGCGGGCCGCTTCACCGCCGCCTCACTGCTGGCCAGGCTGCCCTGCAAAGCCTGGCAGCGGCTGCGGGCCGGCCACGGCACCAAGGGCGACCGCCACTACGACTGGGCCATGATCGAGGTAAACCCGGACGACACCCCGCCCGGTCATGACCCCGGGCACAGCGCCCTGCTCGTCCGCCGCCACCGCTACACCGGCGAGCTGTCCTTCTACCGCTGCCACTCCACCGGCCCCGCCGGCCTGGCCGACCTGGTGGCCGTGGTCTGCACGAGGTGGCGGATCGAGGAGGACATCCGTGCCGCCAAGTCCCTGACCGGACTCGACCACGGCCAGGTGACCTGCTGGAACTCCTGGATGCGCTGGAGCCTGATCAGCCTGATCGCCGCCGCTCTCCTGGCCGTCGCCCTCGCCCGCACCCGGTCAGCCGGCCCGCCGCCCGCGGTCGGCCTGATCCCTCTCACCAGGCCCGAACTGCTCGCCCTCCTGCAAGCCGCCGTCCTCAGCACGCCCCGCCGCGACCTGGCGCACACCCTGCACTGGTCACGCTGGCGCCGCCGTCACCAGCACCGCGCGGCGGCCTGCCACCGCCGCTGGAACGAGATCACCGCAGCCGCCACTATATGAGGGCCCGGCGGCAGCGGTTCAAGGTCTGCCGGGTCCGTGACAGACTGGGAATGGCCGCGGGTGCAGGCTGCAGTCTTGCGCCGCTCGTTACCCCGCGTGAGGAAAGTGGTCCAGGTGATGCCGATGGCGACCTTCAGGACGTACGCGGAGATCCTCAGGCCTGACCATCCGCTGATGAAGATTCACAAGGCCGCGCTCACGTGGCGCCCGAGCAGATACCGGCCTGCCGAACTCGACCGGGACATGCGCGCTGAGCCGGGTGTTGTTCTCGGAGAGGTGCTCCGGCGGACCGGCGGCGTCTATGAAACCACGATCCGCCTGACGCCGAAGTTCCGCGAGGACATGCGGGAGATAGCGGAGCTGACATCGGACGAGGAGCTCCTCAGGGTATCGGGGCTTCCCGAGGTGCCGGTGTCTCTGGAGCATCTTCGTGGTGTGGATCGGCAAACCCGCATACTGGTCGGGTACCGGCTCGATGTCACTGCGGCCGAGAGCCCGCGGCTGCGCCGCGGGCATGGACTTCCGCCTGATCCCGCGATCACGCTGCACTTTTACGAGGTCCCCTTCCCGGACGCTCCGGGAAGGTTCTGGGGTGCTTGTCGGCAGGAGCCGCGGGCCTCCCAGGCGCCAGAACGCGCCTGACAGCGACGGCATCGCCGACGGCAAGCGTCAGCGCATGCAGGGCCATGGTGACGTGCCCGCTGGCAGCCGCAGTTGCGACATCACGATCTACAGCTGCCGTGACTTCGCTGTAATTTGCCTGCCTTCGCTGGTAGTGGCTTGTTTTAGCGCGGTGCTGGTGGGTGCAGCGCCATCGGGACCAGGCGCGGGCGGGGGGACGATGGTGATCAGGTATGCCAGGAGACGGCGCACCTCGCCACGCGTGATCGGGATGAGGCCGCTGCCAGGGCTTTTGGGGCGGTCGCCGCCGTGACGGCCAGGTAGGCATACGCCAGGAAGGCGAGGGTGATGTGCCGGTACCAGGCGTCGTAGCGGCGGACCTAGTACGGGTCCAGGCCGGTCTCGTTCTTAGCTTGACTCTGTCGGGAATCTTGGTCGCTGCAGCTTAGCTGACGGCTCGCCATGAGCGCAGGCGCTGGATGTGGTGCTGGTCAAGGTAGTCCTGGAACGCCGTCGGCGATCGCGGGGATGTGCTTTCGCCGGGTGGGAGCTGGCTGAGGCGCTCGATGTTGACCGCGATGGCGGTCAGGACATGCTGCAGGTGGGCCTTGGGATGTCCCCGGTAGCGGCAGTGGCGCATGCCGTGGCCGCGGGCAAGCTCGCAGACGGTGCCCTCGACGCCGGATCGCACGGCGTAGCGCTTGTGCCAGGCGGGGTCTTGCTGGTCGGCGCGGTTGCGGACCTGCAGCTCGTAGAGCTCGCGCGGGGGGAAGCCCACGGTGCGCTTGCCGTCGCCGGAGGTGGTGCAGCCGGCCCTGGCGGGGCAGGGCTGGCTGGCCAGGGCTCCGGCGGCGCGCAGCAGGTTATGCGCGATGGCCGCGCAGGTGAGCCAGGCCACGCCCAACGGCGTGCTGATCGTCGCGGTCAGCGCGTTCAGACGGCGGACCAGCAAGGACTTGCCCCTGGATCCTGGTGTGCCCGAACGCGGCGCCCTGCTTGCGGTGCCCGTAGACCCGCTTTTGCGTCGCGTCGACCCCGGCTCCGCGACCCGTAGGCACCGCCGGAGCAGTGGACCCTCACCGTGTGCGGTCGCTGCCCGGCGAGGGGCCTTGCTTGCCGCGCTCAATATGGGAGACCAGGTCATGCAGCGGCTTTGTACCCGCTCCGACGACAAAGCCGGTGACCA
>Ga0210386_10001888_pt1 | contig 18254 bp, 15 predicted proteins | sample IncBWH32OmetaG_FD_160091 | JGI IMG/M metagenome (GOLD analysis project Ga0210386, IMG submission 160091) | Forest soil microbial communities from Barre Woods Harvard Forest LTER site, Petersham, Massachusetts, United States - Inc-BW-H-32-O ... | reverse complement strand
GAATGTGCCGGGTTAGCTACAAGCCATAACTATTTGGTATACCTGCAGCAATTGTTTGTACTGGTATTAAAATCGAATCGGCAACATTCTTATTGTTGTCAAGCAGGTATATCTGCATTCCGGCACTGAAAGGGAATAGATTAGAAGCATATAATGTAAATGTTCCGCTTTTAATTTGCTGTGCCTGGCCGCTACTTGCAAAATTTACGGGAACCGTATCTTCCAATGTAAGATTATTGGTTGCAAGGTTTAATGGTACAGAAACATCGAGATAAGCTTTAATACCATAGCCATAATATGCGAAATTGCTGTTGCCCGTCCAACCTAAGGGATTAGTGCTTAATTGCAATTGATAATTGATTGCAGTGGGCAGGTTATCTATCCAGTTTACAATATTGGAGTTAGAGCTTGTTAATGAGAAGGTTTGAACAGATGGTATTACAGGCGCTGACGGGTTAATAGTTGCCGTGGCTCCATTAATATTAATGGCATTATTTATAATACTGGCATTTAGCGGAACATTTATTCCTCCGGGGCGGGTATTAATTGCAGTAAGAGAATTTATATAAACTCTTGCATCTACTCCAAAACCATTTTCTAATGTAAATGTAACATTTGCATCTTTCAGCTTAAGGCTACCGGCCTTTATTCCGCTAAACAATGGAAAACTTAATTGTGTTGGTCCTATTGTTTTTTGTGTTTTCCCAAAATAGCCCTGGCCATATTCGGGTACAATGCCATAAAACTGGGCCGTAATAATTACTGAATCATTGCTTGTCAACGTATATGCAGGCGCTGACGGATCCAGAATTCCGTTCAGAACAGTAACTAATGTGTTATAGCCATTATGGCTTAACCCGGTAAAATCAACGGTATATCCGCTCAATGGTAATATGGTATCACGTTCTTGTCTTTTTATTGATCCGGTAGTTGCCGGAACCTGAATGTTAATGGCTAGTTGATTTCCATTATATGTCGCACTTTGCACGGCATAAGTATAATCAGTAACCCGCGGTAATGTGCTGATTACCTTAAATTTTACAAACCCGGTCTGTACAATTGCTTTTGTAAGATTCACGCTACCCAGGTTGTAAGTTGTTTGTGAAGGTGTCCCTCCACCTGGAATTATAGAGCCGCCCGGACTAAGTGGTAGACCAGGTATTCCGGGATAAATATCTGCCAGGGTTGTATCTCTTATTTTAAAAAGGCTGTCAATATTTAAACTGTACAATGAATCATGAAATACTAATGTAACAGAGCTATCGGGGTTAGTGACAGAGTTTGTATTTGTAATAAGGTTGCCAATTGACAGGGAAGTTTTAATTAGCGGGGCTAATATTTGAGTATCCCATGAAGGCCCGGAGTTTTTTCTGCATGAAAAAATGCATAAAAACGGAATAAGTAATAAGAATGTTATTGTTTTTTTTACCGTATTCATAGCAATGTATGCCACATGCATCGTACACAAACTTAGCGATTTTGGACACATAAATCATATAACCTGCTATTTTTGTCATATATGGTGCAACACTATACAGATACGGTAAATAAAACTCCGCTTTATTTTGTAATAGGGAAGGAGCGATCTGGTACAACTTTGCTGCAGGTAATGCTGAATACACACCCGAATATTGTTGCACCGCCAGAATCGTGCTTTATTATGCTATTGTATTTAAAGTATGGTTCTAAAGTAAGCTGGAGTGAAAAGGATGTGAATGCCTTTTGTAATGATCTGTTTAAAGAGGATATATTCCGAGATTACTGGGGTATTGATAAGGATAAGTTATGCTCAGACCTAATTCAGGTAAGGGATGCATTGAACTATTCCCTGCTTTGTAAAATTGTTTTCTCGCATTTTGCAAAAGAAAATAAGAATGTCAGCGTATATATTGATAAAAACCCGATATACTATTACTTCATAAACGATCTGAAAAAAATATTCCCCGATGCTAAGTTTATTCATATAGTTCGCGATTACAGAGCAAACATAGTAAGCCAAAGAAAGGTAAGTGCAACTTTTTTTAACATAGCTGATATGGCTTACAGGTGGCTGAAGGTACACCAGCTTATTGAGAAGGCTAAGAGTAAGATGCCTGAACAATGGATCACCATAAAATACGAATCACTGGTTACCGACGCAAAACAGGTAATGCAGGAGCTTTGTATCTTTCTCAATGTTCCTTTTAATGAAAATATAGTTGAAGCCCACAACACTAAATTGTTTCCAAGCTTTTATGAGAATATCAATAAAGATGCATTTAAAAAATTTCATAGCAGCGTTTTTCAGCCGGTAAATTCTTCGTTTATAGATGACTGGAAGAAAACAATGACGAAAAAAGAACAACTGGTAGCGGGAAACAATTACAGGTGAGTACGCCGATAAGGTGTATGGATATAAAAGGGCTTTTGAAAAAAGGGAATTAGGCATTAACTTAACTCGCATGATGATTGTGAAACTGAAATATTTTATAGCCTCAGTATATTTCAGTACATCATTAAAGCATCGTTCAACGTTTTTTCTGCATAAGTATATTATACGTCACATAGTCAGGCTGTTTAACAGGTAACGTTAAAATCGTAATTATTGCTTCTCACGCATTTTTTACAATTGCAAACCTGTTTTTTAGTTTCAGGAATGGTTTTTCCAGAAGCTCATAAGAAAGTATTGAAATAATAATTGTTGACCCTATAGAACATATATACAAAGTCGTTTCCATTTTCCAACCCGACAAAGGCTGGTTATATATATATTCTACAAACTTAATGCAGAATATGCGGGTAATGGAGTTATATAAATATATACCATAAGCCGTTTTTCCAAGGTAGTCAAGCCATTTGTAATCCAGATTTATAATTGTATTTGGATTCGTACCCAGGTTTACCATTATTAAACAAAACAAAACGGAATAAACTTCAAAAGCTATAACGGGTGGGTAGATACCAAAACAAAGCATTAACCCTGTGATTACATATAATAATACCTGCACATCTTTTCTGTATATCACAGAAAGTATTTTCTTTTTATCAAATGCTATAAGGTAAGCGCCAAATCCACCTATTACCATACAGTCTATTCTATATGCTTCAAGTAGCTTTTTTAATGATATGACAATTTTTAACCAATACTGAGGGATATTTGATTTCATCATAAATTGAATGATATCAAAGCCGATATGCACACCAATAAAAATTGCAAGTATCCACAAAAAAAGTTTTATATAGTTATTTGTTCTTTTTAACAATAAAGGCCAGCATAAATAGAAAGCTTCTTCTACTCTTATGGTCCAAACTTGCCCTAATGTTTGATTAAGGCTGGCCCGGCCACCTGAAAGGCGCGGAGGTAAAAAAATAAGAGCAAAGCCCAGTTTTAACCAAAAATGTTTTTGTAGTGAGCTCCCTATGCTGTCGGTCAGGTCGGTAATGTGCATGTGTGGCAAAACAAAAAAACCGAGAAAAATGATAAAATAGTATAAAGGCCAGATCCGTAATATTCTTCTTTTGTAAAATTCTGTAACATGTATTGAGCCGGTATTTTGCTTTTCTTTCATTAACAGGTAGGTGATAAGAAATCCGCTCATAACAAAAAAGGCAGTTACTGCCAGTGCCCCTGTATGAGCTAAGATGATATGATAAGGGCCAAATATGTTTTCCCTGTTACTTACATACTTAATATCTTCCAAATGCAATAACACAATAAATAATGCCATAAAAAAGCGCAGCCCGTTAAGGTTTGGGAAATGAACTTTTTTTTGAGTGTCAGTCATATTTATTCACTGAATTCAGGCTATGCTCCTGTTTTTGTTGTAGTAACACAATATAAACAAATGTAATAATTTTATCACATTATCTCAAGCAGGTTTTGGTTTCTATACAACTATTGCATTATATTATGTATTCCTTATTTCTATCTTTGGTTTTACCAGGAACCCGATATGCATAACGTATGACACTTGCAGAAGCAGAGAAAATAAACCAAACCCCCATTATGTTTATAATGGGTAAAGAGCGTTCCGGCACTACTTTGCTTCAGGCTATGCTGAATAGCCATCCTAATATTGTGGCCCCGATTGAATCGCGTATAATTATTTTCCTATATGCACGTTACGGTCATGTTACGGATTGGACTGAAAAAATAATTGACAGGCTATGTACCGATATATATAATGAAACCCGGTTTGCGTTATATTGGAATATTGAAAGAAGCATTTTGTTTTCAACTTTAGTATCTGTAAAAAGTGTTTTAACTTACCCGCTTGTTTGTAAGATTATTTATTGCCAAACGAATACTAATAAAGAGATTAAGCTGATTTTTGACAAAAACCCTGTTTATTATTTCTTTATGAAAGAGCTTACGGAAATATTTCCTGATGCTAAATACATTCACATAGTTCGTGATTACAGGGATAATATTACCAGCCATCAAAAGGTGATGAGGGATAAGAATACGGCAGAATTGGCATACAGGTGGCTTGAGGTAAATAAATGTTTGGAAGAACGGAAAGAAAAATTCCTCACCAACTGGCACACTGTTAAATATGAGTCGTTGGTTACTCAACCTATTGATATTATGACAAAGGTTTGTAGCTTTATTGATGTTCCGTTTTACGAAAATATGGTAACAGGTTTTTCGACCGTATTGGCACCCGCATTTTATAAAAATGCTGATAGGGAAAATTTCACCAAGTTCCATTGGAATGTATTTAACCCTGTAAATAATAATAGGGTGGGACAATGGAAAGTTTCAATGCCTAAGGATCAGGTTGAGATTGTTGAGGCAATCGATGGCGAATATGGAAAGAGAATATACGGATATGAAATCACTCTGCCCTATAAGAAACCCAATAGCCTTAGAATGTTTAGGGCAAAATTCGGATACGAGTTTTTTAAACGATCTATACGAATAGTATACGCAAATCCTGTCTTATTTAGGTTCTTTAGCAAGGTTATCAAGCCGCTTGTTAGCCGTTAGGCATCAAAGCCTTTAGTTGAGCATGCTTGAACCAAACCATAGCTTTGGGCTCATCGCATCATCTTTTTAAGAATGCATTTTATATTTCTCCTTTTGCTTCAGGTACGAATCAATATGTCTTTCCTTTTTACTCGGATAAATATCAGGTATAGTCACCAGAATACCAGTCTCTTCTACACCGCCAAATTCAGGGTTAAGGCAGGTGCCAAAGGTTTTCATGGTCGATGAAAGGTTCATGTACGAGTTTACCAGCGGAGGAATATTTTCTCCCAATGCGCGTACGGCCTGGTTAAGTATTGCATGACCTTCTTTATAATCTTTACCTTTTAATTTCGATGCGAACCTGTACATATCATGGTTCAATGGCAACGGATCAAGCGGTACCACCAGGTTCTCTTTATTCGGGAAATAGTATTGCATGAAATATAATATCATATCACGGGCACGCACATTAAAGTGCCTGTACATGGTAACTTTTCCAAAAAAATATTTCATATCGGGGTTGTCAACCACTAACGCACCGAGGCCATCCCACAAATTATCTAGTGAAAACAAACCCTTACGGTTTGTAGAGGAAGGTTGATAGTCAGGCTGTACAAAAGAACGGCCCAATTCTATTGTGGTAGGGTAATAATCTTTTAAAAACTTAGCGCTGAAATCAAACAGCTCTACTGTTGCTAATTGAATAACATCGTGTTTTACCTGTGCGTCTCTGCAACGCAAAAAACGATAAGAACCCACAATAGCTTTATCTTCAGGGCTCCATACAATAAGTTGTTTGTATGGTTTTTCGCCTGTGTCAAATTCATCAAGGTCCATGGCTTTACCTGTGCCACCACCAGCGTAACGGAACGTGAGTTCGCGTAAGCGGCCAATTTCTTTTACTACGTTTGGTGAGTTGTGGTAGGTAACAATATAAATTTCGTTCTTACCATAGTTGGTATTACGTACAAATTTGTCGCGGGTCAGTTCAGAGGCCAGCACATTGGCCGGAACGGGAGGGATGATGGGTTGCATACTATCGTATCGTTAGCGTATTATAATTTTATGGGGCTTGTAAATAAAGTCTCGTTTACTATTTTTTCTTTTTTATCATATAATGCATCCTGGAACATAATAGCCATTTTTGCATCGTTGTTACATTCCATAAAGGTAGTGAAAGAAACGGGTTTTCCAAAATGGAGTACAATGCGCTTGTTTTTCTGGCCAAACATCTCATCCGGTAAAAAGAACATTTCAATATTTACTTTTATCCCGAGCCTTTTTCGCCACATAGCAAAGTTGTAGAAGAAGTTCGAATTTCTGCCTTCTACCCAAATAGGTATAATGTCTTTTTTGTAATACTTGGCTTTGGTTATAAAGCTCTTTTTCCAACGAAGGTCCTTAATGCTTCCATCAGGCTGGCGGCGCGATACAAGTCCTGCAGGGAAAATAGGAATAGCATTATCTGACTTATATATATTATCTACCAACTCCAACATGGGGCGGGTACTATTACCATTTATGTTAACAGGAACAAGAATATCATCAAGGTTTTTAAGGTTGAGCAATATTTCATTCACAAAGAATTTTATATCGGTTCGAACCTTAGCAATAGAGTTTATAATGGCAAGTCCATCGAGCCCGCCAAGCGGGTGATTAGCCGCAAAAATATACCCTCCCTCTTTCGGAATATTTTCAATTCCTTCAATAAATACGTTGGCGCCCATACTGGCCAAAGCTCCATCTACAAAAGCAATCCCTCTGGTGTTCTCATGTTCGGCAAGAAATTTATTTATCTCTTCCTCATGAATAGTTCGTCGAACATAATTGATAAGGAAACGTGGAATGAACCTGTAAGCCTTTGAAGCTTTGGTTCGTAGTAACTCATCTACATTTATCTGCAACATAGCCACTCTTGAATCTGCTTTGAACAAAGATAAGAAAATGTTTTTGTGCACCTCACCCTACCGCTATGCTCTCTCCCTCTCCTTGCCAAGGAGAGGGTTGGGGTGAGGTCTTTCCCACATTTTCCCCCATACGGATTTTCCGGTTCTGATTTTGCTTGACTTTTTTCAGGTTTTCATTGAAAAGTGTCTCATTTTTCTGAACATTCTCGTTTTTCTCCCACTAAAAAGTTAATAACGTTTTCGTGCCTCAGTTTCCCTTCAATTGCTCATCAATCGGGCAACATAAAAACATTTTCCATTTGTGAAAATTTAACGATCAATTAAAGTTTTCAACAAAGTGGGAAAATGTGGTAAAATGTGGGAATTTTTTCACTACTTTTACAACTCAATAAAAACAACCTATTGTGGCAGCTTTGATCGGGGAATACGAATGCAAATTGGACGAGAAGGGAAGGCTCATGCTTCCTGTCGGGTTCAAGAAGCAATTGCCTGCTAAGGAGCAAAAGCGATTTGTTGTTAACCGCGGGCTTGAGAAACAGCTTAACCTGTGGCCACGTAAGGAGTGGGACAAGGAGACTGCCCGCCTCAATTCACTGAACCTGTACGTTCAGAAGAATCGCGAATTCGTAAGAAAATTCAATAATGGTGCAACCGAAGTGGAGCTTGATAGTTCAGGCCGCCTGCTTTTGCCTAAGCCGCTTATGCAGTTTGCAGGGGTCGATAAAACATCTGTGCTGTTCGGTTTCTCGAACAGAATTGAAATATGGTCGAAACAGGAATACGATAAATACATGAAGCAGGGCGCTGATGATTTTGCTGCCCTTGCAGAAGAAGTAATGGGTAAACTACCAAATGACAGTATTGGAGATGTATCATAGGCCGGTGCTTCTGAGCGAAAGCATCAATGGGTTAAACATCACAGATGGAGGAATATACGTCGACGCTACTTACGGAGGAGGAGGACACACCAACGCAATACTTGAGAAACTTAAAAACGGCCGCGTAATAGCCTTCGATCAGGATAAAGATGCGCTTGCGAACAGTAATTCCGATTCGCGTTTAACGATCCTTCATTCGAACTTCCGTTACCTGGCAGCTCAATTAAGCGCCAAGGGTATCGATAAGGTTGATGGTATTTTGGCTGACCTTGGTATTTCATCGCACCAGATAGACACACCTGAAAGAGGTTTTTCTACCCGTTTTGATGCTCCGCTTGATATGCGTATGAACAGCGAGTCGGCACTTACAGCTGCGTATATCATCAACACGTACCCGGCAGGAAAGCTGCAGAAAATGTTTTCGGAGTATGGCGAAATAACCAATGCGGCGAATCTTTCACGCGTACTTGAAAAAGCAAGAACGGTTAAACATATACGCACAACCGGAGACTTGATAGAAGCTATTAAGCCATGTACACCTCCGCAAAGCGCACATAAATATTTGGCACAAGTTTTTCAGTCATTGCGAATTGAATTGAATGAAGAAGTGGATGCACTGAAAGATCTGTTGCGCCAAAGTGAAGCCATGTTAAACAAAGGTGGTAGGCTGGTGGTTATATCATACCACTCGTTAGAGGACAGGTTGGTAAAGAACTTTATGCGCAGCGGAAATTTTGAAGGCATACCGCAAAAAAATATGTACGGGCACGATCTAAGGACGATGGAGCCGGTTACCAAAAAGCCAATACTGCCGAACGAAGAAGAAATAACCGGAAACAGCAGGGCGCGCAGTGCTAAAATGAGAATTGCAGAAAAATTGTAAATGAAGAACAGGTTAAAAATAGAATTAGACCAGGAGCAAAAAGCAAAGGAGGAAATGTTGAATTCCATTCCTGAAGCGGTTGAAGCTGCCCCTGAACCTGTTACCCCGAAAAAGGGTAACGCAGTTGGGCGTACAGTTTCTTCTGTAGTAAGCGGGCGTTTTCTTATTTCTGATAATACGCTTAAGCAAATGCCTTTCCTGTTTTTTGTTGCGTTCCTCTGCCTGTTATATATCGCTAACGGGTACTTCGCACAAGGCAAAGACAGGGAGCTAGATGCCTTGAATACCCAGATAAAAGAATTGAATACCCAGTTTCAGATTGCAGAAGCAAAGCTGATGTACCTGAGCAAGGAATCAGAAGTGGCGAGGGCAACAGCCAAAATGGGTTTGAAGGAATCGGTTATACCGCCCGATAAAATTATAATTGATAATAAAGTAGCAAGTAAATAAATGGAAGCGAGAAAAAGCACATTGCTCCGTACGTACCTCTTATATGCATCAATGTGCATATTGGGTGTTGTTATTATCGCAAGGATAATAACAATACAGTATGTGCAGGGCAGTAAGTGGAAAGCTACAGCTGCTAACATGACCACGGGTTATGTTACTATTGAAGCTATGCGTGGAAACATCTACGCTGCTGATGGTAATTTGCTCGCAACATCATTACCATATTATGATGTGGCGATGGATGTAAATACTGATTACCTGACAGATGAGTTATTCAATTCTAAAATTGATTCACTCAGCCGTTGCTTCGCGCAATTATTTAAAGATAAATCAGCTGACGAGTATTACAGGTTATTAAAGAGCGCACGTTCAGCCGATTCAAGATATGTGTTGTTGCACAAAGCTGCATCGTATGAGCAACTGCAAAAGGTAAAGCATTTTCCTCTTCTTCGTCTTGGCAGGAACAAAGGTGGAATGATTGTTGAGCAGAATTACAAACGCGAATTGCCTTTCCGTGACCTGGCAGAACGTACAATAGGATATACACGCGACAACATAAGCGTAGGCCTTGAAGGTGCATTTGATGAATACCTGAGAGGAGATAGTGGACGTATATTAATGGAAAAATTAGCAGGTGGTGTTCGTGTCCCAATTAATACGGATGATGACGTTCAACCACAAAACGGAGAGGATGTGGTATCTACCATTAATATTAATTACCAGGACGTTGCGGAAACTTCGTTGCGCGAGCAACTGATAAAGCACCACGCTGACCACGGTTGTGTTGTGCTGATGGAAGTGAAGACTGGCCGTGTACTGGCTGCTGCCAATTTAGCGCGAAAAGATTCTGCTGAAAAATACGAGGAGTCATATAACTACGCATTGGGTGAGGCCGCAGAGCCGGGTTCAACCTTCAAGCTCTCTTCCTTAATAGTAGCTATGGAAGACGGCTATGTAAATAATAGCGACACCATAAATCTTGAAAATGGTACACATCAATATGCTGACCGTGTAATGCATGATGCTGAACATGATGTATCAGGTTGGGTAACTGTGCAACGTGCTTTTGAAATGTCATCGAACGTAGGTATTTCAAAAGTTATATATAAGTACTATGCAAATCAGCCCAAGAAATTTGTTGATGGCCTTTGCCGCCTTGGCCTTAATGAACCATTACATCTGAGCATTCCGGGAGAGGGCACACCAAGAATGCCTGACCCATCGGATAAGAAGGGTGGATGGAGTGCGGTTAGCCTTCCATGGTTAGCTATTGGCTATGGTGTAAATGTTACTCCCTTGCAAACACTTACTATTTACAATTCTGTTGCCAACAATGGTATAATGGTAAAACCACGTTTTGTAGATGCATTAATGAAGAATGGTAAAGTAGTGCAGACATTTTCTACGCAAGTCATTAATCCGAAAATATGCTCTGCTTCAACACTTGTAAAATTGCGTAAACTTCTTGAAGGTGTTGTGTTACGTGGTACTGCAAAGAACCTGAATAACACGGTTTATTCCATTGCAGGAAAAACGGGAACGGCTCAGATATCTACTCACGGTATTTATAAGGTTGATGGTAAAATTAATTACCAGGCATCTTTTGTAGGTTACTTTCCTGCTAATAACCCTGAGTATTCCTGCATTGTAATTATGAACTCTCCAAGCTCTGATGGATATTATGGAAACATAACGGCTGGTCCTATCTTCAGGGAAATAGCGGATAAAGTTTATGCAAGCAGTATAAAAATCGATCCTTCTGTAAACAGCACGGCATCTGCAAACAAACACAATGCACCAATTGTGAAATGTGGCGATTTTAAAGACATAAACAATGCACTGACTCGTATGGGTATTTCTTTCCATGCAAACGGAAACACTGGTATGGTTGATGCTTCAATACAGGATTCTACGGTACATATTGCATCAGCAAGCTATCAGAAAATGTTGAAACAAGGTATTATGCCCGACCTGCATGGAATGAATGCAGAAGACGCTGTATACCTGCTAGAGAATAGTCATTTGAAAGTTACTGTGAAAGGAATGGGGTCAGTTGCGGAACAATCACTTCCGGCCGGAACAAAATTTAATAAAGGACAAAAAGTATTACTGCAATTATCGTAATGAAAAAGCTGAAGGACATATTATATAAGGTAGCACTGGTAGAAGTTGCTGGTTCTACCGATGTGGCTATTTCGTCTGTTCAGTTCGATTCAAGAAAGGTGAAGGACGGCGCCTTGTTCATTGCTGTAAAAGGCTTAACAACAGATGGGCACAAGTTTATTGACCAAACCATTGAACAAGGTGCGGTTGCAATTCTTTGTGAAGAAATGCCGGCTACAAAATTGAATAGCGTTACATATGTAAGAGTAAGAAATACTTCTGAAGCGCTTGCTATAATAGCAGCTAACTTCTATGACCATCCTTCTGCTAAGTTAAAACTGGTGGGCATTACAGGCACCAATGGTAAAACAACTACAGCTACACTTTTATTCAAGTTATTCCGCAAGCTCGGGTGTAAGGTAGGGTTGCTTTCAACTGTAAGGAACCAGATAAACGATAAAGAATTTTCTGCAGCATACACAACGCCTGATTCATTGGAGTTGAATCGTATGCTGAGTGAAATAGTTGCTGCAGGTTGTACGCATTGCTTTATGGAAGTAAGCTCTCACGCTATTGTGCAGAACAGAATTGCCGGAATAAGTTTTGTTGGTGGGGTGTTCACCAATATTACACATGATCACCTGGACTTCCACAAAACATTCGATGCATATATAAAAGCCAAGAAGAAATTCTTTGACGAATTGCCGGCGACCTCATTTGCATTGGTAAATAAAGATGATGCCAATGGCATGGTTATGTTGCAAAACACCAAAGCAAATAAGAAAACATTTGCATTGAAAAGCCAGGCAGATTACAAATGCAAGATAATTGAGAACACCCTGGCTGGTTTAGTGTTGACAATAGATGGCCGTGAGATTTGGACAAAGATGATAGGCGCATTCAACGCATATAACTTATTGGGAATATACGCAACTGCAGTTCTGTTAGGTGAAGAAAAAGAGGAAGTATTGAAAGTATTAAGCGCACTTGAGCCGGTTGAAGGCCGCTTTCAATATGCAAAGGCACCAAATGGCACCATAGGTGTAGTTGATTATGCACATACACCTGATGCATTGGAAAATGTGTTATCAACCCTGCAGGAAGTGCGTGCAGCGAATGAAAAGATCATAACTGTTGTGGGTTGCGGTGGCGACAGAGATAAGGCGAAACGTCCTGTAATGGCATCTATTGCATGTGGTAAAAGTGATAAGGTAATTCTCACATCCGACAATCCGCGTTCAGAAGAACCTGCTGAGATAATACACCAGATGGAAAAAGGTGTGGATGTATTGGGCAAAAAGAAAACCGTTTCAATTGTTGACAGAAGAGAAGCTATAAAAGCAGCATGCCAGATGGCACAGAAGGGTGATATTATTCTGTTGGCAGGAAAAGGTCACGAAAAGTACCAGGAGATTAAGGGTGTGAAGCACCCATTTGACGATATGGAGATTTTATGTGAAACACTTAATTTATTACAAAGCTAATGTTCTACTACCTGTTTCATTGGTTAAGAGAAGCGTATAATTTGCCCGGGGCGAATGTGTTCAACTACATTACCTTCCGTGCAGCATTGGCTATTATTTTCTCGCTTATCATCTCTGCATTCTTAGGTAAAAGGCTTATCTCATTGCTACATAAAAAACAAGTTGGTGAAACAGTTCGCGATTTAGGCTTACAAGGCCAGAAAGAGAAAGAAGGCACACCAACTATGGGTGGACTTATCATTCTTGCTGCCATTTTAATTCCAACCTTATTATTTGCAAGGCTTGATAACGTGTATATCGTGCTAATGCTCATTACAACAGTATGGCTTGGCACAGTTGGTTTCCTCGACGATTATATAAAAGTATTTAAGAAAGATAAGAAGGGCCTGAGTGCAACATTCAAAATAATCGGCCAGGTAGGTATTGGTCTTATTGTGGCTTGTGTTATGTATTTCAATCACCATGTAGTGATACGTGAAAAAATATCGCGCGCAAAGGAAACTGCCATGATAAACGGCCAGGATGCCGGGTTTACCGAGCTGCCTAAATATGCTAAAGAAGAAACGAAGTCATTGAAAACAACACTTCCTTTTATAAAAGATAACCAGTTCGATTATTCAGTGCTGACCTCGTTCATGGGTACACACTCTAAGAAACTGGCATGGATAATGTTCATACCTATCATCATACTTATTGTAACATTCATATCGAATGGCGCCAATATAACAGATGGTATAGATGGGCTTGCAACGGGCACATCGGGTATTATAGGTGCAACATTGATGATACTTGCTTATGTATCGGGTAATATGGTTTTTGCCGATTACCTGAATATTATGTACATACCAAATTGCGGCGAGCTTGTGGTGTTCATGAGTGCATTCGTTGGTGCGTGTATTGGTTTCTTATGGTACAACTCTTATCCTGCGCAGGTATTTATGGGCGATACAGGTAGCCTTGCATTGGGCGGTATCATAGCCGTATTTGCAATTGCAATACGCAAAGAGTTCTTATTGCCACTCTTATGTGGTGTATTCATTATTGAAAATGTATCGGTAATGATGCAGGTGGGTTATTTCAAGTACACCAAGAAAAAATATGGTGAAGGACGTCGTATATTCTTAATGGCCCCATTGCACCACCATTTCCAGAAGAAAGGCGTTCACGAATCGAAAATTGTTTCTCGTTTCTGGATCATTGGAATAATGCTTGCACTTGTAACCATAGTAACACTGAAGCTACGATAATGGCAGCGCAACAGAAAATAGCAATATTGGGAGCTGGCGAAAGCGGGGTGGGCGCAGCTATTCTTGCACAGAAGAAGGGCTTTGACGTGTGGGTGTCTGATAAAGGCAAGATCAAGGAAAAGTATCTGACCATGCTTCAGAATGCAAAGATTCCATTTGAACAAGGCTTGCATACAGAGGAAAAGATACTGGACGCTGATGAGATAATAAAGAGTCCCGGCATACCTGAAGAAGCGCCGATGATAGTGAAGATACGTGGAAAGAAAATTCCTATTGTATCGGAAATAGAATTTGCCGGAAGATATACCAATGCAAAAATGATATGCATTACAGGTAGCAATGGCAAAACAACTACTACCATGCTTACCTACCACATATTCAAAAAAGCGGGGCTGAATGTAGGGTTGGCTGGTAATGTGGGTAAGAGTTTTGCATTGCAGGTGGCAACTGAAAATTTCGATTACTATGTAATTGAGCTGAGCAGTTTCCAACTGGATGATATGTATAAGTTCAAGGCTGATATAGCTGTGTTGTTAAACATTACACCAGACCACATGGACAGGTACGACCATGAAATGGAGAACTACATAAACTCAAAATTTAAAGTGATACAAAACCAGACAGGCGTGGATGCATTTATCTATTGCCTCGACGATGAAGTAACTAAAACGGAAGTAGGCAAACGTAATATACCGGCAAAAAAATACCCTTTCTCAGTTAAAGAAGTAGTGGAGGAAGGCGCTTACAAAGCAGGAGACGAAATCATTATTAACATCAACCAAAAACCTTTATCTATGGCAGTACAGAGACTTTCACTATTCGGCACACACAACGTTTACAATTCAATGGCAGCCGCAATTGCCGCAAGAGTTGTAGACATCCATAAGGAAACCATCAGGGAAAGCCTCGCTGACTTTCAAAATATTGAGCACCGCCTGGAGCATGTTGCTACCATACACGGTGTGGAGTTTATCAATGATTCGAAAGCTACCAACATCAACTCTACCTGGTATGCCCTGGAAAGCGTGAATACAGAGATCGTATGGATAGTGGGTGGTATTGATAAAGGTAACGACTACACTATTCTGAACGATATGGTGAAACAAAAAGTACGTGCTATTGTGTGCCTGGGCAAGGACAACCGTAAAATCCTCAGCGCATTTTCTGTACTTGTGCCAACCATTGTTGAAGCTTCTTCTGCGGCTGAAGCAGTTTCAAAAGCGGCTAAGCTTAGCAAGGTAGGCGATACTGTATTGCTTTCTCCGGCATGTGCAAGTTTCGACCTGTTCCAGAACTACGAAGATAGAGGCAACCAATTTAAAGATGCAGTAAGGGCACTGTAAAAAGTAAACGATGAAGACAGTTTTTAACTACATAAAGGGCGATAAGGTGATATGGGTAATTGTATTACTCCTGTCACTCGTGTCTGTGCTTGTAGTGTATAGCTCTGTCGAAACTCTTGCTTATCGCAGTCACTCTGGCAATGCAGGCTACTTCCTTGCAAAGCATTTAATTATAATCCTGTTCGGTTTCCTCTTAATATATCTCACACACAACATCAAGTACACGTTCTTCTCGCGCGTATCGCAGGTGGCGTTGTACATTTCTGTTCCACTGCTTTTATTCACCTTATTAAAAGGTGTAAACGAAGGTAATGCCAACCGCTGGTTACAAATACCGGGTACGGGGCTCACCTTCCAAACGTCAGACTTTGCCAAGCTTGCCCTGCTCATATATGTGGCTCGCATGCTGGCTATTAAACAAACTCAACTAAGCGATTTCAAAAACGGCTTTCTGCCGATCATTATACCTGTTATTGTTATTTGCGGATTAATATTCCCGTCTAACTTCTCTACTGCATTCCTGTTATTCGTTAACTGTATGTGCATTATGTTCATTGGTAAAGCCAAAATGACCCACCTGTTCATTACAGTAGGCGTGGCTGTAGCCTTTGCCGGATTGTTCTTATTACTTGTATTCGCGTTCCCTCATATTAATAATCGTGTTGCTACCTGGAAATCGCGTATTGAGAACTTTAGTAAAGGCGACAAGGCTGATAATTACCAGGCCGACCAGGCAATGATCGCCATCGCAACCGGTGGTCCCTTAGGTAAAGGCCCGGGTAACAGCACACAAAAGAATTTCCTGCCACAGGCATCGTCGGATTTTATCTATTCCATATTGGTAGAAGAATATGGCACTGTTATGGCCGTGATGATCATATTCCTGTATCTCACATTCTTCTACCGCGGTGTACGTATTGCTACAAGGAACCCGAAAACATTTGGCAGTTTAATGGCAATAGGCTTATCGCTGAACCTTGTAATGCAGGCATTAATAAACATGTGCGTAGCCGTTCATCTTATACCGGTAACGGGTCAGCCATTGCCGCTAGTAAGTATGGGCGGAACATCTATATGGTTTACCAGTATAGCAGTTGGAATAATATTAAGTGTTAGCAGAGAAACAGAAAATACAACAGTAAACATTGCAACAGCGACAACTTAAAATAATAATAAGCGGAGGCGGCACAGGCGGACATATATTTCCTGCCATTGCAATAGCCCGAGCACTTGAACAAATGAGACCGGGAACTAAAATATTATTTGTAGGAGCCAACGGAAGGATGGAGATGGAGAAAGTGCCTGCTGCCGGATACCGTATTGAAGGGCTTGATATTGCCGGTATATCACGCAGCAATATGCTAAAAAATATTTCATTGCCAGCTAAAGTATTAAAGAGTGTGAGTAAGGCTAAGTCAATTATTTCAGCGTTCGGGCCCGATGCAATTGTGGGTGTGGGTGGTTATGCAAGTGGCCCTACCTTATGGGCAGGCATTCGCAAGAAAGTTCCTACACTGGTGCAGGAACAGAACTCATACCCTGGCATTACGAATAAGATCCTTTCGAGATACGTGAAGAAGATTTGTGTGGCTTACCCGGGCATGGAGAAATTCTTCCCTAAGGATAAGATAATAGTTACAGGTAACCCTGTAAGGCAGGATATTACTGACCTGCAAAGTAAACGTGCTGAAGCGCTTCAATATTTCAAACTAAATGATGCAAGTACTACTGTATTGGTTATTGGTGGCAGTTTAGGAGCAAGAACAATTAACGAAAGCATTGAACATTCACTTGAATTATTTGCAAAGAATAATATTCAGCTGGTATGGCAAACAGGCAAGCAATATCATGCACAGGCTAAGGCAATGGAAAATAAATATTCCAACATCAGGGTGTTTGATTTTATATCGAAGATGGATCTTGCCTATGCAGCAGCTGATATAGTTGTATCGCGTGCGGGTGCTATATCACTATCTGAGCTTTGCATTACAGGCTTGCCTTCTATCCTGGTTCCATCTCCGAATGTAGCGGAAGATCACCAGACAAAGAATGCCATGGAGCTTGTTAACCATGATGCAGCTATGATGATAAAAGATGTAAGCGCATTAAATGAATTAGGAAACACAATAATAGAATTAACAACAGATACTGAGTTGAGGAAAAAACTGAGTAAGAATATTTCAGCATTGGCTATAAAAGATTCAGCGGCGAGAATAGCACAGGAAGTAATTGCATTAACAGAACAGAAATGAACTTAAAGGATTTGAAATACGTGTATTTAATAGGCATCGGAGGCATCGGTATGAGTGGCCTTGCACGTTATTTTAAATCAATGGGCAAGCATGTAAGCGGGTACGACAAAACTCCATCGGACTTAACTGCAGAGATGGAAGCGGAAGGAATCAGGATACATTTTAAAGATGATATGTCATTAGTTGACAACGAAATAAAGAATAACACAAAAGATACATTGATCATCTACACGCCTGCAGTGCCTGAAGATCACAGTGAGCTTGTTTATTTCCGCAGCCATAATTACGACCTGCACAAACGTGCCGGTGTATTGGGTTGGATAACACAGGGGCATTATACCGTTGCTATTGCAGGTACACATGGTAAAACAACAACTACCACATTGGTAACACACATACTTAAATCTGCTAAGGCTGATTGCATGGCCTTTTTAGGTGGTGTATCGAAGAACTATCATACCAATGTATTACTCGATCATACTGTTTCTGAAAATACAGTTGTAGTTGTAGAGGCAGATGAATACGACCGTTCATTCCTGCACCTGAACCCGAATATTGCAATTATTACTTCCATTGATCCTGATCATTTAGATATTTATAACGATGCTGCAAGCATGCACCAATCGTACAGCATGTTCGCTAACCGTATCGATAAGAATGGTTCATTGGTTACCAAGCAAAAGGTGAATGATGTTATTCACTATAGCGGCAAGACCTATACCTATTCACTGAATCAGAAAGCTGATTACTACGCTA